>ERZ795042.278-NODE-278-length-46611-cov-6.265358_pt1 | contig 46611 bp, 34 predicted proteins | sample MGYA00375126_ERZ795042 | MGnify/ENA primary metagenome ERZ795042 (study PRJEB30171, sample SAMN05518105) | compost metagenome | isolation source: Feedstock adapted compost from Newby Island compost facility, Milpitas, CA | place: USA:Newby Island compost facility...
AGTCGAACTGACAGCCGACGAGGAGCATCCTACCATGGTCGTCCAGATTTCTGGCCCGGAGGACGCCCCCGACCTGGTGGAGAAAGTCTGGGTTGTCCCGGCGCGAGTGTCCACCGTCGAATAGGGGACGGTGGCTTAAGGTAAGAAACCTGCGGGGTTCTTCTTGGCGAACCCCTATCTGACGAACTTCCTATACCCGCGACTCACTTAACGCGCGCACTTAATCAGTGGCTCCACGGCTGTTACCCCCGCTGCGGCCAAATCAGTTTGTAGAATCATCGTGGAGCTGTGGTGACGTTCCGGGGAAAGAATTTGCATAAAGCCATTCCACCGAAGTAGAGCAAGCAGAGGGGAATGGCCATCAGGAGCTGGCTTGACGGATCGGGAGGCGTCAAAATGGCCGCAATAATAAAGATGACCACAACTGCTATGCGCCATTGCGACCAGTAATCCTGGAGTGTGAAAACGCCTATTCGCTCCAGGAAGAGCATCACAAGCGGCAATTGAAAGCCAATACCGAATCCCAGCGGCAGGATAAGAACGAACGATAACCATTCGCTGATTCGCGGCTCGAGTTGGATCCCAAGCCAGTCATTGAACTGAAACAGGAATGTGAGAACTGGTTCGAAGACATACAGGAACGCCAGGGCCGCCCCGGCGAGAAACAGCCCCAAACTGAAAGGCAAGAAGATATAGACAAATCGCCGTTCATGACGATACAAACCGGCGGCCACAAACGACCAAATCTGGTAAAAAACCCACGGACTGGAGATGATGGCGCCAAAGAGAAATGATGCTTTCATGTAGATGGCGAACGCTTCATGGGCGCTCAAACTTTTCGCCCGCACTCGTGGATCTTCTTTGGCCGGCCTCCAGAGAAATACGTGCATGAATTCGGAATCGTCCACTCGTCCCGGCTCCAAAAGAGCCGCACTGGCCAGGCCCATCAGGTCTCCATGTTCGCGAGTGAGCGTAGCGATTCCCTTCTCAAGCTGGCCATAAACATGCCCGAGTGCGTCAACTAACTTTTTCCGGGCCTCGTCACTGACGGGTTTCCCGGATAGAACCGCCTGTTTCAGCGCGACAATCTCTTTCAAGGAAAGCGAACCCGTGGAGCCACCGGAGGGTGCGTTCATCCCCGAATTACCCTGCAGGGCCGGCCAGCGCGATTCGAGCGCTTCAAACCCGTGGAGGAGTTGTGCGAGCTGATTCACATCGTTCGGGACAGGGGCTTTCGATTCCAAAAACTTCCTGAGGCCGAGTACCGCGTTTTGATCGTCTTGCCACTTCTTCCGCATCGCCTGGAGAGCCGATGCCAATTGCACGACCAACTCCCGAGGAGAAACCAGGTACTCTTCCGCAAGCACCTGCTTCGACAGGACAAACTGCGATGCGGCTTCCTCCGTGAATGGCGTTTCCACGCCTGCCGCACGTAACGCCTCAATTTGCCGGGCAACCTCCCTCTGGGACAGTCGAACATAATGCTCGGTGAGAGCCTTTTCCAGTGGCTGCTGAATCAGCATGACCACCCAGTTACCAAAAATCAGACCGATCACCACGCCGACAGCGAGGCCCCAGAGAGCGCGGAACAGGCACTGCCGCAGCTCTTCCAGGTGCTCGCCGAAGGTCATCGTGGATTCTCGGAAGAGATCCTCGTCGGACTTCGGAGGGGGCAAAAGGCGGATCATAGACGTAATGGGGATAATCTCCTCTTCTTATCGCCGTCCAGGGGAACATACGACGACAAACTTCCCATACCGCCATCGTATCATGGACCAATTCCCCCGGCAACGCTCCGCAGGACGTTCTCCCTTCCTGCTCCGGATCTCCGTGTTTGTTCCGATCGAAGAAACCAGCAAACTTCGCTACTGACTCATCGGCGTCAGAACGACTTCGTCTCCCTCGCTGAGCCCTGTTTGGATTTCTGCTTCGCGGTCGTTCATCACTCCCACTTGCACCGGCTGTCGGCGAAGGGCACCCCCCTTCCGGGTCCACACAGCCCAGTGCTGCTGATCGAGCTGTACCACGGCGATGCGAGGCACAATGAGCACATTGGCCCGTTCCTGCGTGATGATGTGAACACGCACTCGGTAGCCGACCCCCACATGGTACCGCTCCCGCAGCTTTGCAATCGTTTCCGGGGTGAGGGCCACAATAACTTTCACGCGTTGTTCCTCCACCCCAAGCGAACTCAATTTGGTAAACGCCGCGGGATAGATCCTGCTTACCCGGCCCTGACAGACCGGCACGCCCTCATTCGCCCCCAGGAAAATATCCACCGGCATGCCCGGCCGGATGCGAACAGCCTGCTCCGTGAGGATATCGGCTTCGACTTCCAGATCCTCCCAGCGTCCAATTTCCAGAAGCGGGGTCCCCGCCGTGAGAAACTGCTCATGGCTAACAAAGCGGTGAAGGACGACACCGTCATAGGGGCTTCTCATGACAGCCCGTCGGGCATTTTCCTCCGCCATTTTCAAACGCGCTTGGGCTTCCGCCAGTTGTTGTTGAAGTTCGCCTTCCACCAAGGATTTGTGTTCGATATACCGCTGAATGAGAGTGGGCAAAAGGTTCGTAGCCGCCTGAAGGGAAGAAAGTGCAGCGTGGACCAAGCGATCCTCACGATAACTAAGTGAAGCCTCAATACTCGCCAATTCGGCACGATCTACATCATCCTGGGATGCAGCTCCTGATCCCACGAGGGCCGTTACCCGCTTCAGACGCGTTTCCGCATAGTTGTATCGAGCCTCGCTGGCATTGGCCCGAGCCGCTGCCGCCTCCACCGTGGATTTCATCGATTCCACGTACTGCTGCGCCTGCTGAAGCGCCGTTTCTTCCACCCGATTGTCTCGATTGGTGCGGATGGCCGCCTCCACACGCGCCACCACCGCCCGAGCCTCGGCCAGCATGTTTTCCACATCCACTGGTACAACTCGAGCGAGAACCTGTCCTTTTTTCACTTCTGTTCCTTCCCGCCAGGGAATAGCCTCAATCCGACCGTTGAATGGCATACTGATCAGGACGGTTTCGGGCAGTCGGGTCATGCCCCGTTCACTGATAAACTCCCTGATAGTGCCCCGACGGCAGAGAACCACGTCGGTTTGATTTTCTTGACTTGAACCGGCAAAAAGAACATACAAAACCAGCCCGACGAGGCAGAGGACCAACACCGTCCCCAAAACCCGCACCGTTTTTCCCGCAAACGCTCTCCGAGTTGCCATCTTCACCGTCCCTCACTCGTTAGCCTTGATGGTTTCCAGCCACGGGATTCGCCAGATCAAGTTTTCCACCACAAGGTGAGAGGCTGCCGCAAACACCGTTCCCCAAAAAGCCGTGAGCAACCACACACGAGGCGGAAACAACAGCGGCATGCGGAGCACCTCGCTCTGATAGGTTCCTACAACGTAATCTGTCAGGACATAGCCCAGGGGCAATCCCATGATCAGCCCCAGCGTCAGAATCACCAGGTGCTCCCGAGCGAGCAATCCGCCAATTTGCAGGGGCGTATAGCCGGTTACATAAAGCGCGCCGAACTCCCGGCGTCGTTCTTCTACGGCGATCACTCCCGCGCTGAGCAACGCACCAAAGAACAGAGAGCCGGCGAAGCCAATTTCGAAAGAAAGAATCGCCCAAATGTTACGGAGCAACGTATTTTCCAGGTTAGCTTTCATGTCCGCGTGATTGAGCACCTCTTCTATCCCCGCCAGTTTTTTAAGCGACTGAAAAAAACGGACGCGTTCCTGGGGGTTTTGATCCAAGCTGATCTGGATACGATTAACCGGATACTCCTCTCCTAGAACTTGATAGAGATAGGCGATGTTCGCGTAGACTGCCGTCCCCACATAGTCGTCAGTGATGGATGTTATGGGAGAGCGATACCACTCCCGGCGGCCCTTGACGGGACGCCACTCGACGTCATCTCCCACCGCAAGTTTCAATTCCTGCGCGAGCTGTCGGCTGATCACGAATCCAACCGGCGGGATCGCGATCGCGTGGCCTGAACGATCCCGCGGCACAGTGAGCAACCGATCCTCCCGCAGGCCGGTCACTGTCGTCAGCTTTTCGCGTGCCTCATATCGTAATGTCACGGGGACAGCCAGAATTGGCTCGACCCATCGAACTCCCGGAAGCCGCCGCACCTCGTCGATGACGCTGTCGTTCTGCTCGTTCTTAAGAACCAGCGTTGCATCACTGCGATACACCCACTCGAAGTGAAACGTCATCAGGTAGTCAATACCAACGGCCAGAGATAGAATCATCGACATCACGGCCGTGGCCAGGATTCCGGTGACGAGGCCCGCAACTGTTCGAAAAGGATGACGGAACAGATACCGCACCACCATCCGCCACGCCGGTGTGAGGACCTTCCAGCAAAGCCGAAACTTTTCCAAAAAGACACGGCCTCCCATAGAAGGTGCGGCCGGCCTCATGGCAGTAGCCGGTTCCAGGGTGAGGGATCGTCGCATTCCCTGCCATCCTCCCGCCCCACCCGTCAAAATTGCCAACACCAGCGCCTCAATGTGCACATCAGGATACCAGCGACTTGGCAGCCTGGGAAATTCGTAGAACCGCCGATACAGATGCGTCATGGAATCCCCCAGCCACTGCCCCAGACCACATCCCAGCACTCCTCCGATCGCTCCCACCACCAGTGCATATTCCAGAACATGCCAGCCGATGAGGTGATCGTCCATCCCAAGAGCTTTTAAAGTTCCGATTACAGTCCTCTGTTGCTCTATGCGTCGAATCATGACGATATTGACAATAATTCCTGCGACGATTAAAAACACTGCCGGAATAATAAAAGCGAATGTTCGCAATCCTTCAATTTCCTGACTCAAGAACGTGTTTGAGGGATATTCGTCCAGCGGTATAGTGGCGATTACTCCGTATTCTTCTATCCTGCGTTCGACTTCCGCGAGAATGGTTCTCACGGCCTGCCGACCTGCCGGCGTCAATCTGCCCACGAGTTCGTTCGAAGCTCCCGCCATGTCATAAACGTCCTGGGCAAAACTTTGCTTGAGATAGAAAATACCGAAACCCTCTCGGTCGGGAACGATGGCCGCCGGCCCCAGCGGATAGACAAACTCGCAACTGAACGCCGTACCCACTATGGTCAAATCCTCCCGCCGCTGCCCCAGATTGAGTGTCAGCTTGTCACCCACCCGCAGTCCATGCGCCTGTGCAAAGACGTCGTTGACGATCACTTCCTTCGGTTGGGTGCCCGTAAAATAACCGCCCCGCAGTAGCTCAATTTGATTGAGCGTGGGGCGAAGGGTATCCGGCAAACTGAGGGCAACCCCCGCAAGTGGCTTGTCCTGGTCGGGCAAGTCGACGGTCACCGGAAAGCGAATGCGGGGTTCGATCTCGACAATTCCAGGAATATCTTTCAGACGGGCAAGTTCTGCCCGCGGAAGTTTCTTAACCGAGATCCAAAAGTCCGCCATGCGTCCGCGGGAGTAATAGTAGTCGCGTGCCCAGCTCAGGTTGCGATGCGCTGACCGCATCGCTACGAAACAGGCAATGCCAACCATCGTCACCAGGACGATGGCCAGAACCGTCATCCCCGAAGCAAGAAGCTCTCTCAACAGTTTCCGATGGAGCAAACCGAACATAGGCTCGTATGAAGCAATCGGGGCCCAAACATACCCAGCGGTTTTTGCCGTTCTACCACTGAACGTTTTCCGGCGGCAAAGGGTGGGGTTGGTGGAAGACCTCGACAACCCGCCCACTTCGCAGCCGCACAACCCGGTCAGCCATCTGCGCAATCGCCGTATTGTGCGTTATCAGCACCACCGTCTTTTTCATTTCGCGACATAAATCCAGAAGCAGTCGCAAAATCTGCCGTCCCGTTACATCGTCGAGTGCGCCAGTCGGCTCATCGCAGAGGAGGAGGGGCGGATTTTTGACTAACGCTCGGGCGATGGCCACCCGCTGTTGTTCTCCCCCCGACATCTGGGAGGGGAAGCTGTCCGCCCGTTCCCGAAGCCCAACCTTTTCCAGCACCTCAAAGGGATCCAGCGGGGAGGCAACAAGGTTGGCTGCCAGCATGACGTTTTCCACCGCCGTCAAATTGCTGATCAGATTGTAAAACTGGAATACAAAGCCGATCACTTCCCTTCGATACCATGTGAGTTTTCGATACGAAAATCCCGAAAGATCCATCCCTCGATACAACACGCGGCCCATGGTCGGCCTATCGAGTCCCCCGATCAAATTGAGCAACGTGGACTTTCCCGAGCCACTCGGTCCCAAAATAACCAGGAACTCCCCCTCATGGATATCCAAACTGACGTCTTTCAGGGCTTCTAATGCGACCTCGCCCATTTGAAAAACTTTCGTGACCTGCACAATCCGCAGGAGGCCCTCTGAAGAATGGCTTGGCACGGGTTCTGAGTTCACACGGTGAGTCAAACCAAAGAATCGGCCCAGCATCAGCGCTCGTCCCGGCATCCCCTTTGAAAAAGCGGAGGAAACGTCCTTTTCCCGTTCACCCGAGGTTTTTCACCAACCAAGAACAGGACCACAATTTGCCATTGTACGGAATTTGCCACAAGAATCGGGAGCGACCGACAGGCCAGTGTTGTTCGCGGAACGGGCTGTCCCATTCATACCGTTGCCGACGATCGTAACAAAGGAACGGGTAAACGGCCCGTTTCTTCACACCGGGGCCACGCTGGCCGATGTCTGAGCTAGGTCGTTCCAGCCTGCTGTGTGCTTCCCAGCGCCGCGAGTCAGTCATGACAGTTCTGCGTGCCGGATCCTCAAAGCGATCCTGTTGCCAAGAATCGCCCGTTGCCGGGCGCCAGCTCGGCGACTGGGTACTTATTCGCCAGGTAGCAGAAGGCAACTGGACACAGCTTTACCTGGCGCAGGCAGCATCCGCTTCGCCGGGGTCCCCACCCCAATATGCGGTCAAAACAATCCGCCCTCAATGTGTCGGTTCGTCGATCGCCCAGCGCATCCTGGCCCGCGAAGTCGAAGTTGCCCGAACCGTGACGCATCCTCATATCGTGCCCGTGCTTGCCTGGCAATTACGGCACGAGCCGCGGTACATCGTCATGCCGTGGCTGGAGGGCGTCTCCCTGCGAGACTTGCTCCGTCGGCGATCCCCTCTGCCCACGGCCGAAGCCCTCTGGCTGACACGCCAGATTGCCGAAGGGCTGGCGGCTCTTCACGCGGCGGGCTGGATTCATGCTGACCTTAAACCGGAGAATATTATCGTCAATTCCGACTATCATGTGACTCTCATCGACCTCGGTTTCTGTGTTCGTCCGGCTGAAATTCAAGATCGCCGCCGAGTTATTGCGGGAACACTCAATTACATTGCGCCCGAATGGTGGACTGTGGGCGGGAGGCCGGATGCCCGGTCCGACCTTTTCAGCCTGGGGATTATTCTTTACGAAATGCTTTTCGGTCGGCGCCCCTTCAATGCGAAGACGTTAGACCAGTTAGTCGCCCTGCATCGAAGCTGGCCTCTCCCCAATGCACGCAGCATGCGCGGCACGCTTCCTCAGGATTTGGTTCGGCTGTTGCGGAGCCTTCTCGCGCGGATACCCGAGCGACGACCGCATTCCGCGACCGCCCTGATCGAGGCACTTTATCCACTCGAAATCGAATTTTTCACCGACCGCGACTATTCGGCGACTCAGGAACTTGCCGGGACGAAAACCGCTCTCGCCCGTCACGGTTGAACGATTGTCCCCGGTGCGTCAGCGGGAATCATCTGTTGCAGGTCGTGAAGCAGATTTCCTCCGACTTCATTCAGATCCGCCCAGCTCAGTCCGGCACAATTCAGAAAGAGATCCAGCCAGTTGCAGTACCTGTCAAGCACTGTGATGTCCCAGGAGATATCAGAACGGGTAGCCGCTTCAAGGAGACTTTCCAGAGAGTGCGTCACCCGTACAACTACCTCCACCGGAACCACCATAGCGGCCGATTTGATGGTGTGGAGAGTCCGGGCCAGGTCGACCACGGTATCAAAATTGCTTGAAAGATTGCAGCTTTCCTGTTTCCGCAGCTCAGCAACCGACCTTCGCAAAACCTGCGATCGATGATGCAGTTCCTGAAGGAACGTCTGCCAGAGGTGATGATCCACCTCTGTTGGCGGCTCAACACAGTTGGCTGTCTCGAAGTCAAAATCGTCGGAACCTCGTTCATTCTGCTGGACGCCAGACTGTTCGGATCCGGTTGACGTTTGCGCCACGCTTTGCGCGGTCTCGGTCTCGGTGGGTGAGGGGGCCGGGCCATCGGCCAATGTTGTGGCGCTCGCCGCGCCTGCTGGTGTGCGGGCTTGAACACCTTCCTCACCGGCCACGTTCTCGGCTTGGAATGTCGCCTCCCTCTCAGATTGAGATGTCGCCTGCCGCTGCGCCGCCCGGCACGTTGTCGGCGGAGACGTGTCGAGCGACTTATCCTCGACCCCTACTTTACTGGCCGCAGATTCTCTCTGTCCGGCCGCACAGGACAAGGACGGGTCCGAGTCCGATGCAAATGGATCGCTCACATCCTGCCTCTGTGAAGTTCTCGACTTGAAGATCAGTTGGTCGGCATATTGTACGACATGGCAAAGATCAGGCTTCGCCACCTGTGCATCCGCACCGACAGCCTCCCCTTTTCGACGATTTTCCGGGGTGATGATGCTGGAGTAGAGTAGAACCGGAATGTTGCGCAATTGAGGATGCGTTTTGATTCGTTTTGTGAGGTGGAGGCCGTCGACCTGAGGCATTTCGATATCGGCAATGAGAAGATCACACGGCGGGCGTTGAGTTCCGGGAAAAGCATCGGCGTGCCGGTCGCCGATTTTCTCCTCCAGCCATTCCCAGGCCTGTTTGCCATTTTCGAATACGATCAATTGACAGTAACCACTGGCCAGAAGTGTCTGCTGGATCGCTTCGCGAACCGTGGGCGAGTCTTCCACCAACACGATGGTCGCTTCATGACGCGGGAGTTGCTCTGGATTGTCCACGGCAGCCGTGCGGAAGTATTGACTGGTCACTTCGTCAAGAATCATTTCGAAATCGAGCATGAGAATAAGACGGTCGTCGCAGCGGGCAAGGGCCGTCACCGGTGTTTGAGAGAGATCCCGCCACCCCGGCACGGCCAGCACGTCTTCCCAGCTCAGGCGATGAATCTTTTCCACGCGATCCACCAGAAAAGCCGTTTGCTGCTGATTGAGATCGGTGAGAATTGCGGTCGTCTCTCCTCCCTCGTCGTATCGAAAGACGCCCAGAAAATCTGCCAGTGAAACGCAGGGAACAACCTGGTTTCTTAGTTTGAAAACGCCGCGAACGCTGGGGTGGGCATCCGGTAGATGAGTGATCGCCGGCGCTGGCAGCACCTCCCGAACTTTGGCGACATTGACTCCGAACACATAGTCTCCCACATCGAAGACGAGGATTTCCAGTTCGTTGGTGCCGCTTTCGAGCAGAATTTCCTTTTCCAGCAGCAAACGGCTTATCTTGCTCATGGGGTTACCTCGTGAAGCAGTCAGGTGGGATAACCGTCGTGTTTTATTGTGCGCTCTGGTGTGTCACCTGCGGGGGGAATTTTCTACAGGTAACGGAATATAACTCATAGCGATGCCGAATTTCCGAATCACCGCTTATGTGGGAGCTGCTTTCCTCAATTCCTCAACCGCTCCCTCCGACAAATGGGCTCGAGAGGTTCGCGTCCGGTTGTCCGCTGGCACCGGCTTTACCCCCAAACAATCCACAGGCACAACGATCGGGTGTCCTCGGTCAGGATACACCTCGCACGGGTGCGAAACGGTAGGGAACGGTTCACAATAACCTACGTCACACTCGCCACGCGTATGCTCCCGAGACGCGGCAAGCGCGTTTCCTCGCAGCAGGCCGCTGCCCGCACATCCGGCGCAATAGGCGTATTTGAAACTCGAACGAGACACCGGATGGACACGTCGCGAATGTTCAGCGCGGTTAACCTGAAACCTACCTCCAGTGGCCCTTGATGTTGCATTTCCTAAACACCAAACGGAGGGAACGGTACAACACCCGTTCAGAACGGCTGGTGTTTCCTCTTTTTGCGCGTGACGATTTCACGCTACTGCCCCGAAAAACTGCCCCACAACAGGCCAACAAACACTGCGTTTCCCCAAGGACTCCAGGAATGGCAAAGCCACGGCACAGAGTTTGCTCTAAGACTCACTGCGTTGTGTTACGGCGCTGCCTGTTCACACGGGCAAACCTCAGGTTGAGTGCGGGCGCTTGCTCGGGCGCCGGGCGAACGAATACCGGGTCGCGCGACTGCGTGCATTCCTGGACGGTTAGCAGTGGAGGGTCGACTTTGATGGCACGTTGGCTGGCACATCTGAAGCAGGAAGACGGTGTTTTGACGTTTGAATGGATCCTTTTGATCACCATTCTCGTCATCGGAATCGTTGGCGGTTTGAGCGCCGTCCGGGATGGACTGATTACCGAATTGGGCGATGTTGTGGAGGCCGTCATCTCGCTTGACCAGTCTTACTTTATCGCCCATCCGTGGGAAATCAAAATCCCCAATTGTGAGGCCGACGGGGCTTCAGGGTCATCCTATCAGGACTCCGCCGGTATGGACCAACGTCGGCTTGCTAACGGTGACCTGATGCAGGATCAAGATCCAATCGGTGATTGCAGTCCCCTTGTGGAGCGACCATTCTGATCTTCGGGTAGCAGTCGGCGACCTGGCCGTTTGGGCGTCACCAAGCATGGTCCCATGGAGTTCCTAACACACCGGCGGAGAAAGTGCGTCTCGCCAGATCCCGGGTCGGCGAATAAAGCCGACTTTTTGATTGCGCCCTCCTCACTGATTAAGCTGAAGAAAAGGTGGGTGCGAGCGGGCAATTGGATAACACCCCACAGGAGTCGCAACCATGTCGTTTTGTTCCGGCGTCACATGGGCTTGCTTCCTTGTCACGGCGACAGCGTGCTCGAATCTTTCTGCAGGTGGTGGGTATGACACCGCTTGGCATGGAATTCTCGGCGACTCGTGGGCGCCACATCACCTTCCGGCCTGTATTCTCGACCGCGGTCTCCTCCCCTACGAGACGGACATGGTCCCGTATTTCGCCCAGTTTCCCGTGATCATGGTCACTGCCGAAACCGTCCAGCAGTGGGGCCGCCTGGTTTACCGTTCCGATCTTGCCCGCTACGGCGACCAGTGGACCCGACAAACCTGGTGGAACTACAGGCGGATCGCAGAGGCGTTGGCTAAAGGGGAGATCCTGCCAGGGAACGACCTGACGGCGACCCGGGCAAGAACGAAGAAGTCTGTTCACCACCGTCAGGCTTTACCGCCTGTTCTCGTGGTCAATCCATTTGCCGCGCACGATGACAGCGGCACGCCAGGCCGCGGTCAGGTCGCGGTCTCCGCAGAACTTGGCGACCATAGCAGGGTAGCAATACGCTCCGGCTCGAGCGGTCCCCAGCCCCGCCGCATCATAAACCCCTTTGTAGCGGAGCACTGATCTCGCCATCCGGCCGTGTTCCTCTGACGGGAACGTATTTTCCGCCGCCTTTCCCTGCCCACCGGCCGTGCCGCCGGAGGTGGTAAAACGTCATGGGTTTCCCCTGTCAAACGCGGGGCCCGAAAACTCAAGCGCGTTTCAGCCTTATCAATTGGCAGTGGGGAATCGAAAAAAAACCTCCTCGATTTGAGGAGGGCCATCGTCGTGGAAACATTTCGTCTGTCCTGACTGTGGACAGACAAATAGTCACTCAGTGCGGCGTAGCGATGACTACTTTTGCTTTCGGACACCCCCGGTCGGCGCCGGCGCCTGGAGCAGACCGCGCACCCGCGCGAACTCCTCCACAGTCACCTTGCCGTCTTTGTTGTCATCCAGGCGTTCCAGCATGGCTTTGGCTTTTGCCTCGTCACCACGGAGGTGTTTGAGGCCCTTGAGTTCATCCAATGTGAGAACACCATCACTATTGGTGTCAAGTTTGGAAAACATTTTCTTGCGGGCCTCTTCCTGCTTGGCCACATATTCCTTGAATTCCTCCTTGGTCACCTTGCCATCTTTATTGGCATCCCACGCTTCCAAAAGTTTCTTTCCTCGGGCTTCGTCGCCCTTGAGTGCTTTCAACGCGAGGAGTTCCGAGAGTTCCACCGTCCCATCTTTGTTGGTGTCCGCCTGATCCCACATTTCTTCAACCGTGAGCTGAGCTTTGGGCTTCTTACCCTCCGCTCCGGGCTTTTTCGCCTTTTTACCAGCCTCAGCCCAGGCCACCCCCGACACCATCAGCAAGCACACCACCGCGACCAGCATGACGCGTGCGACTTTCATAGAAACCTCCCTAACCTAAGGAACTCACCAAACATTGGTGACTCGGGTCGGGGTCCGGCGCCCCGCGACCCTGCAACACCTGTTCACCGCGGCCGGTTCATTGATGAGAATTGCGCCTCGGTTTACCCGCGCACGTGCGTCCAGGGCTGCAAAACCCCGCCAGAACACGTCTCATGGATGGCTTAAGAGGGTACCACTTAAGTGTTATATTATGTCACTCGCCGAAATTATTCCTCAATGGTGGCCTCTGAAATTCGGTCTTCCGGTCGGCGTAGGGCTTTTGGTAAACTCCCTCTCCCCTTAGACGGCGGGTGGCCATTATTCCGACGACGGCTACCCTATTGGTCAACACAATCGTTTTCAAACGCGAGGGAATCGAACGATGGCACGTGCGCTTCTCGCTTATATCGATCCCGGTTCGGGAGCCATTCTTCTGCAGGTTTTTATCGCCGCTGTGATTGGGGCGATCGCCTTTGTCGGTCGAATACGCCATTTTGTCTCGTCCGCTGTTACGAGGGTTCTTAAGAGAAGCCGAGCCCGTGGCGAGACGCCTTCCGAGGCTGCGGAGGCGGATGCCCCTGTTCCGGAACGGAAAGCGGCGTAACAGTTTCGTTTTCCACCGGGGTGTTCTCGTTGTTACAGGAATTCTGGTCTGCTCCTGGGGAACCTTTATGACCGCTCAAACATGCCCGTTGACACGCGACATTTTGAGCAGACGTGTCGAGGCATCGTTCCGCGACCCCGAAGGATACGTGTTCATTCGGGAAGGTCGCGTCTATCGCGCGATCGCGCCTGAACTTGCCGCGCGTCTTCGCCGGGCGGAAGAGATCGGCCTCCTTGGCCAATTGGTTGCACAGGAATGGGTGGTAGGCAGCCGCTTTGTCCGAGAGCCGCAGCTTCTGAGCATTCTGGAACGGGAAAACCCAGGATGGCACCACTTTGCGGAACACGACCCTCTCCCGCTAATCACCTATCCCTATGAGTGGTCGGTCTCGATGCTGGCTGACGCGGCGGTGCTCACGCTCGATCTTCAAATTGAGCTTGCTCAGGCAGGATTTTCCCTCAAGGATGCGACGCCTTTTAACGTCCAATTTGTGGGTACCCGGCCGATCTTTATTGACCTTGGTTCCCTTGACGTTCCCTCACGATTTGACGTCTGGTACGCCCTGGGACAGTTTCAGCGGCTCTTTCTCTACCCTCTTTTGTTGGCTCGATATACACACTGGGATTTACGGTCTTATTTTCTATCAAATTTAAATGGGCGCGACCCCCTATTCATGGTTCGAGCAATGGGACGTTTAGGCCGATGGCGTCCTGCTTTACTCCTGGATGTTACTCTCCCCTGGCTTCTTACTGAGTATTCACAATCAAAGCCCCGTGCTTTACAGTCCCCAGGCTCGCGCATTTCCATTAACCGGGAACCCATGCTCTGGAACCTGCGGCGACTGCGCCGAAAAGTTCTCCGGCTGGCTGGCGGATACCGTCCGCAAGGCGTTTGGACGGATTACACGCGCACCTGCAGTTACACGGACCGAGCCGAAGACGCCAAACGGGAGTTCGTCCGATCCGTCCTCACCCACGAGAAACCCAACTGGGTCCTGGACCTTGGTTGCAATACCGGGACTTACAGCGAGCTCGCCGCCGAACTTGGTAGCCGCGTCATCGCTGCGGACCAGGATCACGACGCCATTGAGATGCTCTATCGCCGTTTACGGAATACCGGGTCTGCCATCTGGCCTGTGGTCCTGGATATAACCAATCCTTCTCCTGGCATCGGGCTCAATAACAGAGAGCGTCAACCTTTCCTGGAAAGGGCGCGGGCCGACTATGTGCTCGCCCTTGCTTTGATCCATCATTTGATTGTAACAGGCAACCTTTCTCTCGACCGGATCGAACAGCTTCTGTTTGACATTTCCTCCCGGGGGATCATCGTCGAATTTGTTCCCCCTGCCGATCCCATGTTCCGTAAGCTCACGCAATTTCGCAGCGACTCTTTCGAGCATATAACGCTGTCAGCGTTCCGTCGCACCTTCTCCCAGCGTTTCTCGATCGTCCGAGAATTCCCGGTGCCCGACTCGGAAAGAATGCTTTTTTGGCTTCGCCGGAAAGAATAGAAACACACGCCATTCGGTTCAATTAAAGACGCCGATCCTGCTATGAATACAGTGGTAATCCTGGCAAAAGATCCGCCGGCCGAAAATGTAACGGCAGAGCCAAACCCTCTCCTCGATCAGACGACTTTTCGACGCCCCTTCTATCTGCAGGCGATCCGTGCGGCTGCCATCTCAGTATCCGCCAGTTGTCTGTTTTTCCTGGGACAGCTTCGCTCATGGACCAGTGAGCAAAATCGCTATCACTACTTCTGGTCTTCCCGAGATAGCCAGGCACTGATTCTCGCCGTGGGAATCGTCGCGGCGGCTCTTTTTGTTGGTTGGCTCATCACAAGAATACTCGGCAATCGAACGATTCGCAGAACAAGTCAATTCGTCTTTATCTTCTTTTTTACCGATGCAATACTATCAGGTCTCACGTCGATGTTTGTCGGCGTTGGATTTACTGCGAAATATGATTGGTTTTTCTGGACCGCGTGGATTGTTATCACAGCTCTCTTGCTGTTGTTTTTCCGGCGGCTATGGAAACCTGCCATGGCTCTGTGTCTCGTCTTGAGCCCCCTACCCTGGATCCTTCTGTTGCAGGTCCTTTCGTGGAAGTCTTGGAACCCGGCGGAACGGGCAGATTCATCCCTGGCCCAACCCGCTGCCGTCCAACAGGGCGGGCAAGCCCACTTTCCCCCCATTGTCATTTTCGTTTTTGATGAATGGTCCTACGAGCGAACCTTCGACGGCCAGGATATTCGGTCAGAATTTACTCATTTAATAGACTTTGCATCTCATTCAAATGTCTATCATAGTGCGCGATCTCCCGGCCCTGCGACCTACTTTTCTCTTCCACGACTCGTTTATCAAACACCTGATGGGGAGTTGTTTCCGCACAACGGCCAGGTTTTCTGGCAAACGTCTCAGGGTCGTAAGCCGGTCGCCGAGCAACATACGCTGTTTGACGAACTCCTGCGAGCGGGCTATCAGGTGCGCGTCCTAGGTTTTTACCATCCCTACGAGATTCTTCTCGAGGGCCGCGGTATAGAGTGCCATAGCTATCCCAATGATCCCAAAGCTGATTCGGTGGTCGCGCAGGCCGGCTTGTTCTTGCTCGGTAATTTGCGATTTCTGACGGATCCATTTTCCCGGTTAATGTGGCGGCGGTGGGATAGCGCATTCTTCAGCAGGCACTGGTTTCGATTATTAAAAGAATTTCACCGGGAGGCCTTTCGCCTCATCGATCAACTCGGCCCGGGAATGTGTCTCTTTATTCACTGGCCACTCCCTCACGGCCCCTTCATCCTTGATGCCCAGGGTGAATTCGTGGGATCTTACAGTCCACAGCAGGACCGTACGTTCGGAACGCCCGACCAATATCATCGCCATGTTTTGCGTCTGGACTCGGTGATTGGTGAGATCCGTGATCACCTTCGGCAGAGGAACCTCTTCGATGAGGCATTCATTGTCATGACGTCTGATCACGGCTGGCGGAGAGATCCTGATCCTCAATTTCGAGAAGCCAACCCGGACCACCGTCATGTGCCGCTGTTCATCAAGCGACCGCACCAGAAAAGCCGGGAAGATGTGACCGATCCATTCCTCCTGGTCCACCTGTCAGCGGCATTCACCCAGCCAGCTTCCAATCCCCAGTGACTTAATAATGATGTGGTCGGTGGGATTGATTTAGGGCGACTTATCTTGCATGATCTCATTTCAAGCCCGAGCTATTTTTCGTAAAATGCGATATAAAGCGGATAGAGTCCTGCGATCGACCTTTTGCGCAGCATGACCGCCTTTGCGTTATGGCAATTTACCTGGATTACAATGCGACGGCCCCGATTCGCCGTGAGGTCATCGAGCAGATGATCCACGTCTGGAAAGACGTGCCAGGCAATCCGGCGAGCCAGCATCAGTTCGGTCGGGCCGCCAGAAAGCGCCTGGAAGAAGCCCGGGAGCGCATCCTCACTTTGTTAGGCGCCGAACCAACCCGCGAGGGAGACCGCCTCATTTTCACCAGTGGCGGAACAGAGGCCAACAATCTGGCCATTCTCGGGATTGCTCTGGCGCGAACCGAAGGGATGCCGGGGCGGATCATCATCTCGTCGATTGAGCACCCCAGTGTGTTGCGGGCGGCCGAAACGCTCGTCGACTGGGGATGGCGTTTGGATACCCTCGATGTGCACCCCAATGGGGTTGTCAACGTGGAGTCGCTCCGGCGATGGATTTCTCCTCAGGTCGCCCTGGTCAGTGTGACGACGGCGAATCACGAGACGGGGGTTATCCAGCCGATTGCCGAAATCGCGGCAATCTGTCACAGCCATGGGGTACCTTTCCACACCGACGCCGTGCAGGCCGTGGGAAAGATGCCCGTTTCTTTTCGCGATTTTAATGCAGACGCCATGACCGTGACGCCCCACAAGTTTGGCGGCCCCTTGGGAATCGGCGCTCTTATTATCAAACGAGGGACGCCCCTGCGGCCCATTTTGTATGGCGGCGAACAGCAGGAGGGGCTGCGTCCCGGCACGGAAAGCGTGGCCCTGGCTGTGGGAATGGAAACAGCTCTTTCCCTGGCCGTGGCGGAGTTGGAAGACAACATCGCGAAAATGACCGCTTTACGGCAGGAATTTGAACAAACACTGAAAACCCTGATTCCCGATGTCGTTATCCACGGGGAGGCAGCACCGCGGCTGCCTCAAACTGTCAACCTCGCGATTCCGGGTATCGACAATCAACTCCTTTTCACCGCGCTCGACCTGGAAGGAGTCTGCTGCTCGATTGGCTCGGCCTGTTCGAGCGGATCTCCCGAGCCCTCGCCCAGTCTTCTTGCTCTCGGCGTTCCCAGGGAGATCGTGAAAAGCTCCCTGCGAATCAGCTTCGGCCCCAAGACGACTGCGGAAGAACTCCATGTTGCTGCCCATACGATCGCGCGGGTGTCCCAACAGCTACGAAAACATGTTTTGCGGTGAAGGGCGGCTCGGGTTTCACGGCGAGGCGATGCGAAACCTGGATAGGGGATACCAGCCGTCCGCGTCCTTTCCAGCAATGGCAAGCTGGACAACCGGCGTCTGACGGTCCGCACCGTCCACAACACCGACGGCCAGGGAATACTCGCCGGGCTCCAGAGTAGGCGCTATTGGAACGATTTCTTCCACCGTCACCGGCTTGCCGGGTGGCAAATCGGGCGGGTTTTTCATGAAGCTTTCCGTGAAGACCTCCACTTCGCCCGGCAGGATCGCGCGCACGGTTTTGTCACTGACATGGATGAACCTCTTTCCAGAGGGGCCTGTCAGTCGAACAGCCATCCTGTACGGTCGATAGCACGGAGCCGAACCCACGTTCTGCCAGACCATTGTCACAGGCAGATTTTCCCCGGACCGAACGATTGCCGGATGCCGTAGCTCCCGAATAACCAGCCGGTAACCCAGCCGCCGAAGAAAACGCGTCACCTCCTCGCGCACGTTGTCACCTGGTGGTAACGGAGCCGACTTGTTGTTGAAATAGGAACCATGGAGGGCCAGCGCGTAGTTGAAGATATAGCGTAAGGACCAGCCTTCTTGGACCCATTTGCGAATGTCCCAGCAAGTTTCCCAGGCCACGGGGGCCGTTTTCCAAACGTCAAGGGCTCGCGCTTCGCTCAGGGTGCTGGGATAAGCGTTGCGCATATGACACCAATTGCGTGAAAAGCCGCCCATGTCGCCCAGGCAATCCGCCCGCCAACCGGTGCCACGGCTTGTCGCGTAGTGAAGCATCTCGGGGCCGTCGATGAGCATCAAAAGCGGCGTCTTTCGAAATGATTCCAGATACGTATCGATGATTCTTCGTTGATTCTCGGGAAGTGGCATGCGGGCAGGCTCGGAGTTACTCATGTGCCACTCTCCCCACCAACCCACCGACCCAAGATCGACATGATCCAGATCCGGATGGCCGTCGTACTTTGCCCCTAGCCGCCGGATGAAATCCAGATGGGCCCTGAGAGTGACGGGATCGTCCAAATCGGGAACTTCCAGCCCTGAAACATCTCTATAACGCGTGATGATAACCCGACCGCCAATGTCTCGAAGCCACCGCGGATGATAGGGCCGTCCGCGAGTCGTAGAGCAACACATCACGCGAAAGGCCAGTTTCTGCCCGGCCGATCTCGTTTCTGAAAGAACCTTATCAATAAGCTCCACGTTGAGTCGTCCAGGCTCCGGTTCGAGCTCGGCCCAGCCCCATCGAAGGTACTGGACCGTGGAGGGAATCCAGTCCGGGAGATTGCGATCATTGGCAGCCGTGTGATGAAAAGTTTCCCAGCCCATTCCTGGGTTGGCAAGGATCTCATCAATCTCGACGGGACGAACGGTCACCCATCCCGAATCCTCCGCTGCAACGAAATTGCTGATCAAGCTGACCAAAGCGAATAGGCCTAAATTGAGCGAAATCAACCACGTGTTCTTCATAGATCACCTTTCCCAGATAGCCTGAGGGAAACTGTGAAAGCAAACCAAGCATTCCGTACGCCGCACCGATTTTACCGCGGCGCGTGTGGGTACGGTACTCTCCCGCCGCCGCCCTGGACAAGCGACCTGTCATGAATCGCTTCGACAACACGCGAACACCGGCTGAAACGGTTCAACACGTATCGCACCATTGACCAACCGACTGGGCGGTGTGCCGACCGCCAGGCCCCGGGACAACCCTAAGCACGGCCCTTTTTCACGTGAGCACAGTTGTGTTATAAACTCAACAATGACTCCAAGAAGAATAGAGCGTGGGATTTTCGTAGTCCAAACGCCACAGGTGCCCATTCGAAGAGAACGAAGCTTTTTTGCGATGGCTGACTCTCGCGATGTTGTTCAACTGGGGCGGGAACACGCGATTGACATCTGGATGGCCGGTTTGAAGGCGGTCCAGGCCGATACTCTTGTCCAGCAATGGGTCCGAGTGACGCAGGACCGGCTCGAGTTCGGAAATCCGACCGAATTAACGCTGGACCTGGGAAGCGTCCGCAAGATTGTTGTCGTGGGTGCAGGGAAGGCAGGAGCCGGAATGGTCGCCGGTTTGGAGAAAGCAATTCCAGAAGAAGTTGCGCAGTCGAAGCAGTTGACCGGGTGGGTCAATGTCCCCAAAGACTGCGTCCACACGACGCGCTGGATTCACCTCCACGGGGCCCGTCCCGCCGGTTGTAACGAGCCGACACCCGAGGCTGTTTATGGTACTGAGCGAATTCTGGACCTGGTTCAGGAGCTCGAACCGAGCGACCTTTGTATCTGTCTGCTTTCCGGGGGAGGATCTGCCTTGCTCCCGGCTCCTGTCGCGGGAATCACGCTGGAGGCCAAACAAGCGGTGACACGATTCCTCAGTGCGGCCGGCGCCAACATCAATGAACTCAACACGGTGCGAAAACAACTCAGCCGGATCAAGGGCGGTGGTCTTTTACGGTATTGCCGTGCGGGTTGGCTGGTGTCACTCATCATTTCGGACGTCCTGGGTGATCCGCTGGATATCATTGCTTCCGGCCCAACTGTGCCAGACACATCAACGCCACAGGACGCGCTGGAAATTCTCAGCAAGTACGGTGCCCGGGAGGCCGGGCTCCCCAAGGAGATTTTCCGCGTCCTGGAAAAGAAGGCCGCCAACCGCGGGGAACGCGTGGAGCCGCAAAGTCAAATCTTCAATTTACTGATTGGAAATAATCGTACGGCCGTTGATGCAGCGGCAGCCCGGGCGCGCGAACTGGGGTATCAGGTGGAGGCCGACAGCGCCGTGGAGCCGGAAGGTCCCGCTGAGGAGGTAGGGCGTGAACTGGCGAGAGCGGCTCTTGAGATGGTCGCTTCCCCGGGGCCTCGGTGTCGCATCAGCGGTGGTGAGCCCGTCGTTCGACTCGCTCCGCCAGACGTCAGAGGCCTGGGTGGGCGTAACCAACAACTCGTTTTGGCGGCCGCGGAATTTCTTTGGGAGAGGATGCCCCCGGAGGTGATCATTCTCTCGGCAGGGACGGATGGCGAAGATGGTCCCACGGATGCTGCCGGAGCTTTTGTCGATCGTGCTGTGATCGAGCAGGCGAAGGAACGCGGGTTTTCGCCTTCAGATTTTCTTTCCCGGAATGACGCGTATCATTTTTTTGAGCCTCTCGGTGCGCTGTTACGGACAGGCCCCACGCACACGAATGTTTGCGACGTTCGAGTCGTATTGACACATCCCTGCCAGAGTCCGCAGCGTGTGCATTGAGTTTTCTCTCTACTGCCGCAAAATGTTCCCCGCAGCCTGGGCCGAGACCGCGTCCTCAGGAAGTAAAAGCGTCATGCCGGGACGGAAGTTCTCAAGTTTGTCGCCGAGGCGCTCACGGTTCAACTGATAGATTTCCACCCAGCGCGAGGCCTTTCCGAGCTGCTGGCGGGCAATATCAAAGAGCGTCTCTCCCTCCTGCACCATGTAGGTTCGCCGATTGACAGTAGAATTCTCGGAAAACGGCGGAGTCAGGTTGTTACGATCTGCCACGAGGGGTGGAGAGTAAGGCATGCCCGACGAAGCGGCCGGCGTCGGCGAGCCCGACCGAGCAGGCGGCACCGTGGGAGGTGCACTGCTGGAAACCGTAGCCGGCGTTCCCGTACCTGCCAAGGGCAATTGGGAAGGGGGGGCGGGAATTAACCCCTCAACATTCTGTCCAGTGTGGCTCCCAAAAGGCGGGCTTGGATTGACTGGCCATTGAGATGGTGGCTGACCCGAGTGACTCGCCTCGGCGGAGTTGGGGGGAATGCCGGTCGCGGGTTGGTTGCTGAGGGGTGGCGCCCCGGCAAAGAAATCACCGGGCACACTGCCGGCCACCGATGGCGAGCGTGTACCGAACTCTGCGCGCCCGGAACTGACAGGAGTGTCATTCAATGAACTGGCGGCCGACGGCGGCTGCCCATCGGCATCGTGGGCAAGGCTGCCGACACCGCTCAACGCCGAAGAATTTGTTGCCGGAAGGGGGTTGTTGGCCATGACCTGCGCATTTTGATCCGGTCCGCTTGGATTCCACCCTGCGGTGAATCCCTGATCGGGCAAACCGGAACCCTCGTTGGGCCTGTTCGGGGCGGTGTTGTCCGGCTGTCCGAAAGGTAAAGGCGGAACTGCCTGAAATTGCTCCGTCGCGACGGGCTGGTTCGGCTCCAGGGCGTGGTAGCCGGAATTGAGTGCCGCACTTCCGATGGATGCACCGAGGGGCGCAGAATCTGACTCTTCCCGTGCCGCTGAACCGTCGCTCGAGTTCACCGGATCGTTATTTAAATTCAGCGGTGGCACGACCGGCCACACCGTCTCGGAGTCAGACACCTGGGACGCCCCGCCGGCATCGATGTTTCTGTCGCGATCGTTTTGCGCGGAAACCGTACCCGCGGCTAACGAAGCGTCCGCGGGCGAGCCTGGTTGAGACGGTGCGTTCAGTCCGCCCGTCGGCCCGCCAGCGGGGCCATTCGGTTCGCTTTGCGGATGACTCGGGGACGGTTGCACTGCCTGTGCACCCGCACTGCCTGCCCCCTGAGTAGCCCCCCCTGTGTTTTTCTCCGTACCCGTGGCAGCGGGCTGGTCGCTGTGGGACGCCGTCGCGGTCTCGCTTGGGCGCAGGGTCATCAATCGGTAGGCCACAACGGCAGCCAAAATGAATCCCAGAACGCCCAAAATAGCCAAACCAAGGCGGATTTCGAAGGAAAATCGCGTTGTGATCGGCTCTTCCAAGAATTCCTCCGAAGAGTCGGGCCCCGTCCCGGAAAGAGCGTCGCGATCCAGATGCTCTCGATCTTCTTGTTCAGGAGCTTTGTCTATTTTTCCCATTCTGCGTCTCCCACCGATTTCAGGCCGCAGCGGCATTCAGAGGAGTTGCTTGGTTTTATTCACTGTGCCAACGAGGTGCAAGAGCAATTTTCATGGAGAAGCGACCAGCGGCCACGCGGCCGTGCCGGGTCCGCAACGCGGACCTGAAGTCGAGAGGCGAAACGCCCCACCCACTCCGGAACTCATTTGTCCGCGGGGTGGAAGCCCAATTCCTCAAGCGGCTTTACTTTCCGCGGCAAGCCAGCTATTGCGAATTTCCTGGAGGTCCAGCGGGCACTCTTTTCAGATACACCGTGAGCGACGAGTTCCCGAGTTTCATCTCGGTGGAACTTGCATCGGCCAGTGGCGCGAACTCGAACCGAACGGCGAGAGTTTCGCTCATGATCCAATCTTTATGGGCCAGCAGCGCCTGCCGGACCTCCTTGTCGTCTGCCACCACGCCCAGTTCGATCCGGTCAGTAAAGTCGCAGTCCAATTCCTTGCGCTGGTTCTGTACGGCATGAACAAAATCGCGCGCGAGCCCTTCGGCGACGAGCTCCGGCGTCAATTCCGTGGAGATGACCACGACCCCGACCTTCCCCTGGGCGGCCGTCCACCCGGGCTTGGCGTTCAAGCGGATTTGTATGTCGTCTTTATCAAGGACAATTTCCTGGTCGGCCAGAGGCACTTTTACCCTACCCTGTTCTTCGAGTTCCCGTAAGAGGGCACCGCCGTCCGCCCGGCTGAGCCACTCCTTGACCGCGGGAAGCAGTTTCCCCAAACGAGGCCCCAGTCGTTTGAAATCCGGCAGAACGGTGTATGAGACATACTCGTCCGCCCGATCGCGCCATTCCACTTTCTTGACGTTCAGTTCTTCGGCGATCAATTCGCTGTGGGCCTGAAGCCACGCCAACTGATCGCGATCTGCCACAACAATTTCCACTTTGGCGAGAGGCTGGCGCACTTTTAATTTGGCGTTCATGCGGGCAGCGCGGCCCAGGGAGACAATTTCGCGCACGGCCCCCATCAGGCCACACAATTCTTCGTCAACAAGTTCCGGATACTCGCCGGGATAATCACAGAGATGAACGCTTCGACGGACACGATCACCGAACACAGCCACGGCGAGATTCTGCCACAGTTCCTCCGCCAGAAACGGCACAAACGGGGCAATCAAACGGACCAGAGTGACCAGGCACTCGTAGAGGGTCCAGTAGGCATCGAGTTTGTCCTGATCCTGTTTACCCGACCAGAAGCGTGCCCGACTTCGCCGCACATACCAGTTGGAAAGCGCATCCACAAACTCGGTGATTCGCTGACAGGCGGCGAAGTTGTCGTATTCGTCCATGAACTGACAAACGAGGCGAACAGTGCGATACAACTCGCTGAGAACCCAGCGGTCCAGTTCGGCACGCTCTTTGATCGGCCGGTATCCTTTCCCCTGCGCAAGCACTTCATGTTCGAGATTGCGAGCCTCTCCGGGAAGGAGCTCGGCCGGATCCCAGCCGTCAATCCGTGCATAAATCACGAAGAAACTGTAAACATTCCAGAGACGGAGCAGAAATTCCGGGATGCTCTCACGAATGGCCTGCTCGCTGTACCGGATGGAAGTCCATGGCGCCTGATTGGCGAAAAAGTACCAGCGCAGAGCATCCGCGCCGTACCGATCAAAGATCTCCTGCGGCTCTCGATAATTCCGCTTACTCTTGGACATTTTCTGCCCGTCTTCGCCAAGCATCAGGCCCAGCACGACACAGTGTCGATAGGGATGCGGGAACGCGATGTGGGGCGTTTCCACTTCCAGGAAACGACGGGGCTCATCCGGCGGAGCACCTTCCTCCGGGCTGAAGAGTAAGGTGCTGATCGCCAGCAGGCTATAAAACCAGCCCCGGGTTTGATCGATCGCTTCACTGATAAAATCGGCCGGGAATTGTTCGGCCAACTTCTCGCGTGAGCCCGGCAGGTGTGGATATCCCCATTGGGCAAATGGCATCGCGCCGGAGTCAAACCAGCAGTCAATGACGTCGGGGACACGCCGCATCTTCGCACCGGGGCAAACCGGAGAGTCATAGACAATCGCGTCGATGTACGGCTTGTGAACTTTAAGATGCTCCGAGAGCGAGGGATCGGCTTTTTTGGCCGCTTCCCAAACTTCCATTCCGGTCACTCCCGGCTTGGCGAGGAGTTCGGCATAGGAACCGACTGCTTCCATGTAGCCGGTTTTCTCACATACCCAGATGGGAAGCGGGGTACCCCAGAACCGCTCCCGAGAAAGCGCCCAATCGACGTTGCTCTCCAGAAAGTTCCCGAATCGCCCGTCTCGAATATTCTCCGGATGCCAGCCGATGCGGCGATTGTTTTCGAGCATTTTTTCCTTGAACGCCGTGGTTCGGATAAACCAGCTCTTGCGGGGATACTGGATGAGAGGATCTTCCTCCGCACGCCAGCAGAACGGGTATTCGTGGACGTACTGTTCGAAATGGAAGAGAAGTCCCCTGTTGCGCAGATCCCGGATGATGTCGCGATCGCAGTCCTTGACCCAACGTCCCTGATAATCCGGTGCTTCTTCCGTGAACGTGCCGTCCGGTGCTACGGCACAGATAAGCTGCGGGCCTTCCCCTTCCACGAATCGCTCCTGTTCCCGGAGAAGCACCTCGTAGTCCACTTCTCCGAATGCGGGCGCCTGATGGACGACTCCCGTCCCCGTGTCGATCGTCACAAAGTCGGCTCCAACCACACGCCATGCCACATAGTCCTGGCCGCCGTCTTTTAGCCGGGCAAGACGCTCGCCGTCTTTCTTATAGTAATAGTCAAATGGGGGCAGATAACGGCGACCGATCAACTGACTGCCCAAAACGGTCTTTGTGATCGTGGCTTTTTTGCCGACCTTTTTGGCGACGGCCTCCACAAGCGCAGACGCGATGATGAGTTTTCGCGGCTCACCTTCAAACTGGACGTACGAATATTCGAGATCCGGCTTCACAGCGGCGAACTGGTTGCTCGGCAAAGTCCACGGCGTGGTCGTCCACACGAGCAGGTCCACATCCGGCTCGTCGAGGAGGGGAAAACGTACGTACACACTGGGGTCAGCGACCGACCTGTAGCCCTGTCCCACCTCGGCCGCAGAGAGAGCCGTGCCCCCCTGGGCCCACCACCAAACGATCTTGTAGCCCTGGTAAAGCAAGCCTCTCTCGAACAGTTTCTTTAGCGCCCACCAGACGCTTTCCACGTAACTCTGGTGATAGGTGACATAGGCATCTTCGAGATGGATCCAGAAGCCCAGGCGTTCCGTCAGTTGTTCCCATTCGCGTGTGTAGCGAAACACGCTTTCCAGACACCGCCGAATGAACGGCTCCACGCCGTAGGCCTCAATATCGCGTTTGGAGTGGATGCCTAACTCCTTGCACACCTCCACCTCCACGGGAAGGCCGTGGGGATCCCACCCGGCTCGGCGCTCGCAGTAGTACCCCCGCATTGTCTTGTAGCGAGGGAAAAGATCCTTGATCGCGCGGGTGAGGCAGTGGCCCGGATGGGGCAATCCATTGGCCGTGGGGGGGCCTTCATAAAACACAAATCGCGGGCCGCCACGCCGCATTTCCAGCGACCGCTCGTAGATTCGGTTTTCTTTCCAGAACCGAATGATTTTCTCTTCGATAGCAGGAAACGACGGATTGCGTTCAACTGGCCCAAACATAAGATTCACTCTCGATCCTATCGCACACGACTCGGGGGTCCATCCGTTGAAGATGGTATTAGGAGAGTTCCCCGGTTAAAGCACCAGGCCCCCAGGATTTTTCAACGACCGCAACACAGCAAAACGCGGCCGTCTGCCGGCCTGCACTTCGGCCACAAGCTGCCCGGGCGACAATGCTATCAACCTATGCCAAGCTGCCGGGCCTCCTCGCGAAGGACTCCCAGAACGATTTTTCGCAACTTGGGTTCAGCCTCCGCTGCCACGCGGAGAATGTCCTCCACCACCGCCGGCTCAAGGGCGTCAGGCAAACACATATCCGTCACCACTGACAACCCGAGCACACGCATTCCCGCGTGGACGGCCACTATGACTTCCGGCACGGTGGACATTCCCACAACGTCCGCACCAATTCCCCGCAAAAAACGGTACTCCGCCCGTGTTTCCAGATTGGGCCCGGTGACTGCAACATAGACGCCTCGGTGGGCCACAAAATCCTCTCTCCGCGCGATGGCCAGGGCCCGATCAATGAGTGCCGGATCGTACGGTCGCGACATGTCCGGGAATCGTGGCCCCAGGGAGTCGTCATTCGGCCCAATGAGGGGATTTCCGTTCATCAGGTTGATGTGATCATCGATGACAACGATATCACCCTTCCTGAAATGGGGATTCATCCCACCACAGGCGTTCGAAACGATGAGCAGCCCGGCCCCCAAAGCCCGCATCACACGGACCGGGAAGGTGACCTGCTGATAGGTGTACCCCTCGTAGACGTGGAATCGTCCCTCCATGGCCACGACGGGGACGCCTTCCAGCGTTCCGCAAACGAGCTGTCCCGTGTGGCTGATCGTCGTGGAGCGGGGAAAGTGGGGGATTTCCTCATACGGAATGACGACCTCTTGTTTAATTTCAGCGGCCAGGCTTCCCAACCCTGTTCCCAAAATGATCCCTGCATGGGCCTGCTTGGACCACCGGGTGCGAACCGCTGCCACCGCCTCGTGAATTTGTTGCACCAGTGCTGATGTCATCGTCGTGCCGAAGCTACTCCGAATTCGAGAAGTCGCTCTTGCCAATCCCGCTACACTTCATGCCCCTGAATCCTACCAGAAGCCCAGCGCCAGCCGGCAACAACGCTCCCCGGGTACACACTCGCTACCAGCAGCCTGCTGAGCGCCTGCCGATCAACTGCCCTGATATCTGCCCCGGTAAGGCATTAGAAAGCCTCTACAACTTCAGAATTCTTCCTCGTCCTCTTCGAACTCTTCTTCTTCAATTTCTTCCTCGAACTCTTCTTCGTCCTCTCCGAGCTCCCTGTCCGGTTCTTCCGTAACTTCTTCCTCTTCTTCTGCCTCTTCCGTCTCTTCTTCTAAATCCCCGAACTCACGCTCGATCTCAGCCTCGTACTCCGGCTCGAACTCGAAATCATCATCAAAATCGTCATCAAAATCGTCTTCGTCAAATTCGTCAAAGTCGTCGTCGGGCGGTGGTACCGTTGGCGTGAACTCCACCGACGATTCGTCGCCGTCCGTATCCAGGTTGTCGTCCGTGGCCTCGTCATTCCAATCGGGAGGCACTTCGTCCAACACCATAGCGTGTATCTCCTTATCCGTTTCACGTATATCCAGCCGCTCCACTCCCACAAGGTTCCCGCGACCTGTCACGCGGCGGGGATGTCTGCTCCGGAGTTCAGTTGGCCAATCAATGCTCCAAAGCTTTTTAGTTTACCCGTCACGGCAGGCAGGCGGTAGTCGGGCGATCACCCGCGCAAGTACGGAAACTCCCTTGATTTCGATAGCCAGCACAAACGCTCAGAAACAGTGCCGTCGGCCTGGTCCACCGAGTCGGCCCGGAACAGGTATGTAACACGAGGTGGTTCAATTTTCGGAGAAAGTCGCTCATCACGTAAGTTTTTTCCTCACGGCACACGACGACACAACAGCCGGCTGACAGCAACTCCGCCGCTGGTGATTGGACTTGTCCGAAGGTACCATAATCCGGGATATTCGAGACAGGTGACTGAATCGCCCCAGATGTGGGAAGGAGTATTGACAGGGCCACCTGGCATCAAGTGTCCAAAACGAGGTGTTCAGCGGCTCCGGTGCAGGAAGTACAATCTCTCACCGGATTGAAGCATAAACTGGGAAGGAGGTGGCTGCCATGACGCGTGTTTCTCGGCGTCGATTTCTGCAATTTGGTGCCGCTGCTCTCTCCGGCACTTTAGGCCGAAATATTGGATGGACGTTCCAGCCTCCTGGTGAGCGTCCTCCGCGGCCGGCGGATATCACAGTGCTCAATCCACGCTGCCGAGTGCCGGTTTCGCTCATCATTGACGACTCGACGTGCCTTGTGAACCTTGCCCATTTCGCCATGCCGCAGTTCGCGGAAGTCTGGCCAAACCGAGCCGAATACCAAAAACCCTGGCGTCAATTCCCTCGAGAGATTCCCGATGCATTTGTTCAGAAATTCATGGCGTGGTGCGGGGAAAACGGCGTGAAAGGAAAATACAGTGTCGTCCCTTACCCCGCCTGTGTCGGCTGGCTGGACCGTGACCTGCCGGGTTGGTCCCATCAGGAACTGGAGAGAAGCCTCCGCATTGTGCGCGAGGAGGTCATGCCCCATTGGGACATCCACCCCGAAATGGTCACTCACACCTGGGTCATCAACACAAAGACCGGCCGGCCGTATGAGGAACGATCCCAACGATTCATGGAAAACTGGGGCTGGAGCGAGGGGCGATCCGCCGAGGAACTGACCGAGTATATCGCGTACGCTCTCCAGATTCTGAAAAACGCCGGATTGCGGTGCGAAGGGATCACCACGCCGGGTGGTTTTGGAAGTCGGGCGAGACCGCAACTTTCCATTGCCACGTTGGAAGCCTGCCGAGATGTCTTTCAAGTGGAAATCCCCCACTATTTCCGCGATGTGTTTACCGGAGCGGAGAGCGTAGCCCCCCGCGTCGAAAACGCTGCGGGACTGGATGGCCCCCAATCGCGGTGCGTCGTTTCGATCATCGGCTGCACGGGGGACTGGTTCGGCGGTTGGGATGGTGACACCCCTGGATCCCCTGACAAGTTTATCACCCCGGATTTGGCCTCAGGCCGCATGGTGGAGGTGATCACCCGAGAGGAGCCAGCCGTCATGGTGTGCCACTGGCCCGGTATGTTTTTCAATGGAAAGGAGCTGGGCTTCCGAATCCTTCAGGAGGTTGTCAAGAGGTTGCATGCGCGATTCGACAATCTCATCTGGATGAACCTCTCGGAACTTGCTCGATATTGGGCAGCCAGGGAATTAACGAAAATGGCGATCGCCGGGCAGCACATCGCCTTTGCCGCACCGTTTGCGTGCCCCGGGTTCACCATCGAGCTTGCCGGAAAACCCCAAAAAGCTCCCCAGCTTCACCACGAATCGCAGCGCATCGTTTTTCAGGAGGTCGCGAACTGGCGGGACCTGCGACCTGGCACGTTCTTCAAAAAGAATCAGGGCAAGCAAGACCGGTACGTGTTCTGTTTCGACCTGCCCAAAGGGGAGTCATCGATCGCGCTGGGATGACCGCGATCGGTCTCTGGGCGAGTATCTCGCCACGATCATCCAACTCTCCCGGTATCTATCACGTGATGCGCAGCGCCGGTTGTCCTTGCTTGCGCATCAGCACCGAGAAATGAACTGGCTGCTTGGAAAAGCGGTCCACAGTCGGCGCTGAGGGCGAGAAAGTAGCTTCAAGGGCGAGACTTGTCGTCACTCATTTTAAGCGTGAGTTTCACCCAACGAAGGTCGATCGCCCGTTCGCCAGGAATGTTCACAGCCCGGAGCTCCAGGAGTCCCCGTTGTGCGGGAAGTTCGATCACGCCCAACACGAAGGGCTTGAAGTCTTTCACGTACGATTCCCCCTGTCGCGGCACACGATCGAATTCCTGACCGTGGAGCGGTGGATCGAATGCCTCGGTGATCTTGCCTTCCACACTGCGCCCCGCAAAAGAAGCTCGGAGAACCACGCCGACATCTTGCGGACGACATGTATAGTAAACAACAACCTCATATGGCCCTGGCGTGTGGACATCGATGTCCCAAGTAATACTATCTTCAGGGCTTGTCCAATGAGTGAAGAAAGAACAGTTGGGTGCTTTGCCACTCCATTCGATGTTACCATGGGGAACGCCATCCCGCGCGGGCAGGTATGTCACGGGAAACTCTCTGTAGCCAACGGGAAATGGCCGGGTGTCAGGTTCCTTGGGGAGGACCTCTTCCTTAAATTGTTCGACCGCTTTCCGTAACGATTCGGCAACATCTGGGAATTGTGCGGATACATCCTGGGTTTGGCCCGGATCTTTAAAGAGATCGTACAGGCGACCTCGGTTATCAAGGATAAAACGGTCATTTCGCACACTGACCTGGCCTGCCTGATGAGCAAAAATCAGCCGGTCCCGTGCCACGAACTTCTGCTTCCCGAGAAGCACAGGCGAAAGATCAATCCCGTCCACCGGCAACGGTGCCTTATAAGGCACCCCGGCCAAAGCCGTGAGGGTCGGGAAAAGGTCGATGGCGGCAGCAATTTGCGTCACGCGGAGTCCCGACGGAATATGCCCCGGCCAGCGAATGATACACGGCACCCGGACGCCACCTTCGTCGGTGAAGCCTTTCCGTCCGCGCATGCCTCCGTTCCATCGCCAGCTATTTGGCCCATTGTCCGAAAAATACACCACGATTGTGTTCGTTTCCAGCTCACATTCGCGCAGAGTCTCCAAAAGCCGACCGACGTTCCAGTCGATGTTTTCGCACATGGCGAGCACGGCACGCGTGAACGCAATGTCTTCCCGCTCTTTACCGTGATATCGCTGAGCGATCTCGGCACTGGCGAATTTCTCGTAGAATTTGTGCGGCACCTGGAGCGGCGTGTGGGGAGTGTTGTAAGCCACATAGCAGAAGAATGGTTCGCTTCGATGGCGTTTGATGAAGTCGATCGCATGGTTGGTCAAATCGTCCGTGATGTACCCGCGTCCGCGGACGATCTCGCTTCCGGACTCCAACGGCGGATCGAAATAAATCCCCCAATGCCCCGAGGTGAAGCCGTAAAACTCCTGAAATCCTCGCGCCAAGGGATGGTATGGGTATTGGGAGCCGTTATGCCACTTTCCAAAGATGGCCGTTGCATAGCCAGCGGCACGGAACGCCTGAGCAATGGTGTATTCGTTGAGATTCATCCGCTCCGCGCCTCTGGTTACCCCCCGCACGCCCGTCCGTGGATGGTAACGGCCTGTAAGAAACTCAGCCCGCGTGGGGGAACACAGCGGACTGACATAGAAACGCTCAAAGAGGGCCCCTTGCGCGGCTAGACGGTCGATGTTGGGGGTGCTCAGATTGTGATTGCCATGGACGCTCAAATCGCCCCAACCCTGATCATCCGCCAGGACGATGACAATATTGGGCGGATTTCCAGGCTCGCCGGCCTGCGTTGCCACGTTCAGAAGACCGAAACTCAGCGTGACACACGCCAGGAGAACCGTTTTTACGACGGCTTCGCGTTTCATGGGCTGCCTCCCCACTCACATCCTGGGTGACCGAAATTCCGAAAAACGACGGTACGCGCCGGGCCTCTGCCACACTAGCTCGATTTGGGCTCATCGGAAAGATTGCCCCGAAGCCCAACCAGAGTGCTCGTTCCAACCCGATCTACCAATGCCGTCGGTTCATTATTGCAGAGTGCGATAGTAGTTGAAAGTGAAGGGACGCGACCGGGACGTCAGCCCGAGCCACTCCCCAACCGGATCAGGCGAACCAACGAGGTCCACCACCAGGTGTTTTACCCGGATTCGATCATTTCGCAGGCGGCGCCAGTCGAATGGGATCAAGGGCCTGAAGACCCACAGTCCCCATTCCCGGGTGGGCCTCATTCGCAGATCTCGCCGGTCAGCGAACACGCGCCCCAAGAACTCTTCCGGCAATTCCGCACGCGAAATGGCAAGCGGGGGACGCCCCATTACATAGAGAGATAATGCGACGGGAGCATAGGCGCAGATATCTTCAATTTGACGTCGATCAGCCTCCACAGAAATGGTGACGGATCGCGCCCCAAGTTTCCTCAAAAACGCAGCCGCTAAAGGATTGAGAACCCCCAAACCGGGTCCCGCTTCAAAACCGATGCCTGCTCGACGGGCCAGCCACCACCCTCCCCAGCTATTGACTTCAATAGCCAGCCTCGCTTTGCGACAACGTTCCACAAGCTCCTGCATCCGCGGCAAATCATCCTCGAAACACACCGGCGGCAAAGCAACGACCGGGACATGTTTTCGACAAACCTGCGCGATCGTCGTGACGTCTTCTGGACCCGCACCTTCCACAATCAGGTGCACCGGCTGTACACGGCTGACAAAATCCTCCAACTGCCCAATGCCGATGCGTACGCGGTTCGGCATGTCGCCGAGCACCCGCACGTTAGTCGTGGCAGGCACGAGATCCTCGGCAGTAAGGGAGGCTCCTTCGGGAAAGTCAATCACGATCGGCTTGTTCTCCGCCCGGCGAATCCGACCAATCTCCGCCGAGATCCGATCAAGGATCGCGTTGGCAGTTCGGGGCACCAGGAGAAACTCCGGATCGTCTGTCTCAACGTGATCGGCGGCGCATCCCTGAAAATACCGGCCCTCCACCATTTCACAGAGTTCCGCGGCGGTTACGGCCTTGTGCGCCCGGCGGACGACTGTTTTCGGATACTCCCAAGTGATCTCATTCCCATGCCAGCGGAGTTGACACTGGATACGCTTGCTGGCCGTGCTCAGAGTAAATTCGAAGCCTTTTCTCTCGGAAGAAAACGCCGGAGTCTCCGCTCCCTCCGTGAAAACCTCGCCGGTATTCCCTCCAATTCCTTCCCCAGCACCATCAAACGTCTCATCCCGGCCAAGTCGCCCGCGGTTACTCCCGGTAAGATTCGTTCTCTCGCCGAGCAAATACCCGTTCGTCAGTTCGCGACCGGTGTAATTGGTGAGTGAGCGTGCCTCGGATGTAAGCTGGTCGATGCTATCACCCGCCAGTGCCCGACGATAAATCCCCACGGCCCGCGCCACCCAATCGGCCGTTTTCAGTCGGCCTTCGATTTTCACGGCCCGAACGCCCGATTCGTGAAGCGGGAAAATATGTTCGAGCGCACACAAATCGTGCATTGAAAGCGGGTGGCCCGCCTGCTGGCCGTCCACCGTCCAGGGAACCCTGCATGGACTGGCGCATAACCCGCGGTTGCCGCTTCGCCCGCCCACCCAGCTTGACATCAGGCATCGCCCGGACACAGAAAAGCACAGCGCACCCTGCCCAAACACCTCCAGCTCAATCGGGGATTGCCGGGCAATCCTCCGAATTTCTTCGAGTGAGAGCTCCCGAGCCAGGACAACCCGGGTGGCACCCAGCTCGGCGGCGGCCGCCACGTCGGCCGAATTCGCCATGCAGGTCTGAGTGCTGAAATGAAATTCCAATTGAGGAAAGGCCTTGCGAAAGGCCAACAGCGCCGGATCTCGGACGAGGATGGCGTCCACACCTATGTCAGCGGCGTGATGAAGCACCGCGATCGCCAACCCCAGTTCCCTGTACGAAATATCGGTGTTGAGCGTCAGATAAGCCCGGCACCCATGCTCATGAAGAAAATCGACCGCCTGTCGCGCCTCCTCCAGGGTAAAGTTTCTGGCACGACGACGGGCATTCAAATTCTCCAGGCCAAAATACACGGCATCAGCCCCCGCGGCAACGGCCGCTCGGAGAGCGTTCCAATCACCCGCAGGGGCGAGAATTTCTAAACTGCCTCGCGAAACTGCGTGCAAATTTTCGTTCGACAAGCCTCACCTCGCGATCAGAAGCACAATCCCTTTGTGGGCTGTCACCTCGATAAACGGCCATCGGAATCCTTTTCCTCTGGTATTTTACCGCCGGTGAGGCTGAAAGAGGCACGACGATAAGGGCAGGAAGACTCTGAGGTGCCAGGACAATCAACAGCCAGAGGGAGCCGCGCTCGCCGGTGGCCGCGTCTGCTCCGCGAAGAGTTTGGCGAGGCTTGACTTCAATGGATCCAGGGCCAAATGCCCGCCTTTTTCCTGGCCTTCCGGTGGCGGATATTTGCCCACCAGGCACTTCGCCCCCAATTGACGTGCCTTCACCTGTTGGTGGTCGGAAAGGTACCGTCCGATGGGCACCATCATAATGAACGGGACATTGCGGCCTTTAAGGTGCGCTTTGAGCTGCTGAAAGAATTCCAGCCCCGTCATGTCTGGTAACTTGTATGCACCCAGGATGGCGTCGTACCCCCCCTCGCTTTCGGCCATCACAGCCATTTGCAACCCGGCTTTTCCCGTGGTCGCCGTCTCCACCACACAACCCCATCGCGGCAGATGTTCGTGCGCGTCCTGGAGCACCGACTCGTCCCCATCCACGACCAGAATCCGCTTATTTGCAAAGAGTGGGGAAGATTCCGTGGGGGGTAGCTGGCGCCCGATGGCGTGGACAATGTCCTTCAACTCCAAAGCTGTCTTGCCGATCTCCCGCAGCGCCTGCCGCAAGCCCTGCGCATCGGGGTCCAGAGAGGCTTCGGTGGCAACAATCTTACTGACAAGCTCGTTGACTGGAATCGCCAGTGCCCGGTGCAGTTTTTCGATCACCCCCAGGGTTGCTTCCGTCTGCTCAACCTCGATGAGCTCGAGCATATTGAGCGCCGTGACCAGATCCCGACAAAAAATTTCCAGGAAAAGCCGGTCATCATGAGTGAAGGCCCGAGGCACTGGACTTTCGATATTGACCGTTCCAATCACAATAGGTTCCATATTCGAGGAGTAACGGATTAACGGAACGGTCAGAGAGCTCCGCGAGTTGGCTGTCCCCTGAAGATATAAACTGTCGTTCCGGGTATCCTCGCACAGATAGCTCACCCCCGTTTTCGCCACGTACCCCGTGATGCCCTGTCCTTCAAAGGCGGGAGTGAGCTCCCGCGCAGCGGCCTCGGGACTCATACCTTCCGAGATAAAAGGCACGAGCTTGTTGGTCTGAAAATCGATCAGCCGAATTTCAAACACGTTGAACTGGAGGACACCTTCCAGATAGGCAAGGACGCGATTTTTCAGTAACTGTTTGCGTTCCTCGGCCGTGAGCTTGATGAGTTCTCCAGGAGCGATATCCACGAGCCGCCGACCAGCCTCGTGGATCGCACGCAATCGTTCCAGGGGGCGGTAATTGGAGGTGATCTCTTTGAGGACGACGAGGATCTCCTTTCTTTCCTCGTTTCCCTCGTCCATTCGGACCGCGTAAAGATCAAAAACCCTTGAATCGGCTGTTCGCACAATCGTGCGGGCCGGGCGTCCTTGATCCCTCGCGATTGTCAGGGGGAAATAGTCCGGTTTGAGAAGAGTCACATCGCGAAAGACGTCCCGGTAAAAGCGTTTGCCCGTTAGACCGTCGCCATGAGGGTCAAACTGCTGCGCGGCCTTGTTAGCCCACTTGATGCGGAACTTCTCATCCACGATAAAGATCGCGTCCGGTAGGTGTTCAACAATCGCTGCGGCCCAGGGGGAGGATTCGGAGCTCATGTTGTCCGGCGGATTGGGGACAGACGACGTTTCCAAGATTGGATGCGCACGTTGTTGGAGTAGAGATTGCATCGTCGCGACCTTATCGTGGTTGCAACAATTATCGAAATTTCACGAGGGCGGGAAAGTGGCACCGTTTGCGCATCGCCTGCCTCGCCGCCCAATTCTACAATGTACGAAGGAAATAGTCAACATAACTGTGGCGCACATGAGAAAGACCTTCCCAATGGTCGCGCCTTGTTCGCGATTTGCCGTCTGGTTGGTCTCTGCGGGGACATATCCTTTGTAAGTTACGTCGTTTTAAAAGGTTACAACTTACTGTGAATACCCGACCAACTAACTCCCGTCGCGAGTTGGTAGTCGCCGAACCCGCGCCAGACCACAAATATCTCACCAAATACAAAATTGTGGCGCAACAGATTGAAAACTGTGGCAATGTGCTTTGATTGTTTCTCGTTTAAACCTTACCTTCCTCCACTTCTCCGTTACAGTCGGTTCAGGTTGACTTCGCGGCAGAAGCTTGCACTTCCCCGTGTTGTTCGACGAAAAAAATACCGAGCCACCCCGAACTGGATTTGCAAATGCATGGTGATGAGGTATGAGCCGCGCATTTTTTCTCGCCGTCGGTCTGTTTGTCATGTTTCTGGGAGTGCAGACCCTGGGTGTGCAGAAATTCGTGCTGAAGGCCCACGACCCACCGCCCGCCCAAATCGGTCGATCAGGGGCGCCGAGCACCGGTCCCAACAAAGTTCTTGAACCGCCGCCGTGGGCGCCGTGGAGCCTGATGGCCACCGGCGCCGTGGTCTCGTTGTACGCTGTAACGCTTCCCATCAATCGGAAGTGACGTCGAGAATCCTGCGTTCCAAGACCGTTTTGCGTGAAAGGCCTTCGTGCTCGCGAGGAGCCCGACTCACCCAGAAAGTCTTCCCGTTCACCTGCCGACCGGAACAGCCACTCGCCGAGAAAAGCCCTTCAACTCAAAAGCCCCGTTGAGACCACCCGTCATGCGGATGTATCGTTCGTATATCGAAGTCTCTACTTCCGGCCACGGGCAGATGGTCGATCTCACGGCCCGGATCACAGAAGAGTGTAAGCGATCCGGCCTCCAGCGAGGATTGATCCATCTGTTTGCAGTGGGAAGTACCGTAGCGCTGGGGACAATCGAGTTCGAACCTGGGCTCCTCAAAGACCTGCCGACCTTGATGGACGAACTGGCGCCGCCGGAACGGCGCTATCATCACGACGACACCTGGAACGATGGCAACGGCCACTCGCACCTGCAGGCCACGTTGCTGGGTGCAACTTTGACCCTCCCCCTGGAAGGCGGCCAGCCGGTGCTTGGGACATGGCAACAGGTGTTCCTTCTGGAATGCGATATCAGACCGCGCCACCGGCGTGTCGTCGTGACGATCTTCGGTGAATAAATTTCCGACCAAAATCATCACAAAGCCAATCACAAAGATAATAATTCAACGCTCAAATAAAATCGAATGGACTCGAAACCGTTTCCCGTACTCGACCGGTGGTGTAAAATATGACAGCGGTGCATGCACACCTGAAATTACTTGAGGGGCCGGGTCGGCAACATGCTCGTGCTTTCACGCAAGTGTAACGAACAGATTGTGATCGGCGACGACATTATTATCACCGTGGTGGCCATCAAGGGTGGGACTGTGCGCCTGGGGATCGAAGCGCCACCTCACGTTTCCGTCCATCGCGAAGAGGTGCTTCGGGCCATTCGCCAGGCGATGGAGAATCGCAACTCGATGGGCGAAAACAACCAGGCGCCCGGTAGCGATAGCGTGTGATTAGCCACTTGGTCCAGCCGATCTCTCTCGCTTTTCTTTTTGCGGCGCGGTTCACGTCGCTTTTTTACGGCCCTGTGGGCAGCCAGACTCGCGCGCTCCTGAGAAGCCCCCAAGTCGTCGGACGATTGACGCCTCGGTACAATTGTCTGAAATTTCCCGGACACGGAGTCCTCGGAAGCAAGCAACGAGTTCAATACAATCTTGGAGAGTTACGTAAAGCGAGATCCAATCCAAGGGAGTTGCTAATGGTCAAAGCTGTTCTGGAAACGTCCATTCCTGGCCTTCAGAAGCGACAAGGCAAAGTTCGCGACATTTACGATTTGGGCAGTCATCTTTTGCTCGTCAGCACCGATCGGATCTCGGCATTCGACTGGGTCTTGCCGACGCCGATCCCCTCGAAAGGACAGGTTCTCAATCAACTTTCTGCATTTTGGTTCAAGTTACTGGGTGAACCCAACCATCTCGTCACGGTCAACCTGGACGAGATGCCACTTCCCGAACAAACCGACCGGGAAATGCTGGTCGGCCGGACCAGTTACGTGCGAAAAACGAAAGTGATCCCGATCGAATGCGTCGTTCGGGGATACATCTCCGGCTCCGCCTGGAAAGAGTACTGCCAGCGCGGAACGGTGTGTGGAATCCAGCTCCCGCCGGGTCTCAAGGAAAGCGACGAACTTCCCGAGCCGATTTTCACGCCCGCCACGAAGGCGGAGACGGGCCATGATGAAAACATCACCTTTGAGCAAATGATCGAAATCGTCGGCGAGCGACTCGCGGTAGAACTCCGGGAAAGAAGCCTCCGTATCTACAAGCGAGGAGCCGCGTACGCTAAAGAACGGGGCATCATCATCGCGGACACCAAATTTGAGTTCGGACAAGAGGACGGGCAGATTTTGCTCATCGACGAGGTGTTCACCCCGGACAGTTCGAGATTCTGGCCGGCCGATTCGTATACCCCTGGGCGAGGTCAGCCTTCGTTCGACAAGCAGTTTGTCCGGGACTGGTTGGAGAACGCCGGATGGGACAAGAACAGTCCGCCACCCCAACTTCCAGATGACGTTGTGCAGAAAACTCGGGAAAAGTATATAGAGGCCTTCGAGCGCTTGACTGGAGAAAAATTCCCATTTGCCTGATCGGCGCGGGTTATCGCGCGTCGAATGTTGATCATTGTCTTACGGGAAGGACTGAGCAGAGCCTATGCCACTGTACGAGATCGAAACCGAGTATCACATCATCATTACCTGGGCTGATGATGAAGAATCGGCAAAAAACGTGGTGCGGGAAAACTATCCCCGCGAGGCCATTATCAGAATCGCGAAACGTCCCAGGAATAGTTGGGTCATCTCCAAGGCCGGGCTGGGAATTGTAGGCAAGACCGACCCCTGCCATATTGCTCGGGAATGCCTTGCCCGAGCGGCGGGAGACAAAATCCATGCGATCCGCCTTTACATGCAAGAGACCGGCGCCGACCTGGAACGAGCCAGGAAGGTCATCGAGTCGAACATGATCATGGGCTGGTAGCAGCGTAGGGCGGCTTGCCTTGCTCCCGGCCAGCACGTCTCGGATCTGCTTCAGATTCCCGCAACGCTCCGTTTTTCCTGGACCTTCAGGACCAGGATAACGGCCGATTTCGTTTCGGTCGGCTTGTATCTTCGCTGCACAGGGTAACTGATATTGAAGTGACTCCGACTCCACCGGACCAAACCACCAAGCGCACTGAATTGCGGTGAGAAAAGGCGGAGAGGCAGGTGGTTGCTTCTGTTCTGCATTGCCGGTGAAGCGTTCCGGGCGTTGTGTTTCTTTTTGGTCTGTCGCTCGACTTCTTTTCACACGCCAATCCCACTCCTGTCTGGGCCCGATCGTGCCACCAGCACAGGCACTGTTCCGATCATTCCTGCCGAAATTGGGACACATAGCTTCCGCACACTGTTTCCGAATTCCAATCAGCCACCTCCTGTGAAGTTCCCCGAGATTCGCAGCCACCTTGGGCAGTCCTGGCAGTGAACCAAGCATTTGGGACTGGTCAAGCGGTCCACAGCATCGGCGACGCCCAACACTTCGCAGGAATCGATCGCCCGGCGGTCTTTTTTGAACGGGACGCTTTTCACGGAATACAGGATCGCCCACAATACAATTCCGTAACAGATCGCCAGCTCACCGACCGGTTCTCGCTTGTTGGAATCTTTTCACAACCGGTATGGATGAGGTCACCCATCCCCCGATTATCGGACTACAGGTAACGTGGAAATGAATCGTCGTATTGCACAGAAACACCTGTCATCCTTGATCAGCATCCTGACGGCGGTCATCGGGGCCAGTGCGGGCCTGGCCGAAAATCATCCACATCCGCGGGTCAATGTCGATCTCGCTCACCACTGGTCGGCAGTCCTCCTTGCAGAGCAGGCGCCACTCGGCACCGGAACGGGAAGCGGAGTGCAACAATCCCGTCCTTCGGCCGCGCAACTGCGTCCCGAGTTGGACAACCGTCTGAAAACCGCCCTTCGCCGCAATTTTCAGCAGACCGATCGTATCGTCAGTCTGCAATCGCTTTTGGAGAGGTATTCACGGCGAGAGGATCTCACACGTGCCGCCAAGACTTACTGGACTGTCGTGCGACTTGTTGCTTCGGTCGACCTGCTTTCAGAGTCCCTTTCGGAACTGGAGACGTTCCCGTGTCCGCCAGAACGACGTCCCTATCTCGAAGGTCTTAAAGGCGGCATCACCGGGCAACTCATCGATTTGCGTGGTCAACTGGCCGCGGCACAATTCGAACTGGCTACTTGGGCAGGCGTGACGAATGCCCAAGGGCGAGTCTTTCCAGATGACATTCCCCACACCGGTGGCTACAACACGTATATTGACTCTCTGTTTCACGGCCAGGCCCCGTTGGAAGTCCGCAAAATAAATGAACTTCTTCCACTCGTCCGGCAGTCCATCTATCTTCACTTCGTGGCGGCTCGAAGTGCTCGCGATGCGTGGCTGGCCTACCGTGATGCGGCCAACGCAGGTGCGCCCAATATTGAAGCGGCCATGCAGATGTGGCACCTGGCCATTAGTGAGAACCTCCGTTGCCTCGAAGCCATTGAGCGGTACAACGAATTGATCCTCGAATATATCCTTGAGTTACGACGTTACGGTCAAGCGCCGAGCAACATCCTGCCCATGTTTCTCGAGGAGGGCAGCCGCCGCGTGGTCTCCGGGGCGGCCGCGGGTGCAAAGCCAGCCAGCCGGAACACCGGGGATGCCGCGACCGCGGCGCAACAGGCCGGCTTATGCGCCGAGAGATTGTCTTTTGCTTGCAAGAATCTGGGGCCGTTCATTCCAACGGATGGCTCACGAACGGTCACCTGCCGTCTGACCGCTTTTCTCGAGTCCGCTACCGTGGAAACCCCAGAATTAACCAAAGGCTTTTTCAGCTCCATCACGGCCACACGGCTTGAGGATTTCGTCAAGGAGCTGGCACGCTTCTGCACGGCAGAATCAATACAGATTCGAGCAGATAAAGCCTTGACGCTGTCCGAATATCTGTCCAATAGCTCGGGCGAAACTGAAGATCGCGGAGTCCGCACGATTCAGTATTGGGACGTCGTGGAAGCCCAGGACAGGCTTCTTGTACTCATCAAACAATCGGCGATATTCTCGGAGCTTTTTCGCGTGGCGCTCCGAGAAGCCGAGCGTCCGGGAGGGGCCGAACTGGTGCTCCAGATTCACGCAGAAAGAAATGCCGCCGACGCAGCGCTTCAGGACGCCCACGCTGACTTTCTGGAAAAGCAATTTATCCTCAAGAAAAGCATCCCGACCTCCGATATCGATCCGACGACAGTGACGCCGCCCTTTGCTGGTGCGTACGACACGCGATGGAGCCAACTTGCCCCGTACATCAGTCCGGCCCGGCGCGTCCATTTGGGAAAGATTGCGTATCGGCTGCCGACTATCTATGCGGCGATGGCGCAGACCGCATCGGCGCTCCTTTCTGCCGACCTCGCCCGCCAGCGCGATGCCGAGGCTTATTTGCGTGGCCAAGTCCCTTTGAACACTGTTCTCGCGTCCGTGCGGCTTGAATTTGACCTTTGGTTACAATTCATTGAAGGAGTTGGCCAATACAACAGGGCGATTGCGGAATACGCAGCGAGTTGCCTGCCTTTGGCTCCGTTGAACGATTACCTCAAGGCTATCGGTGTTCAGTAGTACCAGCGAACAAGCCAACACGTCGCGCTTTAATATGCTTGAGCATCATCCGAATAGTGTCGCTAGCAACACGATCCCACCGTTGATGTTGCAACCAGCTGGGGAAATTCGGAAATGCCTTCCCTGCGAAGCCAATCCCGTGAGTCTGGCCGTGCGGATTGGGCCGCTTGAAATCTCTCCCCCTTTATTTCAGGCGCCCATGGCTGGTTACAGCAACTATGCATTCCGACAGCTTCTGCGACGTTTGGGCGGCGTCGGGCTACTCTGCACGGAGATGGTCAGTGCCAGAGGGTTTCTCGAACTCGATCGCCGCTATGGCAAATTGCCTGAAAGACTCTGGGGCGTGCGAGAAGAACCACGTCCCGTCGCCGTTCAAATCTGGGATAACGATCCCGATAAACTGGCTCAGGTCGCCGAAAGGCTGGTGGAAGATTTTCACGTAAGCGCACTGGATGTTAATTTCGGATGTCCGGCGGAGCAGATAACCAAAGGTGTGGCCTGCGGCGCGTATCTTCTGAAAGATCCCGAACTGGTGGGCAGAATCGTCTCCAGGATCGTGCGCACGGTGTCGCCCGTCCCGGTGACCGCCAAAATGCGGTTGGGCTACACCGACCATCAACTGACCGCTTGCGAAGTGGCCCGAGTTATTGAGCAGGCAGGTGGCAGTGCCGTCTACGTCCACGGGCGAACAGCACAACAGAAGTACCGGGGGACGGCTAACTGGGAACGGATTGCCGAAGTGAAGGCCGCCGTCCGGCGCATCCCCGTTATTGGCAACGGCGATATTCGCTCGGCGGCCGATGCCGTTAATAATCTCAAACGCTATGGTCTCGACGGAGTCATGATTGGTCGGGCTGCCCTTTTCCGACCATGGATTTTCCGCGAAGCAGCGGCCCTGCTCGCCGGAAAAGCACCTCCCCCGGAACCAACCCCAGAGGAACAATTTGATCTTATCCGCGAACAGTACGAAGTACTCATCGGCCAGTTCGGCTCCCCAAAAGCGACCGTTCTCATGAAGCAGTTTCTTTGCCGGTTTATCGCTTTTCGGCCAGGCTCCAAGCATCTTCGGGTGAACGTCCTCCATCTGAGCGAGCCGCACGAAATCCTCGAGGCGGTCCGCCGATTTTTGCTGCAGACGGAGTACCCGGCATGCCTGCCTGGCTCGTGTGATTCAACGGTTGTCGATTGAATCCGTAACCTTCGCTGAAGCAGCGAAGACTATCCAAGCCCCCGCAAGGCTTTCACAGCCTTTCCACGTGACGCTGCAACGTGGCCATGTCGGTTCTGAGAGCTTCAGTCCCGAACTTCACCGAGCCAGCCTTCGCGCATGGCGCCACTGGGCGAGACCTGCCACACGTGGCCTGTCTGGACGTCGAGCGCAGTGAGCCAACCGCCGCCATAGCAATAGGTATCGATGCAGACAAGATAGCCAAGATTGAGAATTTCCCCACTTTTCTGTGCCGTGTGCCCGGTGATGGCGACTTTCCCAGAAATATGGGGTCCCGGAAGATATTCGCGCAGCGAGCACCAGCGGAGCATGGTTCCATCCAGCATGTTCAGGGGGCGATGTTCATCGTAGTTAGCGTGGACGAAAAAGTGGTTTTCCGTCTCGTAGTAGGAAACACAACTTTTCAAAAAAGCGATGTGCTCCCCCGGAATCTCTTCCACCGTAGCACAACCGTAAGAGGCCAAAGTCGCGGTCCCACCGTAGATCAACCAGTCCTGAAACGCCTCTTTGTCGCCATCGAGAATGTTGAGCAGCATTTCGTCGTGATTCCCCAGGATGGGTACCAGAGTGACATGCTGCTGAAGCCGGATCAACAGATCGATAACACCACGGCTATCGGGCCCGCGATCTATGTAGTCGCCCAAGCCGACGATGATGTCGGAGCTTTCTGGACCGATCCAATCCAGAAGGCGTTCCAGCACGTGCCGGTAACCGTGAATGTCTCCGATAGCAATGATGCGCTTCACTGAACAACCACAGTTCTACTCTGATAAAGCGGTTGGTTACTGACAACGGAAGAAACGACACATTTCGGCAAGGAGCGGCACTCCCCACTGGCGAACGCAAACACCTCGGCCCAGACGACGGGCAGCCCCTTGCCCTTTTTACGCGAATCAGCAACGCAGGGTTTTGCGTCGCTTTCATCCAGTCACGGGGTTGTGAGTGGCCAGGAAAATCTGCGTGAGGTGGAAGAACACGGGAGCCGCGAAGCAGAGTGAGTCGATTCTGTCGAGAACTCCGGTATGCCCCGCCACGAGGGTCCCGTAATCCCTCACGCCGCGATCTCTCTTGATGGCAGACATGGTGAGGCTTCCTGCAAACGCAGCCACAGAAATCGCCAGAGAGAGGGCCGCCGCAATCCACACAGAATCGAAGGGTGTCACCCACCAAAGCATGGCGCCCACCAGCGTCACGCTTGCCGTCCCTCCGAGGAGCCCTTCCCACGTCTTGGTTGGATTAATCTCTGGAACAATCACGTGACGACTGGGAAGCTGCGACCACGCAAAGTGAAGTGCATCGCTGAGCTGAGTCATGAATACCAGGAAGAATAATAACCTCAGGTTATAGGCATCGTTACCGAAATCAATACTCGTTAATATGGCTGGTGCGTAGCTCAAACAATAGACACAGATGAGTAATCCCATTTGAATTTTGGCCGTTCTTTCAAGAAATCTTTTCGGGTCGCCGGAAAGGGCGATTCGGGTGTGAATGAAAAGCAATGCATATACCGGGATGATGATCGCAAAGAGTTCGTAGCGTGCCAAACCGACCAGAACATACTGTGCGGGCGTGCAAAGGACAAACACCCAGAAAAGAGCCCGGTGATCGCCCGGTCGAGTTGGCGTCAATGTGATAAACTCGCGGAGACTCCAAAACGAGATCATGCCGAACAGGACGATGGTCGCCGTCTTGCCGAGGATCATCGCCCCTGCCAATCCTGCAAAAAGCAACCACCAAGCTCTCAGGCGACCGGAGAAACTGTCCACGATGTCCGGATTGATCGCCTCGCTTCGCCCTTTTCGTAGAACCTGGACCACCACAGTGGCCACGATCAAAAGGAGCAAAACCCCGCCTAAAAGACCCCATGTGATGACATCCATGGATCGCGACACCTCAGCGAGGCTGAAAAGAACACCCGCGCGAGTTCAATCCCTCCGCCTTTTCTCGGAGAACGCTATTTTTTCAGAACAATGATCTGGCGCCCAATGCGGCTGGCCACTTCCAATTTAATGCCCTTTTCGAGATCGCCTTTTTTTAACGCCTTCTGCCAATCATCCACATTACGGATTGGCTGGTCTTCCACCTGCACGATAACCATCCCCGTTTTCAGGCCCGATTTTTCCCCCGGTTTGCCGGGATCTGCATGGACAACGACAACTCCTTCCGTTACGCGCACTCCCGTGGCCTGCCCGATGTCGGGGTCGAAATCCATCAAAATAAGCCCGAGTTCCCGATCGTATGTCCGTCGCCGATTCACTTCAGAAGATTCTTCTGAAGCACGTTGTTTAAGTCGCTCGGCCAACTCCTGTTCCGAGGGCGATTCCTCCAGGGTGACCTCAATCTCGATCGGCGCTCCATCGCGAAGTAACCGAATTTTGTGTTTTTGATCGATGGCCGCCCGTTCCACCAACTCCTGAAGCGTCGGAACATCCGTCACGGGATACCCGTCAAACTCCGTCACGATATCGTTGCGTTTGAGTCCTGCCTTGTCCGCTGGCCCATCCGGCAGCACCTGCCGAATGACCACAGCGCTGGGCTGAGTCCCGCTCTTCCCGTTATTCCCGGTTTGAGCCGGTCGCGGCAGGAGAACTTCATCGAGAGTCACGCCCAGATATGCGCGGCGAACCCTTCCGTGCGCCAAAAGTTCCGAACTGACCCATTTCACCAGGTTAATCGGGATGGCAAACCCGACTCCCTGGTAACCACCGCTTCTGGAAAAGATAGCGGTATTGATTCCCACAACCTCCCCTTCCAGGTTAACCAGAGGCCCCCCGGAATTGCCAGGATTGATGGCGGCGTCGGTCTGAATGAACCGGACACGACCGATCGATCGCAGGCTCCGGCCTTTGGCACTTACAATCCCAGCGCTGACCGTCCCTTCCAGTTCAAAGGGGTTGCCAACCGCCAGGACCCATTCTCCAATGTCCAATTGATCTGAATCTCCCAATCGGGCGGTCGGGAGCGGCTCGGTTGTCTCGACTTGCAGGACAGCCAAATCGCTCAGCTCGTCTGTTTTTTTGTCGATCACGGGCAACTCTCGTCCGTCGAACAGGCGAACCGTGACAATGTCTCCCCCCTCGATGACGTGCCGGTTTGTTACAATCACCCCCCGCGGATCGATAATCACGCCGGCCCCCAGCCCCATATCAGGGTTCCGGGGGATGTCGAACTGAAAGCCGGGCTCGTTGGGATTCGAATCGTTATCACCCCACGGCAACCCGGGAATCGCCCGCCGGGGCCGTGCTTCTCGCGTCGTGGCCGTGCGGATCGTCACCACGGTCGGCAGCACTTTCTTGGCCGCCAGGCGAAAGGCGAGAGACAATTTTCTGGCCTGCTGAATAGCCTCCGTTTCGTCGTCCTCAGCCCGCACAATTGTTCCGCCAAGCGTCGCACACAGCACAAACACCACCAGAAGTCGCGTTCCGACAGCGATCCAGGTCAACCGCTTTCCGTCGGCAACGCATTGACGCTTACAGTTTCGGCCATCGCTGATCATGATGAGAACTCCTCAGCCCACGCTGATTTTCCTTTCACCTTGGGAAACACCTCCCTTGTGCAAGTGTACGATAAATTCTGCCAGAGAATCAACTGACCTTCACTCCCCCTTTGTCATGGTAAAGGTCATGAGATGCCAGATTGGGTTTGCCCCTGACCGAGCACGAATCGTTGCCGCCCCAGCCGTATCACCAGGCAACCGAAAAGCGCTGCCCTGGCATCACCGAAAACGTGATGCTCATCCAAGAACAGGGCAACATGTCAAATCCGGTACCGGAAAAGCGGCGGTGAGTTTTCAGTCGAAATCCCTATCTTGGCGAGACCGACACGGCCTGCAGCCCAGACGAGAGTCCTAAGGTGTGGATTTAAGATTTGGGTTCGTCAACGCGCGATTTCAAAGAATTGACCACAAGCTTCGGTATACCCTTGGTGTGGCAGCCTGCGTGAATATTTACCTTCATCGTCATGTGTTATTCCGCAGGATACAAGCGATAAAGG
>ERZ795042.281-NODE-281-length-46239-cov-23.973627_pt1 | contig 46239 bp, 44 predicted proteins | sample MGYA00375126_ERZ795042 | MGnify/ENA primary metagenome ERZ795042 (study PRJEB30171, sample SAMN05518105) | compost metagenome | isolation source: Feedstock adapted compost from Newby Island compost facility, Milpitas, CA | place: USA:Newby Island compost facility...
GGGACCCCGCGCCAGGCGGACGAGAGCTCACCGAAGTCCGGTGCCGCGAGGATCCCCACGCCGCAGAAGCCCGCCAGGAGCCCCAGGAGCCGCCGCCCACCGAGCTCCTCGTCGCCGAGCAGGATCGCTGAGAAGAGCGCCGTCCACAGGGGCATCGAGGAGTTCGCCACGGCAGCCACGCCGCTCGCCACGTACTGCTGCGCGTACGGGATGAGGGCCCAGGGGATGGCGAAGTTGATGCTCGCGAGCAGGAGGAGCCGTCCCCAGGCGCGTCCGCGCGGCAGCGCTTCCCGCAGGACGACCGCAAGCGGCAGGAGCGAGGCCGCTCCAAGAGCGGTGCGTGCGAAGGCGATCCCGTACGGCCCGAATCCCGCGCGGAGGAGGATGCCGATGAACAGGAACGAAGCCCCCCACACGCCAGCGATGAGGAGGAGGACCGCCCACTCCCGCCTGCTCACGTCGCCGGCACCGCCCGCGCACCGAACTGCAGCTCCAGCACTCGGCAGGCCAGGTCCCTCCACTCCTCCTCGCTGAGCGGCGGCCCCACCATGCCCGGACAGGCCGCATGCCGCAGCAGCAGGGGCACGACCGGTTCGCCGTCGTCGATGACTGCTGAGGCGAAGAGCTCACGCGCCCGCGTGACGAGGCTCGGCGTCGCAGCGCGCGGCCTCCCCGACTGCCGCTCCACGAACACGACCTGGAACGGGTAGAGCCGGCAGGCGTTCGGGCGTCCTTCGTATACGGAGCAGAGCCCGTCGCTGCCGAGGAAGCGGCACCGCCCTCCGATGCGAGCGAGGACGTACGGCTCCGCGAGCGGCAGGACGAGCGGTTCGTCCCCGTCGCACTCGACGAGCTCACGCACCGGTCTCCCGGTGAACCGAACGAGGCGGTCGACATCTTCCGCGCTGAGCGCCACGGTGAAGGGGACGCAGCAGTTCGCCGGGCACTCGCTCGCGAGGCAACGGAAGGACGGCTCGCCCGGACACACGAGGCGGTACGTCGCGAGGCGCTGCTCCGCGAGGGACCACACCGCCTGCATCTGTCGGAATGGGGACACGGAGCCGATGATACCGAGCGACAGGAGTTGCGCGAGGGCGCTTCCACGGGGGAAACTACGTCCGTGAGCACGAGGATCGCAGCGCGATCGGGAGGTGTGCCCGCCCCGGATCATCCGGGGCGCGTCCTCACGCTGCTTCGGTAGCGGCGGGTGTCGCTACCAGCTCGTTCGTCCCCCGTCTTCCCAGATCCCAACCGAACGTTCGACCCCATACGAAGCCCAACTGCGGAGGAGCCATGCAACGGGAGAAGATCTATATCTTCGACACGACGCTGAGAGATGGCGAGCAGTCGGCCGGCGTCGCCTTCACGCCGGGCGAGAAGCTGGAGATCGCGCGGCAGCTCGAGCGGCTGAACGTCGACGTCATCGAGGCGGGGTTCCCCTGTTCGACGCCCGGCGACCTCGAGGCGGTATCGCTCATCGCGAAGGAGGTTCGCGGGCCCATCATCTGCGCCCTCGCGCGCGCTGTCCCGGCTGACATCGACACGGCGTGGGAAGCGGTCCGTCACGCTGCGCAGCCGCGCATCCACGTCTTCATCAACAGCAGCGACATCCAGATCGCGCATCAGCTGCGGAAGGACCGGGAGCAGGTCCTGCTCCAAGCGGAGGAGATGGTCCGCCACGCGGCGAAGTACACGAGCGACGTCGAGTTCAGCCCGATGGACGCGACGCGCGCGGACCCGGAGTTCATCTTCGAGATCGTGCGGCGCTGCATCGATGCCGGCGCGACGACGATCAACATCCCGGACTCCGTCGGGTACGCAATCCCGGAGGAGCTTGCCGCCTTCTTCGACGCCCTCTTCCAGCGGGTTCCGAACATCGACAAGGTCCGGGTGAGCTTCCACGGCCAGAACGACCTCGGCCTCGCAACGGCGAACGCGCTCACCGCGATCATGCACGGCGCGCGACAGCTCGAGGTCACCGTGAACGGCATCGGCGAGCGGGCCGGGAACACCTCGCTGGAAGAGGTCGTCATGGCGATCAAGACGCGGCACGACTTCTTCCCCTTCTACACCGATGTGAACACGAAGGAGATCTACCGGGCGAGCAAGCTCGTCGAGCGGCTCTCGGGGATGCCGGTGCAGTGGAACAAGGCGATCGTCGGGAAGAACGCGTTCCGACACGGTTCGGGCATCCATCAGGACGGCATCCTGAAGCTGCGGGAGACCTGGGAGATCATGGACCCTGCCGACATCGGGATCCCGCAAGGGACGCAGCTCGTGCTCGGCAAACTCTCCGGCCGGCACGCGTTCAAGGCTCACCTGCAAGAGCTGGGGTACGAGCTCACGGACGAGGAGCTGAACCGGGCGTTCGCTGCCTTCAAGGCCCTGGCCGACAAGAAGGTCGAACTCGATGACCGCGACATCGAGGCGATCGTGAACGACCAGATCCTCCCCGGCGAGGAGGGCGGCTGGAAGCTCGATCTCGTTCAGGTTTCGGCCGGGGACCACACCACGCCCACGGCGACGCTGCGGCTGATCGACCCGGAGGGGAACGTGCGGGTGGACGCCGCCACAGGCACGGGGCCGGTGGACGCGGTGTACCGCGCGATGAACCGGATCACCGGCCTGCAGCCGAAGCTGACCGAGTTCAGCGTGAAGAGCGTCACCGAGGGGATCGACGCACAGGGCGAGGTCACCATCCGCATCGAGGAGGACGGCGCCACCTACTCCGGTCGAGCGGCGGACACCGATATCATCGTGGCGAGCGCCCGCGCCTACATGATGGCCCTCAACCGCATGCTGGCGGCGCGGAAGCGGAAGCGCCAGTCGGCGGGGGCGGCCCGAGGGGTATGAGACTGCGGCTCGCCATGGCCGTACCGGGGGCTGCCAAGCGCCCCGCGCTCGCGGCGCTGGCAGCCCTCGTCCTCTTCGCCTGCGAAAAGCCGGACGCCTCGCACGTCACCTCGCCTTCCGCCCTGAGCCTGCTTGGAGTCGCCGAGGGGGAGGTCCGCCTCGAAGAGATCCCACCGCCGCCGGACCCACGCGATGCGCCCGGCTGGGAGTTCGACTTGGGGAACGCGCGCTTCTCGACGCTGGAGAACGGCACCCCATCCATCCAGGTCGTGACCCGCATCCGCGCGCAGCCGGGGGCAACGATGGAGATGTGGATCGTGGGAGCGGAAGGGCCCCGCTACTTCTGGCGAGGAGGCAGTACGCGTGCGTACGACGGCACGTTCTGCTTCCAACTCGCCCTCGTCAACGACGCCGGTGAGGCGCTTCAGCTGCGGAACGGCGAGGAGTACCGCCTCGTCATCGGGTTCGTCGAGCCGGTGACCGGCGCTCCGCTCGTCGTGAAGTCCGTTCGCATCGCCGGCAGGCCTCCGGCGCTGGACGAGCACCCGCCGGCCCGTTCCGTGGCCGAGCGGCTCCTCGGGTGCCCGCGGAGCGTCATCTGAGGGGGCGGCCCCTCACTCCTCGAGCTCGTCTTCGTTCACGCCGAGGTCGAGCGGGGGTTCGTCGATGGCGCCCTCCTCGTCCTCCTCGATCCACTCCTCGTCCTCGTCGGAGCTGCGCTCTTCCTCCTCCGCCTCCTCTTCGTCCTCCTCGAGGACGTCGAGTTCGGCTTCGTCGGCGCGCACGAGTTCGGGCCTCGCGTACGCGCGCACATCCGCAGGGCGCGCATGCGGGAAGCTGACCTTTCCGATCTGCGACGGGTGCTGGTACACCTCGCGGATGATGATGCGGACGTCGCCGGTGGCCGAGACGATGGAGGCGGAGTACCGGTTGCCGCCGGCCATGAGCTTCGCGAGGCGGAGCCCGATCCGCGGTTCGACCATCCCGAGGTACTCCCCGGTGGGGAGGTACACGTTCACGGCGTTCCCTTGGGCGCGCAGCTCGACCGGATCGCCCGCGTCGAGGAGGTTCGCCTTGCTCCGGTCCACCGCCTGGAGGACGGCGACGGCCGACTTCCCGGTTTCCTCGATGAAGGCACCCCGCTGCACCTTCGTCGGGGCCAGGGAAGGACCTTGCTGCTGCTCGAGCGCTGTGAGCCGCTCGAGGTTCTTCTTGGCGATGACGTTGGCCGGATCGAGCTCGAGCGCCCGGGCGTAGGCTGCCTTCGCCTCCGAGATGCGACCAAGCTCGGAGAGCGCCTTGCCGAGCCGGTTGTAACCCTCGGGGTCGTTCTCGAAGAGACGGATGTACTCCTGATTGACCCGCACCGCCTCGTCCCAGCGGCTCTCGATGGCGAGCTTCACAGCCTGCTCGGTGAGCTGGCGCCGACGGCGCGTGCGCTCCTCCGGCGTGAGGGCATCCACTGGCCTGGGGTTCGTCACGACTGCCACCCCGATCACGTCCCACGCGGACGGTGGTATCTCGTTGGGAATCGTCAGGATAGCCCGCGCCCTGGAGAGCCGCAACGGAAGCTCCCGTATCACGACCTCCTGCCGTAAGCTACGGCACCCGTAGGAAGGCGCGACCGGCGGTGCGCATCGAGGTAAGCGGAAAGGCGTTCGTGGGGCTGCTCCTCGCGGGGCTGGCGGTCTGGGGCCTTCAGCGCCTCTGGGGCGTCGTCCTCCTCGTCCTCTTCTCCTTCATCCTCATGGCCGCGCTGCTCCCGCTCGTCGAGCTCTCGGCCCGGCGCAAGGTGCCGCGAGCGGCTGCCGTCCTCGGCATCCTGGTTGGGCTGCTGGTCATCGTGGCGGGGATGTTCGCCACCGTCGCACCGGCGATGTTCGACCAGGTGCAGCGCCTCCGCGACAACCTCCCGAATTACGCTGCGGAGGCGGAGCAGCTGGCCTCAGACCTGGGATTCGACACGAGCGAGTGGGAGCTGGAGCGGAGGGCGGAGGAGATCGACTGGACGCAGCTCGTGAGCGGGCGGCTCGCGCTCGACTACGGCCAGCGTGTCGTCTACGCCTTCTTCTCGACGGTCACGGTGATCGTGCTCACGGCGTACCTGCTCATGGACGCGCCGCGCCTCCGGCGCTTCGTCTTCCGTTTCATCCCCGCCGAGCGGGAGCCGGAGGCCCAGCACTTCTTGCAGGAACTCGGACGGGTCGTGGGCGGGTACGTCCGCGGCCAGCTTTTCACCTCTGCCGTCATCGGCATCTACACCACGGTCGTCCTCGCTGCGGCGGGGGTGCCGGACCCGATCGCCTTCGGGATCGTCGCTGCCTTCGCTGACGTCATCCCGATCGTCGGCGCCTTCATCGCGATCGTCCCTGCCACCCTCGCCGCCTTCCAAGAGTCCGTCACCCAGGCGATCGTCGTGCTCGCCGCCCTCCTCGCGTACCAGCAGTTCGAGGACCGCTTCCTCGTGCCGAAGGTGTACAGCCGCACCCTGAACGTGCCGCCGTTGGTCGTCCTGCTTGCCGTCCTCATCGGTGGCGAACTCCTGGGAATCGCAGGCGTCCTCCTCGCGCTCCCCGCGGCGGCGGCCGGCCGCGTCGTGCTCGACTACTACTATCCTCCCGAGGAGCCGGAGCGAGCCGACGAGCATCTCGGGGCGCAGCGCGAGGTCGCGGAGAGCGATCAGCCCCGCCCGGAGCCGACCCTCGAGCCTCGGGTAGAATGAAGCCCGGCATGGCGATCCGCGTACTCGGCTCCGGCACAGGTCGGATGGGGCAAGAGGTCGCGAGAGCGGCGGAGGCGGCTGAGGACGTCGAGCTCGTGGGCTTCGTGGACGGCCTCGCATCTCCCGGGACGCTCTGGGGGAAGCCGCTCTTCGCCGATCCCGGGGAGGCGATCGAGAGACTCCAGCCGGACGTGGCGGTCGACTTCACGAACGCGGCCTGGACGCCCCGCCTCGCGGAGGCGGCCCTGCCCCGCGGCGTTCGCCTGGTGGTGGGGACGACGGGGCTCGACCGGCAGTTTCTCGAACGGCTCGAGGAGGAGTGCCGGGAGCGGCGTCTTGGCTCGGTCGTGGCGCCGAACTTCGCCATCGGCGCGGTCCTCATGATGTGGTTCGCGCGGAAGGCCGCAGCGTTCTTCGACTCCGCCGAGATCATCGAGCTGCACCACGAGCAGAAGGTCGATGCGCCGAGCGGGACCGCGAAGGCGACTGCGGAGGGCATGGTCGCGGCCCGGGGGCGCCCCTTCGCGCGGAACGTGCCGGAGCGAGAGCCGGTCCCCGGGTCGCGGGGAGCGGACGTCGGGGGCGTCTCGATCCACGCCGTACGGCTCCCGGGGCTCGTCGCGCACCAGGAGGTCATCTTCGGCGGCGTCGGGCAGACGCTGACGATCCGTCACGATTCGACGGGCCGCGACTCCTTCATGCCCGGCGTTCTCATGGCCGTGCGCCGGGTGATGGAGCTCGACCACCTCGTCTTCGGTCTGGACGCCCTGCTCGGGCTCGACTAGCCTCGTCCGTTCTTCCGGCCTCGCTGCCGGCCGGCGCCCTGGGCGGCTGCGCCGGCGCCATTGGCGTCGTCGACCGTAACGACGGCGACGGCTGCCACACGGTCGTTCTCGCCCACCTGCATGATGCGGACGCCTTGGGTGTCCCGTCCCTGGCGACTGACGTCCCGGACCGGCGTGCGGATGACGACGCCGTCGGCGGAGACGACGAGGATCTCCTGCTCGGGTCGCACCAGACGGGCCGCGGCGATCTTCCCGGTGCGAGGGGTGATGCGCAGCGTTTTCACCCCTTTCCCCCCACGCCCCTGGAGGGGGTACTCGCTCACACGGGTTCGCTTCCCGTACCCCTTCTCGGTGACGACGAGCAGGTCTTCGCCGTCGTCGACGGTCTCGACACCCACCACGCGCTCGCCGTTCTGGAGCCGGATCCCCCGGACGCCGCCGCTCATCCGGCTCGCCTCGCGGAGGTCATCGATCTTGAAGCGGATTGCGAACCCGTCGCTCGAGACCATGATGACGTGGGTGTCGTTCGTCGCGACGCGCGCGGCGATGAGGGAGTCCGCGCTTGCCGCCCCGCGGCCGCTCTCGTCCCGTCCTTCCAGCCGCATCGCGAGCTTCCCGTTCCGTCGGACCTCCGCGAACTCTCGCAGCGGCGTCTTCTTCACGAGGCCGTTGCGGGTGGCGAGCACCATGTAATCCCGCGAGAAGTCGCGGACGGGGACGATGGTGGTGACGTTCTCGTCGCCGTCGAGCTCGATCAGGTTCGCGATGTGGCGGCCGCCTGACTCGCGGCGCTGATCCGGAATGTCGTACGCGCGCAGGTGGTACACCTTTCCGCGGTCGGTGAAGAAAAGGATGTCGTCGTGCGTCCGGCACGCGGCGAGACGGATGACGGCATCCTCCTCCCGGACGGCCGCGCCCCGAACGCCGACGCCGCCTCGCCGCTGCCGACGGAAGGTGTCGAGAGGCATCCGCTTGATGTACCCGTTCCTGCTGAGCGTGATGACGCACGGTTCGTCCGGTACGAGGTCCTCCTCGCGAAACTCCTCCGGGTCGGCTTCGACGATCTCCGTGCGCCGCTCGTCGCCGTACTTCTTCTTCAGATCGAGGACGTCTTCCTTGATGAGGAAGTCGATCTTGCGCGGGTTCGCGAGCAGGTCCTCGAGGTAGGCGATCTGCTCGATCACCTCTTGGTACTCCTTCTCAAGCGCCTGCCGCTCGAGGCTCGCGAGCCGGCGGAGCTGCATGTCGAGGATCGCGTTTGCCTGTTCCTCGCTGAAGGAGAAGGGGTTCGCCACCCGAACCTGCACGCGCCGCGCCCGCGCCAGCTCGAGCACGCGTTCCGGCAAGGGCGCCTTCCCCTGCAGGAGCTCTCGAGCGTGCGCCGCCGAATCGGCGCCCCGGATGGTAGCGATGACGAGGTCGACCATCTCGATGGCCTTGAGCAGCCCAGCGAGGATGTGCTCGCGGCGGCGAGCCTGTTCGAGCTGGAATTCAGAGCGGCGGCGGATCACCTCCCGCCGGTGGTCGATGAAGAGCTCCAGCGCGCGCTTCAGCCCGATGCGGCGCGGAGTCCCGTCGACGATGACCATCATGTTGACGGCGAACGTCGAGCGCATCGCCGTGTGCTTGAAGAGGAGGTTCTTCACCTGTTCGGCGGAACCCTCCCGCTTCAGCTCGATGACGATCCGCATGCCTTCACGGTCGCTTTCGTCCCTGATGTCCGCGATGCCGTCAATCTTCCGATCGCGCACCAAGTCGGCGATCTTCTCGATGAGCTGCGCCTTCTTCACCTGGAAGGGAAGCTCCGTGACGACGATCTGGACGCGGCCCCGTTCTGCTTCTTCGATGTGGGTGCGGGCGTGCATCGTGATCCGGCCATGGCCTTCGCCGTACGCCAGGCGGATCTGTTCGCGGTCCTTCCCCACCAGGGCGATTCCGGCCGTTGGGAAGTCGGGGCCGCGGACGACCTGGAGCAGGTCGTCCAGGGTGGCCTCCGGGTTTTCGATCAGCAGGGCGATGGCGTCGCAGATCTCCCCCAGGTTGTGGGGAGGAATCTTCGTCGCCATCCCCACGGCGATCCCGTCCGCTCCGTTCAGGAGCAGGTTCGGAATGCGGGCCGGAAGGACGACGGGCTCCCGAAACCGCCCGTCGTAGTTGTCCTGGAAGTCGACGGTGTTCTGGTCGATGTCGGCGAGGAGCTCCTCGGCGATCGGCGCCAGTCGCGCCTCCGTGTACCGCTGCGCCGCCGGAGCATCGCCGTCGATGGAGCCGAAGTTGCCCTGCCCGTCGACGAGCGGGTACCGCATGGAGAACGGTTGGGCAAGGTGGACCAGCGCCTCGTACACGGGCGCGTCGCCGTGGGGGTGGTACCGCCCCATGACATCGCCGACGATCCCTGCGGACTTCCGGTAGGCGGCGCCAGCACGGGCTCCACCCTCCCACATGCCCCAGATGATCCGCCGCTGCACGGGCTTCAGGCCGTCGCGGACGTCCGGGAGCGCACGGGAAACAATGACGCTCATCGCGTAGTCGAGATACGATGAGCGCATCTCCTGTTCGATATCGACCGTACGCTCTTCGGAAATCGGCTCTGTGGTCATCCCATCGGCCCGTGTCGAGGAAATTTGTTCAGTTCATGATACCATTTCGCGCGATTCGGGCATCAGTGAGTATCGTGCACCCATGGCAGACCGAGGAGAGGAGGCGCTCGCCGACACGCTCGCAATCTTCCTGCTGCGCTGGGCCATCCTCGCGGCGGCCGTGTGGGCGGCAGCGTCGTTCGTGCCGGGAATCCATGTCGAAGGCTGGGCTTCGACCCTCGCAGCAGCGCTCGTCCTCGGTCTCGTGAACGCCTTCCTCCGCCCCGTCGCCATCGTCCTCACCTTCCCGCTCATCGTCCTCACGGCGGGGCTGTTCGTCCTCGTCCTCAATGCGCTCCTCTTCCTGCTCGCCTCGTGGTTCGCCAGCCGCCTCGAGGGCGTGACGTTCGACGTCGACGGTTTCTGGCCGGCGCTCGGCGGCTCCGTGGTCGTGAGCATCGTGAGCTGGGCGCTGGCGGCCTTCGTCGGCGCGCGGCGATGATTTCCCACCCGCGAACGATTCGCGTACGATCTGAGCGCATCGACGGCCGCGACACGAGGCACGGAAGGGAGGGACCGACGCAACGATGAAGGTCCTGGATGGCGTCTACCAGCTCCTCACCCCGTTTCCCCAGTACTCCTTCGCGGAAGCGAAGCGGTTGCGGCGGGAGCTCGAGGAGCACCCCCGCGTGACAAAGGGGCTCCCGTACGTCCTCCCCTACCTCATCAAAGCTGGTGGGGAAACGATCCTCGTGGACTGCGGCTGGAACACCGAGGAGGCGTACCAGGCCCTCGCCGAGGGCATGCGGGAGTGCGGGAGCGCGCCGGAGGAGATCACCCGCCTGGTGATCACCCATGTGCACCCCGACCACTACGGGATGTCCGGCCGCTTGAAGCAGCTCTCCGATTGCGAAGTCATCATCCACGAACGGGATGCGGAGTTCATCAAGACCCGCTACCTCGGGCCACGGCACTTGATGGAGGAGATGACGCGCTTCATGCGGCTGAACGGCGTGCCCGACGGGAAGGCGCCGGTGATGTCGCAGGGCTCGGCGGGGATGCTCGACAAGGTCGCCCCGGTGCCCCCCGACCGCGCCGTCCGCGGCGGCGAGGTGCTGAAGGCGGGGGACTTCGAGTTCGAGATCATCTGGACGCCGGGGCACTCCCCCGGACACATCTGCCTCTATGAGCCGAACCGGAAGATCCTGTTCACCGGCGACCACATCCTGCCGACGATCACCCCGAACGTCTCACTCCATGCCCAAAACCAGGGCAATCCGCTCGGGGACTACATGCGCTCCCTTGAGATCGTGAAGAACCTCGACGTGGAGTACGTGCTCCCCGCGCACGAGTTCGACACGAAGGAGCTGAAGCGGCGGGTGGAGGAGATCCACGCCCATCACCTCCAACGCCTGGAGGAGATGTACCGGTGTATCGACCGCGGAGGCTCGACCGCTTGGGAGGTCGCCTCGCGCGTGCAGTGGACGACCGGGAAGCTCGAGGAGTTCGAACCGTTCATGCAGCGGGCCGCGGTCGGCGAGACGCTCGCCCACCTCGAGTACCTCTTCGAACTCGGGCGGGTCGCGAAGGTCATGCGGGACGGCGTCCTCTACTGGCTGCCCGTCGCCTGAGGGGACGCCCGCCCCTCGGTCAAGCTCCAGCCGGGCCCGTGATCGTGATCGGCATGCCGAGAGCCCCCCGCCCCAGGGTCTGGAGGAGCTGCGTCGTCTTCCAGGCCATCACGTTCCCGCCGACCATGTCGCGGAAGATGCGCTCGAGCGGGCGGTTGCGCGTATACGCGTGGGCGCCGCACACCCGCATCGCCGTGCTGGACACCTCCTCGCTCATCCGCCGGAGGTGGTAGACGGTGCGCACCATCACCCGCGTGAACTCGTGCTGGCTCGGAAACGGCGCCGCCATCCGCCGCACGGTGTCGTAGAACACCGTCCTGCCCGTCTCGAGCCAGTGATCCATGTGACCGATGTCGATCTGCGCCCACGGCTCTTCCGATCGGTAGGTGGGCTGCGGACCGACGCCGATGCCAGGCCCCGCGAGGTATCCGTGCCGCTGCTTCACGTAGGCGACCGTCTGGTCGAACGCCGCCTGCGCGAGCCCGAGCCAGATGGCGAGGATGCCGAGCGCCCCTCGCACCCGCTCCTGCGTAAGGCCGATGCCCCCGCCATCCCCTTGGGCGAGCGTCTTGATCACCGGTGCGGGGATGACGATCGCCTCGTCCCGGGGCACGCGGACGTCTTCGAGGACGACATCGTGACTGGCAGTGCCGCGAAGCCCCATCGCGTCCCAGTTGCGGAGGATCCGCACGCCCGGAGTATCGACCGTCGGCAGGCAGAGAGCGAAGTCCGGCTCGCGGCCCTCGCGGGGCACGATGCCAGGGACGAAGACGTACTTGGCGCCGTCAGCGCCGGACGCGAAGCCCGCCTTCCCGTTGACGACGAGCTCATCTTCACGCTCCTCGAACGTGTAGCCGCTGCGGCGGTTGTCGAGCTCCCCCGTGGGGATGCTCCCCGGCCCGCAGATCGTCGCCCCGTTCTGGGCGATGTCCGCCAGCACCTCGTTCCGGCGCGGGAAGGGGGGCAGGAACCGTAGGAAGTCCGTGATGAGCAGGTGCATGTTGAGCGCGACCGCCGTCGAGCCGTCGCCGTAGGCGATCGCTTCGATGATCCGCATGTGCGCCTCGAGACCGATGCCGAGCCCGCCGAACTCCCTCGGTAGCGCCATCCCGGGGATCCCGAGCGCTCGGAGCTCCTCCAGGTTCTCCTCCGGGAAGGACCCCTCCCGATCGTGCTGCTCTGCCCTCGTCGCGAACGATTCCCGAGCGAGCCGTTCGACCCGCTCCACCAACTCTCGTTCCCACGCTTCCATCGCTCGCTCCTCCTCGTTCAGCTCGCCGCCGCTCCATCCCGCGTCACGCGCGGCAGCGGGATGCCGAGCACACGCTCCAGCTCATCGATGGCCGCGTCGGTGTGGTCGACCTTGATCGTGACCATCCCGAGCTCGCGCGCCGCCTTCAGGTTCTGGCCGAGGTCATCGAGGAACACCGCCTCGTTCGGGCGCACGCCCAGCCGCTCGCACGCGAGGAGGTAGATGCGCGGGTCAGGCTTCCGGATGCCGAGCTTCGAGCTTTCGAGGACGACCTCGAACAGTTCGTACGGGTCGAAATCGCGCTCTGGCCGCTCCTCTTCGCGAGCGATGTTGTTCGTGATGCATCCGAGACGAACCTTACCGCGGAGGTGGCGCACCACCGCGACCATTTCCGGCCGCGCAGGGAAGCCCTGCGCGAACCACTCGAGGAACTCCGCTCCGCTCGCCGCCGCCCGCGTCGGCCGCACGTGTTCGTCGAAGAGCCGTGCGAACTCGATGGCGGAGATCTCGTTCCGTTCGAACCGGCCCCAGGGGCCATCGTGGGGCGCGAAGATCGCGAACCTCACCTCATCGGGGATCCCTCGCTCCCGGCAGAACTCGATGATCCGGGTGACCGGCGACTCGGTGAGCACGCCCCCGATGTCGAAGATTGCCGCCCTCAAGCGTGGTTCCGGCACGTTCTCCCCCCTTTCCGTGGCAGTGTAGCCGACCGCGGACTGGTGCTAGGCCGGCTCAGGTGGCGAGCGAACCGCGGAGCGGCCCGGCTGGCACGCTCACCCTCAGCGCCCGCGGCTCGACCCAGATCGAGAGCGGCGTCTCGCCGACCGGGTCCCCGTCCAACTGCACCGGGATTCCGGGGGCGCGAATCTCCGCTCTCGAGACCCGTGGGCCAGGCACCGACTGCCCGGGGCGGCCGAGCGCGAGCCGTACACCACGCCATGCGGCCGCGAGGAGGGTGCGCGGGGTGAGCGTCCAGACGTCGAGCAGGCCGTCCCTGGCGCTCGCCGCCGGCGTGAGCTCCGTCACCCCGGCGTAGAGGCGGGTGTTGCCGAAGACGATGAGGGCGCGGGCTGCGCGCTCGTCGAAGCCGTCCAGCAGCTCGGCCGGCTCGAGGGTGGCATCGAGGTCGTGCAGGCGCAGGAAGGGGGCGCGGATGAAGCCGTGCAGCACGTAGGCAGCAGGACCGAGCACCCGCTTCGTGATCGGGTCGACCGAGCGCGCGACGAACGCATCCCAGCCGATCCCGGCCATGAGCAGGAAGGGCTCCCCGTTCGCGCGTCCGAGGTCGACCTCCACGACCTGGCCGCGGAGATGCGCCTCGATCGCGGCCCGGAACCGGCGCGGGATGCCGACCTCCCGGCACCAGACATCCGCGGTGCCGGCAGGGACCGCCCCGAGCGCCGTCTTCGTTCCGGCGAGCTCCCCGGCCGCGACCCTGAGCGAGCCGTCCCCGCCGACGACGAGGAGCAGGTCGTCGCCGTCCTCGGCGCTCATGCGGGCGGCCCGGCGCATCGCGTCGACCGAGGTCGGCACCGTGAGGCGCGCGCAGATTCCCCGGCGTCGGAGGTAGTGGAGCGCGCCCGTGGCGTCGAAGCGGCCCGCACGGCGCGCGTACGGGTTCAGGAGGAGGGTCACCCTCCGGGGGTACGAGCCGCCCATTTGCCGCGATCTTAGCCCGAAACGTAGCATGGTCGCGCAGCCTCAGGACCTCGGGAGGGAACGTGATCCGCGTCAAGCGCGTCGACCACATCAGCATGGGCGCACCCGACTGGCGTCGGCAGGCCGAATGGCTGGAGCGAGTGCTCGGCTTCCGTTTCCTCCACCACTTCGGTGACCATGGCGAAGGGTTCGAAGGCTGCACCAGCCAGGTCCCAGGGACAGACATCGAGTTCGAAGTCATCTCGCCGACGCGCCCGGATAGCTTCCTGCGGCGCTTCCTCGACCGGGACGGCCCCGGGCTGCACCACATCGCCATCGAAGTCGAGGACATCGAGGAGACGGTGCGCGAGCTGGAGCGGCTCGGCCTGGAGCCGTTCGGAGGGCTCCAGGAAGACGGGAGCTGGCGCTTCACGTTCATCCACCCCCGACAGTCCGGCGGGGTCCTGTGGCAGCCCTTCGTCCCGCTGAAGCCCTCCCCGGACGTCGACCGGACGACGGACGGCGGCCTCGTCGGCGTACTGCGGGTGGACCACGTCTCCGTGGTCGTCCCGAACCTCGAGGAGCAGATTGCCTTCCAAGAGCGAGTCTTCGGGATGAAGGTCGAGGGGCGCTGGCGGCGCGACGACGAAGGGTACGAAGGCGCCGTGCTCTCCATTCCCGGCAGCCAGCTCCGCTTCGAGATCCTCGCGCCGACGAACGACGAAGGGTTCGCCGCGAGGTTCCTGCGCACGCGGAGGCCCGGGATGCACCACGTCTGCTGCGAGGTGCGCTCCGTCGAGGAGGCAGCGCGGGCGCTCCGCCAGGCCGGGATCGAGCCGTACGGCGGGGTGATCGACAACGGGTGGAAGCCGCACACCTTCATCCACCCTCGCGACAGCGGCGGCGTGCTCTTCCAGCTCTTCGAGGAGCGGAGATGACCGAGGAGGCAGCGGCGGTCGCGTACGAGTCGGCCGGCGAGGACGGCTACCTCACCATCCACGGGCTGCGCATCCACTACCTGCGCTGGGGCGATCCCGGGCGGGACCCCGTCATCCTCCTCCACGGCATGATGCACAACGCCCGCTACTGGGAGCACATCGCCGCGCCTTTGGCAGAGGAATACTGCGTGTACGCGCCCGACCTCCGCGGCCACGGTGAGAGCGATCACGCCCCCGGCGGGTATCTCGTCTGGGCGTTCGCCCAGGACCTCCGCGCGTTCGTCGAAGCGCTTGACCTCGAGACCTTCGACCTCGTGGCGCACAGCATCGGCAGCCGCGCGGCGATCGCGTACGCACGAGACCACAGCCACCGCATCAAGCATCTCGTCCTCGCCGACATGGGCCCGGAGATGGCCGAGCGAGGAGCGCGCGGCATCCGCCAGTCGGTGACCGAAGCTGGGGTGAGGCAGGGGTTCCCGACGGAGGAGGAGGCGCTTGAGTACTTCGCCCGCCTCTACCCGGGACGGTCCCGGGAGTTCCTCCACCGCCAGCTGGCGGCCTCCCTCACCCTCGACGAACGAATCGGGCAGCTCGTCTTCCGGTTCGACCCTGCGCTCCGGGACGCCACCGGCCGCGCCGCCATCGTCGAGATCCCGTACCTCTGGGAGAGCCTCGAACACATCCGTTGTCCGACGCTCGTCCTCCGGGGGGAGCAAAGCACGATCCTCTCGCGGGAGGTCGCCGAGGAGATGGTGCGCCGTCTCCCGAACGCCCGTCTCGAGGAGATCTCTGGGAGCGGGCACCAGATCCCGCTGCACCAGCCGGAACGGTTCCTCGCGGTCGTGCGGCGCTTTCTCCGCACGTAGGAGGTCCTCGATGGCTCGCGGTCGGACTGACGTCGAGGATGCGTCTCGCCGGGCAACCGGCAACAGCGACGAGCGGTACCCGTACCTGGAGCTGCTGCAGCCGAAGATGGAGGAGCGGCTCGACCGCAAGGTACCGCCGACGGGCCGCTTCTGCGGTCACTGCTACGGCCGGCTCCGGCCGAACGACGAAACCTGCCCGTACTGCGGCGCCGTCCTGGCCGAGGCCGGGACCGCGTCCGAAATCCCCCAGGAAGTCCTGCGCATCTACCTCACGAAGCGACGGATCGAAGCGCGGTGGGTGCACGCGGGCGCGATGTTCGGTCTCGCCGTCGCTTCGCTCCTCTTCCTGCTCCTCGTGATCTGGGGGCCGGGCCTGCTGGGGCACCCGGGAGTCGCGTTCGCGGTGCTCATCGGCGGCGGCTACCTGCTCGCGCAGCTCTTCGGGCCGCTCATCGCCGGTCAGATCGGATACGAGCGTGCGGTCCGCCGGCGCGCACAGCTGTGGGAGGAGTTCCTCCGGCAGAGGTCAGGGGCTCGCGCCCGTTCGGGAGCCGAGGACGCGAACCCCTGACGCCGAGCGCTACTCCTTCTCGTACTCGTAGTACTCGATGCCGAGGTGCGTGATCTGCTCTTCGCCCATCAGGTAGCGGAGCGTGTTCTTCAGCTTCGTCTGCTGGATGAAGAGGTCGTGCTCCGGGTACACTTCCGGCGCGTGCTGCGGGCTCTTGAAGTAGAAGGAGAGCCACTCCTGGATCCCCTTCATGCGGGCGCGCTGCGCGAGGTCGAGGAAGAGGACGAGGTCGAGCACGATCGGGGCGGCGAGAATCGAGTCCCGGCAGAGGAAGTTGATCTTGATCTGCATCGGGTAGCCCAGCCACCCGAAGATGTCGATGTTGTCCCAGCCCTCCTTGTTGTCGCCCCGCGGCGGATAGTAGTTGATCCGCACCTTGTGGTAGACGTTCCCGTACAGCTCGGGGTATAGCTCCGGCTGGAGGATGTACTCGAGGACGCCGAGCTTCGACTCCTCCTTCGTCTTGAAGCTCTCCGGATCGTCGAGGACCTCGCCGTCCCGGTTCCCGAGGATGTTCGTGGAGTACCAGCCCGCGACGCCGAGCATGCGGGCCTTGAACATCGGCGCGACGACGGTCTTCACCAGCGTCTGGCCCGTCTTGAAGTCCTTGCCGGCGATGGGCACGCCGCGCAGATTCGCGAGCTGGACCATCGCCGGGATGTCCACCGTGAGGTTCGGGGCGCCGTTCGCGAACGGTACGCCCTCCTGCAAGGCGGCGTAGGCGTACAGCATCGAGGGGGCGATGGAGGGATCGTTCCGCTCGAGCGCCTCCTCGAACGCCTCGAGGTTCTGGTGCGCCGGCCCTTCCTCCATGTACACCTCGGTGGACGCGCACCAGATCATCACAAGGCGGTCGCACCGGTTCTCGTCCTTGAAGCGGCGGATGTCCTCACGGAGCTGTTCGACGAGCTCCAGCTTCGTCCGCCCGTGCTTGACGTTCGTCCCTTCGATCCGGTGGACGTACTGCCGGTCGAACGCTGCCGGCATCGGCTCGATGCTCCGGAGGAAGTCGCGGATCGGCTCGACGTGTTCGTGCTTGTCGAGGACGCCCGCCTTCAGACACGCCTCGTAGGCGTTGTCCGGGATCGGGTCCCAAGCGCCGAAGACGAGCTGGTCCAGGTCCGCGAGGGGTACGAACTCCTTGATGAGCGGAACCCGGTGTTCGCTCCGTTTCCCGAGCCGGATCGTCCCCATCTGCGTCAGGGAGCCGATGGGGCGAGCGCGGCCCTGCCGGATGTTCTCGACCCCCGCGATGAACGTGGACGACACGGCTCCGAGCCCCACGAGGAGCACGCCGAGCCTCCCTCCTGCAGGGGCAATCTCCCGTGGCGATGTCGCGACGAAGTCCTTCGGTTCCAAGGGCACACCTCGCTCTCGGGCAAGGCGGAGCAGCTCCCCTTGCCAACGCGCAGGGATGCGGCCCGTCTTCGCCCAGTATTGGATGGTGGACTGACGCCGACCGAGCAGAGCCGCCAACGCGCTCTGGCCGCCGAAGCGGCGGATGATGCGCTCGGCGGGGTTCAGCTGCTCGTCCATGCGCCGATGCTAACGAAATTTTCGTTCCCCGTCGAGCGAGACGAAGGGGGTCGGCGTCACTTCAACCTGATGCGCCGGGGACGGGAATGCGCTCCGTATCGCGCGCAACCCGGAAGTCGCCGCCGTACCGATCGCGTACGCCGGCGACGAACCGCTCCAGGTCGGGGCCGGAGTTCGGCACCGGAGGCAGGAGGTGGTCGATGACCAGGAGCCGGACGCCAGCTTCCTGCCCCAGACGGGCCGCGTCGAGGATGTCGGTGTGGTAGGTGAGGGCATCCTCGAGGAGCGCGGCCTGGAGGTCCCGCCCGTTGGTGCGGAGCCAGGCGATGCGCTCCTCCATCATGGCCGTGTTCATCGCCTCACAGACGAAGAGGTCGGCGCCCTGGGCGGCACGCGCGAGGGAGGGGCAGAGCTTCGTGTCGCCGGAGAACACCGCCAGGCGCCCGTCGAACCGCACCCGGTAGCCGAACGCGGGCACGACTGGGAAGTGGTCGACCTCGAAGCTCTCGAACACGACCCCCGCACGCTCGAGGAACGGCGCCGGGTCCGGGGTAGCCGCGAGCTCCGTCACCTCCACCGCGACGCCATCCGGATGGAGCTTCTCGCCGTGGTGGGCGCTGCGGAAGGCGATGTCGCGGCGGAGCGCCTGCAGGAAGCCCTCGACCGTTTCCCGCGTCCCTTCCGGGCCGAACACCTGCAGCGGCCGGCGGGCACCCGCCGTCCAGCGGAGGAAGAGGAAGTCGGCGAAGTCGGTGATGTGGTCCGAGTGCATGTGGGTGAAGAGCACGGTGCCGATGGCGCTCGGAAGGACCCCCGAAGCGAGGAGCCGTCGCGCCGCGCCCCATCCGCAATCGAGGAGCACGTGCTCAGTGCCGGCGACGATCACGTGTCCCGAGCCGCAGCGGTCAGGACTGGGGAGCGGACTGCCGGTACCGAGGAAGACGACGTCGAACGGCTGCGCCACGGGGAGGGCTCCAGAGGGCAGAGTCAGGTGTGGCGACTGTACCAGGTCCGGAAGGGGGGTGCAGCAGGACGAGCAGCTCCCGCCTGCGGCTACGCCTCCAGCCGGAGGAGCACCTGGCCTTCCACCACCCGTTGGGACGGAGTGACGCAGACCTCCACGACGGTGCCGGCACTGGGCGCCTCGACCGGGATCTCCATCTTCATCGCCTCGAGGACGAGGACCTCCTGACGCTCGCGGACCCGCTCACCGGGCTGGACCAGCACCTTGAAAACGGTCGCGTTCATGGGGGAAGGGAGGTCGACGAGCGCCATGGCGCCTCCTCGCAGGGCGTGTGCTGCGCGCAAGTGTACCCGACCGAACGGAGAACCTCGGCAGAGAACGGCGCCGGGCGGTTGCCCGGCGCCCCGCTGGAGGGTTCGTCGTGCGAGCGACGCTACCTCGGCCGGGTCCCACGACTCGGCCCTCGGTCACTGCGGGAGGACCAAATGGGAGCGGCTACGCCGCCGGCCGAGCCTCAATCGCTCCGGGTTTCCCCGGCGAGTTCGTCGCCCGACCACCCCGCCTCCAACGCGTCGACAGCGTACCTTCGACGCCGACACCCCGCAACGTTCTTATGTCCGGTGGCCCGCCGCTTGCGCAATCTTTGCGTTGCCGCCTCGTTATGCCTACGCAGCGCTGCCGCCACCTCCGGCTATACTCGCGTGCGGATGCCGACGCTCATCGACAGCCCTGGTGCACTCGAGCGGTACGAGTTCGACGTCATCGTCGTCGGGGGCGGAATCGCCGGCCTCGCGGCGAGCTTGACAGCGCTGGAAGCGGGCGCCTCGGTGCTGCTCATCGAGAAGGCGCCACGGGAACACCGCGGAGGGAACACCCGCTTCGCCGACGCGCAGATGCGCTTCCCGCATGAGGCGGACGAATACTGCGCCCGCTCCTACTCGGTCGACGAGATGTTCGAAGATCTCATGCGCATCTCCGGGTGGCGGGCGAACGAGGAGCTCGTGCGCACCCTCTGCGAACGGGCGGCGGACACGGTCGAGTGGCTGACGACCCTCGGCGTGGAGTGGGAGCCAGGCTACCCGCACACCGCGGGCTACCGCCGCAGCCCGAAGGCGGGTGGCCAGGGTCTCGTCGACCTCCTCTTCCGTCAGGTGGAGGGGCGCGGGGGGACCGTGAGCTACGGGACGGCCGCCCACGACCTCCTCGTGGACGCGCATCGTCGCGTCCGCGGGGTTCGGGCAGCCACAGAGGAGGGGTTCCTCGACCTCGTCGCCCGTGGCGGCGTCGTGCTCGCCTGCGGCGGCTTCCAGGCGAACCCCGCCCTCCGCGTCGCCTACCTCGGACGCTTCGCCGACGCCCTCATCCTGCGCGGCAGCCGGTACAACACGGGCGAGGGGATCATGATGGCCCTCGCCGCCGGTGCCGCCCCAGCCGGGCAGTGGGGGGAGTACCACTCCGCGGTGCTCGATGCCCGCTCACCGCGGGTCGAGTGCGGCGTCACCGCCCTCTACAACTACCAGATGGGGATCTTCGTGAACCGGGAAGGGCGGCGCTTCCTCGACGAGGGCGAAGACTTCCGCGACCACACGTATGTGAAGTTCAGCAAGTACATCGTCGAACAGGCGGGCGGAACGGCCTGGTGCATCTTCGACCAACGGGCGTACCAGCGGGAGGAGTTCGCCCGCGCCTGGAGGCCGGTCGGACCGCCGTACGTCGGCGAGACCGTCCGCGAGCTGGCGGAGGCGATCGGCGTCCCTCCTGCCAATCTCGAGGAAACGATCGAGCGCTTCAACGCCGCCGTGCAGCCGGGCGAGTACGACCTCGACCGCCTCGACGGAAAGCGGACGGTCGGGATCACCCCGCCGAAGAGCAACTGGGCGATGCCCCTCGACCAGCCGCCGTACCTCGCGATCCCGGTGACGGGCGGGATCACGTTCACCTTCGGCGGGCTGAAGTGCGACACGCGCGCCCGCGTCCTCGACACCTCCGGACGTCCCATCCCCGGCCTCTACGCCGCTGGGGAGCTCATGGGGGAGTTCTTCTACGACAACTACCCGGGCGCGACCTCCGTCATCCGCGGCGCGGTGTTCGGCCGCATCGCCGGACGGGAGGCGGCCGAGTCCGCCAAGGGCGCTCCCGTGTAGCTCGATGCGGTCCAGAATCCAGATCGCCGGCGTTCGGTCTGCCGACGACGCCCGCTACCTGAGCGAGCTCGGCGTCGACGCCATCGGGCTCACCGTCGGGCTGCCGCGAGGCGCGCCGGACGACCTCCCTCCGGAGGCGGCAGCCGCCATCGCGGCCGCGCTGCCGCCGTTCGTCACCCCCGTGCTCATCACCTACCGGAGCGAGGCGAGCGACGTCGTACCGCTCCTGCGCCTGATCGGCGCGCACGTGGTCCAGCTCCACGGGGACGCTCCCGGCGCTGAAGTCGAGAAGATGCGGGCGGCGGTTCCCGGGCTCCGCGTCATCCGCAGGGTCACCGTCGCCGGTCCGGAGGCGCTGCAGGCCGCGCAGGCCGTGGAGGATGCGGACGCGCTGATCCTCGACAGCTACGACCCGGGCACGGGCCGCCTCGGCGCCACGGGACGGACGCACGACTGGTCGGTGAGCGCCGCCATCGTCCGAGCCGTCTCCGTCCCGGTCATCCTCGCCGGCGGCCTCCGACCCGAGAACGTCGCGGCCGCGATCCGGACGGTGCGGCCGTGGGCGGTCGACGTCCACACCGGCGTCGAGGACTCCGAAGGGCGCCTCGACCGGACGAAGGCGAGGAAGTTCGTGGAGGCGGTCCTCAGTACGATCGGTTCCGATTCTCACTCACTGGAAGGGTGAGCCGGGGGAGCTTAGAATCGTCTCCCGGGCCTCCCCCCGACGAAGCTGGGAGGCCCGGAGCGTGTTCGATGCCAGTCGTTGTCGTCGTTGGTGGCCAGTGGGGAGACGAAGGGAAGGGGCGGATTGTCGATCTCCTCGCGCGGAAGGCGAAGGTAGTCGCGAGGTACTCGGCCGGGAACAACGCGGGACACACGATCGTGAACGACCGCGGCGAGTTCCGGCTCCACCTCGTCCCCGCGGGGATCTTCTACCCCGAGAAGACCTGCGTCATCGGGAACGGCGTCGCGGTCGACCCGGAAGTGCTGCTCGGAGAAATCGAGCAGCTCGAGTCGCGGGGGATCGACACGAGCCGGCTCGTCGTGAGCGACCGAGCGCAGGTGATCATGCCGTGGCACAAGCTCATCGACCGGCTGGACGAGGAGCTCCGGGGACCGAATGCGATCGGTACGACGGGGAAGGGCGTCGGCCCCTGCTTCGTGGACAAGGTGGCGAGGCGAGGCATCCGGATCGCTGACCTCCTCCGGAAGGAGGACCTCGTCGAGCGCGTGAAGCCCGCCCTCGAGTTCGCGAACCGGCTCATCACCGGCGTCTACGGGGCGGACCCGATCTCGTTCGATGAGTGCATCGAGCGGTACAAGGAGCTCGGCCAGCGACTCCGCCCGTACGTCGGCGATGCCCAGGCCATCATCCTCGACGCCCACCGTCGCGGCGAGTACGTGCTCCTCGAGGGGGCGCAGGGCTCGCTCCTCGACCTGGACCACGGGACGTACCCGTACGTGACCTCCAGCGTCCCGAGCAGCTCGAGCGGCGGCGCGGCGCTCGGGGTGGGGATCGGGCCCACGGAGATCTCGCGGGTCGTCGGCGTGTTCAAGAGCTACTGCACGCGTGTCGGGAACGGTCCCTTCCCCACGGAGCTGTTCGATGAGACGGCGCAGAAGCTGCGCGACCACGGGAAGGAGCACGGCCACGGCGAGTACGGGACGACGACGGGCCGGCCGCGCCGGATCGGGTGGCTCGACGCCGTCGCGGCGCGGTACAGCGTCCGCTTCAACGGCCTCTCCGCGGTGGCGCTCACCCGCCTCGACGTGCTGGACGAGCTTCCTTCCATCAAGATCTGCACCGCCTACGAACTCGACGGCCAGATCATCGACACGCTCCCGGCGACCGACTCGGTCCTGCGTCGGGTACGCCCGGTGTACGAGGAGCTGCCTGGCTGGCAGACGCCCACCACCCACTGCCGCAGCTTCGACGACCTCCCGCCCCAGGCGCAGGCCTTCGTCCGGCGCGTGGAGGAGCTCCTCCAGTGCCCAGTGGACGTCATCTCCGTCGGCCCGGAACGGGAGCAGGCGATCATCGTGAACCCGATCTTCTGACGGAGCCTCTCCCTCAGGCCGCCGGAAGCTGCAGCTCCTCCAGCCCCTCGAGCGTGCTCCGGGCCGCGGCGCGGCGCCCGTCCCCAGCGAGGATGGAGCGGTACAGCTGCTCGTGGCGCAGGACGTTCAGCGCCGCGCTGAAGTGCCGCTCCACACGCTGGCGGCAGGCGCGGCGATCGAGCTCGCGCACCCGCGGGACGAGCTCCGCCGCTTCCTCGACGGACTCGCAGAGGAACCCGGTGACGCCGTGCTGGATCACCTCGGGGGCGGATCCGTTCCGGAAGGCGATCACGGGGGTCCCCGTGGCCATCGATTCGATCATCACGAGGCCGAACGGCTCCGGCCACTGGATCGGGAAGAGCGTGGCGAGCGCGTCGCGGTACGCGCGCAGCTTCTCCTCCGTCGGCGGCTGCTGCTTCACCTCGACCTCGAGCCCCCGCAGCCGAGGCTTCACCTCGGCCTCCCAGTACTCCTCTTCGAGCGGCTCATTGATTTTCACGACCATGAGCAACGGGAGGCCGGCCCGGCGTGCGATCTCCACCGCCTGCACCGGCCCTTTCTCCGGGTTGATGCGGCCGCAGAAGAGCAGGTAGTCGCCGTGGCGCGCGCTGAACGGGAAGGCGGCCGGATCGACGCCGTTGTGGATGACCGTCGCCGATACCCCCTCAGGAAGGGTCGAGCGCTGGTGGTGGCTGATGGCGACGAGGTGGACGCCCCGGCGCGCGAGGTCGGCGATGTACGGCGCCATGCGCTCGGTCGTGGGGCCGTGCAGCGTGTGCACGATCGGGACCGGGAGGCAGGCGCCGATCGCCGGCCCCGCGAACGTGTGGTCATGGATGATGTCGAACTCCTCCCACCGACTGTACGCCTGCATGAGGTGACGGAGCTCGAAAACGGGGTCACCGAGGGCCTTGGACGGCGGCTCCGGAAACGTCTCCACGAGGCGGGCCTTCGTCCGCGATCCGCCAGCCGCGAACAGCGTGACCTCGTGCCCGCGGTCGACGAGCCCGTCGGCAAGGTAGCTCACGACGAGCTCGATCCCGCCGTACCCGGTGGGCGGCACGGCGAACCAGGGCGGCGCGATGATGGCGATCCGCAGCCGCTCGGACATCTCCCTACCTCCCACGCACCGAAGTTGTGCAGGCAGCCCGCGCGGGGCCGCGCGAACGAGGAGAGGGTATGCGAGCCGGAATCTGGGGCCAGCTCGATTATGTGAATGCGGTCACAGGTGCGTCAATCCTGCCGCAGCACTCTTGACGATCCGTCATCCGCGCCCAGCGAGGGGCGAGGACGGCCAACTGTCGGAAAGCACGATGTCGATGTGACCGCGCACGTCATCGACTTCGACCGCGACGCGGGCGTCGCCCCGGCGGAACGTGAGGTCGATCGCCGCCCCGTGGAAGCGGAGGTTCCGCACGCGAACCCACTCCACGCCGGGAGGAAGGATCGGCCGCACGATCGCGAGCTCCCGCGCACCGCGCGGGCGGAGGCCGAGCAGCGTGGCCATGACGTACGGGAGGCTCGCCGCCGCCCACGCTTGCGGCCGGGAGGCAACCGGGAACGGGGTAGGAACGAGGCGCAGCTCGCGCGGGTCTCCCGAGAAGAGTTCGGGGATACGGTAGGAGGGGAAGGCGAGCGCGGCGTCGACGAGCGCCGAGGCGAGCCGGGTCGCGAGGTCATCGAACCCGTACCGCCGCAGGCCCGCGAGCGCGATCGCGTTGTCGTGCGGCCAGACGGAGCCGGTGTGGTACCCGAGCGGGTTGTACCGCGCGGCGTCTGCGCTCAGGGTGCGGATCCCCCACCCGGAGAAGAGGTCGGGCTGGAAGAGCCTGCGGGCAGCCCGAGCCGCCATCTCCTCGCTCGCCGCCCCGACCCAAAGGACGTGGCCGACGTTCGAAGCTGCCGTGGGGACCGGCCGGGCAGCCTCCTCGAGGCAGAGCACGTAGCCAAGCTCCGGGTGAGCGAACCGCTCCTCGAACCAGGAGCGCACCCGGTTCGCCGCTGCGCCCGCTCCCCGGTCCTCTTCGCCGAGGGCGCGCGCCAGGTCCGCGAAGGCCGCCAGCGCGGCCCAGAGGTACGCCTGAGCCTCGACGAGGGCAATGGGCGGCAGGACGAGTCGCCCATCGGGCCACACGATCGCGTCGTGGGAGTCCTTCCAGCCCTGGTTCTCCAGCCCCGCGGCCGACATCCGCGCGTATGCGAGCGGTCGCCTCCCGCCCTCGCTCTCCCGGAGGCACCACTCGACCGCCCGCTCGAAGCTCCGCCAAAGAGTGCGCACGGTCCGCTCGTCTCCCGTCCAAGCGAGGTATTCGGCGCCCGCGATCAGGAAGAGCGGCGTGCTGTCGACGCTGCCGTAGTACCGAGAGAACGGGACCTCGCCGATCCGGGCGAGCTCCCCCCATCGGAGCTCGTGCGGGATCTTCCCCGGGCCCGCGTCCCGGATCGGGTCGAACTCGTCCGCCTGGTGCCGGGCGAGCTCCTTCAGGGACACGCGGAGCACGTCGGGCCAGAACGGGAGCAAGAAGAGGCCCGTGATCAGGCTGTCCCGACCGAAGAGCGTGTCGAACCATGGCACGCCCGCCGCGACGAACTGCTCTCCATCGAACGTCGTCCGTAGCGCATGCACATCGAGGAGGGCGTGTTCGAGCGCGTGGGTGAGCGGCTCGTAGTCGGCGCGGACCTGGGTGACGGCCTGCAGCAGCTCCGTCTGCTGCCGCCGCACGCGTTCGACGACTTCCTCCACCGGCGCCGCCTCGACCTCGCGGCCGAGCTCGACCCGGATGTCGACCCGCCGGGTCCCGCGCGACGCCAGCTCGACGTCGAAGACCGCGAGGTTCGGCGCGAGCGCGGTCGGCGTCGGCTCGAAGCGGATCCTCGTCCAACGCTCCTCACCATCCAGCCCCTGGTAGCGGAACGTCACGGCTGCCTCGTCGACCTCGGCACGGACCTCCGGGCGCGGTGACCGCCGCTCGAATCCCCGGACCTCGAAGATGTCCCGGAAGTCGGCATCGAACTCCACCCGCAGCTCGACGCGCTGGCCGACCCCGGAGTAGTTCGAGACCGTGAGCGCCTCGTGGAGCCCGTCGGCGACGACACGCCGGCGGCGGAGCACGAGCGCCCGCGCCGGGACGAGCCCCCCGTCCGGACGCACGAGGGCTGGGTTCGTGAAGACGGCGGAGTGGATCGGCCCGCTCTCGCTCGCGTCGAGGAGCGTCGGCCGCACACCGCCGATGGAGAGGCGGAGGCGGGAGAGATGGCGCGTGTCCCGGGTGTAGATGCCCGTCGCCTCGTGGTCCGCTGCGTCGATCTCGCCGTCCGGAAAGGAGACGAGCGAGATGCCCTCGTTGCGGAGGATGACGCAGTCGGTGATGCTCGTTGCCGGCTGCGGCTCCTCACCGACAGGCAGCCAGTCTGCTCCTGGTGTCTCCTCGTCCTGCCGTACCCGCATCTGCAGCTCGCTTTCTCCGAGCATCCCGCGCGTTCGTCCTCCGAGCGATCGGGAGATTACCCGGTTCCTTCCCCGGAAACGATCTACACTGGGAGCCAGGATGCCGAAGCTCGGATTTCTCAGCCGAATCATCGGAGACTCCAACGAGCGGGAGCTCCGGCGGCTCTCCGGCATTGTCTCCGAGATCCTCGCCCACGAGCCAGACGTTCGCGCCCTTTCTGACGAGCAGCTTCGCGCGAAGACGGACGAGTTCAAGGCCCGCCTGGAGGCCGGGGAGACGCTGGACGACCTCCTCCCGGAGGCGTTCGCCGTCGTCCGGGAAACGGCCGGCCGGCAAGTCGGTGAGCGCCACTACGAAGTCCAGCTGATGGGCGGCATCGTCCTCCACGAGGGGAAGATCGCCGAGATGAAGACCGGTGAGGGGAAGACCCTCACCGCGACGGCGCCCGTCTACCTGAACGCGCTCCTCGGCCGCGGCGTCCACGTCGTCACCGTCAACGACTACCTCGCCCGGCGCGACGCCGCTTGGTACGGACCGGTGTACGACGCGCTCGGCCTCACGGTCGGGGTCATCCAGAACAACGGCGTCAGCTTCCGCTTCGAGCGGGGGTACGACCCCGGTGAGCGCGAAGGGGAGAACGGGTACCCGAACCTCCGCCCCTGCACACGGCGCGAGGCATACGAGTGCGACGTCACCTACGGCACGAACAACGAGTTCGGGTTCGACTACCTCCGGGACAACATGGTCCGCGACCTCTCGCAGAAGGTGCAGCGGGAGCTGTACTACGCCATCGTCGACGAGGTGGACAACATCCTCATCGACGAGGCGCGCACGCCGCTCATCATCAGCGGCCAGGCGGAGGAGGCGAGCGCCACCTACATCGCCTTCGCGAAGGCGGTGAAGGGGCTCGTCGAAGATGTGGACTACGTGATCGACCACCGCGCGAAACACGTCTCCCTCACCGAGGAGGGGATCGCAAAGGTCGAGCAGCGGCTCGGAATCCAGAACATCTACGGCTCCGACCCGCGGCTCATCCGCCACCTCGAGGCGGCGCTCGACGCGGAGTACCTGAAGCGGATCGACCGCGACTACGTCGTCCGCGACGGTCAGGTGATCATCGTCGACGAGTTCACCGGGCGCCTCATGCCCGGCCGGCGATGGAGCCACGGCATCCACCAGGCCGTCGAGGCGAAGGAAGGCGTCAAGATCCAGCGCGAGTCGATCACCTACGCCACGATCACGTTCCAGAACTACTTCCGCCTCTACGAAAAGCTCGCCGGCATGACCGGGACGGCTGAGACTGAGGCGGAAGAGTTCCACAAGATCTATGGCCTCGATGTCGTGGTCATCCCTACCCACAAGCCGATGATCCGCATCGACTATCCCGACGTCATCTATATCAACGAGCGCGCCAAGTTCAATGCGGTCGTCAAAGAAATCGAGGAGATGCACAAGATCGGGCGGCCCGTGCTCGTCGGCACGACGTCGATCGAGAAATCCGAGTACCTCTCGAATCTGCTCACGCGTCGCGGCATCCCCCACGAGGTGCTGAACGCGAAGCATCACGAACGCGAGGCGAAGATCATCGCGAAAGCCGGCCAGAAGGGAGCCGTCACGATCGCCACGAACATGGCTGGTCGCGGCACGGACATCAAGCTCGGTCCCGGCGTGGCGGAGCTCGGCGGTCTGCACGTCATCGGGACCGAGCGCCACGAGTCGCGACGAATCGACAACCAGCTCCGCGGCCGTGCCGGCCGCCAAGGAGACCCGGGCTCGAGCCGCTTCTTCGTCTCCTTCGGCGACGACATCATGCGTCGCTTCGCCCCGGACTGGGTGGCCGGGATGCTGAAGAAGCTAGGCATGACGGAAGACATGCCGCTCGAATCGCGGGCCGTGGCGAAGGCGATCGAGCAGGCGCAGCAGAAGGTCGAAGGGTACAACTTCGACATCCGGAAGCGGCTCGTGGAGTTCGACGACGTCGTGAACGAGCATCGGCGCGTCATCTACGGCGAACGGGAGAAGGTGCTCCGCGGTGCCGACACGAGGACGACCGTGCTCGAGATGATCGAGCGGGAGATCACCGAGATGGTCGAGGCGCTCGACCGGACGAACCCTGACGCCTTCGCCGCCCTCGCCACCGAGCTGAAGGAGATCCTCCCGCCCGAGGACGTGCCGAGCCCGGCGGAGATGGAGGCGCTCGGGGATGAGCTGCTCGACGAGCTCCTCGATCGCGCGGAGGCGCGGTACGAACAGCTCGAGGAGAAGCTCGGCCCCGAGAACATGCGGAAAGTCGAGCAGTGGCTCCTCCTCGAGGCGATCGACTACCACTGGCGGGAGCACCTCACGGCGATCGAAGAGGTACGGCAGAGTATCGGGCTGCAGGCGTATGCGAACGTCGACCCGCTCGTGGCCTTCAAGCGCGAGGGGTACGACATGTTCCTCCAGCTCCAGGCGAACATCCGCAGACAGGTCGCCCGCACCATCTTCCGTGTCCGCATCGTGGAGCGCCCCGCCGAGACGAGCGAAGCGCGGAAGCCGGAGCCGGTGCTCGCCTCCGCTTCCGCCGCACCGATGGGCTCGCTCCGAACCAACCGGGATGCGGCGGCGACGGGAGCGCGAACCGCACCGCGGAAGATCGGCCGCAACGACCCCTGCTACTGCGGCAGCGGCAAGAAGTACAAGAAGTGCCACGGCGCGGTGGCATGACGGAGCCTCCCCATGGGCCTCCTCGCTGAACTCGGACTCGCCGGAGGGGACGATCGCGTGCTCCTCATCGACCCGCCGACGTCCGTGCTCGGGGAGGCGAGCGAGGTGAAACCCCGCCCCTCGGTCGTGCCCGGCCTGCACACGGCCCACCCCGCTCGACGGATTGCGTGGTGGCCGACGAGCGAGGACTTCCAGCCCGCTCCGCTCAGCCGGCTGCGGTGGATGGCTTCCGTCGCGCAGGGCTCGGTCTGGGTCGTACTCGATGACTTCGCGCCAGCGGAGCAGGACGCCGCCCGAGCCCGGCTGGAGGAGGCGGGGTTCCGCATCCGCGAGCAGCGCGAACTCGGCACCGGAACGGTGGCGCTCCTCCTGGCTCCCTGAGGCGACTGGCATCCTTCCCGCGATTTCGATAGCCTGCCCGCATGATCGAGCTGCGGCACCTCCGCTACCTGCGCGCGGTCGTCCGTACCGGGAGTGTGACGGCGGCCGCGGAGGCCGAGCATGTGGCGCAGCCGTCGGTGAGCAAGCAGCTCCGCCAGCTGGAGCGGCTGCTTGGGGTGCCGCTCTTCCACCGCGTAGGCCGCCACGTCGTCCCCACCGAGGCCGCCCGCATCCTCGCGGACTGCGCCGACCGCGTGCTCACGGACGTGGAGCAGACCATCGCCGCGATCACCTCGGCTCACGCGGCCGGAGCGGTCCGTCTCCGCGTCGCCGCCACCGAGACGGTGACGGACGCCCTCTTCCCGGATGCCCTCGCGCGTCTCCGCGCCCGCTACCCGAACGCGCGCATCTCACTTGAGATGCTGAGCACGGACGACATCATCCGGCGCGTGCTCGAGGACGAGTTCGACCTCGGAATCGTCGTCCTGCCGCTCGCGGACTCCCGGCTGGCCGTCGAGCCGCTGTTCGAGGAGGAGGTCGTGCTGGCGGTCCCTCCGGACCATCCGTGGGCGCCGGCGGGGCGCATCAGCCTTCGGGACGCCCTGGAAGCTCCGAACCTGCTCCTCTCCATGCCGGGACACGGACTGCGGCGGGAGATCGAGCGGACGGCACAAGAGCTCGGCGTCACCCTGGACGGGCGCCTCGAGTGCCGGAGCCAGCAGGCTCTCCTCCGGCTGGTGGCCGCGGGAGCAGGGATCTGCTTCGCGCCGAGCATCGCCGTGGCCGAACGAGCCGGCATCGCCGTGCTCCGCACTGAGCCGCCGCTCCACCGGCGCATGGGCTGGGTCCGCCGGCCGGGCCGGTACCTGCCCCAGCCCGCGTTCGCGCTCCTCGCCGAACTCCGCCGGGTCGCGGGCGAGAAGGCTCAGGCGGCGCACATCCGGTAGACGACCTCGAAGACGAGCCGGCAGTTCAAGCGGAAGCTCTCCACGGTGATCCGCTCGTTGTGGCCATGGAACGTCCGCAGGAGCTCGGGAGCGTCGAGGTTCCCGGAGAAACCGTAGGCGACGACCCCGCGGCGGCGGAAGACCCGGCTGTCGGTGAACCCCACCGTCACCCCCGGCACGACGACCGCGTCCTCGACGTGCTGGCGCACCACATCCTCGATGACGCGGAAGAGGTCGGTATCGAAGGGGCTCGGCTCGGACCATCCTGCGAACACCCGCTCGACACGGACCTTCGGGTCGTCGATGACCTCCTCCACCTGCCGTTGGAAGTCGTCTGGGTTCACGCCCGGCAGGAGCCGGCAGTCGATCGTCGCCTCCGCCCGCGCCGGGATGACGTTGTGCTTGATGCCGGAGTGGGCCATCGTCGTGCTGATCGTGTTCGAGAGGAGCGCCCGGACGCGGATGTCCTCCCGTGCGACCTCCGCGAGCCGCTCGACGGTCGGCTCGCCCTGGAACACACCGGCGGCGCGCAGCCGCGCGAAGTACTCGTCGAGGAGCGGGTAGACGACGATCTCGCGCTTCCAGGTCTGGATGCGGTAGAGCGCCCGGACGAGCCGTTCGAGCGCATTGTCGTCATGCGGCATCGAGCCGTGGCCGGGGGTGCCTTCGGTCACGAGCTTCAGCCAGAGGGGTCCCTTCTCGGCAACGGCTACGTTGTAGACCGGCCGCTCGACGCCGAACAGTTCCGTCACGCCCCCGCCGCCTTCGTTGATGACGTATTCGGCGTGCAGCGCCTCCGGATGGTGCTGGTCGAGCCACTCGATGCCGTAGAGGCCGCCTGCTTCCTCGTCGGCGACCGCGAGGAAGACGACGTCGCGACGCAACGGCACTCCGAGCCGCTTCAGGGTGAGGAAGGTCATGAGCTCGGCGATCCCGAGGCTCTTCATATCGAGCGCACCGCGTCCCCAGATGCACCCGTCGCGCACGACGCCTCCGAACGGATCCACTTCCCAGTACTCCCGCTCGACGGGGACGACGTCCGTGTGATTGAGGAGGAGGAAGGGGTGATGCGAGCCGTCGCCAGGGAGGACCGCGCGCAGCGACGTCCGCCCGCCGCCCGGATCGTAGAGCTGGTACGGGATACCCTCGCGCTCGAGGATCCGCCCGAGGAACTCGGCCGCGCGGTGCTCGTTCCCCGGCGGGTTCGAGGTGTCGACGCGGATGAACCGGCAGAGAAGGTCGATGGCCTCCTCGTAGTACCGCTCCCAGTCGATCGAGGGTGTGTTCGCCATGGGCGCCAGCCCTCCCCACCTAGTCGATGAGCGCAGCCACGATCGACGTGATCACCCCGTCTGCCTTCGAGCGCACCTCATCGTCGGTCGCGTCTTGGATCGGGTGCGGCACGAAGACCCTCCGGAGCTCCGGCAGGCCCAGCGCCTTCGCCTGAACCTCCGCTGCGTCGATGAAGGCGTCCGTCGCCACGAAGACCGACGGTGTTCCGTTGATCTCGAACCAGAACGTGTCGTGCACACTGCACGTCGTGCACGACCCTCAATCGGCGAGCGCCTCGATGACGAAGTCGCACTCGGCGGCGATGGTGCGGCGGAGCTCCTCCGGAGCCGGCTTCGTGAACGTCGGCTTCCGGTAGCGGCGGAACTCGACGTCAGGGAGCAGCTCACGCAGCCGCTCTTCGAGCCGCGCCACGAAGACGTCGCCGCGAGGCTTCGAGATGTCGAGCAGGGCCACGCGACCGCTGATCGCCTCGGGCCGCCGCGCGAGGGAGCGCGCGATCGGGACCCGCTCGTCGGTCGGGTCGAGGATCGTCACCATCTCGTTCCTCCTCATCAAGCTTGGCAGCAGTATGCGCGGGAAGGGTTCCGATCGCCAGCGGGTCAACCTCGGATAGGCACCGTCACCATCTGGGAGCCGGTCGGGCCGCTCACCCAGCCGGGCACGTAGGCGGCGAACTTCCCCGCTTCGCCACCTGCCACGACGATGGCGATGTTCTTCGGGTCGCGGAACTTCGGTAGCCGATCGTCGAGGGAGAGCCCGAGCCGCTCGACGAGGGCCGGCGGCATCCCTTCCGCGCACTCGTCGTCGGGGAGGAGTTCACGGACCGGCCGAGCCGTAACCTCTTGGATTCGCTCCCGAATCTGGTCCTTCGTCCAGCCGTCGCGAGCGAACGTGTCCACGTGCTCGGGCGGCACGATGAGGAGCAGCTCGCCGTACCCGTACTGCTTCGGGTGGCTGACCGCCGCGAGCGCGAGGCCGTAGCTCGTCGCCAGGGCCCGCGCGGAACGCGCGAGCTGGTCGACGACCGGCACGGGCGCGCAACCGGCGAAGACCGTCACCGTGCTCTCCTCGGCCGGGAAGCCCCGCTCCACGTGGAGCGGCTCCCAGATGCTGCGCTCTTCGAACTCGGCGAAGCAGAAGCTGAGCTTCCCCGGCTGCCCGAGCACGGCGCGATCGACCTCGCCCGGCCGGCCGCCGCCGAGGTTGCGGACGACGAGCTGGACTGCTCGGCCGATGGTGAGGTTCGCGCGGTTCCCCTGGCCGAGCGCGTTCATGCGGTAGTTCATCCCGATGCGGTCGCGAATCGGTCCGTTGACGATGATGACCGGGCCGGGGAAGTGGGTGGTCGCGAGGACGCCGTGCATGTTGAACTCGTCCGTGCAGATCGCCTCCACGGCGGCGAGCACGATCGGGAGGTACTCGGGGCGGCACCCCGCCATTACGGCGTTGATGGCCACCTTCTCGACGGTTGCCGGAGCGTAGTTCGGCGGCACCAGCCCCACCACCTCCTGCGGGTCCCGGGAGGTCCCCCGCAGCATCCGGAGGACTCGCTCAGGCGTTGGCGGGATGACCGGGAGGCCATCCGTCAGCCCCTGATCGAAGAGGAACTCGAACGGGTCGTCCTGCTCGCCGATCTCGATTCGGCGCGCCCGGAGCGGGGAACCACTCGCTTCGGCCGCGAGCCGCTCGGCGATACCCGGCTCCACCGTGCGCGAGCCGCACCCGGGGCGGTGCTCCGGGAGCGCCGACCAGCGGATCTCCGGTTCGGGAACCATCAGCGTCGTGGCGAGGAGCCGCGCCAGGGCCTGCCACTCGCTCCGCACGAACCCCTCCGTCCGCCAGAGCTCCTTCCCCTCCGCGTCCGCGAGGACGGCCGTCGGCACCGTCTCGACCTCCCACGCGAAGGACACGCGGAGGGCGGAGTCGTCGAGGATCGGCACGGTGAGCCCGTGACGGCGCCGAAGCTCCCGGTTCCCTTCGTCCTCCTGACCGACGACCAGGACGTCGCAGCCCGCGCCGACCGTCCACGCGAGCTGCTCGACGATGGGGAGCACGAGATTGCAGGTCGGACAGTCCTCTTTCACGAAGACGAGGAGGCTGAGGCGGCCGGTCGGGAACGCGCGCTCGCTCCCGTCGAGGGCGCGCAAGCGGAAGGAGCGGTCCACGGGCGTGAGTCTACCGGATCGGACGCGGCCCCGGTTTCCGCGCCACGATGTCGGCGGCACCGAACCCCGGCTCGCCCGGAGCAGGGCGGACCCGGATCTCGACGTCGAGGAACCCTGCGCGGCGGAGCTTCGCCTCGTACTCCGTTACGGTCAGCGCCCCCGCGACGCACGACGCCCACGCATCGAGGTCGAGCTCGTCCCCGGGTCGCTCCTGCAGCCACACGGTGTCGGATACCTGGAGGCGTCCGCCAGGCCGAAGCACACGGAAGGCCTCACGGAACACCGCGTCCTTGTCCGGGCTGAGGTTGATGACGCAGTTCGAGATGATGACGTCGATCGTGGCGTCCGCGAACGGAAGCTCCTCGATCGTTCCGAGCCGAAACTCGACGTTCTCCGCGCCGAGGGCGGCCGCATTCCGGCGGGCGAGAGCGACCATCTCCGGGGTCATGTCTACGCCGTAGACGAATCCCTCCGGCCCCACCTGTCTCGCCGCAAGGAGCACATCGAGCCCTGCGCCGCTGCCGAGGTCGAGCACGACCTCCCCAGGCTGCAGCGCCGCGATGGCGGTCGGGTTGCCGCAACCGAACGAGAGGGCGAGGACCTCGGCCGAAAGCTGTTCGAGGTCCTCCGAGCGGTACAGGGCGGCGACGCGCTGGAGCGGGACCTCCTCCCCTCCCGGCGCGCAGCACGCCGCGCCGTCCTCACCCCCGGAACCGCCGTCGACGACCGGGAGCAGGTCTTCTGGAGCGTACCGCGCCACCCGGCTCGCGTACCGGCGTGCGACCTCGGCACGAAGCTCGTCCGCAGAGGAAGCGGCCACCATCAGCCTCCATTTCGGAAATTTCCGAACGCCGCCACGGTACAGTACGATGAGGACGGGATCAAGGAGCGCCGTGAAGAAGATCGACTCCCTCTCCCCCGAGCACGTCGAGATCGCCCGCATGCTGCGGGCGCTCGCGAACCCTGCGCGCCTGCGCATCGTCTTGGAGCTGGCGGGGCAGTCCTCCTGCGTCACGAGCGACTTCGCCCGGTGCCTGCCGCTCGCGCCATCCACGGTCTCCGAGCACCTCCGGGTGTTGAAGGAGGCCGGCCTCGTGGTGGGGAGCATCGAGAGCCCGTCCTGGTACTGCCTCGACCGGAGCGCCCTCGCCCGGCTCGCGACGTTCCTCCAGGGTCTGGCCGCGCCGGCGGGGAGCGGGGCGGTCGCGCCGGCCCGAGATCGGAGGTAAATCCCGTGGCGACTCAACCCGAGGACCTCCAACCGCTCGAGCAGGTGCTGCTCGGTGTGCTCTCGCTCGGGCTGCCGCCGTCGAAGGCCGCAGGCGATGACACGTTCCGCGTCGACTACGTCTGTGCGGTGACGTACGCGCTGCGGTCCGGGGGCCAGCCGCACGACTGCCTTGCCGCCGACGGCGTCCGCGTGCAGCCGGAGTTCCGGCAGCAGCTGGAGGAGGCGGTCGCTTCCCTCACGGAGCGCGGCCTGCTCGCCCATCAGCCTCCCGGGATGCCGGCCGCGCCAGGCGGCTTCGAGCCCGACCTCGCCGTCGACCTCGTCGACCCGGACATCCACCCCACCGTCCTCGACCGGTACCTCGGGCAGCAGTGCCTCGAGCTCCTCTTCCGAGACCCGAACGTGTACCCGTTCCTCATGGAGCGGTACACGCGCAGCGGAGAGGTGTGGCGGCGACTGCGGGAGCGGGAGTCCGGACCGAACGCCTGGGGTTGACAAGGCGCGTAGGCTAGTACCGCAGCAAGCGATGGCGCCTGCAGCGCGGAAAGGAGGCCCTCGATGTCCACCGCGCCCTCATCCCCGAGCCACGCCTGGACCGACCTCGTCCACCTGCCCGACAGGGACCGCGTCGTGGAGATGCGGAAGCGGTTCGAGGCCATCGCCGCGAGCACGCCAGAGGTTCGGCTGGAGGAGCTCCGGCAGATCGCCACCCAGGAGCTCGGCGCGTCCGACGAGGCGCTGCGCGTGCTGGCCACCTCCCGCCTCCGTGCGTGGCTCGAGCTCGAGCCGGGAACGGCACGCACGGTCGGCGCGGCCTTCGACGAGGCGGTGCGCGGGCTCTCCGGGGAGCTCGCGATGCGCAGCACGATGTTCGCCCAGTCCATCGTGCGCGAGTTCCCGCTCGCCGAGCAGCGCAGGCTCGCCGAAATCCTCCCTTCGGTCGCCGCGCAGGTCGCCACGTCGAGCTCGGACACCGGTGAGCGGCTCGCGCAAGAGGCCGACGATGCCCGCGCCGCCATGGCCCGCCGCCGGCGATGGTGGCAGTTCTGGCGCAAGGGCTGAAGGGCCCGGGACGGAGCGGTATGATGCGCACCCGCTGAGGAGGTGCGCCGATGGTCGAGGTGCCGCTCGCCTACGGAGAAGGGACGCTCACCGCCTCCCTGCCGGAGCGGACGGTCGTCGTCGGGGCGCGTGAGAGTCGCCCGGTGCCGCGGCAGACGGAGGCCGAACGGCGGCAGCGAATCCGCCAGGCGCTGGCGGCGCCGCTCGGCATGCCGCGGCTGCGGGATCTGGCCCGGCCAGGGATGCGGGTCGTCATCGCCTTCGACGACCCGACCGTGCGCGGTTCGGGCGACGTCCGCCAACTCATCATCGAGGAGTGTCTCGAGGAGCTCACGAGCGCCGGCGTCGACGAACGGAACGTGCTCCTCCTCTGCGCGAACGCCCTCCACCGGAAGTTCACACACGAAGAGCTCGCTTCGGTACTCGGCTCGAGCCTCGTGGAGCGGTTCCATGACCGGCTCCGCTGCCACGATGCCGAGGATGAGGGCGACATCCTCCCGCTCGGCACGACGCCGAGCGGGTACTACGTGGACGTGAACCGGACCGCGGCCGAAGCCGACCTCTGCATCTACGTGAATGCGGGCTGCGTGATGGGCTTCAGCGGCGGATGGAAGTCGATTGCGGTCGGGCTGAGCACCTGGCGCTCCATCCGGGCGACCCACCACCCGGACGGCATGTCCATGTCGGTGCGCGACAACCGGATGCATCGCGTGCTCGACGAGATCGGTGCGACCCTCGAGGCGAGGCTGGGGAAGCGCTTCTTCAAGGTCGAGACGGTCATGGACTCGCCGCACGCCGTCGGGGGCATCTGGGCAGGAGGCGTGAGCGAGACCCGGGCCGCCGCGCTCGCGCTCCTTCAGGAGCGCCACCCGCCGCGCCGATCGGCGGTGCCGCTCAAGGCGGACGTCGTCGTCTACGGCGTTGCGGACACCAGCCCCTACGCGGTCTTCGCCCGGCCAAACCCGATCCTCACGCTCATCTCGTCCGGGCTCGGCTACCAGGGCGGGTACATTGAAGCGCTCGGGAAGCCCGGCTGCACCGTCATCATGGCCACCCCGGTACGGGACGAATGGGACCTCGATCATCACCCGAGCTACCGGGAAGTGTGGGAGCGCGTGCTCTCGGTCACGCGGGACGCGTACGTCATCGACCGAGAGTTCGCCGAGCGGTTCGCCCGGCGGGCCGACTACATCGAGCGGTACCGGAACGGCGTCGCCTTCCACCCCGTCCACGGCATCCTCGCCACCCACCCGCTGAGGAGACTCCGACACGCGGGCCGAGTCATCGTTGCCGGGCCCGCCGACCAGCACATTCCGCGCCACCTCGGCTTCGACGTGGCGCCGACGGTCGAGGAGGCCGTGGCGATGGCGGAGCGGGAGCACGGGGAGCAGTGTTCGATCGTGGCCATCGGCGTGGCGGGAGCGGCGGCGGTCGCCCCTCAGGCGGCGAAGCTGCGCGGCGACGGCTGAGCTGCCTCCAGGACGTTTTACGAACGATTTACGCTGAATTCGGCCATTGACGGAAGTTCGAGCGTTGGCCTTCATGCACCTAGCTCGGGCGGCTGCTACGCTCGGCACGTGTTCCAGGAGGAGCGCTGATGAAGTCGATGCGAACGAAGATGATGGCAGTCGTGCTGCTCGGCGTCGCCGTTGCCGCTGCCCTCGGCTCCGGCCTCGGCCTCGCCACGGCGCGCGTGCTGAGCAACCCCCTCGTGCCAGGGATGAACCTGGTTGGCGGCCCGCTCAACACGGACGTGCCGCCCGCGGACTACATCGCCTGCCTCCCTTCGAACTCCTGGCGAGGCGTCTACATCTTCGAAGCTCAGACGCAGTCGTGGCGCCACTACTTCAACACGGCGAAGGGCATCCCGGCGTACGTCAACCGGACCGACCTCGGGGGGATTTCCGTCGTGCCCCGACTGGCCGGGGTGTTCATCCTCATGGACCAGCAGGTCGACTCGCCCCGCCTGAAGGATTCTCCGTCCGAAAGCTGTAACTGACGTCCGCGCTGCCGTCGGGGCTGCTGCTCCCTAGAATGGGCAGTCGAAGCGACCGAGGAGCTGCCCATGGCTGTCATCGCACGTCTCCGCCGCGAGCACCTGCAAGCGATGGTCGAACACGCCTTGCGAGAGGCGCCGATCGAATGCTGCGGCATGCTCGGGAAGGCTGACGACACGATCGCGGGGGTCTACCCGGCGCGGAATGCCGAGCAGAGCCCCTACCGCTTCAGCATCGATGCGCGCGAGCAGCGGCGTATCGAGGCGGAGATGGAGGCCGCGGGCCACGAGCTCGCGGGGTTCTACCACTCCCACACCGGTTCCGAGGCGCGCCCGAGCCCGACCGACATCCGCATGATGTCCGCTTTCTTCGGCCCTCCGTACGTCCACTTCGTCATCGGCGTTGCCGACCGGGAGCGGCCGGAGGTGCGGGTGTTCTACATCGAGGACGGCTCCGCCGTCGAGCACGAGTATGAGCTCATCGACTGACCAGCAGCCTCTCTGCTGCCGCACCGCTCCCCTCCGCCGCCGGTACTTCGCGCCCGAACTCGTGGTCCGCGGTCGGACCTTCGCCTGGGGAGCGCGAACCTACGTGATGGCCGTCGTGAACGTCACGCCGGACTCCTTCAGCGGTGACGGGACGGGCGGAGACCCGGCCCTGGCCGTCGAGCGGGCGCGAGCGTTCGAGGCGGCAGGCGCGGACATCATCGACATCGGGGCGGAGTCCACGCGGCCCGATGCCCGCCCGCTCGCACCGGACGAGGAGATGCGCCGGCTGTTGCCGTCGCTGGAAGCCGTCCGCGCCGCGTGCTCGCTGCCGATCTCCGTCGACACGTACCACGCGCAGACGGCGCGGGCAGCGCTCCGGGCGGGAGCCGACCTCGTGAACGACGTGTGGGGGCTGCGCGCCGACCCCGACATGGCGGCGGTCGTGGCGGAGTTCGGCGTTCCTCTCGTCGCGATGCACAACCAGCGGGGCCGGCAGACGACCGACGTCATCAGCGACATCCGGACAGGCTTCGCCGAGAGCCTCGCCATCGCCGACCGCTATGGCATCGGCCGGGACCGCATCATCCTCGACCCCGGCTTCGGCTTCGGCTGGCAGCCCGAGGAGAATCTCGCCATCGTCCGGCGTCTGCCGGAGCTCTGGGGTTTCGAGCTCCCCCTCCTGCTCGGGCCCTCGCGCAAGTCCACGATCGGGCTCGTCCTCGACGCACCGGTGCACGAACGTCTGGAAGGGACGGCCGCGGTCGTCGCCCTCGCCATCGCCGGCGGCGTGGACATCGTGCGCGTGCACGACGTGGCCGAGATGCGGAAGGTCGCCCGCATGAGCGACGCCATCGTCAGAGCGAACTGGGCCCCCGCCTAATGCAGGCGATCCTCGCCCTCGGGTCGAACCTCGGCGACCGGCTCGAACACCTCCGGGAGGCGGTACGCCAGCTGCACGAGTCGGGGGCGCTCCAGGTCGAACGCCTCTCCTCGGTGTGGGAAACCCCTCCCGTTCCGCCGGGTCAGCCCAGCTTCTACAACGCGGTCGTCCTCGGGCGCACCCTCCTCGAGCCGCTCGCGCTCCTCCGTCGCGTGAAGGCGATGGAGGCGAACCTCGGGCGCACGCCGACCTGGAGATGGGGGCCGCGGACGATCGACATCGACATCCTCTTCCTCGGCGACCGCGAGGTGTCGACGCCGGAGCTCACCGTGCCGCACCCGCGCATCGCCGAACGGGCGTTCGTCCTCCTGCCCCTGATGGAGGTCTACCCCCACCCGTTGCCGAAGTTCGGACGCACGGCGCGCGAACTCCTCGATTGGCGCGCCGCCTCCCGGTTCGTCCGCATCGGGCCCCTCAGCTTCTGAGCCGCGCTCCCGGCTTGCGGGAGAGCCCGGCGAGCTTCGCGACGAGCACTTCCATCGCCAGATCCTCGTCTACCGTCCCGCTCTTCAGGCTCCGGTCCGCCTCCACGATCGCTTCGTACGCAGCCAGGACGCCCTCCCAGCCGAGCCGCCGCGCCCGCTCGATCGCCCGGCGGCGCAGGTTCGGGTACGGACGGTTGATGGCGGAGCCGATCTCCTCCTCGCTCCTCCCCTCTTCGAGGAGTTCGAGGACGGTGACGAGCTGGCGGACGCCGCCGGCGAGGAGGGCGAGCACTCCCTGCTCGCTCTCTCCGGTCTGCCGCAGTCCGCGGAGCGAGCGCAGCGCGAGCCCGAGGTCGCCGTCGAGCACGGCGTCGATGAACTGCCAGACCGACGCGCTTCGCTCGCCGGGGCAGAGGAGCTGCACGTCCTCGACGGTGACCTCGCGCCCGTCCGCGTAGAGGGCGAGCTTGTCGAGCTCGTTCAGGAGCGCGAGCGTGTCCCCCCCGCAGTTCGTGACGAGCACGTACGCAGGGTCGCCGTCCTCCGGGCGCGTCCCCGTCCGCCGGAAGCGGACGCCGCGCGCGGCTGCTTCTTCGCGGACGAAGCGGAGGAGCGCGTCCCCCCGCAGCTCCGGGAACTCCTCCACGCGGGCTCGGCGGCAGGCGGCGAGCCGTTTCGCGAACGGATTCCGCTTCGCGCTCCCGGCACCGGTGAAGACGACCTTCGCCCAGGGCGGCGCTTCCTCATCGACCCAGCGGAAGAACGCCTCCCAGGCTTCCAGCGTCCGGGTGGAGCGGCCCTCGGCGCGCTGCTCGAAGCGGTCGAGGAGCTCCGGCACGAGCACGAGCCGTGCCGGGGCCAGGAAAGGAGCAGTGGAGGCCGCGGCGGTGACGTCGGCCGGGGCCGGGGCGCCGTCCAGCACCGTCAGGTTCGACGCGAGCATCCCCGTCCCCGCATCGCACGCTTGCCGGAGCTCCTGGAGCCGCCGCCGGAGGCCGGCCTGGTTCGCTCCGATCAGGGCGAAGGCGACGACGGCGTCATCCACCGCTTGGCGCCCCGAGATGGAGTCGGAACCAGCTCAGGATGCGCCGGAGCGCATCCGCGCGGTGGTCCGGGTAGCCAGCGCGGAGGAAGAGGTGCGACCCCTCGGGATACCGGACGAACTCGACTTCGCACCCGGCCTTCTTCAGCGCGACGAACATCTCCTCGCCCTGGCCGATGGGACAGCGCTCGTCCGCTTCCCCGTGGATGATGAGGGTCGGCGTCCGCACCCGGTGCGCGTAGGTCGAGGGGGACCGCGCCCTGTACCACTCGAACCGCTCCCACGGGGTGCCGCCCCATTGGAGCTCCCCGAAGTGATGAGCGATGTCGCTCGTGCCGTACATCGAGACGAGGTCGAAGCACGGCGCGCCGCACACGGCTGCGGCGAAACGATCGGACTGCGCGATCGCCCAGGCGGTCATGTAGCCGCCGTAGCTGTACCCCCAGATGCCCACACGGTCCGGGTCGACGTACGGCCGTTCGAGGGCGGCATCGAGCACCGCCATGAGATCCAGGTAGTCCTCGCCACCCCAGTCTTCGAGCACGCGCATGGTGAACTCGCGCCCGTACGACGAGGAGCCGCGAGGGTTCGCGAAGAGGACGAGGAACCCGTGGGTGGCAAGCACCTGCTGCACGGGATTGAACGCGTACCCGTAGTACCCGTTCGGCCCGCCGTGGACATCGAGGACGAGCGGGTACCGCTTGCTCGGGTCGAAGTCGGGCGGGAAGAGGAGCCAGGCATCGATCTCCAGTCCGCCCCGGTGGACGGAGAACCGCTCCCAGCGCGCCGGCGGCGACTCGGCCAGCAACGCGTCGTTGAAGTGGGTTCGCTCCACCGTGCCGCGCTGGCGGTCGACGAGAACCACTTCGCCCACGTACTCGAAGCTCGTGGCCGACTGGGCGGCATACCTTCCGTCCGCGCTCGAGGAGAGGCCGGCACAGACGGCGCGGTGATCCAGCTCGCACGCGAGCCGCCGGTTCGAGAGGCGGAAGCGGTAGAGCCCGCTCGACCCCGCGCGTACGGCGTGGAAGAGCACCGTGTCGTCGTCGAGCCAGACCGGCATCGAGGGGAGCTCGATCGTCGGGAACCCAGCTGCCGGGAGGACGGGGAGGTCGTCAGTGAGGCGCTCCACCCGCGAGCGGCGGAGGTCCAGGAGGAAGAAGTCGCTCTGCCACGTCTGCTGCGTGTCCCCGGTGAAGATGATGCGCGTGCCGTCGGGCGCCCATGCCCAGGTGCCGACGTTCCCGTCCTCGGGGCCGAACAGCCGGAGCTCACCGCCGTCCGGGCGCAGGACGGCGAGCTGCGAGCACATCCCGTTCCGGTTCGCCACCTGGGTGGCAAGCCATGCCCCGTCGGGTGACCAGCGCGGCGGGCCATGGTCCTGGGACAAGGTCGAGATTCGCTCGAATTCGCCGCTCTCGGCGTCCGCCACGAAGAGGTGGATCCGCTTCTCCCCCAGGTACCCGCGATTGTCCTGCTTGTAGTCGATCCGGCGCGTGACGCGCGGGCTCGGAGGAGCGTCCGGTGCCGACCGCGGCTCCGGGTCCCACCCCGCCGCGAACGCCAGCCGGCGTCCATCGGGCGACCAGGCAACGTCGACGAACGGCTCCGGATACCGCAGCAACGGTCGCGCCTCGCCACCCTCACGGGGCAGCAGGAAGAGGGTCCACGTCCCGTCTCGATCGGAGACGAAGGCGAGCTCGCCACCGTCCGGGCGCCAGCGCGGGAGGAGGTGCCGCCCGGGCGCGTGCGTCAACGGCCTCGGGTCGCTTTCTCCGGGAGCCCAGTGCCAGATCTGGGCCGACGGTCGGCGTGCCCCGCGACGCGCAGCGCTCACGACGAACGCCACGCCCGACCCGTCGGGTGCCACCGCCGCGTCGGAGCACGTCCGCAGGTCGAAGACGATGCGCTCAGGGGAGAGGGGCAGGATTTCGGGCATGCGTACTCTCCCGAACGGGAGCTCCCGGCCGAGTATACCGGGTAGAGCAGGGCGCTCTTGGGGGAGCCGGACGCCGTCGAATCCGCGATCCCCCGAATGCACGTGGCGCACGGCGCGCTGCAGACTCTGCCCAGCTCGAGAACCGCCGGGAGCGAACGAGATGCCCGGGACTCGCGGGCGGTGCCGATCAGGAAGCGGAGAAGCAGGCTTGCACCGCGCGCGCGAGCGCCGGGTCTCCTTCGAGCTCGCCGCACTCGGCCGGGTCCGCTTCGCCACGGAGGAAGCGGAAGAAGCCCTGCGTCGTCGTACGGAGTACGATGTCCGCCCGGCCGTTGACGTGCCGCTGCGGCCGGATCTGGCCGTCCTGGATCTCGAACGTCCAGGTGTTGCAGCCCTCGCAGTCCGAGATCTCCACCACCATCGCTGCGTCGAGTCCGACCGCTCGCTGCGGCTCGAAGGTGAACGTGGGGAGGACCCGTACGGCGAAGTCGGTCGGCACGCTCTTGCCGACCTCATCGAGCGGGAAGGGGCCGAGCTGCTCCCGAGCCCAGCGGATGAGGGACAAGAGAACGGGGCGTACGGAACGCCCCTTCTCGGTGAGGTGATACTCGACCTTCGGCGGGAGGCCGCGGTAGTACCGACGCTCCACCAGGCCCTCCCGCTCGAGCCGCTTCAACCGGTTCGAGAGGATGTTCGGCGACAGGCCAGGGCAGTTCTCCAGGATGTCCGTGAAGCGGTGCAGCCCGGCGAACAGGTCGCGGAGGATGAGGAGCGTCCAGCGGTCGCCAAGCACGTCGAGCGCTCGCGCGATGAGGCACATCTGGTCGTACGTCCGGCCTCGCGACCCCTCCGCGTCCGACGTCCGACGGGCACGCCCCATCCAGCTGCCTCCTTTCTGGACCAATTCTATACCATCGGCCGCGGGACTATTGACTTCGTAGTCCCGGCGCCTACAATGTGGGTGCAACTGGCGCTATCGATTCGCAAGTGCCAGTGCTACCAGGAAACCATCGGCCCCGCGGGGCCGCGGTGAAGGAGGAAAGCGGTGAATGAGACGGTGACGAAGCCCGAGGCGAAGACGAAGCCGGACCACTTCCATCACTGGCTCATCGAGAGCCCGAACGGGGAGACGAGCCGTGGCGTCTGCAAGATCTGCGGCGCCACGCGGGAGTTCCGGAACTGGCTGCCCGATGCCGACTTCCTCACATACGAGGAGCGGCGCCAGTCCGCAGCCTGACCCGCCTGCGGGAAGAAGAATGGGCGAGGCGGCGCACCGGCGTGCGCCGCCCTCGTCGCGTTCAGAGCCGGGTCGTCAGCCCGCCGTCGACGGCGATCAGCTGCCCGGTGATGTAGGCGGCCTCATCGGAAGCGAGGAAGACGGCGAGGTTCGCCAGGTCCCAAGGGGTTCCGAACTTCCGCATCGGCACCTGCCGCAGGTTCGCTTCCCGGATACGCGCATCGCGCCAGACGGGTGCCACCAAGGGGGTATCGATGTACCCCGGGAGGATGGCGTTCACGCGGATGCCGTAGCGGGCCAATCGCCCCGCGAGGGTGATGGTGAGCGCGTTCACGGCGCCCTTACTCGCCCCGTACGCGACCCCGGGGAAGGCGCGGATCGATGCCACCGTCGAGACGTTGATGATGGACCCGCTGCCAGCCTCCTTCATCCCCGGCAGGACCGCCCGGGTGAGGAGGAGCATCGAGTCGACGTTCACCGCGAACACGCGGCGCCAGTCCTCGATGCGGACGTCCTCCACCTCTCCCGGGACCCCGATCCCCACGTTGTTGTGGAGGACCGTCACCGGCCCGAAGCGCTCCACGGCCTCCGCGACCAGGCGCGCGCACGTCTCCTCGTCGGACACGTCGCCGACCCCGGTGGCGACGATGCCGCCCCGCTCCCGGATCAGCTCCGCCGTCTGCTCGACGGAGGCGGCGTCCCGATCCACCGCGAAGACCGCCGCGCCCTCATCGGCGAACCGAATCGCCGCCGCTTTGCCGTTCCCGATCCCCTCCCGAATCGATCCGGCGCCGCTGACGAACGCCACCTTCCCTGATAGTCGTCCCGCCATCGCTCCCACTCCGCGCCAGTCCCGCCGCCCGGGCGGGACGCAGTCCCCGGCGGCCGGCGGCTACTGGAAGGTCTGTCTCCGTCTCGGCGGCAGCTCCGCGAGACGGAGCTGCCCGCGCGACTCTACCACGATCGTCCGCGGCCAGGGGGAGTCGTTCCGCACGATGACGCTCCCGCTCACGCGTCGTTCGAAGAGGCGCGCGAAGGCCACGTGCCCCGTATCGCCGACGACGCGCGGCGTGATGCCGCGGGCGCTCACCTGCCACACCGTCCCCTCGTGGGCAGCGAGGTAGACGTCTCCCCGCCCGAGTACGCTCCGACGGAGCGGGTCGAACCCGACTTCCCCGGGCTCGAGCACCTCATCCGGCACCACCCAGATCGGCTCCTCCCGCCAGTTGAGGACGGCGAGGAGGCTCCGCTCCTCGTCCAGCCGCGCACGCCAGACGCGCGGGAACGGCGCGTCGCCGAGATCCGCCGGCCGGGCGGCGTGCCCGGTGGGCGGAGCGAGCAGCCGGAGGAGCTGGAGCCGGGCGCTGGAGAGCTCCGGAAGATGGTCGCCGGAGAAGACCGCGCCCCCGGAGGCAGCGACCGCGGCGACGAGGAACCGCACTTCCTCCTCGTTCAGCTCGGTGCGCTCCTGGCGCAGGAGGACGCAGTCCGGATCGTTCGCCCACCAGCGCCCGTGCATCCATCCCCGCAGCAGCGCGAGACGGACCGCGTGGCGAACGGAGGGGTTCGGCCCGTCGGCCCACCGCTCCTTCACGTCCGGACCGACCCGCATCCCGTCCACGAGCCCGATGGCAGGGCCGAAGTGGCACGTGCAGCCGAGCAGGTACACGTCCTCGCCGGCGGCCGAGCGAATGGTCTCCAGGCCGCGCCGGAGGTTCTGGAGGCCCGTGGCCGTCGGATCGGCGTACCGCACCTCGGTCCGCGACACGACAGCGAACGCGAGCGCGTCGAGCTTCAGGTAGCGGTACCCCCACTGGTGGACGACGACCTCGATGAGGTGGCGGAGCCACTCCTGCGCCGCCGGGCTCGTGCAGTCCAGGACGCCGCAGCGCCCGAGCCACGTTTCGACGATCCACGGCGAGCCGTCCCTCCGGTGCAGGAGGAGGTCCGGGCGCTCGCGGAAGGTGCGCGACCGTTCGTGGACGACCAGCGGCGCGAGCCAGAGGCCGGGACGGAACCCGGCTTCCCGGATCCGTTCCGCCACGGCCGCCATCCCCGTCGGGAAGCGCTCGTTCGTCTCCAGCCAGTCGCCGGTTGCCGCCTGGTAGCCGTCGTCGATCTGGATGACCTCCAGCGGCAGGCGAGCTTCCCGTGCGTGCCGGAGGTTCGCGAGCACCGCCGCCTCGCTCGGCTCGCCGTAGAAGTAGTACCAGCTGCACCAGCCGGTAGGCGGGCGCACCGGAACCCGGGCGCCCCGAGCCCGTCCCAACGCCTCCGCGTACTCCTCCAGCAGCTCCCAACCGTCATCGCCGGCTGCCACCCACAGGACGGGCAGCTCCAGCACGTCGCCCGGCGCCAGCTCCTCCCCTTCGAGCAGGAAGCGCACCGCCAGCCCTCGGA
>ERZ795042.282-NODE-282-length-46208-cov-85.118346_pt1 | contig 46208 bp, 43 predicted proteins | sample MGYA00375126_ERZ795042 | MGnify/ENA primary metagenome ERZ795042 (study PRJEB30171, sample SAMN05518105) | compost metagenome | isolation source: Feedstock adapted compost from Newby Island compost facility, Milpitas, CA | place: USA:Newby Island compost facility...
GCATAGACACCGTCAACTTTGTTGCCCAACGCTGTCAGTGCTTGCTGCATCTCGTTTTGTGCCTGATCCGGGCTCCAGTCCGGCGTATCGTACTCTTTGGCGATCACCAACTTGCCAGCCTGCACTAACGGATCGAAGACGCTATGGGCGCCGGCTTTGAATTGACCAGCATTGGGGTCTGTTGGCGCGCCGTTGATCATCACAATCTGGGGCTTGCTTTTACCGCTTAAGGCCTGAACAAGCGCTTGGGCCTGAAGCTGACCAACACGCGTGTTGTCGAACGAGATGTAGTATGTTACGCCATCAGAATTCTGGATTAGTCGGTCGTAAGCAATAACCGGAACGCCCTGTGCCTTTGCCTTATCGGCAATCACTGCGGCAGCCTTGCCGTCAACCGGATCAAGGACAAGTACCTTGGCGCCGTTTGCAAGCGCGGCTTCAGCTTGTTGCTGCTGTGCGCTTGCGTCCTGGTTCGCGTTGCTGTAAATGATCTTGCAATTCGGACAGAGTGCCTTCAGTTTTGCTTCGAAGAGTGGGCGGTCTTTACTTTCGTATCGTGCCGTCTTCGATTCAGGCAGAAGTAGCGCAATGGTTCCGCTGGCTGAGGTCGACGGCGTGACCCAGTCGGCAATGCCAGGCGTCGCCTGAGCCGTGCTCGCAGCGGTCGCGCTCGCAGTTGTCGTCGCGCTACCAGCAGCACTCGTTGTTGCCGTTGCCGCTGCTTTCGTGGCCGTTGGGCTTGCCATGCTTGTTGCTGCGGTAGGTGAGCTTGTCGTACCTGCACTTGTTGAGGTCGTTGGAGTTGGTGTAGCGCTCCCGCCACAGGCAACAGTCAGTGCAAGTAGGGCACTGACGAGAAGCAACCAAATACCTCGCTGTTTCATGTGGACCCTCCTCACGTCTTGTACCACCCACCACAAACAAGACAAAATTGGTGAAAACTACAACGTCCACAGGATAGCATACAATCTGCAAAACCCGCAAGACCACATCTACGTTTTTAACGTAATATTTCTAGGTTGGCGTCAGTCCGGTTGTGGATTCTCTCCTGGCTCATGCACGTGGACTTGCCTATCATCTCTCCCTCTGCGTAATCATGCCGAAGCAGTTTGCGACGACGCTCAAGCACCTGATTGGCTTGTACCCCTTGACAGTGGATCTTGAACTCGCTATGCTAAACCCGACCTGGTTACTCGGGATTCTCCCGAGTAGAGGCAAGCGCTGCAGGGAGGGATGATGGGCAAGTCAGTTGTTTCACGGATGTTCCATGATATTGTCCTTGTGGGAGCCATTGCGCTCCTGCTTGGCATTATGATTTGGCAAGGGTTGCGCTTCGGTGGCAGTCCTGACCCAGAGCAAGCCGTTGGAGCATGGTCTGCCGGTATTTCCGCTGCTGTTCTCGTATTTCGTGAAGGGTTGGAGGCAATTCTGGTTCTCGCAGCCTTGTTTGCGAGCTTGCAGCGGGCGCAAGCCGCGTTGACGCGGCCGATTAGCGCTGGTGCACTTGCGGCGCTGGCGATGACGATTCTTACCTGGTTCGTCGTTGTTTGGCTCATTGGCCTTGCCCAGTCGACGTTCTCCGAATTGCAGGTGCAGGCGGCAACGGGCTTGCTTGCTGTCATTGTGCTGCTCGTGGTGATGAATTGGTTTTTCCATAGGGTTTATTGGACTGAGTGGATTCGCGCCCACACTCGACGGAAGACGGACCTCGCGCAGCAGTTGAAAGCTGGGCTGTTAACTCCGCGCCGGGCATTTTTGGGTCTCGCATTGTTGGGCTTCAGCGCAGTCTATCGCGAGGGATTTGAAACGGTGCTCTTCCTGCAAGATACCCGTCTGCGCTGGGGTATGAGTGTGATTGAGCTTGGTGCAGGGCTTGGGCTGCTGTTGACGCTGATCGTAGGGTGGCTGACCTTGCTTGCCCATCGGCGGCTCCCGTATCAACGCATGCTTGTTCTAACCGGTGCGATGCTCGGGCTGGTCTTCGTTGTAATGGTTGGCGAGCAAGCGCAGGAAATGCAATTGGCAGGTTGGCTGCCAACGACGCAACTGCCGCTGCCTATTCCTGACTGGCTCGGCACGTGGTTTGCTCTCTTCCCGACTGCAGAGACGCTATTAGCTCAGGCGCTTGCCGCAACCCTTGTGCTGGGGTCCTTCCTCGTCGTTAAGTTGCGCACAGCACGTGCCGCTCGCTTACTTGAGACCTCTCCAGCACAATCATCGCTATAAACGCAACGACGAGTAAGACAGAGAACGCTGGCGTTGGGGAAGCAGAAAGAGCTTCCCCCGCTTTCTTCTGCAGCGTGGGCGTGCGTGTGGTAGCGCGATACCCTGCCTGGGGCAGATTGTGATGCTCCGTTAAACTCGTGGGACTTGTGCGAATGCAGGACGTTTGGGAAGGGAGCTTGGCAAGGAAATGCCTTGTGCGTTGCAACAACAAACTGGTGATGCTGCGATGTTGGTCACAAGGACCAAGGGAAGGCGTGTTAGCAGAGGCGGAGCACGTGCCAGAAACGTAGCCCTAGCAGATACTGGTCTTGCGTGTTCCGCAGGTTGTGTGCTATACTGAGAGGCGCTGCGGCGAGAGATCGCCCAGTAAGTAAGCGCCCGTAGCTCAGTGGATAGAGCGTTAGGTTGCGGACCTAAAGGTCGGGGGTTCGAGTCCCTCCGGGCGTACGAGATGAAATGCAGGGCAACAGCCCTGCATTTCGCGCACCTGTGGAGGGGTGTCCGAGTGGTTTAAGGTGCCGCTCTCGAAAAGCGGTAGGCGTGATGAGCGCCTCGTGGGTTCGAATCCCACCCCCTCCGCTATGGTGATCTCTCGCCCGCTTTGAACAAAGCGGGCGAGGCTGTTTCTTCGACAGGTCTTTGCTGGACGAAGACGGCCACTCTTTGCTAGAGTCTTATAGTGAGCGGCGCAAATGGCTGCTCGAATACGTGGAAGGGTCGCATAGTTGGCCGAGTGCGCGCGACTGGAAATCGCGTGGGCGTGATGAGCGCCTCGTGGGTTCGAATCCCACCCCTTCCGCCATGATTTTCTTCTTTCCTAATAACTTGCAGCATCCCCAGCCTTCTTACCGCCTGCCAACAAAACAAACATGCGCCATGCACATGTGGTGTTGTGTTTCTCGGGTTGTCAGTTCGTTCAGGTTCTACAATACTAGCATAACACTGATTCTGTAGGGAAATCAGCCATCTTCGCGCAATCATTAAGATACATGGCTCGTAGTGAAGGTGTGACAGACACAGGGATTATACACGACATTATACGAGATATTTTGCTTCATGGCTTCCTGCCCGCAAATGCAGGCTAAGAGCTGCCTACCTCCTAATGAAAGCCTGGATGCTTACGGTTGTGCTGGTGCTGGGGCCCATCGCCAGTAAGAAGCAGCGCGGAGTGTCTCGAGCCGTTGTTTACAGCGATCGTGCTGTCTATCAACGTAAGGCAGAGAGGCAAGTCCGATTACTTGCCTCTCTGCCTTGACGGGTGAGAATGTCTCTTCCTAGCTATTTCTCCGGTTTCTTATCGAAAATGCGCTCAAGCATGTGCTCGCCAACAACACACCAATGGCGCAGCCGTGGAGGAAGCCAAGCCAGACATCGCCAATTGCTGTGCTCATACGGGAAAGTACACTTGCGAACAGATTAACGCTCCCGCCAAGCAGCAACAGGATTGGCCAGAGCTTGGCAGCGCGCTCAGGCTGAAGCTTCTTGTCCCACAAAGCGTTCACCTATACATCCCCTTTCTGAGCGCCTAACGCAGCATGTGCTGCCGCAAGCCGAGCTATTGGTACTCGATATGGCGAAGCGCTCACGTAATCAAGGCCGGCGTCGTGGCAGAAGTGGACGCTCGCTGGATCACCACCATGTTCGCCACAGATGCCGAGTTTGAGTGTTGGCCGTGTCTTGCGCCCACCGTCACGAGCAATTTCGATAAGCCGTCCCACGCCTTTCCGGTCGAGGGTCTGGAAGGGATCAGCTGGGAAGATGCCGTTCTGGATGTAGTAGGGAAGAAAGCGGCCGGAATCGTCTCGGCTGAGACCAAAGGTGGTCTGTGTCAGGTCGTTTGTGCCGAAGCTGAAAAACTCGGCCTGTTGTGCAATTTCGTCTGCAGTCAATGCAGCGCGTGGTAGTTCGATCATGGTCCCGACATGATACGGGATCGTGCGGCCAGCTTCGGCAAAGAGTTCCTGGGCAACACGGTCAATAATGGCTCGCTGGCGTTCCAACTCGCGGACATCAGCAACCAGAGGGATCATGATCTCGGGATGTACCTTGATTCCCTGGGCAGCACAATGGAGCGCGGCGCTGAAAATTGCCCGTGCTTGCATCTCGGTAATCTCCGGGGCTGTGATGCCGAGGCGACAGCCGCGATGCCCAAGCATGGGATTCGCTTCGTGCAGCGCCTGCACCTTCGCGCGAATGACGTCCGGTGCAACGCCAAGTTCGTTCGCAACTGCAACAATCTCCTCTTCGTCTTTCGGGAGGAACTCATGAAGCGGTGGGTCGAGTGTGCGAATAGTAACCGGGAAACCATCCATTGCCGTGAAAATACCAATAAAGTCCTCTCGCTGCATTGGCTCGAGCTTGGCAAGTGCCGCGCGACGCTCTTCTTCTGTCTGCGCAAGGATCATCTGCCGCATGGCGACGATGCGATTGCCTTGGAAAAACATATGCTCTGTGCGGCAGAGGCCAATTCCCTCAGCTCCCAGTTCGCGAGCTTTGGCTGCGTCTTCAGGTGTATCAGCATTGGCTCGCACGCCGAGACGTCGGAACTGGTCCGCCCATTGCAGCAATGTTGATAACTCGCCGCCGACGCTTGGCGGCAGGGTTGGAATAATCCCGACGTAGACTGTCCCCGTTGCTCCGTCAATCGTAATAGGATCTCCAGCGCGGACAATTGTCGAACCAACGCGGAAAACTTTCTGCTGGTAGTCAATTTCAAGCGCGCTACAACCAACAACCGCTGGTTTTCCAATACCACGGGCTACGACAGCAGCATGAGAGGTCATGCCACCACGTGCGGTGAGGATCCCTTGCGCGGCCAGCATGCCATGGAAGTCATCCGCTGAAGTTTCGACGCGTACCAGGATGACCGCTTCACCGCGCTCAGCGCGGTGCTTCGCCTCGTCCGGGTCAAAGACGACAATGCCGCTGGCTGCACCCGGGCTTGCTGGAAGCCCTGTTGCCAGCGGCTGGCCCTGCCAATTTGGATCGATCGCCGGGTGAAGGAGTTGCTCAACGTGCTCCGGTTCAACGCGCAGCACAGCTTCCTGCGGCGCGATAATGCCTTCCTCGACCATGTCAACGGCAATTTTGACGGCGGCGCGTCCCGTCCGCTTGCCAGTGCGTGTCTGGAGCATGTACAGCTTGCCATGCTCAATCGTGAATTCAAGGTCTTGCATATCTCGGTAGTGCCGCTCAAGGCGCTCAGCGACATCGAGCAGTTGCCGATACGCGCCCTGAAGCAACGGATCATCGGCCATGGCGTGAATTGGTTGTGGTGTCCGAATACCGGCAACAACGTCCTCACCCTGAGCGTTGGTCAGATATTCACCGAACACCACCTTTTCTCCGGTATTGGGATTGCGGGTGAACGCGACACCAGTTGCGCAATCAGGGCCGAGATTGCCGAACACCATCGCCTGAACATTCACTGCAGTCCCAAGATCATGCGGGATCCCGTGAGCGTTTCGGTAATCGATCGCCCGCCGATTGTTCCAGGAATCGAAGACCGCCATAATCGCGAGTCGCAGTTGCTCAAATGGATCCTGCGGGAAGGAGCGGCCAGCCTCACGTTCCACGATTGCTTTGAACGCTTCGACAAGTTGCCGCCATGTTGTGGCCGGAATTTGGTAGTCATGCTGAATACCAAGTTCCCGCTTCTGTTCGTCGATAAGGTCCTCAAACAATTCGGCAGGCACGCCAAGTACGACCTTAGCAAACATTTGGATAAGCCGGCGATAGCAGTCATAGGCAAAGCGCTCGTCTCCACTCAATGTGGCGAGACCCCGGACCGTCTCGTCAGTCAATCCGAGGTTAAGAATGGTGTCCATCATCCCTGGCATTGAGAACTTGGCACCAGAGCGAACCGAGACGAGGAGTGGCGCCTCGGGATCGCCAAAGCGACGGCCAATCTGGCTTTCGATATCATGAAGGCCCTCGAGCACCTCATCCCAAAGACCAGGAGGGAACTCGCGTCCCTGGTTGAGGAACGTGACACAGGCTGCGGTCGTGATGGTGAACCCAGGCGGGACGGGGAGGCCAATCCGCGTCATCTCGGCGAGATTTGCGCCTTTGCCGCCGAGGAGATCGCGCATCTTCGCGTTGCCCTCACGAAAAAGCATTACCCACCGTCGTGTTGTTGTCGCCATGGTCTTCTCCCTCCCTCCAGTTGCAGGCGTCGCATGGACGCCATTCCTCTACTCAACTGTCAGGTTTGCAAGGCTGACAAGGAGTCGCTTCGTTCCATGACGTTTAAAGGCTACCGCGACTTCCTGGTCGCCGGGAAGATCGTGCACGTCAACAACGATGCCATCTCCAAAGGTCTTGTGGAAGACACGCATCCCCTTCCTGAGTCGCACAGTTGGCGTAGGAGTGTGATGTAGCCGGCTGCGTTGCTCCAAGGAATGCTCGGGGAATGATCGCCGTTTGGGCTTCCCTCCATACTCTAGCAACTCATCCGGGATGTCGTCGAGGAAGCGCGAGCGAACACTCCAGCTTGACGTTCCCCAGCGAAGACGCCGGTTGGCGAAGCTAATGTACACTTGTTCCTTTGCTCGCGTCAGACCGACGTAGAAGAGACGGCGTTCTTCTTCAAGTTCGGCCTCGTTCTCGATTGATCGCGAGTGAGGAACGAGGCCTTCTTCGATGCCGACGAGGAAAACAACTGGGAACTCTAATCCTTTTGCTGCGTGAAACGTGATGAGCGTGACATGATTGCGCTCGTCGTTTAAAAGATCCGCATCGGTAACAAGCGCAGCTTCGTCGAGAAAGAGCGGAATCCCTTGGTCTGCAGGTAGGTGATCGTATTGCTGCAACAGACTCGCGAGTTGCGTCAAGTTTTCCCAGCGGTCGATATCTTCAGGATCACGTGCTTCACGGTAGAGTGCACTCAATCCAGCTTCATCAAGCATACGTGCGAAAAGAGCGCTCGCAGACAATTCGCAAGAAAGCGTTTGCCAGCGCTGCAGATGATCTGCGAGTATTGCTAAGCGCTGCCGAGTGCGTCCCGTAAGCTCACAGCAGGCAAGATGGTGATCGCGAAGAAGCAAGCCAATCGGCATAGCATGTTGGGCAGCCACGCGCTCGAGGCTCCGCCATGTCTGTTTGCCAATGCCATTCCCAAGAGGTGTGTTCTCAATGACCCGCCGCAGGCTTACGTCGTCGGCTGGGTTGATCAAGATGCGGAGGAGGGCAAGCGCGTCTTTAATCTCACGCCGTTCATAGAAGCGCAGGCCGCCAATGAGCTGATAAGGAATACCGGCCTGGACAAGCGCCTGCTCGAGTGGTTGGCTTTGGGCATTGGTGCGATAGAGAATGGCGAAATCTCGGTATTGTCGCAGTCCGCGCGCGACAAGTATGCGAATTTCTTCGACAACGCGCATCGCTTCCTCAAGATCATCAGCGCATGCCCAGAGGGTGATTGGGAGCCCCGTGTCATTCAGTGTGCGCAGCGTCCTTTGGATACGCAGCCGATTCGCCCGGATGACGTGGTCAGCTGCCCGAACGATCGTGGCTGTCGACCGATAATTCATCGACAAATGAATCTCACGAGCATCGGGGTAGTCGCGCTTGAAATTGAGAATGTTGTGGATGTCAGCATGCCGCCAGCCATAGATTGACTGGTCGGGGTCACCGACAACAAAGAGATTCCGATGGCCTCGTGCAAGAGCGCGAACAAGCAAATACTGTAAGTGATTCGTATCTTGATATTCGTCGACGTGGATGTAGCGCCACCGATCCTGATATCGCTGCAACACTTCGGGAAATTCGTCAAACAGCGCAAGCGTTTTGGTGAGTAGATCATCGAAATCGAGTGCGTTTGCTCGCTCGAGGCGTTGTTCATAGTGCGGGTATACGCGAGCAACGACTTCGTCAAAATAGGATTCAACCGGATAGCTGGCCGGAGAAATTTGCTGATTTTTGGCAGCTGAGATGCGAGCGAGGATGGCACGCGGACTAAACCGCTTCGGATCGAGATTGAGCTCTTCAAGGACATGACGGACGAGAGCCAACTGGTCTTCGTCGTCATAGATGACGAAGGAAGGGTAACCGAGCGCGGCATATTCAACGCGCAGGATACGCGCGCAAATGCCATGAAAAGTCCCGGCCATGACGTGTTCAGCTACCCGCGGATCAAGGAGTTGGGCAAGCCGTTCGCGCATTTCTCGGGCAGCTTTGTTCGTGAACGTTACCGCAAGAATCTGGTGCGGGTGGGCATAGCCTTCAGCGATGAGGTAGGCAATACGATGGGTCAGGACGCGGGTCTTGCCGCTTCCGGGCCCAGCAACAACTAAGACCGGCCCATCGACTGCCGTGACAGCTTCTTGCTGTTCGCTGTTCAGCGCTTGCAACAGTTCTTGCGTCGTTCGCATGTCGTGCTCGCTTTCCCTCTCGGTTTGGCTTCCCAGCCCCTCTACGACGTAGGCTTCCTCAAGCGTACCCCATGTCCGTACACTCGTGCTCCAGCTTGGTGAAAGAATCCGGTGGGGGAGGATGTCTCACATGGCATCCTGCTGGCGTTGACGGGAAGTGCACGGGACGCTACACTTAGTTGGAGGAAAAGCGATGCCGGTGTAGCTCAACGGTAGAGCAGGGGACTCATAAGCCCTTGGTTGGTGGTTCGAATCCGCCCACCGGCACAGCGCGAGCGGTACTCGCCGCTCGCCTTTGCTTTTTATCCATGTCATACGATATGCGCAGTGCTGGCAATGGATCGGTCGACGAGGCCCAGTGATCAGCTGCCTGCTCCAGCGCGCAAGGTCCTCCAGGCAGTTGCAACACACCTGAAGCAGGCGCAGGTTGAGGTGACCGCGACGCTCGTTGTCGGGTTTTCGGGCGGCCCCGATTCGTTGACGCTACTCTGGGCGCTTGCCGAATTGGAGCGCCGCGGCCAAGGCCCTCGAATCGTTGCTCTCCATGTTGATCATCAGCTTCGTCCAGAATCAGCTGACGAAGCGCGCCAGGCGCAGGCGCTTGGCGCAGCGTTGGGTGTCCCTGTGCAGGTTACTCAGGTGGACGTGACTCAATGGGCGGCATATCACGAGGGTGGCATCGAGGCGGGAGCGCGAGCAGCGCGCTATGGTGCGCTCGGTAAGTTGGCAAAGCAGCTTGCGACACCATGGGTGGCTGTTGCCCATACGCGTGATGATCAGGCAGAGACTGTGCTTCTTCGATTAATCAGCGGAGCAAGTCTCGAGGGCCTTGCTGGGATGCGCTACTGCCATCGCCGACCTGTTGCGCTTGATCCTTCCGGCAACGACGTGGTTGAGTTGTCGATTCTTCGGCCGCTTCTCGATACGAGTCGAGCGGAAATTCATGCTTGCCTCATGTCGCTTGGCCTGACACCAATTGATGATCCCTCGAACACATCACTCGCCTACCGCCGCAATCGCATTCGCTACCAAGTCCTCCCTGTTCTTGAGGACATTGCACCTGGTGCAACAGGCGTTATTGCGCGTGTTGCGATGTTTCTCCAAGATGATGCTGATTACCTTGCTCACGAAACCGCTCAGTATGTCACAGACCTTGTCCGCCAAGAGAAGAATGTCATCTGGGTCGAACGGCAGAGGTTGGTGCAATTGCCGGTTGCGATCCAACGGCGCGTACTGCTTGCTGCAGTCCAGCACGCCGCGCATGGACGACAGGTGCGCGTGGCATCAGAGCGTCTTGAGGCGTTACGGAATGCGAGTGCCCATGCTGTGGGCGCTCATATCGAACTAGGGCATGGGTTACTCGCGTATGTTGATTACACGGTGATTGCGATCGGACACCAAATGGTCCTTGAGCGTGCCTTACGTTCTCGCTGGCAAGGGCCGCTCCTGCTGACGCCAATGACACTCGCTATTCAGGGGCACCAGCTCATCGCGTTCCCAGGTGGTTGGATTCTCTCCATCGATGCAGCGGAGCCGGTGACGCTACGAACTCGGCACCACGGTGATCGGTTGCGTGTCTCAACAGATCGTCTTGTGCGATTGCAAGATTGGCTTGTTAATGAAAAAATCCCACGATACCTGCGGGAATGGCTTCCTGTTGTAGCCCGTGACAAGGAGGTGCTCTGGATCGCTGGTGTTCATCCGGCAGCGGCGCAGCTGCCAGGCGCGAGCGTTCAACTTATCTCTCACGATCCAACAATTCCCAAAGCGTGGCAGGTGTTGGCAGAGAAGGAGGAACAGTCGATGGGCGATATTGAGCCATCAGCCTTGCAGGCGGGGCTTGCGGAAGTCCTGATTGATGAGCAAACCCTTCAGCGCCGGGTGACAGAACTAGGAGCAGAGATTGCACAACACTATGCTGGAAAGCGACCGTTACTCATTGGGGTGCTCAGCGGTGCCTTCGTTTTTATGGCTGATCTCGTGCGGCATATGCCCATTCCATTGTCCATCGATTTTATGGCGGTCTCCAGCTATGGTAAGGCGACGGTGACGTCAGGGGTCGTGCGAATTTTGAAGGACCTTGATCGCCCAATCGAAGGAGAGGATGTGTTGCTCGTTGAGGACATCGTTGATAGTGGGCTCACGTTGCAATACCTCAGCGATGTCCTCCGCCGGCGCAATCCGGCAAGCCTCCGCGTTGTCGCGTTGTTGCGCAAACAAAAAGCTGATGCCTTGCCTGTTCCAGTCGATTGGGTCGGTTTTGAAATCCCCGATGTCTTTGTGGTCGGCTATGGGCTTGACGTGGCGGGGAAATATCGTAACTTGCCATTTGTTGCCATCTACCGCGCCGAAGCGCCGGTATGATCATGCGTCAAGATTGGCAGCGCTTATGCCGAAACGCTAGAGGAGTGGAGGTGACAGAAAGCAACCTGGCAGTTTGCTATAATCAAAACACCTCGAGCCGCCCTGTGAAAGAGCAGGGTAACGGGGCAAGCGAGCGTGGAGGCCGCGAATGAGCGACAACAAATGGCTGCGCAACGGCTTTGTCTGGATGATCCTCATTATTGCCGTTGTTGCAGTGTGGTTTACGTTCCTCGGGAATGATTCACGAGGACAACGGATTACCCTCGCTGACCTTGCGGCAGACATTAAAGCTGGCAAGGTAGAACGTCTCGTGATGACGGAAGGGTCCAGTCAAGTCCAGGTTCAATATGTCGGTTCGCAAGAAGTCAAAGTAACGAACCTGCCAGCGAATGTCAGTATTTTTGATGCACTTAATGAGTATGGTATTCGGCCAGACCAGGTCGATATCCAAGTTAATCCAGCAAGTCAGTGGGGAAATTGGCTAGGAGCACTGACCTATATCTTGCCTCTCGTCTTTGTGATTGGGTTCTTCGTCTTTGTGATGCGCCAAGCGCAGGGTACGAATAACCAGGCGTTATCGTTTGGCAAAAGCCGTGCCCGCGTTTTTACCAGTAACCGGCCAACCGTGACGTTTGATGATGTGGCTGGGGTGGATGAAGCGAAAGAAGAACTGCGGGAAATTGTCGAATTCCTGAAATATCCTGAGAAGTTTGCCGCGCTTGGCGCTCGCATCCCGCGTGGTGTCCTGCTGGTTGGCCCGCCGGGTACCGGCAAGACATTACTTTCGCGTGCGGTTGCGGGTGAGGCTGGCGTGCCATTCTTTAGCGTCAGCGGCTCAGAGTTTGTCGAAATGTTTGTTGGTGTTGGCGCTAGCCGCGTCCGCGACTTGTTTGATCAAGCGAAGCGTAATGCCCCGTGCATTGTCTTTATTGATGAGATCGATGCTGTTGGCCGACAGCGCGGTGCTGGCCTTGGCGGTAGTCACGATGAGCGCGAGCAGACACTCAACCAGATTCTGGTTGAGATGGATGGCTTTGATAGCACGACCAACGTAATCGTCATTGCAGCGACGAACCGACCTGATGTCCTTGATCCTGCATTGCTCCGTCCCGGGCGCTTTGACCGTCAGGTTGTGCTTGATCGGCCAGACTTGAACGGCCGACTGGCCATCTTGAAGGTGCATGCGCGGGGCAAGCCGCTCGAAAGTGATGTGAGCCTCGAGGAGCTAGCACGCCAGACGCCAGGATTTTCAGGTGCTGACCTTGAGAACCTGATCAATGAAGCGGCGATTCTCGCAGCTCGGCGTAACAAGAAGACCATTGGGCGGCGTGAGTTGTTCGAAGCAATCGACCGTGTTGTCGCTGGTCCCGAGCGCAAGAGTCGTGTGCTGAGCGAGCGTGAGAAGCTCATGACCGCGTATCACGAGGCTGGGCATGCACTCGTTGCGCGAATGTTGCCTCACGCTGATCCCGTTCACAAGGTGTCGATTGTCGCGCGGGGCATGATGGGTGGTTACACGCGCGTCTTACCCGAAGAGGATCGCTTCTTCTGGACGAAGAAGCAGTTTGAAGCGCAACTTGCAGTCTTTATGGGAGGCCATGTCGCCGAAGAGCTTGTCTTCCAAGAGGTCTCTACTGGAGCAGCGAACGATATTGAGCGAGCGACCAACTTGGCCCGTCGCATGGTCACGGAATATGGGATGAGTGAGCGACTTGGTCCCCTCTCCTTTGGCAAGAAAGAAGAATTGATCTTCCTTGGTCGGGAGATTAGCGAACAACGGAACTATAGTGATCAAGTCGCCTATGAAATCGACCAGGAAGTTCGTCGGCTCATCGAAGAGGCATATAACCGTGCGAAGGAGATCTTGCTCCAGCACATGGACAAGTTAGAGAAAATCGCGATGCTCCTTGTTGAGCGTGAAACGATTGATGGGAGCGATATTGAAGCGCTGTTTGATGAACCTCGGCCGCGACCAGAGCTGGTTGGTCCGCCGCTAACCCGGCCGGCAGCGGTGATTGCAGCCGAGCAAGCGCGGGATCGTGAGCAGGCTGATGGGCAAGACCTCTCTGTGCCCCCTGTTCCTAAACCCTCACCGCACATTCGGCCACAACCTGCCTCGTAAATCTGGTTAGACAAGCAAGCAACGATTGAGAAAGCCCGCCTGGTAAAACCGGCGGGCTTTCAAGTTGTTGCGTCTCAACCCATTCGCGGCCAAACAACTGTGTTAGGCAATTGACCCGTCTGGGAGCGGACAATCAATCGCAACAACCTGATCGTAGTCGTACCAGCCGGAGTCGAGGACAAGCCGATAATCTTGCCGACGCATCAATGCCTGGGCATCGCGCGTCGTTAGCCGCACGAGGCGGGTACCACAGCCAGGGCGAAGATAGTACCGGCCTTCCTGGTCACGGAAGAGAAGGCTCTCGCGACGGTTGCCGTTTCGTCCGACCAGCTGAAAGGTCTGTCGCTCCATAGCTGCCCTCCCTCCGTGTCATGACCTAGCTACGCGGACTTCGCTTTGATTCGCACATCCATCCCCAAGGAGCCGACAGGGCGGCTTCGAGGTCAATTAAGCCAATTTGACGCATGATCGCGTGGTGGAGGCAGGGGGACTCGAACCCCCGACCTCTACAGTGCGATTGTAGCGCTCTCCCAACTGAGCTATGCCCCCACGCGCTTTGCGCGCCTATCAGTATACGCTAGAGCACGATGAAGCGTCAAGGGTGATCAGAGCAAATCAAACCATTAGCTGTGATCAATAGAATAGCGGGATTACCCATATGGTGTAGACTAACCTTGTTGCCATCACTCCTATAATAAATCGGCTGTTCGCTGGTGCAGTCTATGTTACGCCCCAGAGGAAACGGTGCTGTTGTGAGGCATAGCGTACCGACAAACGGTGGGGTGCTTGGACCGAAGGGTAGGCATATGTATTGCTCAACGCATGTTGTGCAGGATGCACTATTGGCTGATTCAGGAAGGGAGGCTCTTGCTATGACTTTACCGCCCCAGCCTCAGGCGATGGAACAGCCCCAGACAGACGAGGAGGTGGCGAGCTTTCTCGCCCGGTATCTCCTCCATGACCGCTCGCTCCCCGTCTACTACGGCTTCCTTCCCCAGCCGTATGGCTGGCTCCAGCTGGTCTTCTACCTCCGGAACCGGCCCTTCCCAGCCTCCTGGCTAGTGGCCCCATCGGTCGAGAAGGTCGAGGCAATCCTTGATGATCTCGGGATTGTGGGAGAGGAACGAGCCCGGATCTGGGAGCTGATTCGGGCCTATCAGGCCCTCCTCGCCTCTTGACATCCGGCCACTTCTGCTATCAACTGGCAGCAGAAGGAAGGATAATCATGCAACAGGATCTGGAGCGGGAGACGGGACTCGAACCCGCGACAACCGGCTTGGGAAGCCGGCACTCTACCAACTGAGTTACTCCCGCATTCTTTTGTCATTACACAGTATAGCAGACATGTCTCCTCCGTGTCGAGTACGACGTGTGGTATGTTTGCGCAGCTGGTCAGAGCGTACCTGATGACGCGCCTCCTGCTCCGTGGCTCTGCGTGCGCTACGTAGACGACCATGTGATGATCCCTCAAACCCGTCACTTGCCACTCCACGCTCTTTGCACAATGCGCTATCGAGCGCGCAACGTCGTACACTGAGCACGGTGATGGACCGGAGGTTGGGATCGTGGGTGTGGATAGTGCAGAGAGTTGTCTTCTTCAACTGCGTTGTACAAACTGTGGCCAACGATGGCCAGCTGATACGGTACAAACAACCTGCCCAAGCTGTGGTCGGGTCTTATTCGCCGAGTACGATCTTGAGCGTGCTCAGCGTGCAATGACGCCAGAAGCACTCGTACAGCGCTCCTGGACGCTCTGGCGTTATGCGGAATTGCTCCCAGTTCGCAATCCAGTCCATCGATTAACGCTTGGTGAGGGTGGCACACCGCTTATCCCGTCGATGCGCTTTGCTGAATATCTCGGGCTGAAGCATCTTTGGTGGAAGGATGAAGGGCAGAATCCCACTGGGTCATTTAAAGCTCGTGGGCAAGCGGCGGCCATCTCGCGCGCGCGAGAACTTGGTGTTCGCGTTGTGGCTTTGCCTTCGGCCGGCAATGCAGCTGCTGCTATGAGTGCCTATGCTGCGCGTGCTGGGATGCGTGCAATTGTGTTCATGCCTGCTGATACCCCACCTGCAATGCCGGCAGAGTGTCGAGCCTACGGTGCTCACGTCTTTCTGGTTCATGGCTTGATTTCTGATTGTGGCCAGCTTGTTCGGCGCGGAAGCGAGCAGTTTGGTTGGCTTGATGTTTCAACGCTTCGAGAGCCGTATCGCGCTGAGGGAAAAAAGACGCTAGGGTTTGAACTCGCGGAACAGCTTGGGTGGCAGTTACCTGACGTTATTATTTATCCCACCGGAGGTGGCACGGGAATCGTCGGCATGTGGAAGGCCTTCAGCGAATTGGAGTCACTTGGCCTCATTGGCTCTCACCGCCCACGGTTTGTGATGGTGCAAGCCGAAGGATGTGCGCCATTGGTTGAAGCGTTTCACCGTGGTGCCCGGCATGCTACCCCGTGGGAACATGCTCAGACGCTTGCCCCGGGCATCCGCGTGCCATCAGCAATTGGTGATTACTTGATCTTGGATGCAGTGCGTGCAAGTCACGGTATTGCTGTGACAGTGAGTGATCAAGAGATCCTTGATGGAATGGTTCGGCTTGCTCGGTTTGAGGGGATTTTCGCCGCCCCAGAGGCTGGTGCAACAGTTGCGGCGCTTATGAAACTTCGTGAGGCCGGCGAAATAACGGCAGAGACCTCTGTTGTCTGTTTCTTGACTGGCACTGGACTCAAGCATATTGATCTCGTCGCCGGTGACTATCCAGTGCTTGATCCTTCGTCTCCTGACGAGGCATTAGCGTATGTTGCCTCGGCGCTTCAGGAGGCCGGTAAGGGCTGACAGGTTGGACAGTAGGTCGTTGTACGCCCAGCAACAATCATCTGCTGAAGTGGCGAGCCGCAGTGATAGCATGGTGCTCCGGGAGAACGGCCATACACTTGTAGCGTATACTGATTCGTTCCCGGTTTCCCGAGTCCATCGCGATAATCACGAAACGTTGTGCCATGACGGGTAATAGCGTTTGTCAGAACAGCTCGCATCGCATGCAGGAGTCGTTCACTCTCAGCAAGGCCCAATCGTTCGCTTGGCGTACATGGGTGCAGTCGTGCGGCAAAAAGGATTTCATCGGCGTAAATATTGCCGATGCCTGCAATAACATGCTGATCCAAGAGTGTTGCCTTCAGAGCCCGGCGATGTCGAGTAATGCGCGCAGCGAGCCGTTCTGCTGTAAGCTGGGGATCAAGCGGTTCTACCCCTAATCGACGGTCAAGTTCGGCATACGCTTCAGGCGTTAAGACAGCAAGCCGACCGAAGCGGCGAGGGTCGTAGTAGCGTAGAACGCGACTATCATCGAGTGTGAGGTACAGGTGCGTATGAGAAGATGGAAGACCAATGGCTGGATTCAGTACAAGTACACCGGTCATGCCGAAATGCACAAGAAAAATACGGTGATCATCCAAGAAGAGCAGCAGGAACTTGCCGCGTCGTCCGGTCCCTACGATTCTTCGTCCTGTCAGACTGGCAAGCAATGTGCGGGAATCCTGATTCGGCACAAGGTCTGCGAGTTTTGAGCTTCCCACTGCCTGGGTAATTGTGGTACCCATAAGGAGAGGATGAAGCGTTTGTCGGATGGTCTCGACTTCAGGGAGTTCAGGCATGGTCCTTCACCGCAAGGAGGAGGAATGACTGAGCAGTCTTGCATTTTCTGTGCGATTGCAGCTGGACAGCAGCCAGCTACTGTTGTCTATCGCGATGATCGTGTCACGGCGTTTTGGGATATCCGCCCTCAGGCCAAAGTCCATGTGCTGATTATCCCAAACCAGCACTTTTCATCGTTGGACGACGCTATCAATGCTGACCCAGCGCTGCTCGGGCACTGCCTCCAGGTTGCAGCGCGGTTGGCTCGCGAGCAGGGAATCCACACCACAGGATATCGGGTGGTGACGAATGTTGGTCCCCATTCGGGGCAAAGTGTCTTTCACTTGCATTTCCATCTTCTTGGTGGCAATCCACTTCGACTCGCGCTTGGCTAGGTTGCTCAGGGTGTGGCGGACAAGATGGTTTCTTGATCGGGGATCGTAGAATGTAATTGCCCACGATTCTCCGGATAGCCTATTTGAGTTGGGTACGCAGTGATCACCATGGCTGTTCGCTGCGTTTCTTACCTCAGGCGGTGTGTGACGTTGCTCAGTTGAGTTCATCGTCGGGCTCATTCTCGATATGAAAGACCGCCTGAAACTCGTCGTGAAGCGTGCGTGACTGGAAGTATTCTGTGTAGTCGCCACGCATTGGTGGTGCTTGTCCATCTGCGAGTGTGAGGCCAGTTGCAAGTTCTGTAATCTTCAGCTCAGCTTGGTCAAGAATGCTGTTGCAGAGGCGAATGAGTTCGATACCACGCTGATATTCTTGGAGCGCTTCTGTAAGTGTCAGGGTGCCAGATTCAAGCCGCTGGACAATCTGTTCAATCTCTGCCACGAGTTGCTCGTAGACTTCGATGGCTGGCTGCTCACCGTCGAACGGGGCAGAGTGCTCATCAGCCATTGTGGCCTCCTTGTGCTTTGGATACCGGACGAATTGTGCCCTCAGCATGCCCATCAGCAAAAATCACGTGCACTGCCTGTGGATCAGAAAGTTCGCCAGCCGAACGAAGCCACCGGCGAGTTGAGGGATCCACAATAATGCTATAGCCCCGCTCGAGCGGGTGCCGAGGGTGAAGGAGCGTCAATTCACGCTCAAGGCTTGTGAGGTGCATGCGTGCTCGCTGCAACTGAGTGGCAAGGATGCTGTTCATGCGTCCAACAATGTCGTCAAGTCGGATGCGACCATCGTCGATAGTCCGTCGCGGACTGGCGTGGTCAAGCCGGGCAGAGAAGCTACGAATCAGTGCACGCTGATGTGCGAGCAGGAGTTCGGTAGCCTGACTGGCACGCTGGGCATATCCCCAAACCGCTTGCTGTAAATCACGGATGTCTGGTGTGATCTGTTCAGCCGCTGCTGAAGGTGTCGGTGCGCGGAGATCGGCGACGAAGTCACAGAGCGTATAGTCCGTCTCATGGCCAATCGCCGAAACGATTGGGATACGGGATGCGAAAAGCGCACGGACAAGTTGTTCATCATTGAAGCACCAGAGGTCCTCAAGCGAGCCGCCGCCTCTCGCAAGGACAATCAGTTCGGCCCGTCCATCACGGTGGAGTGCCTCCAGCGCAGCAATGATCGTCGCGGGGGCGTCTTCGCCTTGCACCAGTGCTGGAGCAAGAAGAAGATGTGCCAGCGGGTAGCGTCGACGCAGGATCGTCTGGATGTCATGCCAGACTGCTCCTACTGGCGAGGTAATAACGCCAATGTATCGTGGCCGCGGTGGCAGGGGACGTTTGCGTGATGGGTCGAAAAGTCCCTCACGCTCAAGCTTGGTGTAGAGTGCTTGGAAACGCTGGCGTAAGAGCCCTTCACCAATCGGGTGAATGAGGTCTGCATACAACTGGTAGACGCCGTTCGGCTCATAGACCCGAACTGCTCCGTGGACGACAACGGCGTCGCCATTTTTAGGCAAGAAAAGCTGCCGTATTGCATCGCGACGAAAGAGCACGCATTTAATCTGCGATCGCTCATCGCGAAGTGAAAAGTAGATGTGGCCATTTGATGAGCGCACAAAATTTGTGACTTCTCCTTGAATCCAGACATCGCGTAGGATCTGATCGTTCTCGAGAATCTCCTGAATGTATTCGGTTATGTCTGAGACATTGAAAATATGCTGCATTAAGCACTCATCCAGCTGAGTCGCGGCGAATTTGAATCAGCGGCTGACCATATTCTACTGCTTGCCCATTCTCAACAAGAATAGCGATAACGGTACCGGCATACTCAGTCGTAATCTCGTTCATCACCTTCATCGCGGAGATAATGCCGATCGTTTGCCCTGCTTCAACGTGATCTCCGACTTGTACAAATGGCTCAGCATCAGGAGAAGGTGCAGCGTAGAAGGTGCCGACGAGCGGGGCACGCACGGTATAGAGTGCTGGATCCTCAGTCGCTGAGCTTGCTGGGGCAGCACCAGAGGGGGCAGGTGCCAATGGTGCTGCGCTCGCCGGGGGGGTACGCTGTTCTGCTGCTTCGAGGACAATATGTAACGACCCCTGGGCAACTTCGAGCCGCCGGAGTCCTGCCTGCTCCATCAGCGTGACGAGCTCACGGACGATGCTCGTCAGGGCTGCATAGTCGGCAACAAGATCGACATGATCTGTTTGCTGCCTTTGTTCGCTCAACCCCGTCACCGCTTCGCATTCCTCGCTACTTACTGCACACGTTCTAGGTATTCGCCTGTTCGCGTGTCAACTTTCACAATATCGCCAACGTTAACAAAGAGGGGAACAGTGACTACTAAGCCCGTTTCAAGCTTAGCTGGCTTGCCGCCGCCGGTTGCGGTGTCACCACGAATACCAGGATCAGTCTCAACAACTTGCAATTCGACCGTAACTGGAAGTTCAACTTCAACCGGTTGACCTTCATAGGTTAACAGATCAAGCGTCAAGTTCTCTTTCAGGTAGTTCACCGCTTCGCCAAGTGCTTCTCGGTCGAGTGCAAATTGCTCATAGGTGTCGAGGTCCATGAAATGGTATTGATCTGCGTCTTGATAAAGATACTGGACGCGGTGACGCTCGAGTGGAGCAAGTTGGAACCGTGAACCTGCTTGATAGGTGGTTGTGATCGTTGCTCCGGTACGGAGATTGCGCATGGTAAGGCGCACAAAAGCACTACCGCGCCCCTGCTTGACATGCTGGTAATCGAGGATCCGGTAGAGTTCCCCATCAATGAGTAACGTCAGCCCTTTACGCAGATCGCCTGTCTCAATCATCGGTTGCTACTCCTTGTCATCTCTCCTCAACGCGTTATCATGCGAGCGGCAGTGTGATCCGCTTCGGTACTGTTGTGAGTATACGCAGGCCATCTGGCTCGATGACAACGAGGTCTTCAATGCGGATGCCAAACTGCCCGGGCCGATAAATTCCTGGTTCAAGTGTCACGACGCTACCAGCAGGCAGCGGCTCCTCATTGCGCGGCGAGAGCGCAGGGCCCTCGTGAACGCGAACGCCTACCCCATGTCCCAGTGAATGGGTGAACGCTTCCCCATACCCTGCTGCCGCGATGTGCTCGCGTGCAATTCCATCGGCTGCTTTGCCGGTCATACCGGCGTGGAGTTGCCGTTCGACTGCTTCAAGCGCTTGGAGGACAACGGTAAATGCGTATTCCGCTTCCGACGGAAGTTCACCGAACCAGACAGTTCGAGTCAGGTCAGCGCAATAGCCATCGACCATTGCGCCCATATCGATGACCACCGTTTCACCCGGTGCAATCGAGCGATCACCCGGGGTATGATGTGGCAATGCAGCGTTGGGGCCACTTGCCACAATTGTCGGGAACGCTGGGCGATCAGCACCGTGTTCAAGCATGGCTTGATCAAGGCGCCTCGCAAGTGTGCGCTCCGTCTGTCCTGGCGTGAACTCGGCAAGTGCAGTCAGCAGCGCTTGCTCCGTGATCTGCTGTGCGCGAATAATACGTTCAAGCTCGTCGGAAGTTTTGACCTCACGCAACGCATCAACCGCCGGACCAAGTGGCTCAAGGCTTACCCCTTCACCAAGCGTCTGTGAGAGCGTTTGATAGTCCTGGTAAAGGATCGCCCCATCTTCAAAGCCTATGCGACGGGCACCACATTCTTGGAGTAAGAGCGCATCGGCACGGGCAAAGTTACGTTCACGGTCGTAAATTTGGAAGTGTGGCGCTTCTTGTCGTGCTTGTGGTGCATTCATGGTTGAAACGACCAAGTAAGCTTCCTGGTGCGTGATAACTACGTGCCCTGCTGACTCGTTCGGGGCAATATCTTCGCCGGTGTAGCCGCTGAGCCAGAACCGGTTTGATGGGTGAGTAATCACTACCGCATCGAGTGCCCGCTCTGACAGGAGCGCACGCAGACGTGACAAGCGGTGTATCCTGTCCATTACTTCTCTTACCCCTTCCACTCGTCTTTTGCGTATTCCAAAAAGTACTGTAGGGCCAAGAGATATCCGGCAGGCCCAAGACCGACAATCTGTCCTCGGGTAACCGGTGCCGTCACGGAGTGGTGACGAAATGGTTCACGGGCATGAATGTTTGAGAGATGAACTTCGATTGCTGGGGCAGGCACGGCGGCCAGTGCGTCACGGAGTGCGATGCTGTAGTGTGTCAGCGCACCGGGATTGATGATAATGCCGCTTGCGGTGAAGCCATACTGCTGAATGGCGTCGATCAGCTCCCCCTCATGATTCGATTGTATGATGATCAGTTCAACACCATGAGCGTGTGCACGTGCCTCAAGTTGGGCATTGATCTCAGCCAGTGTGGTGTGCCCGTATATGGTCGGCTCACGCTGGCCGAGAAGATTCAGGTTTGGGCCGTGCAGAACGAGAATAAATCGTTGATCTGCCATCACTATCGAATCCAGCCCTTTGCACGGAGCGTATCGGTACCGAGTAGCCCAAGAAGGACTTTATATGGGTCGGGATTTTCCGGGTGATATTCGAATCGCGCTCGTTCGAAATATTGCACTGTGCAGCCACAGGCTGGGTCAGTGAATTCCTCGGAGATAGGATAGCCAAACAGAGCAAGCGATTCGCGGAAAGAGATTCCTGGGTCGCCTAGATCAAGGCCGTGGGATTGCCAATACTGTCGGAAAGCGTTGCAGAGACGATGTCCAGTCTCAGGGAAGAACTGACAGGAGGCATCGCTTTGGGTTGTTGGTGGAAGGGGCTGGAACGGCGGCGTGCTGAGCAGTCCACGCCGTTGTGCATCGGTGACGCCGAGCCGTCCCAGTTCTACTTCGTAGGGTGTGCCCTTGAATTCCGGATGATATTCAAAACGTTGGCGCTCAAAGTACTGCACGGTGTAGCGTTGGCCAGTGTCTGGGTTGAACTCATCAAATTCTTCTGTCAGCGGGTACCCGAAGACTGGAAGTCCACCAGAGCGTTGCCAGAATGTTTTGAAACCATAGGCAAGTGAATGACCAGTCTCAGGAAAATAGAGGCGGTCGGCAGTCGATGGAAAAGGTGGAATACGCGTTGCCGGGGTATTCAACTGCGCGACTTCGTTCCAGACTGCCGGATCCTCCTGCCCTAAACGCCAAAAGGCGAAGCCTGCAAGGGTTTGGTCAAGCATGAAACGGAACCGTGCGGCGATGCTGGCTGCGTTGGCGTACCACACTTGGTGGAGATGCTGTTGACTGTCCACATACGTTATCCATGGTTCCTGGGCTTGTGGGTCAAAGCCTGTCTGGACACCTGGTTGTTGCAGGAGTACTTGCACCTGGTCGAAACGGAGAGCCTTGGCAGGTGGGCCAGCTACGGTGTCCCAATCATAGCCATAAAGCGAGAGGCCAAGCAGAAGCTGTGAGCGTGGCACCCGCTGCGTGAGATAGGCCATGACTTGTGTGATCCAGTCAAGAGGTGCAATTGGGCCAGGTGTCGCACTTCCCTGACTATGATGGTCATAGACCATGACAATGAGGTAGTCCACTGAGCGGGCAAGCGCCGCATAATCGTATGCGCCTCCCCAGCGTGTTGGCGTGTCGGAGCTTCGCGGAATGACTGCTTGTGTCACCAGTTTGCCAAGCGGATGAAGCGCTGCACTCAGTTCCGTCATAAACTGGGTAAGTAGCGGGGCATCTGCAGCGTTGACCGCCTCAAAGTCGATGTTGATCCCGTCATACTGGTTTTGCTGGATGAGCGTGACGAGTTGTTGAATAACACGTTGCCGTAGTGCAGTGTTGCTCAGGAAAGCGTGAAAGTCGTCCCATTGCGGAACGTTCTTGATCATTGGGACAATCTCGACGTGATTTTGTTTGAGGAAGCGCACAACTGTTGGATCACTATTATCAGTGATGGTGCCATCAGCTTGGAGTTGATAGAAGTACGGAGCAACGACGTCAAGTTGGCCGACATGAGCTTGGAGGGAAGTCCAGGAGGTTCGATCATACGTGACATAATATGCCCAACGGAGCGTTGCTGGGCGTGCCGTGAGGGGAGCAGGAGTGGCTAACGTTCCAACGAGACTTAGTACGACGCTAAGCACAAGGCCTGCTGAGCAGAGCCGTTGGAGGCGTCTACTGCTGCCGCTCGTCCCGTTTGACTTTGGCGAGTCGGTCTCAGCTTGTTGGTTCCCCCGAGTCATAGTTCCCCTTCCCTGGATACAGGCAGTCGTGTCGTTATCCTCGCGGCAGGGTTTGCGCTGCAACGGCTGGAACGGCAATCTGCACCGGTATTGGCTTGTTGAGCCCTTCGATTTGTGCCTGACCGACGAATTCTGCTAACGGGGTAAGATATCGGCGTGACGCATCTCCGGCGTCAGTGTAAACGATTTGGACCTGGGTAATCGTGACTTGCCCGGTGAGTTGTCCACTGCCGCTTGGCAGCAGGCTTGGGTCGAGGGCAATGTATCCACGACCCGCTTGCACGTCGTTCCACAGGGTTTCAGCAGGGCGCAGGCTGTAGGTGGACGGTTCAAAGCGAGCTGGCCAGAAGACTCGTGCCTGCTGGATTGAGCCGTCAGGGGCTACTGCAATCTGAGCGCCGGGAATAGCCGAGAGTACTGGAGGGGAGCTTGGCGTAATGAGCACGAGGGTAAGGCCTTCATCGGCGACACGTCCGATCACTTGTCCTTGGCCTAAATTCGGCAGATCCCCAAAATATTGGGTTAGCCAGTACCGGGCTACAGCAATTGCCTGAGCGTCGCTAATCTGCCCGGTAGGCGTATTTGCCCCACTCGTCGCGGTTGCAGCAGGCGTTGCTCTTGGTGTAGCGGCTGGCGTTTCGATGCGCTGTAAGCGCTGATATTGTATCGTGCTGCCTGATACGGTGAGGAGTTGAGCGTTATCCTGAACGCTAAAGGCATTTTCGCCCTGTGGCTGGACAGCCCCCATAATCCCGAGCTTTTGCGCAATACTGGCAACCTGCTCCGCTGACCAGGTGCGAGGGATAAGCGCGTAGACTGGTGCGGTTTTCGGGACTTGATTGAGGTCGACGTTTAGCTTGTAGGATAGTTGGAGCCGGGAAAGCGCGGGATCAGGTTGCGGCAGGTTTGGAGCGGGCAGTTCGCCAAAGCTCCCAATAACAACCGTTGGGGCTGGTGTCGGGGTTGCTGCTGGTGTTGCTGTTGGCGTTGGTGATGGCCGCGCTGTTGGAGTAGCGGTCGGCGCAGTTGTTGGTGTAGCTGGTCCTGCCGGAACTGGCGACGCTGTTGCAATTGCAAGGGCTGGAGACGAGTTCGTCGGTGAAGCTGAGGCTGCGTGTGGTGCGGGTGACGTTTGTCGATTGAGGTCATAGAGTAGCCATCCTGCAATGGCTGCAACGGCGAGAATAGCGACTCCCGCGGCGAAGAGCGTGCGCTGGCTCGCCTGAGAGCGCCGCGTGGTGCGGTTTCGCGCCATTCGGTTCTCTTCCCTCCTTCAGTTTGCGCTGTTGAGCTAGCGAAGCACTTCTTGAATGCGACGCAGTTCAATAATCTGGTCACGAAGCAACGCCGCTTTTTCGAATTCCAGCTGCTTCGCAGCTTCCTTCATTTGCCGCTCGAGGTCACGGATCAGCCGGTCGAGTTCTTCTGGTGCAAGTTCTGCAATGACGCCAAGGTTATCTGACGATTGTGTCGTATCATAGGTGCTTCGTTGCTCAGCAACAGCTCGGACGCGATCAGTCAGATCCTTCACCTGCTTCACGATACCACGCGGTGTAATGCCATGCGCTTCGTTATAGGCCATCTGAATAGCACGGCGGCGATAGGTTTCATCGATAGCCCGACGCATCGATTCCGTTACCGTGTCAGCGTACATGATGACGAGCCCGTTGACATGTCGAGCTGCTCGGCCAATCATCTGGATGAGTGAGCTTTCCGAGCGAAGATACCCCTCTTTGTCTGCATCAAGAATTGCAACAAGCGAGACCTCAGGCAGATCAAGACCCTCACGAAGGAGATTGATTCCAACGACAACGTCATACACACCAAGCCGGAGGTCGCGGAGGATTTCTACCCGCTCGAGTGTATCGATTTCGCTGTGTAAGTAATGCGTGCGGATGCCGATTTCCTTGAGGTAATCCGCCAAGTCTTCGGCCATCTTCTTGGTCAGGGTGGTTACGAGAGCTCGTTCACCTCGCGCTACACGTTGGCGGATTTCATGGATTAAGTCATCAATTTGTCCGCGTGTTGGGCGGACGCTGATTTCTGGATCGAGTAAGCCGGTTGGTCGAATGATTTGCTCAACGATTTGCTCACTCACTTCTCGCTCAAACGGTCCAGGTGTTGCTGAGACATAAATTACTTGGTTAATCCGCTCAAGAAATTCCTCAAAGGTGAGCGGCCGATTGTCCCGTGCAGACGGAAGGCGGAAGCCATATTCAACGAGAATATCCTTCCGGGATTTATCTCCATGGTACATCCCACGAACCTGTGGAATCGCGATGTGTGACTCGTCGATGAACATGATGTAGTCGTCGGGGAAATAGTCGAGCAGTGTCCACGGAGGCTCACCGGGGCCGCGGCGTGCAAGGTGGCGGGAGTAGTTCTCAATACCAGAGCAGTAGCCAACCTCCCGAAGCATTTCTAAGTCGTACAGCGTCCGTTGCTTGAGACGGGCAGCTTCCAGTACCTTGCCTTGTGCTTCTAATTCTCGCACCCGCTCTTCGAGTTCCTGTTCAATATCCTGGATTGCAAGAAGCAACTTTTCTTGACTCGTCACCCAGTGCTTTGCTGGGTACACGAATACTTCAGTACGTTCAGTCAAGATCTCGCCAGTGAGTGGATCAAATTCGACAAGCCGCTCGATTTCGTCCCCCCAAAGCTCAACGCGGATCGCGGTTGAGCCCGATGCCGGAAAGATTTCGATGACATCGCCTCGTGCGCGGAACGTTCCGCGAATCAGCGTCAGGTCATTGCGCTCATACTGAATGTCGACAAGATGGCGCAAAAGCTTGTCGCGGCGAATACGCTCCCCACGCCGTAGCGTGATCACCGTTTTCCCGTACTCTTCCGGTGAGCCAATGCCGTAGATGCAGGAGACGCTTGCGACAATGATCACGTCACGGCGAGTCAGAACGGCTTGGGTAGCGGCGTGGCGCAACCGATCGATCTCATCATTAATTTCTGTTTCTTTCTCGATATACGTGTCAGTCCTTGGCACATAGGCTTCAGGTTGATAATAGTCGTAATAACTGACGAAGTATTCGACAGCGTTATAGGGAAAGAATTCCCGAAACTCGCTGTAGAGTTGCGCAGCAAGCGTTTTGTTGGGAGCTAAGACAAGCGTTGGCCGCTGAACCCGGGCAATCACGTTGGCCATTGTAAAGGTCTTGCCCGATCCTGTGACGCCAAGCAGCGTCTGATGGCGATATCCTCGCTCAAGTCCTTCGACGAGTTTTGCGATTGCTTGTGGTTGGTCACCGGTCGGCTGAAAGTCTGTGACCAGCTGGAACTCTGGCATTGATCGTCTCCAGGTCGTCAGTGCAGTAAACGCACCTGGGAAGTATACCCGTCAGTGTATCGAGGTGTGTCAGGGACAAGCAGTGCCCTATGTAATGGCATAAAACTCTGCTTCGTCTCCTCCAAGGGCAATGACATCGTAGATGTGTCGCACTGCCCAGCGTTGGCTACTCCAGGGAAGCCGACTAACCGTCTCCTCGAGGTCGCACCATGCGTAGTCGTTGTAGTCACCAGCCAGCTGGATTGTGCTGGCATCTTCAATGAGGGCAGCAAACGAGGGGGCTAAGATAATCGCGTCGGCAAGGTGATCGTAGAACTGGTTGATGAAGTCGGCGGAATAGAGGCGGGCCGGAATCAGGCCAGCTTGTTCTCGCAATTCTCGGAGCGCGGCTTCGGTTGCTCGTTCCTGCGGCAAGATACGGCCGTGAACGGCTTGCCAGGTATTCCCTAACGGAACATCATCTCGCCGGTGTAAGAGTAAAAACTGAATAACTTTCCGGTTTCGCCGGAACGGATAGACATCGACAATATCGCTCACAATCTTCGGCATGCCTTCACACCCTCCCTGCCCCTTCCTGGCCAAGGATAGCGTGTGTGCCGGTAGCGGGCATAGTCTTATCGATGTCGACGCAATCGATCCCAGTATTCTCGAATACGCCAAAGCGATGAACGGCGGGTAAGTGAAATGTCGCGTCCGCGCCACTGCCGGCTTGATGGATACGCTGGTCTGCGGAAGTTCAACAGAATCGGTATGTAGAGGGCAAGCAGGGACAGGAGGGCAAACACTTGAGCCAGCCAATGGATCCAGTTGGTGACGATGAGAGCAAGGAAGACAAAGACAAATGCCCCCACATATCCTGTCCAGGCTGCAAGGTTGGCTGTGCGCCACCATCGAGGAGCGCGAATTGGATGAGTCAAACGGTAGCGATAGAAGCGGAGACGTAGGCTGGTAATCTGGCGTAGCCAGCGGCGCCAGCGTGGCTCATGCTCCGCTTTTTCAAGGATCTCCAGGATTTGCTCTTCGAGGCGTGAGCGCTGTTTGTTTGCCATCGTGCTGCCTCCGCTAGCGCAGCTGAAGCGGTGTTCGGGCAAGCTCCGCGACTGCTGCGATCGCTTGATCGATTTCTTCTTCAGTGGTAAAGAATCCCGGCGAAAAACGAACGGTGCCTCCAGGGAATGCACCAAGCGCTTGACAGGCTTCTGGAGCACAATGAAGCCCAGTGCGACAGGCAATGCCGAAGGCCTGATCAAGGACTGTACCAATATCGACCGGTTCCCAGCCATCGATCAGGAACGAGACAACAGCTACGCGGTGAACTGGATCGCGCGGGGCGAGAACGCGAACACCAGGAATGTCTGAGAGGCCATCGATAAGCCGTGCTGTAAGCGCGCGTTCGTGGGCGGCAATACGGTCAATCCCAACTTCGAACAGGAAGTCGAGGGCAGCACCAAGGGCTGCAAGACCAACCGTGTTAACAGTGCCCGCTTCATAGCGAGCTGGCAGTTCACGAGGTTGCACGTCTTCTTCAGAGTTGATTCCCGTTCCACCCTCACGAATTGGTGAAAGTTCTGCGGGATCAAGCCAGGGGGCAAGTACCAACGCTCCGGTACCAGGAGGACCCATCAGAGCTTTGTGCCCCCCAAATGCCAGGAGATCTGCTCCTAGTGCTTCGATCGAGAAGGGCAGTGCCCCGATCGTCTGCGCCGCGTCAACGAGCAGCAGTGCACCATGTGCATGCACAACGTCGGCGATTTCGCGAATCGGTTGGACTGCCCCGTTAACGTTCGAGGCATGCGTGACAACCACCAGCCGGGTGTTCGGCCGAAGTGCTGCCTTAATCTGTTCAGGTGCGACAAACCCTTCAGGGTCAGCTGACACTTTCGTCGTTGTCACGCCAATAGCCTCGAGCGCCCGCAGCGGACGCCGCACAGAGTTATGCTCCATTACCGTCGTGACTACGTGGTCGTTTGGTGAAAGGACGCCCTTGATGCCGAGGTTGAGGGCGTCAGTGGCGTTAAGTGTGAAGACGATCCGCTCTGGCTGGCTGAGGCCGATGAGCCGTGCCAGCTTCCGACGCGTCTCTTCAACAGCACGGCTCGCCTCGAGAGCCATCCGGTGCGCAGATCGACCGGGATTGGCTCCCGCTCGCTGCAAGAAAGAGCCAAGTGTCTCATAGACGGCTGGAGGCTTTGGCCAACTGGTAGCGGCATTGTCGAGGTAAATCATGGTTGCGATTCACATTCCGATGTAACGCGCGTAGACCCTGCGTGCTTCAGTCGGATCGGTTGTGCCTTTCACGATCGCGCGGCCATCGGGGAACACAGTAAGTTCATACCGATCTGCCCGCAGTCGCAGCACGTACCGGTTATAGCTTACCGCACCAACCTGGGTAAGGCGTGTGGCTAGTGCTGAAAGTGAGAGCGTGGCTGGGGGATACGGGACGACTTGGACGGCATCACGCCCGCACAGGTGCACCGTTTGGCTGGGGGTAGGGCCGGTGAGAAAATCAAACGTGTGTAGTCCACAACAAGGGCACTGGGGATCAGGGGAATTGAGAGGAATACGTGAACATTCAAGTGTCCAGCCATCTATCTGGAGTAATGATCCGTGGCAGGCTGCCGTATCCTCAATAAGAATTTTTATTGCTTCACTCGCCTGAATCGCTGTTATCAGTGTAACCGCCGGACTGAAAACACCCACGGTATCGCACGTTGGTGCACTGCCTGGTGGTGGTGGATCACGAAAGAGGCAACGAAGACATGGAGTAATGCCGGGACGAATCGTCATCGTTGTTGCCATCGTTGCAACAACTCCACCGTAGATCCAGGGAATGCTATATTTTACCGCTACATCGTTTACGAGATAGCGCAGTTCAAAGTTGTCGCTGCCATCGATGATCACGTTGACGTCGCGGACAAGCTGTTCGATCGTATTCGGATTGATATCGACCACGACTGGTTCAATCACCACATCGCTGTTCACTCTGGCAAGGTGGTTCGCTGCAGCGACAGCTTTGGGCAATCCTTCTTCGAGGTCTTGTTCGTCATAAAGCGCTTGCCGCTGAAGATTCGTAAGTTCCACAACGTCGCGGTCGACGAGGCGCAAAAACCCAACACCTGCACGGGTAAGCAGTTCCGCGACATGGGATCCTAATGCACCAACGCCGAGGATGGCGACGCGCGCCTGACGAAGTCGTTCCTGGCCAGCGAGACCAATCTGCGGCAGGATGATCTGGCGGTGATAGCGCTGTTGCGTTAATGAGGCTGTCGTCATATTCGCTCCTTACAACTCGCTACGTATATGGTACAGTTGCCAATGCCTTTGCCCAACGGCAAAGGCGGTAGAAACATGTCATTTGGGAGGCCATTCCTCGTGATGAATAGCTCACTTGTGCGTTTTACCGTTGTTGATCCCAATGGGGCAACGAGCTTTCTCGGACCGGGTCATGTGATCAAGATGCTTGCTGCAGCGTGCAGCCGCAACCCTCGCACGCTGCAGGACTTGCTTGAATTTACCCGGCCGTATGATCCCGATTTTGTTAGCGAGGTCCGTCGGGGACTGGCTATTTTCGATGAACATAATACGCCCGATGATCTGTCGGCCTTTCAAGCGGTTGTCGAGCGGCAGTCTCCTGATACACTGCCGCCATTTCGGGTCTTTGATGACCTGACACGTGATCTGAGTCTGCGTCCGGCGCGATTAGGACTAGTTCTCTATAACCTGAAGGCACGCCGCATCGTCCAGCTCGTCAATTCCTATGGCGCGCTGTTACGTGAGGATCGAGGTCGTATTCGGCGCTCCGGTCAGCCAACGCCTGTCCTCTACTCCTATCAATTACCGCATGAATGGCAAATTGTGCCTTAAGACCGCTCTTCTGCCGCGCGTTCGTCGTCACGACGCTGACTTGGCTGCTGCCGTGACTGGCGGGTGTCAACCCGTGGACGCCGAAAGAGGCTCCCAAGGAACATCTGCTGCATTTGTTGGCCGAGGGAGAGCGAGGCGAGCTCATTCGCGGTCTGCTGCGTGAGTTCGCCTGGCCGACGTTCTTGCGTAGCCCACTCAGCACGGGCATCGCGCACAGAGACAAAGAGTTGGTGGAGCTCTTGTTGTGCCTCTTCAGTGTTTTGGGCAATGAGGTCGCGAAGGTGTGAAAGCTCGGTAATCGTTCGGTCGAGCCATCGGACGATCTGCTGCGAGTTCGTGGCACAGATGTCGCGATACATCTCGGGGCTCCCCCCGGCGAGGCGTGTGGCATCCCGAAAGCCGCTGGCAGTGAGTTTCCGGATATCCCGCCATGCGGGGTCTTGGCTCACTGTATGCATGAGACCGACAGCTAACAAAAATGGAACGTGGCTAATTGCTGCAACGTAGCTATCGTGTTCCTCGGGATCGATGAAGAGCGGTTCGGCTCCGAGTGCACTGATGAGTCCAAGGACCGTTTGAATTGCTGTCTCACTCGCGGTTACAAGTGGACTCACACACCAGGTTGCGCCCTGAAACAGGTCGGCATCGGCACCCTCAATACTCTGGGTTTTGCCAGCCATTGGATGTCCACCGACGAAGGGGATCGTTGGCGGCAAGATGGTTTTTGCCCAATTCAGAACTGCCGCTTTTGTGCTCGCTGTATCAGTAACAACCGTTCCTTCACGAGCATGATCAGCGATGGCGTGAAACAGTTCGGGAAATGTGCTGACTGGTGTCGCAAGGATGATCAGGTCGGCCTGCTCAAGAGCTTCGCTGAGTCGCCAAACAGTTCGGTCGACGGCGTGAATCTTTTTTGCATATTGCTGATGGGCTAAATCGATATCAAATCCAATGACTTCAAGCGTTGCCGGTCGTTTTCCGCCGTCACTTGCCCATCGTCGGAGGCCAAGCCCAATCGAACCGCCAATCAGTCCAAGGCCAATAATCGTCACACGTTGCATGGTTCCCTCGCTTCGTGTCTAGGGATTCAGCGATTCAAGGTCAATACTGCGGATCCACCCCTGGGTGCCGTCCTGGAGTGCAAGATGGAGCCACGTTGCTCCTCCAGCTTGCTGGGTTTCTCCCAAAAACTGAAGCGGAGTTCCTGGATCGAGGACACGAACAACGTCGAAGTTTGTTCCCGGGCCTGCTCGCAGATTCACCGCCTCGTTACCAGCGACGCGATGCGTGGCTTTCCACGCCGCTGCCGTTGGTGTTGCCGGAGGGCGTGAGGGTGTTGGCGTGGAAGCCGTACTTGGGATTGGCGTGGGGCTTGCGAGCATCGTCGCTGAACGTGTTGCCGTTGTCGGCGTAACGACTGGCGCTCGTGGTACGAAGTCACGAAAGAGTGGATCAAGTCGGACGTATGCCCAAATAAATGCGAACAAGGCGACAGCAATGGTGATCACAAGCGTTATGGCGATGAACAAACCCGACTGGCGTGAGCGCTGGCGAATTCGGCTGCTCAGGTCTTGCTCAATCATGGACATCGTGCTGCCCCAGTGCTCCTTGCAGCGCTACACGACGCTCAACAGGTGGAGTATATGACAGTCTGCTGCTACTGTGCTTGTGCAACTGCTAACATAATCGGACTCTCGTCAACGAGCGGATCGAGTTGGTACGAGCCATATACCGCTTCAAGCGCAAAGCCCGTTTCTTCAAGGAGCAATACTAACTCGTACCGATGCACATAACGAAGCTGATACTCGACTGCCTCACGCGAAACCGGACCTCCGCTGACCGGATGTCGATCATAGAGAAGCGTAACGGCGATGCGTTGCTCAGCAGCAATGACACGGCGGGTACTCCACCGGTATACCAGCTCATTTGGCGCACGATGCCATGGTCCTTCAAGTTCGCTTCGCCCATCCCAACTGGTAAGCTGGGAGGGGGTTGGGTGCAGCACATCAAGAAGCAGTAACCCACCAGGAACAAGAACCCGGTGCACTTCGCTGAGGGCTTGACGCTGTTCCTCCAAAGTAAGCAGGTGCAGGAATCCGTTAATTGCCCAGATAGCTAACCGAAATGTTCCTGATGGAAGTGGCTCGAGATGTACGACATCAGTTTGATACAAAGCGATGTCAGCAAAACCAGCGGCATGGAGCCGTTGTCGTGCACGGGCAAGCATGGCAGGGGAACGGTCAACCCCGACAACCGTAAAACCTGCTCGCGCGAGCGGAAGGAGTAATCGACCTGTCCCACAGCCGAGTTCTAAAATTGGAGATCCAGTCCGTTGGGCAAAAGCCAAGTAGAGGTCGATATCCTCGGCAAAATCCTCGAACTCGAGATCATAATACGGTGCGATGCGCTCGTATGGATCCACCATGCCATTCATGTGCCGAAGTATACTCGAAGGATCATTCTGCGTTGTGTCTGGACGCGGCAACACCTGATGGAAAAACGCGGAGGGGGTATGGCAAAAGGGACAACACCATCCCAGCGATCAGATGAGCGCGTTATCACCGTTAATCGTCGCGCGTTTCACGATTATGACATTGAAGAAGAGCTTGAGGCCGGAATTCAGTTAACTGGCTCGGAAATTAAGTCAATCCGGGATGGCCGGGTAAATCTTCGTGACGCCTATGCTCGTATTGAGAATGGTGAACTCTGGCTCATTGGAGCGCACATCTCGCCCTACGCGCAGGCCAGCGGTCGCTTCCAACATGATCCCGATCGCCCGCGGAAGCTATTAGTGCATCGCAACGAGTTGGACTACCTCCGTAGTAAGACTGAGGCCAAGGGGTATACCCTCGTGCCACTCCGGTTAGCGATTCGGCATGGATTAGCAAAAGTGGATTTGGGTATTGCTCGGGGCCGGAAGAAGTATGACAAGCGTGCGGTGATCGCCGAGCGTGAGGCTCAGCGTGAAATGGAACGAGCACTGCGACATCGGTGGTAACGCCCGTCTCGCAACTAAGGTCGATACGTCTACGGCACAGTGCTGGGGCGGAGACGTTTTCCAGATTGTTGATAATTTTCTCTCCTAATATGCATAATCACGAAGCGCCATCATTGCTCGGTTGAGAGGGTTAACTCCGTTGCGGTATGTCATGGATACTAAAAGCGACCTGCTGTCCAGCTATTTGTCCGTTTCCTCTGCTCACACCTTCCTGGTCGCTTGGGTTGCTGCACTGGCTCATAATGTTGATTCTACTCGCGTTGTGGGCTTGGCTGGATAGCAACTGGATTACTTACAAAGCGCCAGCGTTGTCTGTTTGATGGACAATGAGATGGAGAGGGAGTGGACACACGGAAGAGGAATCCTGTATACTGGAGTGTGCTGCGCGAAGTGACGCGCTGTACTTGTGTCGAAACCTGGGGATGACCGGTTTCGACAGGGCTGTAGGTGCGAGGATTGCAGGCCGAGGTCGCCCACGAACTCGTAAAAAGGGGCAGCAAAGTAACTGGCGAGCCTGAACTGGCTCTGGCCGCCTAATTAACTGAGCGGCCACGTCTGCCCGAGCCCTTCCCCGGTGGGCGAGGAGCAGGCGTCGCAAAACCGGGGTGCTGTGTGCTCAATGCCGGTGCGAGCACACCTACAGATTTCATCCGGCGTAGCTGAGCAAGATCCTGCCAGTGGGAGCTTGCCAGCGGATATGGGAACACTGGCTAAGCCTGTAGCATATCCTCGGCTGAACGCTCTGGACGGGGGTTCGACTCCCCCCATCTCCACGAGCAACCCAGCGGCTGGAGAGTTATCCATCCAGCCGCTGGGTTTTGCTTTTAATGGGTTTAATGGGTCACTGCGTGAAGTTCGATGATGTCACCATAGCGGCGGACAGTAAACAGCGTACCGCCATAGTGGATACGTTCTCCATCTTGTATCGAAGCCGGGATACGAACGATCGGCGAGCTCACATGGATTCGCACGGGCCGACGGGCGCGGGCTGTACTGGTTGGTACACGGTTGATTCCCCAAGGGGGATTTTCGCCACATCGCGGACAATATCCCATTGCCCTCCTCATCCTTTCCTCGCCGTCCGTTTTCTATCATACATGTCAACCCTGACCCATTAGGCAACACGGCGACGCTGGCTTGCCAGTGCGCCGAGGTATGCGCCAGTCATACTGAATACCCCGATGTAGAGCGCCCCAAAAATGCCAAAGAAAATGAACGCAGCGGTCTCGAGGCGAGGCAAAATATGAAGCATCCGAAGGAGAAACGGAGCAGGCAAGCCGATGCCGAGCGCGAGGACGATGCCAAGAATCACGGCTTCGCTTGTCCGCAGCCGTAGCACTGCACCGGCAACAAAGCCCCCAATAATCGGGCCGAAGATGCCGGTAACGAAGTGAATGCCTGGCGGAAGAAGGGCAAGAAGCGAAACAGCAGCCCCAATCGCAATGGCCGCGATAATATGCAGGGGGCGGACACCACTTTGTGATTTTCTGGATTCATTCATGGCTTCATGATCCTCCAACCGCTACCAGCCTACAACACTTGTCATGTCAATTATATCGTATTACGATATAATTGAGGGGGCGGCGATGAAGCTGCAGGACGAGCACTACCAGGCACTTGCCGAGTTCCGCTATCAGCTCCGCCGGTTCCTCAGGCGTAGCGAGGAGGCAGCGCGAGCGGTTGGGCTTGAGCCGCAGCAACACCAGCTGCTCCTTGCGATCCGAGGATTGCCATCGGACTACGAGCCAACAATTAGCGAGTTGGCTGAGCGCTTACAACTTCAGCATCACAGCGTGGTTGAACTGGTTGATCGGCTCGAACAGCGTGGCCTTGTCCGGCGTGAGCGTAGTCAACGTGACCGACGACAGGTCTATGTGCGGTTAACGCCTGCTGGCGAGCGACTACTCGAAGAACTGAGCGCGTTTCACTGGCAGGAGTTACAAGAGACTGCGCCGCGTTTGATTGCCGCGCTAAGCCGTATTGCGGACCGGGCACAGCGTGAGCTCTCGTGATCCAGCAGGGGAAGGCGTGACTGGAAATGGGGAGGAACAACGCGTGATGCGCCAAACAGAATGGCGAAGCTGGATAAGCCAGTTCCTGCATCGTCTTGGCTATCCGGAAGATGGAAGCGTTCTTGGGGATTTCACGACAACATGGCGCATTGTGCCAATTTCGCTCCTTGCGCTTGTGGTTGGGGGCGTCGGTGCATGTGTGGCTTGGGTGCTCTTACGCCTGATTGGCTTCTTTACAAACCTCTTTTTCTTTCTTCGTTTGAGTACCAAGCTTGTGACGCCAAGCGATGCTGTACTGGGGCCGTGGATTGTGATTGTGCCAGTCATCGGAGGGCTGATTATTGGACTCATGGCTCGGTATGGCTCCGAGCGCATTCGCGGTCATGGTATCCCCGAGGCAATTGAAGCAATTTTGATCAATGGAAGTCGCATTCAGCCCCGAGTAGCGATCCTGAAGCCAATCTCATCAGCGATTTCGATTGGCTCAGGTGGACCATTTGGTGCCGAGGGGCCGATCATCATGACAGGCGGAGCATTTGGTTCGTTGATTGCGCAAAGCTTCCGCTTGTCCAGTGCTGAGCGGCGGACGCTGCTCGTAGCCGGGGCAGCCGCTGGCATGACCGGAGTATTTGGTACACCCGTTACGGCAGTATTGCTGGCGGTCGAACTGTTGCTGTTCGAATGGAAGCCGCGTAGTTTTGTGCCGGTAGCCCTCGCGGCTGTTGTGGCGGAAATGGTGCGTACCTGGATCCTTGGTGTTCCTCCGCTCTTCCCAACGCCGCCCCATAGCGACTGTACAGCATTGGTGTGTCTCGGCGGGGTAGTAGTAACTGGTGTGCTTGGTGGCGCGTTGGCTGCACTATTAACAGCGGCAGTCTATGGAGCTGAAGATGCATTCCGCACATTGCCGATTCACTGGATGTGGTGGCCACTGTTCGGAGGTTTAGTAATTGGCATTGGTGGCCTTATCTTCCCGCCTGCGCTTGGCGTCGGCTATGACGTGATCGGCCAGTTGATCAACGGCAACTATACGCTTCGTCTTCTCCTTGGCATTCTCTTGGTCAAGTCAACAATATGGGCAATTGCGCTCGGTTCTGGTACATCCGGGGGCATTCTTGCCCCTCTCCTGATGATGGGTGGTGCGCTGGGCGGACTTGAATCGCTGGTATTTCCTGCGGAAGGAGCTGGATTTTGGCCTATTATCGCAATGGGGGCAGCTCTCGGCGGCACGATGCGCTCGCCATTCACTTCGGTCGTCTTTGTCCTCGAGCTCACCCATGATGTTCATCTGCTCCTACCACTTCTCCTTGGCGCAACAATTGCGCATGGATTCACCGTTCTTACGCTCCGCCGCTCGATTTTGACTGAAAAGGTAGCGCGTCGTGGCTATCATCTCAGCCGAGAGTACGCGGTCGATCCGCTCGAAATTGTTTTCGTCCGTGAGGTTATGCGCCGCAATATCGTTGTCTTGCCCGCCAATGCTCCTGTGGCAGATCTTGCACGGCGCATCACAGAAGAACCACAACCTCGTGGCCAACACCTTTTCCCGGTACTTGATGAGCATGGTTCCTTGATTGGCGTGGTTACTCGGAATGATGTACTGACTGCGGCACGATCATTGCCACGTGACGGCCAGGCACCAGCAACAATTTCCGCAATCATTCGAACTAATCCGGTTGTGGCCTATCCTGATGAGCCATTGCGGGTAGTGGTGTATCGTATGGCTGAGACAGGATTAACGCGTTTCCCAGTGGTACGGCGTGCCAATCCTAAGCAGGTAGAGGGAATGGTGAGTCTAACTGATGTGCTTGTTGGCCGTGCTCGTATCCTCGAAGCTGAACGCCGCCGTGAGCGCTTTATCGGCGGGCGTCTCGTGTTCCCGCGCGGCCAAGGGCGGCGCCTATCTCAGCCCACCAGCGAGCCTGTGATATCAGTGCAACTGCCACCCGCGAACGAGGAAAAAGGCGCTACCGTATCGAGCGCGCGCGAATAGCAATGCTGTGATCAATAACTTCGTTGTCCTTCTTTGCCCAGTTGCTGGGAAACGGGCAGGCAGGTCACGATGAATGACCTGCCTGCAGTTAATTATGAAACAAGCGCATGCGCTTCGCGAAGCGCGGCGTGAATCAGCTGAAAGTCTCCTTCGTCGATACGATGCAGATTTCCCTGGAAGGCAAGGGTCCAGTGATCGGCCGGCCATTTGGCTGTATATGCCATCTGGCGGGCAAGAGGTTCCGCAGGAACATACTGACCAGGTGGTAACACAATATCTGGTTTGATCTGGACACGCCAGGGGTAGTCTTCTGCTGCCTTCTTGGGATCACGGCTCCGCCAAATAACTGTATGATCCTCGAACATCGACGATGTTACTGTGGCGATCGCGGCAAAGGCTTTTTCCCCAGTAATATAGTAAACGAGTTTATCGCCTGGCTGCATTTGTTCAACCTTCTTGCGATGCCGGCTCTTGAAGCCTTGAATCGTAAAGTCATGAGCCCGCGTGGCTTCGAAGTTCTCTGGTGAGCCGACGACAATCCAGTATCCTTGGGCCATATCTGTTCCTTTCCTATCTGGTCTGGCGCGCTGCAGCTCTCTGTTTGAGTATGCCGCAAAGCCACGCGGTTGCCAAGATCTTTTGCGTACGTACGAAGTTTTTTGTGCTATTGCGCCGATGGCCAGTTTGCCGCATACTTGCGGCAAGAACGCCACAATAGTGAATGGCAAGGAGCCCGGCGCGATGGAGAAACAAGAGCTCGTTGATCGGCTCCGGTCCATTGTTGGACCAGACGGAGTCATCGCTGATCCAGATGAATTACTCGTGTATGAGTACGATGGCTCGGATGAGGCATTTGCCGGAAACCACCGACCCGATGTCGCTGTCTTACCGACGTCGGCTGAGCAGGTGCAGGCTGTTGTGCGATTTGCTGTCGAGCATAGTATTCCCATTACCCCGCGCGGAGCGGGTACTGGACTTGCTGGCGCTGCTGTAGCAGCTCGTGGCGGCATTCTGGTTGTGCTGACCCGGATGAATCGCATTCTCGAAGTCAACGAACGAGATGGCTATGCGATTGTTGAACCTGGGGTCATTAACCTGGAGTTGAGTACCTTTACGCAGCCGCGCGGCTATTTCTTTGCTCCTGATCCTGCATCGCAGCGTGCATGCACAATTGGCGGTAATGTCGCCAATAATTCGGGTGGCCCACATTGCTTGAAGTATGGCGTTACCACGAACCATATCCTTGGACTTGAAGTGGTCTTGCCTAATGGCGATAGAATCTGGACCGGGAGCCCTGCTCCTGAATCCCCCGGTGATTTGACTGGTATTCTGGTCGGTTCTGAAGGTACGCTTGGGATTGTAACCAAGGTGCTTGTGCGCCTGACTCGGCTTCCTGAAACGGTCAATGTACTCCTCGCAGCATTTCCCGATATTCGCTCGGCGTCAGAGGCGGTCTCGGGGATTATTGCCGCTGGCATGCTACCAGCTGCCCTTGAAATGATGGATCACTTGACCATTCAGGCTGTCGAAGCGGCCTTTCATGCAGGCTATCCGACTGAGGCAGGCGCCGCGCTCTTGATCGAACTTGATGGCTTAGCCGAGATTGTGGCGGAACATACCGAGCAGGTCAAAGAGCTATGCCGAGTCCACGGAGCAACTGAAGTACGCGTGGCGCGCACCAAACAAGAGCGTGACCTGCTTTGGCTCGGGAGGAAGTCGGCGTTAGGTGCCATGGGACGGCTTGCTCCCAACTATTACCTCGTTGATACGACAGTGCCACGAAGCAAGTTGCCCGACACAATGAGCTATGTCGAAGATCTCAGCCGTGACTATCGCTTGCAGATTGCTAACGTTTTCCATGCTGGCGATGGCAACCTGCATCCGCTGGTCCTCTTCGACCGCTATCAGCCGGGCTCCATTGAGCGCGTCTTACGCGCAACCACTGACTTGCTGCAGTACTGCGTCGATGTTGGAGGTACTCTCTCTGGGGAACATGGTATCGGCCTCGAGAAGCGCGACTATATGACGCTAGTCTTTACTACTGAAGATCTCTGTGCAATGGCTGGACTCAAGCGCAGCTTTGATCCGCGTGAGCTTTTCAATCCCGAAAAGGTCTTCCCCTCCGGCTTCTCGTGTGGTGAAGTGAATCAGTACTACCAGCAGGTGCAGGCGCGTCGCCTGGGGCTTGAATATGTGTAAACGGAAGTGAGCGAGCAGGCAATGGCGGCGACTCCAGTCTTGCAGCAGTTAACGCAGTTCGGTGAAGTCCTTGACCCGCAAGCGTATCAGCTTGACGGGCTCACTCCCCAGCTTGCACTTGCCCCTTTGACCGTTGATGCGTTACGTGACGTATTGCATGTGGCCGCCGAAGCTGGATTAGCCGTTGTTCCCTGGGGCGGTGGAACGCAGATTGGCCTTGGAAATGTCCCCCGCGCATTCGATCTTGCGCTCGACCTTCGCCATCTTAACCATATCGTCAGCTACACACCTCACGATCTTACTGTCGCGGTCGAGGCTGGGGTAACTGTTGCCACGCTGCAGCGCGAGCTTGGCCGTCATGGGCAGATGCTTCCACTCGACTGTGCGACCCCTGAACGTACCACCATTGGTGGGTTAGTCGCCTCAGGGTTGGGAGGGCCACGACGCTATGGCTATGGCTCGCTGCGAGATCTTCTCATCGGTATTACAGTCGCGCTCCCAAATGGCCAACTCTCTCGTGGTGGAGGAATGGTTGTCAAGAATGTTTCCGGTTATGACATGATGCGCCTCCATTACGGTGCATTTGGCAGTTTTGGGGTGATTGTGCAAGTGAATTTCAAGGTCTTGCCTGCACCACGAGCACAGCGGACAGTGCTTGCTGGCTATGCAACACTTGACCAAGCGGCTGACCTAGCAATGGCAGTCCGAACGTCGCAATTGGCTCCAACGGCGCTGATTGTGCTCAATGCCTCGGCGCAGCGCACGCTTGGTGAGCACGTTGAAGGCTGGAGCGTCGCGTTGCGTTGTGAGGGCCCGCCCCAAGCCGTGGAACGACAGGCTGAACGGATTTCTGCGCTCGTGCGTGAGCATGGTGGCCGAGAGTGGGTGTTGGACGATCAGCAAACAGAGCAGTATTGGGCACGCGTTGCAAGTCTCATCGACGCTGCCCCCTGTGAGCAGGGGCTCCGCGTTCGGATTGGCGAACGCCCGTCATCGTTCAGTGACATCATCCCAACGATTGAAGCTGCCTGTACTGCTGTCAGGGTGCATCCGACGCTTGTTCTTGATGTTGGCTCTGGACTTGGGTACGTGACGATTGACGATGAGTTGTCTCCCGTAGCCTTCCAGCAATTGTGGGAGCGCCTGTGTACCCTTGGGCAACATGTCACGCTTTTGCGCGCTCCAGCTGCATTCAAGGCAGGCATCGATGTCTTTGGTCGCAGTCCAGCGAGTCTTGCTGTGTTGCGGGCGCTCAAGGCAACGTTCGATCCGAGTGCTGTCCTCAATCCTGGCCGCTACGTCGGAAAATTGTAGGAAGGTGCCACGACGATGGCAGTTGCGACGGAAGCCCCAGATACGCGGGTGGTACATGGTTTTCATGGTAAAGATGCGCCGGATTTTGACCTCATCCGGCAATGCGTGCACTGTGGATTCTGCTTACCCTCCTGCCCGACCTATCGCATCACTGGACGTGAACGCTCCTCTCCCCGAGGGCGCATCTGGTTAATGAAATCTGTCGCTGAAGGGCGACTCGATTTGCTTGATCCGCTTTTTGAAGAAGAGATGACTTTATGCCTGAACTGTCGCGCGTGTGAAGCCGTTTGCCCGTCAGGCGTGCACTATGGCGCGATTGTCGAGGCATCGCGTGCACAAATCGTGCAGCATCGCCCTCAGCGCTTCAAAGAGCGACTCTTTCGCTTTGTAGGCTTCCAGGTATTGCTCCGGAACATGACACGGTTTCGGTTGGCGAACCGGATGTTGCGCCTGTACCAACGATCGCCCCTCCGACCGTTGGTGCGGCGCTCTGGTATCCTGCGGCTCCTTGGCTTGGAACATGCAGAGTCGCTCATGCCGACGATAAGCCAGCATTTTGTTGTTCCTACGGGTCAGTTCTATCCTGCACAAGGGGAACGGCGCGGACGTGTCGCGCTTTTCACTGGCTGCGTGATGAGCACGGCTTATGCCCATGTCCATGAGGCGACGATTCGAGTGCTGACGCGTAATGGCTTTGATGTTGTCCTTGCACCTGGTCAAGGGTGTTGTGGAGCATTGCATGTCCATAGTGGAGAGCCAGAAACTGGGCGAATTCTTGCCCGGCAGAATATCGATGCACTTGAGAGCCCATATTTTGACGCGATTATTGTTAATGCCGCTGGCTGTGGTGCCATGCTGAAGGAATATCCGCAACTCCTGCGCGCAGATCATCGCTATGCTGAACGGGCGCAGCGCTTTGCAAGCAAAGTGCGCGATGCCATTGAGTTCCTTGCCGAACGAGGGCTGAGCGTGTCGCCTGGCCCATTGCCATGGCGGGTGACGCTTCAGGAACCGTGTCACCTTGCACATGCCCAGCGCATTACGCAGCAGCCTCGTCAGTTGCTTGGCGCAATTCCAGGTCTGCAGCTTATCGAGATGGCTGAATCTTCGTTATGCTGCGGTAGCGCTGGAATTTACAATCTCCTGCGACCACAGATGGCTTCGGCGTTACTCGACCGCAAGCTGCGCAATGCGCTTGCAACCGGTGCTGATGTCATTGTGTCAGCAAATCCTGGCTGTATGCTGCAACTTGAGGCTGGGCTCCGTGAACGTGGTGCTGAGGTTCCTGTCCTCCATCTGTTGGAAGTGCTTGACCGAGCATATGGGGCTGAACAGCAGGCTTCGGCTGCTACGGCATAAAACGCCTGCTCGTATGCGCTACACTTGGCAGGGAGCACGTGGGTGCTCGCATTCAGTAAGGACGTGGTGGGATGCGACGAATCGTCCTCTCTCTCCTTGCTGTGGCGCTTCTGTGGTCAGTCGGTGGAACGTACGCACTTGCAGCTGATACCGGTACGATCCAAGGCATAGTGAAGAACGGCACGCCAGGAGGCGGAAGTGTTGCCGGTCTGACCGTAACGTTGCGCCGGTTCAATGGTGCTGATCTCGTGCAGCAGTATACCGCGACAGTGGATGAGCAAGGACACTTTACATTTTCCGGACTACCTGTTGTTGATGGTGAAGCGTATATCGCAGTTGTGAACTATAAAGGCGTTCAATATGTCAGCTCCATGCTGCAACTCACCCAGAACCCTAGTCAGACTGCTGATATTACGGTGTATGAAACATCTCGCGATGCCAGTACAGTTCGTATCGATTCGCGTTCCCTTGTGATCGCCGGTGCGGTGCCTGAGCAACGGTTGTTGGAAATCATGGACATTATTATTGTCACCAATACTGGCGATCATACCTATATTGGTGATGATACTGGCACAGTCTTGCGCATTCCTTTGCCCGAAGGAGCACAGGAGATTAGCCCACAGGCTGACCCTGCAGTTGATTTTGGCCAACCTCGGCTGGATAACGGCACGCTGGTAACAACTGGGCCAGTACCTCCTGGCACCCATAATCTTGTGCTCAGCTATGCAGTTCCCTACAACGGAACACAAGCGACACTCGCAGTTGGGACAGCAATGCCAACCGGCACACTCCGTGTCCTCGTCCGCAACGGGACCTATGACCTCTCTTCGCGGTCCCTTTTCGATAACGGGACCGTTAATGTCAGTGGTGTTGACTATCACGTTCTTGCCGTTGATGCGCCGATTGTTGGCGATCGTCTGGTTATTACGGTCAGCAAGCTTCCGCGAGCTGGGGGTGGTGGGCTGAGCCAGACTGTCACCCTCGCGATTGTTGGAGCAATTGGGGGCGCTGGCTTTGTTGTCGCGCTTATCTTGCTGCTCTTAGTGCTCCAGCGCCGACGTACACAACTGCATACTGCACCGGCTGGTTCGCAAGCAACTGAGGCTGAACCTCGCGAGGTTTCGCCCGACGATGAACGACTTGAATTAGCCGCAGCCTTAAATCGCCTTGACATGCAGCGGGATGCTGGTGAGATTGATGAATCAACGTACGTACGTGAACGTGCTGCACTACAGGAACGACTGCGAGCCTTGCTCTTACGCGAGCGGGGCCTTGACGAGCTTGTGAGCCACTAAGAAATAGCACGATCACTCCTGCATACGGAACCAGTTTGTCCAAAAGCGTGAGGGAACACGCGTCGTGGTGACTATGCGGGTTCCCTCATGTGTTACTGTGCGTTACGATCGTAGGAGCCTGTTGGGGCGTGACGAACGCGTGGAGGTGAATGGAGGGAAGTGGTGACTGAGAAGCGGCCGCTCACGCCGGAGGACATTTACAACATCACGTTGGTCAGCGACGCGCAGATTGCTCCCAATGGTCAATGGGTAGCCTACGTCGAGACTCGCCTTGATCGTGAGGCAAATGACTATCGCTCCTCACTCTGGCTTCTTTCCCGTGATGGCCAAATGCGACGACGTCTGACGCGTCCTGATACACGCGTCAGCTCACCGCGGTGGTCGCCTGATGGGAAAGTGATTGCGTTCCTCTGCAATCGCTCTGGTACCGACCAGGTTTGGCGTATCGCGGTTGATGGCGGCGAGGCCGAACCGGTAACAGACTTGAAGGAGGCGGTGACCTGGTTTGCATGGTCTCCAGATGGACAACGATTGGCTGTCGTCAGCAAGGTACCGGCTGAGCAAGAACCCTCAACTGATGTTGTGCATATCACCTGGACGCGGTATCGCAGCGATGGAAATCCTGGCTTTGTCGGCGACCGAAAGCGACAGATCTGGATCGTGCCGCTTGATGGTAGTGAGCCGCAAATGGTTACGGAAGAGGCATACGATCACGATTGGGTAGTATGGTCGCCTGATGGACAATGGCTTGCCTTTGTTTCCAATCGTACTGCGGATCGTGAGCGCAATACCGTTAGCGAGATATGGGCACTGCGGCTCGAAGACAAGACAATAGTGCCTGTTGCAACAGGTGAGCGCGCATACTTCCACCGACCCTCGTGGTCTCCTGATGGACAACGGATTGCATTCACTGGCCACCAGGAGCCGTGGGCTGGCTCGGCGCGGAATGACCGCTTATGGGTCGCGTCGCTTGGAGGCAACGACCTGCGATGCCTAAGTGAGACGCTTGATCGCGCAGTTGAAGATAGCCTTCTTACTGATACTGCGGGAAGCACGAAACCCGGCCTCGTCTGGTCGCCCGATGGACAATGGATTTATGCGCAAGTGAGCGATCAAGGCAGTGTGCATCTCTATCGCTTTGCTCTGGATGGGACGGCCCAGCAGGTCGTGCTCGGCGGGAAGCGTCGTATTGTCGATTTCAGCATGAGTCAGGATGGGCAAACGATTGCCTACACTGTTGCCGACCCCTTGAATCCGTGTGATGTCTATCTGTGTGCTGCTGATGGTTCAGCCGAACAACGCCTAACCGCCGTCAACACGCCTTTCTTTGACGGAGTATTTCTCTCGGTGCCTGAGGAGCATTGGTTTACCAGCGCAGCTGAGGATGCGCAACCGATCCATGGCTGGGTACTCAAGCCATTTGGCTATGAAGAGGGCAAGCAATATCCATTGGTCCTTGAGATTCATGGTGGCCCTCATGCGATGTATGGCCATGCCTATTTTCATGAATTTCAGGTTCTTGCCGGCCAAGGGTATATCGTGCTTTTTACGAATCCCCGTGGAAGCCAAGGATATGGTGAAAAGTTCCTCTCCTGTACCCGTGGGGCATGGGGGAAAGCTGACTTGCCGGACTTACTCGGTGCCGTCGATGCTGTGATCGCGACTGGCATGGTTGATCCGGAACGACTTGGCGTGCTTGGCGGATCGTATGGTGGCTTCATGACGAATTGGGTGATCGGCCATACCAAGCGTTTTCGTGCCGCAGTCACGCAGCGCTGCGTGAGCAATATGGTGAGCATGTATGGGACAAGCGATATCGGTTTTCATTTCCTTGAATATGAGCTAGGGGGCACACCGTGGGAATTGCCCGAGCGATACTGGGAACTCTCGCCAATCCGCTATGTCCAAGACATGGAAACCCCGCTCCTGATCATCCACTCTGAGCAGGATTATCGTTGTCCAATTGAGCAAGCTGAGCAACTCTACATTGCTCTGAAGCGCTTCGGTCGAACTGTTGAGTTTGTCCGCTTCCCGAATGAGAGCCATGGCTTAACGCGCTCGGGTAAGCCGCGGCACCGCGTCGAGCATATGGAGCATATTCTTCGCTGGTTTCAAACACATCTCGGTGCAAACTAGTCTTCTTGTAGCAAAAGCTCCTGCTGTACTTGCGCGATAATGGCTTTCCCGCGCTCCAGAATAGCCTGCCGGCGATTGTCTGGCAGGCTTTTTTGTAATTCAAGCCAGCGATGCAGAACTGTGGCAGGATCAACCGCGTCCTTCGCGGAGATTGCGAGGCGTCTCGGCTGGTCGCGTGTTTCTTCGCGAAGAATGGCGCTCACGAATGATGCACCGTGTTCAAGGAGCTGGCGGCGGACGTCGGTGAGTCGAATTGTGCGGAGCTGCTGCGATGGGCCAGTAACGATAACGCGGACGATCGCTCCCGCTATGCGTTCGGCATGCCGCGTAATTGTCCGGGTAATAGTTGCTGTGGGATCAGCCATATCTTCTCGCAGTTCAACGCGCAGTGTGAGGAACGGGCGCGCAGGAACAGGATGGAAGGTCCATGAGACAGCGCGCGGGTACGGCCCATCGCCAATGTCAATAAC
>ERZ795042.284-NODE-284-length-45866-cov-288.956015_pt1 | contig 45866 bp, 42 predicted proteins | sample MGYA00375126_ERZ795042 | MGnify/ENA primary metagenome ERZ795042 (study PRJEB30171, sample SAMN05518105) | compost metagenome | isolation source: Feedstock adapted compost from Newby Island compost facility, Milpitas, CA | place: USA:Newby Island compost...
AAGGTACGTGAGGCGAGGGAGGAGCGAGGACGCCGGCCGCAGCCCCGCCCGCGGCCTCGGAGACAGGGGCTGCGGGCGCCGCTGGCGGAAGGCGAGGCCGGTACCCGCAGCGACGACCGAGCCGAGCGTACGGAAAAGGTACGTGAGGCGAGGGAGGAGCGAGGACGCCGGCCGCAGCCCCGCCCGCGGCGCCCGCTATTGCGCCGCCGATCTCGCCTCCCGCACGTAGTGATAGGCCAACGACCGCGCCAGCTCGGCCGCATGGGCCAGCGACTCGTTGGAGATCCGCTCCAGAAGCGAGCCGGTCTCCGGGTCGCCCGTGACCAGCAGCCACCGCCCCACCCGCCGGCATCGCGCGGCCAACGAGTGCGAGGTGGCGAGGTCGGCGCGCAGAAGCCGCGCGATCTCGCGTTGCGACTCGGGAGCCGGAGACTGCACGACCGGCCGCGCGATCCCCAGCGCCGAAAGGCGGGCGAGCAGGCGGTCGCGCTGCTCCGCCCGCGCGCCGGCGATGGCGAGCCACCGCGCCCGCAGGACCGGGTCGCTCGCCTTTCGGGCGCGCTGTGCGCCCAGCTCCGCCGCGACGACCAGCAGCCCGAACGCCTCCAGAAGCTCTCCCGCCCGCCTGTCTCTCTCCTCCATCCCCTGCCCCGCTCGCGCGACGTCAGCCGCAGGATGGAAATTGCGCGCCCGGACGAGCCTCCGCAAGCGAGCGCCCGCGGCGCCCGGGGCCTTCCCCCTGGGCGGGAACCGATCCGAGGGGGGCCGGAGTGTCTGCGATCCGAGAAATGCCAAGGATTGATCGTCGAGCGGCCGGCGAAGGCAGGGGGAAGCATTGGCTACCGAACGGCTCAGGGAGGGGCTCTCATACGAGTGGCGGGCGGAGCGCCACATCGAGGCCGTCCTCTGCGGCGTCGGCGACCGCCGCCTGGCACCCGACGTCGCCTCGCGGCTCATCGAACTCGCTGCCGCTGCCCGGGCGCGGCGCACGCGGCTGGAGCGCAGGCTCAAGGCGCTGGGAGCCGGCCCGAGCCTGGCGGCGATCCCGCCCCTCCTCGACCGCGTGGACCAGGCGATCGAGGTCGCCCTCGCCTCGGCCCGTGCCTCGGCCGACCGCTATGCGGCGCTGGCGGAGCTTTCGCGCCGCCTGGCCGACCCGGAGACCGCCTTTGCCTGCGAGCTCAATCGAATCGGCGCGGAGGAGTCGGCGCTGGTCCTCGAGGGCCTTCTGGCCCTGGAGGTCGACCGAAGGGCCCGCAAGGCCATGGAGGGCGGTGGCCGGCGATGAGCCCGGGCCGGCGGATCGAGACGGGGGCCTTCAGACGTCGACGTGGGCCGTGCAGTAGGGGCACCGGATCCACCCGGTCCAGCTCTCGCGGATCTTGATCTCCTCGCCGCAGCAGGGAAGCGCGACCACCCGCATGTCGTCGGGCTCCGGACCGAGGGTCGCCTGGAAGGGCGTCGGGGGAATGGCGAGGAAGGTCGGATAGGGGTTGTCGCCGAGCGAGCGCTCCACGAGGCGCAGCTGCTCGAAGCGGATCTCCGCCTCCAGGCTCTCCGCCCGCCGCGCCAAATGCTCGCGCTGGTCGGGGGTGAAGAAGCCGTCCGCGGACTCCCGGTGGGCGCAGTACGGGCAGGCCAGCGGATGAGCCTGGTCCACCTCGTCCAGGTTGGCGAGGCGGATCGAGGCGCCGAGGTGGTGCAGGAGCAGGCGCCCCTCCGTCTCCGTCCACCGGACCTTGAACTCGCGCTGGCAATCCGGGCACCGACGGCGGGAAAAGCCGGCCCGGTCGAGGGGGAGCGTGATCGTCTCGACGCCCACGTCGCAGACGCTAAGCGCCCCGCCCTGGCGCGGCAACGGGCTGCTTCTCGGGCGACCAAAGCGCGTCCAGGAGGCGGACGAGCTCCTGCAAGTCGGCGACGGCCTTGCCGATCGCGGGCGGCGCCTTCTGGCGCCCGACTCCGAAGAGGACGAAGGGCACCTCGCCCAGGCCCGGCAGCCGCCGGAGCTCCTCGGCGCAGGGCCCGGGCCCGCCCTCCATCTCCGCGTGCAGGATCACCGTGTCCGGCAGGAAGACCTGGGCGCGGGCCACCGCCTCCTTGCGGCCGCTGGCAAAGGAGACGGAATAGCGGTTGCCGAGGGCCGACATCCACTCCCGGCGATCCGCGCCGCTCACGCCCACGACGAGGAGCCGGCGCGCGGCGTAGGCCCGCGCCGAATCGGTGGGCAGCGAGAACGAGAAGATCGCCCCTCCTCCGGGCCGTTGCGAGGCCCAGATGTCGCCGCCGTGCAGCTCCACCAGCTCCCGGCAGATGGCGAGTCCGAGGCCCACGCCCTCCCCCGTCGCCCCCTTGCGGTAGCGCTCGAAGAGGATGGGGAGGTCCTCCACGGCGATCCCCGGGCCTCGGTCCCGCACCTCCACCACCAGCCAGCCGGAAGTCGGGCAGGAGGAGACCTCCACCTCGACCTCCGTTCCCGGCCGGGTATGGGCCACGGCGTTGGAGATCAGGTTCTCCACGATCTGCCGCACCGCGCTTTCGTCGGCGCGGACCACCGCGGAGCTCTCGCCCACCACGCGGATGGTGACCTGCTTCTCCGCCGCGTAGGCGGCGAAGTCGGAGGCGATCTCGCGGATGCAGGCGGGCAGATCCAGGGGTTCGAAGGCCGCGACCCAGGCGTTCTTGCCCTTGCTCCGCACGAGGATCCGTTCCACGAGCTGGAGGATCCGCCGCGCCTGCCGCTCGATCACCGAGATGCTCTTGTACTCCTCCGTGCCCTCCATCCGCTTCTGCAGAAGGCGCGTATGCCCCAGCAGCACGTTGAGCGGTGCGCGGAGGTCGTGGGAGCAGACGGCCAGAAACTCGTCCTTGATGCGATTCGCCTCACGGAGCTGCTCGTTGAGCCGCTCGAGCTCCTCGTATCGCTCCTGGTAGGCACGCTCGAGCTCGTCCTTCTTCTTGCGGACGCTCGAATGCAGCCGCGCGTTGCGCACCGAATTGGCCACGGTCGAGGCGACGGCGCGCACGAAGGCCTGTTCGTGCGGCCCGAAGGCAGTCCGCCGCGCCAGGCGCAGAAAGAGCGCGCCCACCGCGTCGCCCTGCGCCACCAGCGGCGTGACCACCAGCGATGCCACCGGCATTCCCTTGAGGAGGTGGCGGACGTCCTCCATGAGCGGGTCGGTCTGGACGTCCTCCACCACCACCGCGGACTTCGACTCGAGCGCCCGGCGGATCTCCGGGTAGCGTGCGATGTCGATGGGGAGGCGGCGCAGGTCGGGAACGTCGTGGGAGGCGATCACGATCGCCTGGTCGGAGTTGCCCTCGACCAGGATGGCCGAGCAGCGGTCCGCCGGCACGACCTGCGCGACCTTTTGCACGACGACGCGAAGCAGCTCCTCGAGGTCGAGGTGGCTCGTGGCCGCCTCCGCGATCTCCAGGAGCGCCTCCAGGTCGGAGCGCGGCAGATTCGAGAGCTGCTGCATGCGGCGGCGAGTCTAGGCGCAAGCCGCCCTGGGATCAATGTGACGGGTCAGGTCCGCTTCCGCCGCGTCGAGGAGGTCCGGCCCCGGCGCGCGGACGCCTGGGGCGGCGCGCGAATTCCGCCCTTCTCCGGCCCCTGCTGGGCAAGGCTCCGCCGCAGCATCTCCGCCAGATCGACCACCTTCGCCGGCGGTCGGAGTCGGGCGGCAGGCGCCGGAATTCCCTCCAGCTTCCGGGCGATCAGCCGCTCCAGCGCGGCCTCGTAGCGGTCCTCCCACTGCTCGGGCTCCCACGGACCCGCCAGCCGATCCACCAGCAGGCGAGCCAGCTCGAGCTGGTCCTCGGGAACCTCCGCCGCTTCCCCCGAGGGAAGGTGCAGGCCCTCGTCGGAGCGAACTTCGTCCGCGAAGTGCAGCGTGTGCAGGGCGAGCGCCCGCCCGCGCGGCCGGACCGCGGCGAGGCTTTCGCGGTCGCGGAAGACCACGCGCGCCACCCCCACCCGCCCGGTCTCCCGCATGGCGCGGTGCAGCAGCGCGTAGGGGCGCTCCGCGCCCTTGCCCGGCTCCAGGTAGTATGGCCGGTCGAAGTAGAAGGCGTCGATCTCCCCCTCCTCGACGAAGCGCTCGATGGAGATCGCCTTCTCGATGCCGATGTCGATGGTGTCGAGGTCCTCGTCCGTGATCTCCACGTAGGCGCCCTTCCCGTACTCGAAGCCCCGGACGATCTCCTCGGAGGGGACCTCGCGGTCCTCCAGCTCGCAGAACTTCCGGTAGCGGATGCGGCCCTGGTCGGGCGCGTGCAGCAGGTGAAAGGACGTGCGGTGGCTCTTCACCGCCAGATAGAGGCTCACGGGGATGTTGACCAGCCCGAAGCTGATCGCCCCCTTCCAGACGGGTCGCGCCACCATACCCGATCGGTAGGCACGCCGACGGGCACCAGCCAGCGCCTCGAGTCTCGGTGGTCGCTTTCCGCGTCCATGCACACCTCATCGATCGAGGAAGAATCATGGCACGCAGAGGCAATGGAAACGGAGGCGTCGAGGACCGCTGGTCGCGCGAGCCGGAGATGGTCCGCGACCTTCGAGGCTGGCGCGAGTGGGGGCCGGCGGAGATTCGCGAGGACCTCGACCGGCGGACGGCCGCCCGGGACATCGACCGCCGCCACCAGTGGGAGAGGCCGCCCCGCCGGTGGGGGCGCTATCCTGAGGAGGAGCCCTACGAGGGCCGGTGGGGGCGCTGGCGGCGCCGGGAGCCCTGGGAGTCGACCTACCGCTGGGAGGAGGAGCCGGAGCGACGCGGCTTCGGGGGCTACGGCGCCGGACCCTACGGCGGTTCGTACGGCGGGATCGGCCCGGGCGAGGGCGATACCTACCCGCCCACGGGCGTACGCGGAGGGCCGTCCGGCGGCGGCTCGCTCGCCGGCGGTTTCGGCCTGACGGCGGGCTGGAAGCGCGAGCGGATGCGCATGCGCACGGAGGGCGCGCGCCCCTGGCGCCGCTGGCCCATCGAGGGCCCGCTGGTCCGGGACGTGATGACGCGCAACCCGCGGGTGCTGCCGCCGGACGCCACCGTGCGCGAAGCGGCCCGCGTCATGCGCGAGGAGGACGCGGGCATCGTCCCCGTCTGCCAGGACGGGCGCATCCTCGGCGTAGTCACCGACCGCGACCTCGCCGTCCGCTTCCTGGCCGAGGGCGGCGATCCCGACAAAGTGCCGGTCTCCGAGGTCATGACGGGCGACGTGCAGGTGGCCATGCCCGACGACCTCCTCGTCGACGCGGTCCGCGTGATGGGCGAGGAACACGTCCGTCGCCTGCCGGTGGTGGACCGCGACGACCGCATCGTCGGCATCCTTTCGATGACCGACGTGGCCCGAGAGGCCGAGGTCGACTACGCGCTGCAGGACGTCCTCGACCGCATCGCCAGCCGCCGCTCCTTCTGGTCGCGCTGGTAGGGGAGGCCGGCGAAGGAAACAGGCTTGCGGGGGCTCTCGGTAATTTTTTCAGGCCCGCTCGCCGCCAGACGGGGATTGCACCCGAACCCGGTAATTTTTACCGATCCCCGGAGGGGACATACGTTTCACAACGCTTCAAGCCCCTGAATTCGCAGGGGTTTTTCCGTGGATGCGCTGGCACCTCGTTCGCATGGGCGAAGGGCCGGTTCGTCTCGGACCGCCCGTCCCGTTTCGGAGGCAGACATGCGACTTTCCAACCTCCCCGCATCTTCGGGTTCCCTCGCGATGTATCTATCGGAGATCAACCAGTATCCGCTCCTCACCCAGGAGGAGGAGCAGGCGCTCGCCCGCCGATACCGGGACTACGGGGACGAGGAAGCCGCGCGCCGCCTCATCACTGCCAACCTCCGCTTCGTGGTGAAGGTCTCGTACGAGTACCGGTCCTACGGCATCAAGATGGCCGACCTCATCCAGGAGGGAAACATCGGCCTGATGAAGGCGGTGCAGAAATTCGATCCGGATAAGGGGATCCGGTTGATCTCGTACGCGGTGTGGTGGATCCGAGCGTACATCCAGAATTACATCCTCAAGTCTTGGTCGCTGGTAAAGCTCGGCACCACCCAGGCCCAGCGAAAGCTCTTCTTCTCCCTCGCCCGCACGCGTCGCGAGATCGAGAAGCTGCAGGGCATCGAGGAGTCGCAGGACCCCAAGCGCATCGCCAAGAAGCTGCGGGTCAAGCCCTCCGAGGTGACGGAGATGACCCAGCGCATGGAGGGTCGAGACCTCTCCCTCGACGCCCCCATGGGCGAGGACGGCGGCAACACCCACGTCGACTTCGTGGCGGACAACGTTCCCGGGCAGGACGAGACGCTGGCCGAGGCCGAGGAGCGGGAGATCGTCAGCAGCCGCGTCGAGCAGGCCCTGATGCGGCTCGATCCGCGCGAGCGCTTCATCATCGAAAAGAGGGTCATGAGCGACAAGCCCATGACCCTCAAGGAACTCGGCGAGCACTTCGGCTTCTCGCGCGAGCGCGCCCGCCAGCTCGAGATCCGCGCCAAGGAGAAGCTCAAGCTCGAGCTCGTCCAGCTCATGGGCGACCTGGAGCCGGAGGGCGTGGGGCCGATCCGGCTCGACGCGGCCGCGCACTAGGCACCCGTTGTAGCAACCGGCCGTCGCGAGGCGGCGGAGGCGGCAGGCGAGGCGCCACGCGCCCGCCGACTCTTTGCTGCCGGCCGGGCCAATCCACCGCCCGCCCAGCGACGAGCGATGCAGGCGCTACCGGTATGCGCGGCGACCGCCGCGGGCGGCTGGGCGCGCCGCTCAGCGCCCGAGGTTGAAGCAGGCGCGGCCCGGGTAGATGGCCGCCTCGCCGAGCATCTCCTCGATGCGCAGGAGCTGGTTGTACTTCGCGATGCGGTCGGAGCGGCTCGCCGAGCCCGTCTTGATCTGGCCGCACTCCAGCGCCACCGCCAGGTCGGCGATCGTGGTGTCCTCCGTCTCGCCGGAGCGGTGGCTCATCACCGCCGTGTAGCCCGCGCGGTGGGCCATGCGCACCGCGTCGATCGTCTCCGAGAGCGTGCCGATCTGGTTGACCTTGACGAGGATGGAGCTGGCCACCCCCTCGGCGATGCCCCGCGACAGCCGCTTCACGTTGGTGACGAAGAGGTCGTCGCCGACGAGCTGCACGCGATTCCCCAGCCGCTCGGTGAGGAGCTTCCATCCCTCCCAGTCGTCCTCCGCGCAGCCGTCCTCGATGGAGGCGATGGGGTAGCGCTGGCAGAGCTCGGCGTACCAGTCCACCAGGCCCTGGCGGTCGAATTCCCGGCCCTCGCCCGAGAGCACGTAGACCCCGCGCTCCTTGTCGTAGAGCTCGCTCGAGGCGACGTCGAGCGCGAGGACGACCTGGTCGCCCAGCGAGTAGCCGGCCCGCTTGCAGGCCTCGGCGATCACGGCGAGCGCCTCCTCGTTGGAGGGAAGGTCGGGCGCATAGCCGCCCTCGTCCCCCACCGCGGTGGAGGCGCCGCGCTCCTTGAGCACCCCCTTGAGCGCGTGGAAGATCTCCGCGCCCCACCGGAGCCCCTCGGCGAAGGAGGAGGCGCCCACGGGCATGACCATGAATTCCTGAATGTCGACCCGGGTGTCGGCGTGAGCCCCGCCGTTCAGGATGTTCATCATCGGGACCGGCAGGGTCCGGGCCCGCACACCGCCCACCCACCGGAAGAGCGGCTGTCCGTTGGCCTGGGCAGCGGCGCGCGCCGTCGCCAGCGAGACGCCGAGGATGGCGTTCGCGCCGAGCTTCGACTTGGTCGGGGTCCCGTCGAGCTCCAGCAGCCGGGCGTCGACCGCCCACTGATCCTCCGCGTCCACGCCGAGGAGCGCCTCGCGGATCGGGCCGTTGACGTTCTCCACGGCCTTGAGGACGCCCTTGCCGCGGTAGCGATGCCCGCCGTCGCGGAGTTCGAGGGCCTCGTGTTCGCCGGTCGAGGCGCCCGAGGGCACGGCTGCGCGCCCCACGTCGCCCGTGACGAGTTCCACCTCGGCCTCGACGGTCGGATTGCCCCGGCTGTCGAGGATCTCCCTGGCTCGGACGTCGACGATCTCCAGCATCTGGCCGCTCCTCCGGAAAAAATGGCGGCCAAGATAGCGGGCACGCGCCGGTCAGGCAAGCGAGCGTGGAATGCCGGTCTCGAGGAAAGAAGGCGCCGGAACGGCGCAGGAAGGGAAAAGAGGGGAGCCGACCTCCGGGCCCGCGGCGTCCGGATCAGAGGTCGATGACGATCACGCCGCGTTCCGGCGTCTTCTTCTCCTCGTCGCGCGGGTTCCGAACGGGGAATTCCGGCGCCGGGATCTCGAGCCGGGGTCGCTCCTCCTCTCGGATGCGCTCGGCCCGCTCCCGTTCCTTCCGGAGCTGGTCGATGATGAAAGCATCGAGCATGGCCTCGTCCTCCTACCGAACCACCTCTCCGGCCGCCGCCACCTGCCCCTGCCCAAGCACCTGCATCTTCGATGCCACGGGGCCGGAAAGGTCGCGTCCGAAAAACGCTCGGCGCGCGGCCGATCTGCCCCGTGACCTGCTCTCCACTTCCGTCATCGGCGTCAGCTCGGTTCGAATCCGAATCGATCTTCCCCGCGCTGTCGAAAAGAAGTCAAGAATCGCTACTGAAAGCAAAAAGGGGGTCGCTTGGCCGCTTGCCCTCCCCGCGCGGGCACCTATACTCGGGGCGAACCACCTGCCCCGGGGGTCGACGACATGATCCGACGAACGACTCTTCTCCTACTCGCCATCGCGTTCCTCGCCTCCTGCAAGCAGCGCCAGCCGGAAGCCCCGCAGCCCTCCTCCGCCGCCGAGCAGGCCGGCGCCGAGAAGGCTGCCGAGAAGCAGGCCGCCGCTGCCGAGGAGGCCGAGAAGGACGCCTCGGTCGCCAGCGTCTCCGGCAAGAGCGACCCGGCCTGCATCGGGCCCATCGGTCCCGGCGAGACCGGGACCGTGACCATCCGCGACCGCAAATTCGTCCGCAACGGCCACGAACTCCGCATCGAGGGCTCGGCTCCCGAGGGGGCCGAGGTGCGGATCGGCGTGCTGGCCAACCTCAACGTCGCCAACGGGGAGAATCTCTTCAACCTGCGGCGCTATCTCGCCGAGTTCGAAAAGGCCGGCGTGGAGCTGATCCTCGTCGCCGGCGACAGCGGCGACGAGCTCGCCGCCATCGAGGGCAACCTGCGGGCGGTGGCCGAGGCGGGCGTTCCCGTGCTGGCCATCGCCGGCAACCGGGAGCGGACCCGGGACTTCGTCGCCGCCGTCGAAAACGTGCGGAAGGAGAAGCCGAATCTCCTCAACGGCCACCAGATCCGGCAGCTCGGGCTGCACGGCCTCGACATCGTCACCCTGCCCGGCTACCACGACCCGCGCTACATCCATCCGGAGGCGGGCGAGGGCTGCCAGTACTTCGTCGAGGACGTGAAGGCAGTCCAGGAGCTCGCCGCGCAGGCGAAGAACCCTGTGCTCTTGCTCGCCCACGGCCAGCCCAAGGGCGTCACCCGCGACGCGCTCGACGTGATCGCTCCCGACGGGGAGCACATCGGCGATTCCAACCTCAACGAGGCGATCCGGGCGGCGAACATCCGCTTCGGCATCTTCGCCAACGTCAAGGAGGCCGGCGGCAAGGCCCTTGCCGACCTGGAGGGCAACCGCGTCGTTCCCGAGGGCGAGTGGTCGGAGGCGCTCTACCTCAACCCAGGCGCGGCCGACTCGCTGGAGTGGACGATGAACGACGGCACGCCGGCCCATGGCATGGCGGCCATCCTCCACTTCAAGGACGGCAAGGCTTCCTACCGCGTCTACCGCGCACCCAAGCTCACCGAGGCCGAGCGCGAGGAGGCCGCGAAGCTCGCGCCGGCGAAGGTGGCCGCCGACTGAGCGCCGCTCGACGCCGCGCGCACGGAGCCCCCTCCACCGGAGGGGGCTCTTTCGTTTCTCGCCGGCCAGGCGGCGCCTGGACGAGGCCCGCCCTGGCCCTCGACCGTTGCCTGCCCGGGCGGCGAGCGCTCAGGGGCGGCACTTCCGGATGGCCTCCACCGCCTCGCGGGCCGCCTGGCGAACCTGCACGTGGTAGTCGGCGGCGGCGAGGGCGCGCAGGAGGGGCATGGCCTGGAAATCACACCGGGGCGCCAGCACCCGGGCGGCGGCGGCGCGGATCTCGGGCCGGTCGTGGGCGAGGTGGAGCCGGGCGGCCTCGACGGCGACCTCGCCGTCCAGCGCCGCGAGAGCCAGCAGCCACTCGGGCGTCACCCTCCCTTCCGCGCCGGGTTCGAGCAGCGCCTTCCCCGCCTCCGCCCGGCCGAGCCGGGCGAGCGCCTCCGCCGCGCGGGACGAGGCCGTCTGGCGAAAGATCCGCAGGAGCCGCTCCGCGTCGTGGCGCCGCTCCAGGGCCTCGATGGCCAGCCGGCCGACCTCGCCCTCCTCCGCGGCGAGGCCGACGAGGCGCTCCGCGACCGCCTCGTCGGCGTTGCGGGCGAGGGCTTCCAGCGCCGCGCGGCGCGCCTCGCCCGAGGGGTCTCGCGCCGCCAGGGCGAGGAGCGGCTCGGGGTCGTCCAAGGAATCCACGGCGAGGGCGGCCTGGACGTCGGCATCGGCCTCCGGCGCCTCGGGCGCTCCCCCCTTCTCGGCGGGCTCGGACTCCGGCGCGCACTCGTGGCCGCCCGCGCGCGCATGCCGGGCCAGAAGCCGCGCGGCGGCGGGGTTCTGCGCGGCGCGGGCCACCTCGCAGGCCTCCTCGGCCCCGGGCTCGAAGCGCAGGTAGGCCCGGGCGGCGGCCACGGCCTCGTCGCCCTCGCCCTGCGCCGCGGCGCGCAGCGCTGGAGCGGCCTTGGGGTCGCCGAGGCGCTCCAGAGCCTCGATCGCCGCCAGCCGCCTCTCCGGGATCTCCGATGCGAGGAGCCCTTCGAGGGCCTCCCGCGCCCGCGCATCCCCGCCGCTTAAGGAAAGCGCTCGCGCCGCCGCCACCACCACGCGGGTGGAGTCGCCCTCGAGCAAGGCGACGAGGCGCTCCACCGCCTCCGGCCGCCCGGAGCGGCCCAGGAGTTCGAGCGCGCCGACGAATTCCGCCACGCCTCCGGACTCGAGCGCCGCCCCGGCGCGCTCCCAGATCCACCTCGCCTCCTCCTCGATCAGCCGGCGGAGCTTCTCGTGGTCGTCGCCGAGAGCGGCGACGATGGCCGCGCGCCCCTCCAGGCCGTGGAGCGGATAGGCGGCCATCAGGTAGGGCTCTCTCGCCGGCGAGTCGAGGCGGCGCAGCGCCTCGAGCGCGGCGCGGCGGACCTGCGGGTCGGGGTCGTCCACGCGCTCGCCCACCCAGTCGACGATCTGCGGCTCCGACCGCGCGGCGGAGATGGAGAGCGCGAGGGCGCGGATCGCCGGCGAGGGATCGGCGAGCAGGCGCCGAAGGCGGGGAAGGTCGAGGTCTTCGGGCCGGCGCGCAAGCGTCTCGAGCGCAGCGATGCGCTCGGCGTGCGTGCCGCGGTCGAGGCGGGCCAGGACCTGCTCGAGAGCCTCGCGGTCGCTGCAGGCGGAAGCGAGCGCGAGCGCGAGCAGGGCGGATGCGATCCTTCGAGCTGCCACGAGCGTTGAAGTACCGCCCTACGGCGGGGCGATCAAACCTTGCGACCGCGAGGGCGCCCACGAGGGGTGCCGCGGGGTCGCGCTGCGCCGAGGATGGGGTCGCGGACGGCGCCCGCGCCGGGCCCTCGGCGGCGCTTCGGGATCCCACCCGGCGGCGGAGGCGCCTCTTCCCGAACCGCCTGCTCGAGCTGCCGCACCTCCTTTTCGGAGAGGAAGCGGAGTTCGCCGGGCGTCATCCCCTCGATGCCGATCCCGGCGTACTCGATCCGGATCAGGCGGTCCACCGGGTGGCCGACCGCCTCGCAGAGCCGCTTGACCAGGTGATGCCGGCCCTCGCGGACCACGATCCGAAGCCAGGAGTTGCGAACGAGGACGCGCTCGACCTCTACCTCGTCGGCGCGCGCCGGCCCGTCCTCGAGCCGGACGCCCCTCCGCATGCGCTCGAGCGTCTCCTCGGTGGGGATGCCCTTGACCTTGGCGCGGTAGGTGCGCGGCACGCCCCAGCGCGGATGGGCGAGCCGGTGGGCGAGATCGCCGTCGTTGGTGAGGAGCAGCGCGCCCTCGGCGTCGTAATCGAGCCGGCCCACCGGGAAGACCCGGATCTTCAGAGGCCGGAGGAAGTCGCCCACCGAGCGGCGCCCCTCGGGATCGGAGAGGGTGGTGACCACCTTGGGCGGCTTGTAGAGCAGCAGGTGGATCTTCTCCTCCACCCGGGCCACGGGCTTGCCGTCGACGGTGATGGTGTCGACCTCCGGATCGGCGCGCGTGCCGAGCTCCCGGACCACCTTGCCGTTTACCCGCACCCGCCCCTCGAGGATCATCTGCTCGGCCGCCCGGCGAGAGGCGACGCCGGCTCGGGAGAGGATCTTCTGCAACCGTTCCCGGGCCATCCTCAATCTCCGTCGGTGCCAGTGGCCGGCGAGCCGAGAACCTCTTCGACCGAGCGGCTCTTCTCCTCGGCCTCGGCCACGGCCTGCTCGAGCTCGGCCAGAGCCGTCTCGCTCTTCTCGATCCGCGCGCGCTCCGCCTCGACGTAGGCCGGATCGACGAGCTGGTCGATCGTGGTCTGGATTCCCGCCAGCGCCTCGGGCCCCAGCTCCTCCTCGACGATCGCCTGGCTCTCCTCGGTCAGCTCGTAGTACTCGCGCAGCGTCGGCAGCGAGGCGAGGTCTTTGAGCTGGAAGAACTCCAGGAATTCTCGCGTGGTCCCGTAGAGGAGTGGCCGGCCGACCTCGTCCTTCTTGCCCAGGATCTTGATGAGCTTCCAGTCGAGCAGCGCCTTGATCACCGCCCCGCAATCCACGCCGCGAATCTCCTCGATCTCCGGCCGGGTGATCGGCTGCCGGTAGGCGATGATCGCCAGCGTCTCGAGCGCGGCGCGGGTAAGCCGCCGCGGCTTCACGCGGAGCAGACGCCGCACGTACTCGGCCGACTCGGGCGCCGTCCGAAGCTGCCAACCGCCCGCGACCTCGACGAGGATCACGCCGGAGATCCCCTCTCGCAACTCGCCGGAGAGCGAATCGAGCGCCTTCTGGATGCGCGCCGGAGGAAGGCCGGTCACCTCGCGGATACGCGCGACCGTCAGCGGCTTGTCCGAGACGAAGAGGAGGGAGTGCACGACGTGGCGCACCTGCTCGTCGGAGAGCCGCCGGGCGCGCGCCTCGAGCTTCTCGAAGTCGCCCTCCTCCTCGGGCTCCGCGATCTCGGCGGGCGGCTCCTCCCCCTCCTCATCCCGCGCCTGCGCGATGGCCTCCTCCTCGGCGGTGGGACGCTCCTCGGCGAGCGCCTCCCAGTCGCCCTCGGCTCCGCCCGCCTCGGCATCGTCCGCCTCGGTCCCTGGCTCGACGACCTCCTCTGCCGTCGGTACCGCAGCCCCCTCCACCGCGGTGGACGGCTCATCGCCGTGCCATCCTGTGATCGCCTCGGCGGCCTCGTCCGGGGCCCTACCGCCCTCCGGGCCCGTGGGCAGCTCACCGCTCTCCGCCCCGGCCGCCGCCTCCACGACTTCGGTCGGCGCCCCCGCGTCCTCCGCCGCGGCCGCCGCCACCGAGGCTTCGGCCGTCGGCGCCCAGGCGGCCTCCGCGGCGGAGGCCCGCGTCTCGTCGATCCTCTCCTCGCTCAAGGAAATCTCCCCGTATGCGCCTGGTTCAGGCGTAGTCGTCCTGGATCTCGACTCCCTCGGCCCCGAAGCGATCGCCTCGCAGGATCACGATGACGTCGTCGGCCGACCTCTGTAGCACGCGAGCGAGGCGAAGGCGGACCATTTCGAGCAGGCCGAGGAAGGTGCCGATCACCCGCGGCCGACTCCGCTCGCCCTCGAAGAGCTCCCAGAACTCCAGCGATTCCCGCTCCGCGAGCGCCCGCGAGATGCGGTCGATCGCGTCGGCGATGGAGAGCCGATCGAGGCGAACCTCGTGCTGCCGCTCGGGCTCGAGCCGCTCGAGAACCTTGGCCAAAGCCTCGACCAGCCGCACGACAGGGATCTCGCGCAGGCCGAGGTCGCCCTCCTCCGACGGAAGCTCCACCGGGCGGAAACCGCGGGTGAAGACCGTGCGGCCGAGGATGTCCTGGCGCGCGAGGTCCTCCGCCGCCGCCTTGTACTTCTGGTACTCGAGCAGGCGTCGGACGAGCTCGGCGCGCGGATCGCCCCTTTCCTCCTCCGCCTCCTCGGGGGGGACCTCCTCGCGCGGCAGGAGCATCCGGCTCTTGATGTGGGCCAGCGTGGCCGCCATCACCAGGAACTCGCTCGCCACGTCGAGGTTCAGCGCGCGCATGCGCGCCAGGTAGGCGAGGTACTCGTCGAGGATGAACGCGATCGGGATGTCGAAGATATCGAGCCGGTGCTCCCGGATCAGGTGGAGCAACAGGTCGAGCGGCCCCTCGAAGGAGGGCAGGCGCAGGCGAAAATCCGCCGACGCCGCCACCAGCTCCGCGGAGGGCTCGATCTCGTTCGCGTCGGACCTCGCCACGATTCCCTACCCCGCGATCGCCCGGGTGATGGCGGACATCCAACCATAGACGACCGCCGCGGGCCACCGGATCAGGTCGCGGCCGAAGAAGAGGACCGCCAGGAGCAGGAAGGGGGCGTAGGGAAAGATCCGCTCGTAGGCCGAGGCGGCGCGGGCCGGAAGCAATCCGTGAAGGACCTTGCTGCCGTCGAGCGGCGGCACCGGCAACAGGTTGAAGACCGCCAGCCCGACGTTGAGGACGAAGAGGCTCCCCAACAGGCTCGCCACCGCCTCCCCGCCCCAGCCGAGGCGAAGCGCCAGGCCCAGCAGGACGGCCGCCAGCAGCGCCAGCGCCAGGTTGGAGGCCGGCCCCGCCGCCGAGACCAGCACCGTCCCCTTCGACATGGAGATCCGGCGGGAGAAGCGCGTCGGATCGATCGGGACCGGCTTCGCCCACGCGAAGAGGACCGTACCGGTGCCCAGGACCTGGAGCGCAGGCAAGAGCAGCGTCCCGACCGGGTCGATGTGCGAGATCGGGTTGAGGGTCATCCGTCCCATCCTCGCGGCGGTATCGTCGCCGAGCCGGTAGGCGGAGGCCGCGTGCGCCCACTCGTGCACCGAGAGGGAGAGCATCACCGGGACGAACCAGAGGATGGCGGCGAGGATCGGCTCCACGTGCAGGCAACAGGCCGGGGGGAGGGTTTCGTCCCCGGCGCGGCCGTTGGGGTAGCAACCGGGCGCCTGGCCTGTCAATTCGTTCTGTCCCGGATGGTTTCGCTGGGATATGGAGAGGGCCGATGTCCCGCGAGACCCGAGACCGGCCGAGGGCGCGCCTGCCCCGCCAGATCCCCTTCATCATCGGCAACGAGGCCTGCGAGCGCTTCAGCTTCTACGGGATGAGGAACATCCTCACCCAGTTCCTCGTCACCTACCTTCTCCTCGATCGGGGGGAGCTTTCGGTCCGCGAATCCGAGGCCAAGGAGATCTTTCACCTCTTCGTGATGGGGGTCTATTTCTTCCCCCTCCTCGGCGGGTGGCTGGCCGACAAGTGGATCGGCAAGTACCGGACCATCCTCTACCTGAGCCTGGTCTACTGCGCCGGCCACGCCTGCCTGGCTCTCTTCGAGTCGAACCGGGCGGGCTTTTTCACCGGCCTCTTCCTCATCGCCCTCGGCTCGGGAGGCATCAAGCCTTGCGTCGCCTCCTTCGTCGGCGACCAGTTCGACCAGTCCAACAAGCACCTGGCGCAGAAGGTCTACGACGCCTTCTATTGGATCATCAATTTCGGCTCGTTCTTCGCCTCGCTCCTCATCCCCCTGACCCTCGAGGCGTGGGGGCCGAGCGTGGCCTTCGGAATCCCGGGCCTGCTGATGTTTGTGGCCACGGTGATCTTCTGGGCGGGCCGCCGGCACTACGTGAACGTGCCGCCCTCCCCGAGCGACCCCCACGGCTTTCTCGCCATCGCCCGAACGGCCCTCCTCGCCCCCGCCGCGAAGGGTCGGCGCCCGGGCCTGGCGGCGGCCGCGGCGAGCGTGGTCCTCGGCCTCGGCTCGCTGGCCACCATGCCCTACCTGGGCTTCCTCTCCTCGCTCTGCCTGGGGCTCGTCGTCTTCCTCGCCTTCTTCGGCTTCGCCCTCGCGCGCCAGGTCGATCGCGCGCACGACGTCCACCCGTTCGAAGATGTGGAGGGCGTGCGCAACGTGCTGCGTATCCTCGTGATCTTCTTCCTGGTCACGCCCTTCTGGTCCCTCTTCGACCAGAAGGCCTCGACCTGGATCCTCCAGGCCCGGGCGATGGAGCTTCCCGACTGGGGCTTCTTCCGCAGCCCCTCCCAGATGCAGGCGCTCAATCCGCTCCTGGTGATGCTCCTCATCCCCTTCAACAACGTGGTCCTCTACCCGGGCCTCGAGCGGATGGGCATCCGGGTGACGCCGCTGCGACGAATGACCGCCGGCATGTTCGTCGCGGGCCTGTCCTGGATCGCGGCCGGCCTGCTCCAGCTGGCCATCGACGGCGGCGCCCGCACCTCCATCCTTTGGCAGGTCCTGCCCTACGCGCTGCTCACCTTCGCCGAGGTGCTGGTATCCGCCACGGGACTGGAATTCGCCTACAGCCAGGCGCCGCGGAAGATGAAGGGCGTGATCATGAGCTTCTGGACCCTCTCGACCACGGTCGGCAACCTCTGGGTTCTCCTGGTCAACGCGGGGATGCGCTCCGGGGCGCTCCAGGCGGCGGTGGCGAGCACGGGGCTGAGCCAGATGGCCTTCCAGATGTTCTTCTTCGCCGCCTTCGCCATGGCCGCCGGCGTTGCCTTCGGCCTGTACGCCACGCGCTACAGGATGGTGGACAACTACCGAGTCGCCTAGAAGTCTGTTGCGAGGACCAGCTGCTGCGGCGGTACCATCGGGGCCGCGTGCTCGCTCCCCGCCCCTCGACGTGGCCACGGCCACGCCTGCGTCGCTCGTCGCTGCGCACCGAAGCGCGCGGCGCCCGCCTACCTACGGGGAAGGACCGACTGCGGGTCGATGGGCGTGGTGCCGCGGCGCACCTCGAAGTGCAGGTGGGGGCCGGTGGCGCGGCCGGTCCGCCCGACGGTGCCGATCTTCTGGCCCTTGCGCACCCGCTCTCCCTCGCGCACGAGGTTCTCTCGGTTGTGGGCGTAGATGGTGATCAGCCCGCCCTCGTGCCGAAGGATGACGAGGTTGCCGTAGCCGCGCTGGACGCCCGCGTAGAGGACCTCGCCGTCGGCGGCGGCGAGGATGGGCGTCCCCTCCGGCGCGCTGATGTCGACGCCGTCGTGGCGGCCGCCGCCCCTCGCACCGAAGCGGCTGTAGATCACGCCCTTGACCGGCCAGGCCAGGGCGGGCGCCTCGCCAGCGGGAGCGGGGCCGACCGCCGCTGGCCGGGATGCGGAGGCATCGGCTCGAGCGGAGCCCGCCGTGGGCGGCGGGGCCTGCTCGCGCACGCTCGCCGCGCGCGTCGGCGTACCCTCGGCGACCCGGACGGGAGTGGGACTGCCGCCGTCGCGCCGCGGGGGGAGGAGGAGCTCGCGGCCCACTGCCAGCGTGCGCGGATCGGAGATCTCATTGAGGTCCATCAGCTCGTCCAGGTCCACGCCGTATTGGCGGGCGATGCGGTAGAGCGTCTCGCCCTCCTGTACCACGTGGACCGGCCCCTCCCCGCCGTGGCCTCCGGCGCCCTCGGTGGAGACCGGCGGCGGTGCCGGGCTCGGCGGCGGCGGTGGCGCTGCCGGCCGCTCGCGGCGGACCCAGGTGGCCTGCGGGGGCACGCACGCACCGAGGCCCAGGGCGAGGACGAAGGGGGCGAGCGCTCGCGCAGACCACCGGGACATCCCCCGAAACGTCCGCCGCTTTCCCGACCGCTGTCAAGAAGGCCTCTGTGGGAAACGCCGACTTGAAAGCCGGCGCGGGCCGCCCCAGCTTCGCCCCATGGCCACGGTAGCTCCGACCGCGCGCCTCTTGCGCATCCTCGCGATCTTCCTGGGAACCATCGTGGCCCTGCTGCTGCTCTCCGGCCTCGCCCTCGTCCTCCTCGTCCGCAGCGATCTCTTCGAGCAGCAGGTGCGGCAGCGCGTCCTCCCGGAGGTCTCGCAGCGGCTGGGCCGGGAAGTGACCGTCGAGTCGGTGCGAGGCCGGGTCCTGCCCCGCCCCGGGGTCGACATCCAGGGCCTGCGGGTGGCCGGCCAGACGCAGACGCCGCTCCTGGTGGTGGAGGGCGTCGACGCGCGCCTCGCCGCCTGGCCGCTGATCGCCAGCCGTGGGCGTCGGATGGTCCTTCGCCGCCTCCACGTCGAGAACCCCACGGTCCACCTCGTTCGGCTGCCCTCCGGCAACTGGGACATCCCCCGGCCTCCGCCCTCCAAGCGGAAGATCGAGATGGCGCTCGAGAACATCACCGTCTCCGGAGGGCATTTTCGCGTGGTCGACGCGCGCGGGCCTCGCACGCTCTTCGAGATGGAGGACCTCGACGCCGCCGCCTCCTTCGTCGATTCGGTTCTGGCCTTCCGCTCCCTCGACGCCGAGGCCTACGGCGCCTCGCTCGAGGCTAGGGGAAGCCGGCTCGATGCGGGGGCGGAGCCGATCGCCTGGGACCTCGAGGCCGCGGTGGAGGGCCTCGCTCTCGAGGCCCTGCCGGTTCGACGCAGCCCGCTCGCCGGCACGCTGGCCTTCGCGCTGAACCTGGCGGGGCAGGACGTGCTGCCGGCGCGGATGGGGCGCACGGCCACGGGCAGAGGCTCGATCGAGAGCCGGGACCTCGTCTGGCGCGCGCTCGACCTCCAGGGCGCGCTCGCCTCCGAGCTGGGAAGTCTTTTCCGCCAGGTGGGCCTGCCCGTACAGCCGCCGGCTGGCGGAGAGACGCGCCTCGGCGATCTGCGCCGCTCGGTGACGGTCGAGCAGGGATGGGTGCGGCTGGAGGAGCCGGTGGAACTCGATGCGCCGATGGGGCGGACCCGACTGGGTGGCCGGTGGCGACTCGGCACGGAGCTCGACCTGTCGGCCCAGACGGACCTCACTCCGGAATTCGTTTCCGAGCTGACGCGGGGCGAGCTCCGCCCGAACTCCGCCGTGCCCGTGCGCTACCGGATCCGGGGCACCTTCGCCCGCCCGCGGCTGGAGGACGTGGATGCCAGCGCCTTCTTGCCCGTGCTCATGGAGGAGGGCGCCGACCGCCTGCGGCGCGAGCTGGAGAAGATCCTGCCCCCCTTCGGAACGACCCCGTGAAGGGCCTCGCCGCGGGAGGACGCGCGCCTCGACCAGCCGCGGCCCCGGCCTCGAGCCTCAGACGCGCTCGACCGAGTAGACGCCCTTGATCCGCTCGATCGCGGCCATCACGCCCTGCAGCTGCTTGAGATCCGAGATGGCCACCTCGAAGGTGTTGACGGCCCGATCGTCGCCCGTCGACCGGCAGTTGGCCTGGGAGATGTTGACGCCCGCTGCCGAGAACTTCTGGGAGATGTCCGCGAGAAGGCCCGGTCGGTCGGAGGTGAGCACGCGCACGGTGACCGGCCGCTTGAATTCCCCCGCCTTCACGTCCCACTCCACGTCCACGCGGCGCTCCTGATCCATGGCGAGAACGCGGTCGCAATTCGCCGTGTGCACCGTCACGCCCCGTCCCCGCGTGATGAAACCCACCACCTCGTCGCCGGGGACGGGATTGCAACAGCGCCCGAAGCGAACCATCACGTCGTCAATGCCGTTGATCTTGACGCCGCTCTTGCCGCCCTTGCCGGCGACGCGGCGCAGCATCTCCGTGAGCCTGGAAACGGGCGCGGGGGCCTTCGACGGCTGCTTCTCCAGCTGCTCCGGCGGGACGACGAGCTGGATGACCTGCGAGGGCGAGATCTTGCCGTAGCCGAGCGACGAAAACAGCTCCTCGGGCGTCTTGACGCCGAGCTCCTGGAGGAGCTTGTCGAGGTCGTCGCGCTTGATCACCTTGCCCAGGCCCATCCCGTACTTGCGCAGCTCCCGCTCCAGGAGGTCGCGCCCGAGCGCGATGGCCTTCTGGCGCTGCTGCTGCTTGATGAAGGCGCGGATGCGGGTCTGCGCCCGGGAGGTCTTGACGAAGGTCAGCCAGTCCTTGGAGGGGAAGGCGTTGGGGCTGGTGAGGATCTCGACCGTGTCGCCGTTCTTGAGCCGGTAGCGCAGCGGAACGATCTTGCCGTTGACCTTGGCCCCGACGCACTTCTCGCCGATCTCGGTGTGGATGGCGTAGGCGAAGTCGACCGGCGTCGAGCCCTGGGGAAGGTCGATGACGTCGCCGCGCGGCGTGAAGACGAAAACCTCGTCGGTGAAGAGGTCGACCTTGACCGTCTCGAGGAACTCCTTCGGATCCTTGAGGTCCTGCTGCCACTCCATCAGCTGGCGCAGCCAGGCGAATTTCTGGTCGTCCTTGAGGTAGCCGGTGCGTCCCTCCTTGTACGCCCAGTGCGCCGCGATGCCCTCCTCCGCCACCTTGTGCATCTCGTGGGTGCGGATCTGGACCTCCATGCGATCGCCGAAGGGACCGATGACCGTCGTGTGAAGCGACTGGTACATGTTCTGCTTCGGCATCGCGATGTAGTCCTTGAACCGCCCGGGAACCGGTTTCCACAGGGCGTGGACGAGGCCGAGCGCCTCGTAGCAGTTCGAGACCGTCTTGGTGATGATGCGGAAGGCGATGACGTCGTGGACGTTCTCGAAATCGATCCCGTGCTCCCGCATCTTGCGCCAGATCGAGTAGAGGTGCTTCCACCGGCCGGAGACCTGCACCTCGAGTCCGTTTTCGCGCATGTGGCGCTCGATGAGAGCGCACGTATCCTCGATCGCCCGCTCCTTGGCCTTCTTCCTCTCGGCGACCTTCTGGGCGAGCTCCTCGTACTCCGCCGGGCGCAGGTACTTGAAGGCGAGGTCCTCGAGCTCCGCCTTGATCCACTGGATGCCGAGCCGGTTTGCCAGCGGCGCGTAGATGTCGAGCGTCTCCTGGGCGATGCGGACCTGCTTGTCAGGCCGCATGTGCTCCAGGGTCCGCATGTTGTGGGTTCGATCGGCCAGCTTGACGAGGATCACGCGGATGTCCCTCGCCATGGCCACGATCATCTTGCGGAAGTTCTCCGCCTGCTTTTCCTCGGCGGAGGCCTCCTTGGACATCTGCACCTGCGACAGCTTGGTCACGCCGTCGACGAGGTCGGCGATCTCCTCGCCGAAGAGCTCGGCGAGTTCCTCCTTCGTCGCCAGCGTGTCCTCGAGTGTGTCGTGCAGCAGGCCCGTGACGATCGAGGCCTCGTCCAGCTTGAGCTCCGCCAGGATCCCGGCGACCGCCAGGGGGTGCGACAGGTACGGCTCCCCCGACTTGCGGATCTGTCCCTGGTGGACCTTGGCCGAGTAGACGTAGGCCTTCTTGATCAGGTCCAGATCTGGATCGGGATGATACTGCGCGACCCGCTGGAGGATGTCGTTCAGGCGAAGCATGGCCTTCTGGGAGGGGGAAGCTCGGATCCCTCCTCGATCGGGAACGCCCGATGAGAGCCGAGCCTTTCCCGCGCTTCCATCTCCAATCGTACGATCCTACCGGGAGTTGGCAAGGAAGTGGCGGGCGCGCCGCCGGGGCGGAAGGCCCGTCGGCAGCGGGGCGGACGCATCGATCGTGGTATCGTCGCCGGTCGAGACGGCCGTTAACACGCCCCGCCCCGACCGCGTCTGCGAGCGTTGCCAGGCGCCAGCCCTTCCCGACGCGCAGCATTGCGTCCGCTGCGGTAGCCGGCTCGCGAGCGATTCGACCTCGCTCGTCGAAGCCTCCCTCGGGATGCGGCTGGCGCGCATCGACGCGTTCTTCGGCGCGGACGCCGAGCTCGTCCTCCTGCGCGGAACAGAGGCCTCCGGCGCCATCTTCCCCATTCCCCGGGGCGGCGCCACCCTCGGCCGGGCCGAGGGGACCATACGCCTGCCGGCCGACGAGACCCTCGGCGCCCGCTGCGCCGCCTTCGAGTATTGCGACCACCTCCTCTTCGTCCGGGACCTGGGAAGCCCCTCCGGGGTCTTCGTCCGCATCCATTCCCAGGTGGTGCTCGAGCCGGGCCAGTGCTTCGCGCTCGGCGACCACCTCCTCCGCCACGGTGGGCTGGTCCATCCCCCCGCGCAGCCGGATCCTCGATACGGCGCGCCCCTGCCCGGACAGGGCCCCTTCCTTCGCCTGGAGACCGTCCTTCTCGGCGGCGGAACCGGCCGGGTCTGGGTCCTCCCCTTCCCGGTTCGCATCGGCCGCCGGCAGGGCGAAGTCCACCTCCCCGACCGATTCGTCTCCGCCCGCCACTGCGCGCTCTATCGCGACGGCGAGCGCGTCCTCCTCGAGGATCTGGGCAGCTCGAACGGCACCTACCTGCGCATCCCCCCCGACCACCCCTGGCCGCTTCGGCGGGGGGATACCCTCCGCCTGGGCCGCAACATCTTCCGCGTGCAGTAGGCAATTTGCTGGCATGGCACGGCGCTGGGTCGGGACGGTCCTCCTGCTCGCGGGCTGCGCCACCGTCGCCCAGGCCACGAGGGCGCCGGTGGCCGCGGTCGGTCGCCTCCTCCTTTCGGAAGACGAGGAGAAGCGGCTGGGCGACGAGCTCGCCGCCGAGGTCCGGCAGCGCGAGCGCATGGTCGACGACGCCGCCGTGCAGGAATGGATCGCGAAGGTCCAGGATCGCATCGCCGCCGCCGTACCCGAGGAGGACCGAAAATTCCCCTTCCAGACGCAGGTCGTGGACGACCCCGAGACGGTCAACGCCTTCGCCCTGCCGGGCGGGCACCTCTTCGTCTACAGCGGACTGATCCTCCAGGCGGAAAACGAGGCGGAGGTGGCCGCCGTCCTCGCCCACGAGGTGGCCCACGTCGCCCTCGACCACCCGGCGCAACAGCTCGCCGCCCGCATCGGCGTCGACACGCTCCGCGCCATCGCCCTGGGCGAGCGCCCCGGCGCGATCGCCCAGCTCGCCTCCGGGATCGCGGCGCAGGGCTACGTGGCCGCGCACAGCCACGAGCAGGAGGAGGAGGCAGATCGGTACGGCCTCTTCTACCTGGCCGGGGCGGGCTACGACCCCAACGCCATGGTCTCCTTCTTCCGCAAGCTCGACCGGCTCCAGGGGAGCGAGCCCGACCTGGTCTCGCGGTTCTTTGCCAGTCATCCCAGCACCCCGGAGCGGATCCAGCTCCTCGAGGGGACCATCCGCGAGCAGAGGCTCCGGGGCAAGGCGACGGCCCAGGTGGGCGGCTTCGAGCAGATCCAGGCCCGGCTGCGCCGCTGAGGCGCGCACCGCCGCCGAGCCATGGCGCTCCGCCCTGGCGATTGACGGGGCGTGCGGCCGGCGGCTAACGTGCCGTATCCTCCTCGCGAGGGGATCATGACGGAGTGTTTCGCCTGTGGCCTCCCCAACCCCGCCGACCGTCACTTCTGCGAGAGGTGCGAGTCGGTGCTGGTTCCTGCGGAGAGCCAGATCCCCAGGGAGCCGGTGCTGATGGCACGACAATCCCCCGTCCCCACGCCGGCCGGGCGACGCTGCGCGGCCTGCGGGTCCATCCTCGCCCCCGGATTCTCCTTCTGCATGGAGTGCGGCGACGCGGTCGCCGGGGGCAGAGCACGCCTGGTCACCCTGGCTGAGGACGGCACCGAGGAGAGCCTCTGGGTGCTGCCCGACGAGGAGGTGGAGATCGGCAAGGACGTGGGGCCGCTCGCCTTCCTCGACGATCCCTACGTCAGCGCCCGGCACTGCCGCTTCTACTTCGCCGGCGAGCGTCTCCACGTCGAGGACCTGAACTCCCTCAACGGCGTCTTCCGCCGCCTGCGCGGCGACGAGCTGCTTCGCCCCGGCGACTGGTTCCGGGTGGGTCGCCAGCTCCTGCGGCTGGAGACGATGACCGCGCCTGCGCCCTCGCCGGACGGCACGAGGATCTGGGGCTCCCCCAACCCGGGCTACCGCTACCGGGTGGTGCAGATCCTCGAAGGCGGCATCCCCGGGGAGGCCTTCCCGCTGCACGAGGGTGAGAACCTCCTCGGCCGGGAATCAGGCGACGTCGCCTTCCCCCGGGACCGTTACGTCTCCGCCCGCCATGCCTGCCTGACCGTGACCGACGCGGGCGTGCGGCTGCGAGATTTGGGCTCCTCCAACGGGACCTTCGTCCGACTGCGCGGCGCCGCCGCGCTGGAGAGCGGCGACCTCCTCCTCATCGGCAACCACCTGCTCCGCGTGGACGTCGGCCTCTGACCCGCGCAGGCACCGGGCCCCATCGGCGCCAAACGGATGCGCGCCCCGATGTCGGAACGCGCGCGCTGCGAGAAAGGCGAGGAGACGACTTCTCTTCCTGTCGTGCGCTCCTGTCGTGAAGTCGCGCCCCGTTTGGGCAAATGATTCTGCGAATCATTCTCACCGCGGGCGCACGCAAAAAGGCAACGACGAATCGCCTTCTCTTCCGGCGATTCGGTCCACCCCCGATCTCCGGGTGTGGAGGCGCGCGCCGGACCACGCGGGAAGACCGAGGACCGGAGCCGCCGGGGGGAGCGCATGCCCCTCGCGGGGGCGCGACTCCCCGGGAGAGGGACAGGGATCAGCCGTAGGACTTTTCCTTCTTCTCCTGCTCCTCCTTGCAGCGGATGCAGAGCGTCGTCACGGGCCGAGCCTCGAGGCGCTTGATGCTGATCTCCTCCTCGCAACGCTCGCAGATCCCGAAGGTGCCTTCCCGAATGCGCTCCAGCGCTCGCTCGATCTTCTGAAGCAGGAATTTCTCCCGGTCGCGCAGCCGGAAGATCATCGACTGCGTGTACTCCGACGACGCGAGGTCGATCTCGTCGGGAAGATCTTCGGTGTCGAAGGTCGACTCCTCGAGCAGGGTGCGCTTGGCGCTCTGCAGGAGGGCCTGCCGGGACTCTTCGAGCATGGCCTGAAAGCGCTGCAGATCCTTGGCGTCCACCGTCTCTCCGTTCTCCGGGCGAGCAGCTCGGCTGCTCGCTTTACAACTTGCCGTAATGGCAAGAAAAAGGTGGGCTTACTTAGCAAGTCCGGAATCGAGCCGTCAAGCCGTCCGGAACCTTTCGCATCCACCGCGCCTATCATAACCTTCGGGCTCGAACGTGCAGGAACGGATCATCCCCCGAGGGAGCCCCCGTGCCCGATTCCGCCAAGTTCGACCGTGACCTGCTCCGCGCCCTCCTCGCTCTCGCCGCCAAGAGCAGCGTGGACCACGTGCTCTACGTCTCCGATCGGCCCCTGCCCCCGGAGGAGGTCCGCGGCAAGGCGTGGCGGAAGAAGCTCGTCTACGCGGTCAGCCGCGAGGACCTCGCCCGCGAGCTCGAGGCCGAGGGATACCGGGCCGTGGTCATCCCCGCCTACGAGTACCCCCGCATGGAGAAGATCAAGGTGGCCCTGGTCACGGCGGGGCATTTCTTCCAGGAGGGCGAGACGGTCCTCTGCCTGACCGGGACGAAGGGCAACATCGACACGATGCTGAAGGTCCGGGTGGGCGAGGAGAACGAGGACCTCATCACCCTCGAGTCGCTTCACCTGCCCCCCGAGATCGACCTCGCGGTGGCGGAGCAGGTCCTCTTGCTCGCCCAGGCCGTCGGCCAGGAGGGGTTCGAGGGCCACCCCGTCGGGACCATCTTCGTCCTCGGAGACGCCACCTCGGTGATGGAGAAGTCCCGCCAGCTCACCATCAATCCCTTCCAGGGCCTTTCCGAGGCGGAGCGCAACATCCTCGACCCCCGCATCCGCGAGGCGGTCAAGAACTTCTCCGTCCTGGACGGCGCCTTCGTGATCCGGGAGGACGGCGTGGTTTTGGCCGCGGGACGCTACCTGCAGAGCGGCGGGCCCAACGTGAAGATCCCGCTGGGCCTGGGGGCGCGCCACGCTGCCGCCGCGCACATCAGCGCGACGACCCGTGCCATCGCCGTCGTGGTCTCGCAGACCTCCGGCTCCGTCCGCCTCTTCAAGAACGGCGAGATCATCTACGAAGTCCATCCCTCCCACCGCCGGATCTGAGGCTCGACCTGCCGCGATCTGGGGTGCGCGCCTCCCTCGAACGGGAGGCGTTCGCCGACCGACCCGCCCGGCACTCCGAACGCAGCGCGCATTCGAGACAGCGCCGCGGGTTGCGCCGCGCCGGGCAGAGCCCGCTCATGCCGAGGTGGCAGAGGACGAAGTCGTAGCGGACCGGATCGTCCGGATCGAGCCGGGCCAGGGAGGCGGTGACCTCCTCCGCCGTGCGCCAGGAGGCGTCGCGGCGCCGCGTCAGGCCCAGGCGCAGCGAGACGCGGTGCAGGTGGGTGTCGAGGGGGACGACCAGGACGCGGCGCGGCAGCAGCCCCTCCCAGGCGCCCGGATCCACCGCGTCGCGCCGGACCATCCAGCGCAGATAGAGCAGGAGCCGTTTGGAGGCGCTTCCCCGCCTCGGGTCGGCGAGGAGGTGGTCGAGCGCGGCCGGCTCCCCGAAGGCCGGCCGGGCGCGCGCACGGCCCTCGTCCCGGATCCGGGCGGCCAGGTCGGCGAGGGCGAAGCGCAGCGACCCCGTCGCCTGCCACGCCCGCGCCATCCATGCGCCCAGGCTTCCCGCCTCCTCCACCACCGCCTGGATGCCCGCCAGAAGCGCGGCGAGGTCCGCGGCGCGATGGAAGCGATAGGAGAACCACTCCAGCGCCGTGCGGTCGCGGGCGGGATCGAAGCGCTCCACGAAGCGCCGGGGCGAGGCGCCCATGCCGTCGAGTAGGCGCCCGAGCCTGGGCAGGAAGACGCCGACCTGGCCGTAGGCGAAGCTCGCGGCGAGCAGGCCCGCGACCTCTTGGTCGGCCGGATCGCGGTACCTTTGGACCAGCGAGACCGGGTCGTTTGCGATGCGCCGCCTCGCGTCGAAGCGCTCGACGAAGGGGTCGAGCACCGCCTTGAGCCGGGCCGCCCGGGCCTCAGAGAGCATGCCTCTCCTCCCCTCCCCCGCCCGTCCGCAGGGGCTGCGGCGAGGCGCCCTCGCCGGGTTGCCGGCGGGCCGGATCGGCACCAGTCGTTTTCGAGGAGGGATTTCTCATGGACCGCTCGGGCGCTCGGATCGCGTGCATCGTGCTGGGGGCGTGGCTCTTCGTCTCTGCCTTCCTTCTGCCCTATTCGGGGGCGCAGTTCACCAACGCCTGGGCGGTGGGCCTGGCGGTGGTGGTCTTCGCGCTCGCCGGCATCGCCAGCGTTCCGGCGCGCTTCCTGGTGACGCTCGCGGCGGTCTGGCTCTTCCTCTCGGTGTGGATCCTGCGCGGGGCCAGCGCGGGCGCGAAGTGGAACAGCGCCATCGTCGCCGTCCTTCTCTTCATCCTCTCGCTGGCCCCGGGTCGGGGCGAGCGGCCGATCCTTCCCCCGGCCCGGCGCGTGCGGGCGTGATCCCCTCCCCCTCCGCCTCGCGCGCGGCGAGGCGCCGGTCCCAGGCGCGGACGAAGGGCCACCAGAGCGCGAGGGAGAGCGCCAGGTTGACGGTCTGCAGCAGCACGGCGCGCGCGTCGCCCCCGGTGGCCAGGTAGGCGCCGACCGGCGCGGGAAGCGTCCAGAGCACGTCGAGGTGCGGGCGCGCCACCAGGTCCAGCCGCATCGCCAGATAGGTGGTGGTCGCCGTGGCGAGGGGTCCGAGGAGGAAGGGCACGGCGAAGCGCGGATTCATGACCACCGGCAGGCCGAAGAGGATGGGCTCGTTGACGTTGAAGAGCGAGGGAACGAGCCCCAGCCGCCCCACGCCCCGCAGCGCCCGGCTCCGCGCCCGCGTCAAATGCAGCGCCAGCCCGAGCGTACCGCCGGACCCGCCCTGCCAGACGAACCACAGGAAGAACTCCCGCGTGGCCACGTGCGGGAGCGGGAGGCCGTCGGCCCTCGCCGCCATGTTCTCCGTGAGCATCGAGAGCCAGATCGGCTTGAGCGCACCGAGGATGGCCATCGGGTGGATCCCGAGGAGCCACATCGCGCTGTCGACGAGGACGACGGTCCAGGCGCCGAAGAGCGAATCGGTGACGGCCACCAGCGGCGCGATCGCGCCCGCGACCGTTCCCAGCAGATCCAGCCCCGCCACGTGGACGACGGCCCAGACCAGCGTCACGCTGGCGAGCGCGGGGACGATCGCCTGGAAGCTGCGGCCGATCGTCTCCGGCACCGAATCCGGCAGGCGAACCGTCCAGCCCCGGCCGACGAGGACCCGCTGCACCTCCACCGAGACCAGGGCGATGGCGATGGCGCCGAAGAGGCCAGCGGGGCCGAGCGCCGCCAGGGAAATCCCCGGCCCTCCCTCCTCCAGCCGCACCGGCGCCTGCGCCACCAGAAACGAGGCGAGGGCCACGAGCGGCGCCGCCGCCTCGTCCATCCCGTAGGAGCGCGCCAGGGCGCGGGCCACGGCCAGGCAGACGTAGAGGCCGATCGCCCCTCCGAGGAGCCGGTACGGGACGAGGAGGACCTCCGACCAGGGCTCGAGCCGGGCGTGGAGCGCGGGGATCGGCGGCTGGGCGAGGAGGAGGAAGGCCGAGCCCACGAGCACCAGCGGAAGCGCGGCCACCACGCCGTCGCGAACCGCGGCGAGGTGGCGCTGCCGGGCGAGGCGCTCGGCCAGGTCCGAGAGGCGGGCGCGAGCGGTAGCTTCGGCTCGGGGCTCGGGCGGCATTTTAGGCCGGCCCGCTCAGCTTCCGCTGGCCTTGCGGACCTCCTCCTCGGTGAAGACGGGGGGCGCCGGGTGGTTGGGGCCGACCGGATAGGGCTCCCGGGGCTCGACCGGCTCGGTGGAGTGCTCCGCCACCCCGTGCAGCGGGAAATGCTGGTCCTCCGGCTGGGCCGAGTCCTTGCGGCGCAGCCACGGGTCGGAAGGATGGGAGACGGCGGGCCCCTTCAGCAGCCGCTCGATGGGATAGACGAAGCCCTCACGCGTGTACTCCGGCGGCGTGTGCTGGTAGGTATCCATGCGGATGGCGTCCTTCGGGCACGCCTCCACGCACAGCCCGCAGACCACGCAGCGCAGCTGGTCGATGACGAAGACGGTCGGATACTTCTCGATCGGATCGTCTTCGTACTCGCCCGCCTCGATGTAGATGCATTGCGCCGGGCAGATGGTGGCGCACATGTAGCACGCCACGCAGCGCGGCTTGCCGTCCTCGCGCGGAACGAGCCGGTGGGTCCCGCGATAGCCGACCGGGTACGGCGCCCTCTCCTCCGGGTACTGGAGGGTGGCCACCTGGTTGCCCAGGCTTCCCTTGCGGTAGGCGAAATCCGGGCTCGGGTCGCGCCCGCCGAAGAGGTTGCGAAGGAAGTGCCGGGTGGTCACCGCCAGGCCGCGGATCACCTCGGGCACGAAGAGGCGCTGGTACCAGGAGAGTTGGGCCGTCTCCTCGGCGGTGCGCTTGATTTCCTTCGTGGAGGCCATCGAGTCGCTCTCCCTTCTTGCTGGAGCCACGCGGGAATCAGTGGTGCCCCGTTCCGCCGGCCATCATCCGGCCCGGCAGGACGAGCGAGGTCGGTTGCTTCTTGGGATAGAGGGCCGTCAGCCCCACGATGAACAGGATCTCCGCCAGCCCGACGATCGCCAAAAGCTCGAGCGAGGGATCGGCCAGCAGCAGGACCGCGGTCACCGCGATGTTCGCCAGGGCCGCCGGAAGCAGGATCTTCCAGCCCAGCGACTGGATCTTGTCGAAGCGGAACCGGGGCATCGTCCAGCGGATGGCCAGCTGCAGCCAGCACAGAACGATCACCTTCAGGACGAAGTTCGTCCCCAGCACCACCGCCAGGCCGAAGTCGCCCAGGGTGGCGCGCAGCCACTCCTCCACGCCCCAGGCCGGCGGGAAAGGCAGGTGGTAGCCGCCGAGGAAGAGCGCGGAGACCACGCCGCCGAGGACGACGGTGCCGATGAACTCGGAGATCATGAAGAGACCGAAGCGCATCCCCGAGTACTCGACGAAGTAACCCACGATCTCGGACTCGCCCTCGGGCGCGTCGAAGGGCGGCCGCTTCAGCTCGGCAAACGACGCGGTGAAATAGAGGATGAAGCCGATCGGCTGCAGGAAGATGCCCCAGGCCGGCAGGATGCCGCCGAAGAGCCCGCGGTTCTGCCCCTCGGTCATCACCTCGAGCTGGAGGGTCTGGAAGATCATCATCAGCCCCACCAGGCTCATGCCGAGCGCGATCTCGTAGGCGACCATCTGCGAGGAGCCGCGCAGGCCGCCGAGAAGCGCGAGGCGGTTGTTGGAGGCCCAGCCGGCCAGCGCCGTGCCGAAGACCGCGATACCCGCGAAGGCGAAGATGAAGAGGACGCCCGGATCGTAGCCCGGCGCCACCTGCAACGAGACGGGGAAGAAGCCGTCCACGCCCAGCGAGGCCGCCAGCCCGCTGACCAGCGGGATCTCCGAGGCAGGAACCGTCGGCGCCACCGGCACCACCGCGAAGAGGACGAAGGCGGTCCCGAAGGCGAGCATCGGCGCGAGCGTGTAGAGGAAGCCCGAGGCATGCGCCGGGACGAAGTCCTCCTTCGTCAGCATCTTGATGCCGTCGGCGAGGAAGTGCGGGATGCCGAGGAGCGCCTTGTCCCGCAGGCCGGGCAGACCGAGCCGCGCGCGGTTCGGGCCGATGCGGTCCTGCATCAGCGCCGACCACTTCCGCTCGGCCACCGTCAGCAGCGAGGCGATCACCATCACCAACACGAGAAGCAAGGTGATGGTGTTGGCGACGGCGACGCCCACGTACGGCTTGTCGAAGAGGGCCCCGGTCACGACACCGAGGGCGCCCGCGGCGATGTAGAAGAGCGCCAGAACCGCCGCGATCAGGGCGCAAAGTCCGACGATCAGTGCACTGATGAAGGCAGCGCGCATGGACTCCTCTCGCTCAGGCCGCCGTGCCGCTGCTGCGCAGCGGGAGCAGCTCGCGCATGCCGGCGGGCCGTCCGTCCACGGTTCCGCCGGGGAGCGGAACCACACCCTTCAGATACCTCCGCGGCGTCGCGTCCCAGTCGAACGAGCCGAGGCTTCCCTCCGGCAACTTCCGGCCGAGGTCCATGAAGACCTCCCGCGCGGAGCTCCAGCCGGTCTCCTGGCCGAGCTCGCGTAGCAGCCGCGCGGCCCACGCCCAGCCCGGACGGGCGCCGCCGCGCGGCGGGTAGGCGGCCAGGAAGCGCTGCGCCCGGCCCTGAAAGTTCACGAAGGTGCCCTCGGATTCCGAGTGCGGCGCGAGCGGGAGCGCCACGTGCACCGCGTCGAGCAAGGGCGTGACGTTGGTTCCGAGCGCGACGACCACCGAGGCCTTCTTCAGCCACTGGGCGAAGCTCGACTCGTCGCCGGGGATCTCCAGCCCGGCGAGGAGGACGCGATCGGCCTGGGTCGACAGGAGCGTGTCGAAGGGCCGGACCTCCAGGCCGAAGGCCCGAGCCGCCAGATCCACGCCCTTGCGGTTCGGATTGCGGTCCGCGCGCAAAAGAAGCTTGTCCGCCTCGCCGGCGGGGCGACCGGAGACGAAGATCGCGTCGGCCCCGAGCCCCTCGCGCGCCAACGCCGCGATGGCGAGGGCGTCCTCGAGGGAGAGGAGCGGCGAGACGGCCACCGCCAGCTTGCCGCCCTGCTCCGCCAGCCTCTTGGCGGCGGTCGCCACGGCCGCCTCGGCCTCCACCTCCTCGCACTCGACCCGAGCGCGGACGAGCCGGTCGTCGTGCAGCGCGTGGTACGAGAGCCGCCCGAGGTCACACATCCAGTACTGGTTGACCTCGGGGTTCTCCCGCGGTCGGTACCGATAGGGCACGCCCTGGAAGTGGTCGAGGTAGACGTTGCAGCCGCGCTCGCAGCCCGTGCAGATCGAAGGCGTGGCGGTGAGGAAGTACGCGCGGGCCCGGAAGCGGTTGTCGCGCCACGTCAGCGCGCCGACCGGGCAGAGGTCGACGATGTTGCCAGAGTAGTTGTTGTCGAGCGTCTTGCCCGGGAAGACGTCGATGACCTCGCGCGTGCCGCGCCCGAAGACGCCGAGAACCGGGTCGCCGGCGATCTCCTTCATGAAGCGCACGCAGCGCGTGCACATGATGCAGCGCTCCTGGTCCAGGACGATCGTGGGCCCGAGGATCTTGCGCTTGTTCTTCATCCACTTGGGCCCGTCCAGGCGCGACGGCTTGTAGTCGTATTCCTGGTAGTAGTCCTGGAGCCGGCACTCCCCGGCCTGATCGCAGATGGCGCAGTCGACGGGGTGATGCAGCAGCAGAAACTCCTGCACCGCCCGCTGCTGTTCCTTCACCCGCTGGGTCTGGGTCCGGACCTCCATCCCCTCCATCACGGTGATCTGGCAGCCGGGAACCAGCTTTCCGGGGGGATGCTTGTTCGTCTCCACCAGACACATGCGGCAGTTGGCCGCGATGGAGAGGCCCGGGTGATAGCAATAATGCGGGATCTCGATGCCGACGGTCTTGGCGGCCTCGATCAGGTTGGTCCCCGGGGGAACCTGCGTGGGAACGCCGTCGATGGTGACATTCACCAGCTCGGCCCGCTTTTCCTCGCTCACTGCTCCACCTCGCCGCCGATCATGTTGATGAGGTCGAAGGTCGGGATGAGGTCGGGCAGCAGCGACCCGACCACCATGTGCTCCAGGCCACCGAGAAGCGGGATCCCCGGCGCACGGCAGTGCACCTTGTAGGGCCGGCCCGAGCCGTCGCTGACCAGGTACCAACCCAGCTCACCGTTCGGGGATTCCGTGTACGAATACACCGTTCCCGCGGGGATCTTCACGCCCTCCATCACGATCTTGAAGTGGGCGATGAGTCCCTCGATCGTGGAATAGACCTCGTTCTTCGGAGGAAGGACGAACCGCCAGTCGTCGACGAGGATCGGACCGGGCTCCATCTGCTCGAAGCACTGGAGGATGATCCGCTCCGACTGCTTCATCTCCTCGATCCGCACGCAGTAGCGGTCGTAGTTGTCTCCCTCCGAGCCGAGCGGCACGTCGAAGTCGATGCGGTCGTAGACCCAGTACGGATGCGCCTTGCGCACGTCGTAGTCCACGCCCGACGCGCGAAGCACCGGCCCGGTGAAGCCGTAATTGATCGCGTCCTCGGCGCTCATCTTCCCGGTGCCGCGCGTGCGCTCGAGGAAGATCCGGTTGTGGGTGAGCAGCGCGTCGATGTCGTCGCGAAGCTCGGCCACGCGCTTCAGCGTGTCCTTGACCTTCTGCACCCAGCCCTCGGGCAGGTCGCGGTTGACGCCTCCGATCCGCCCGTAGGTGGTCGTCAGACGCGCGCCCGTCAGCTCGGCCACGCGGTCCCAGAGCAAGTCGCGCGCCTCGACGGCATAGAGGAAGGGCGTGAAGCCGCCGAGTTCCATTGCCATCGCGCCCACGCAGGTCAGGTGGTCGCAGATCCGGTGCAGCTCGGCGCCGATGGTGCGGATGTACTTCGCCCGATCCGGGATCTCGATGCCGGCGAGCTTCTCCACCGCGGTGAGGAAGCCGAAGTTGTTGCACATCGCCGACACGTAGTTCAGCCGGTCGGTGTACGGCAGGCACTGCGTCCAGGTGGAGTTCTCGCAGCTCTTCTCGAAGCCCCGGTGGAGGAAGCCGATCTCCGGATCGAGCTTGGTGATGACCTCGCCGTCGAGCTCGATGTGGAAGAGCACCGTGCCGTGGGACGCCGGGTGCGAGGGCCCCAGATTGAGGCTGAGCGTCCGCGTCGCGAGCTTCGCCTCGAGCACGTCCTCCGGTTGACCGAGCTGCGCGTTCTTCGTCTCAGGCATTCCCGTTCGCCTCGCTCAGAGTCCTACTTGACGATGGGAAGCTGCGAGGGCCGCGGCTCCGCCGCGCGCGATGCTGGACGGGACGTCGGCCCCGGTCCCGGCCCCCGGTAGATGTCCTGGATGTCCAGCTCCGGGAGCTGCCCCTTGCGCCCGCGAAGCGGAAAATCCTTGCGCAACGGGTGCCCCTCGAAGCCCTCCCACATCCACAGGCGCTTGAGGGGCTTGAGCCGGTCGGTGAAGCGAATCCCGTACATGTCCCAGACGTACCGCTCCCAGTAGTCGAGCCCGCGGTAGATGGGCGTGAGGCTGGGAACCACGGGGTCCTCCTCCGAGACGCGAACCCGGATCTGGATCCGGTGCTTCTTCCTCACGGAGTAGAGGACGTAGACCAGCTCGAAGCGCGGTTCCTCCCCGAGGTAGTCCACGCACGTCAGCGTGACGGGCATCTTGAGGTCGGCTTCCTCGTCGTCGTGGCAGAAACGGGCGATCTCGACGAGGTCCTCGCGCGCCACGTAGATCCCGTCGTCTCCCCTCTCGCTGAAGGTGCGCAGCACCTTTTCCCCGAAGCGCTCCGCGATGCGCCGAACGACAGCTTCGCTCACTTGACGCCTCCGACGATCTGGGGGGTCTTCGCGCGGGCCGCGATCGCCTCGGGCGGAGGAGGCGAGCGGTCGATCAGGCGGTGCGACTGCGAGGCGATCTTCTCCTGCAACAGGATCAGCGCGTCGAGGACCTGCTCCGGACGCGGCGGGCAGCCCGGGACATAGACGTCAACCGGGATGATCCGGTCGATCCCCTGCAGCACCGCGTAATTGTCGTAGAAACCGCCCGACGAGGCGCAGACGCCGAAGGCGATCACCCACTTCGGCTCGCACATCTGATCGTAGACGCGCTTGAGAATCGGCGCCTGCTTGAGGTTGATCGTCCCGACCACCAGGAGCAGGTCGGCCTGGCGCGGCGAGAAACGGGGAAACTCCGCCCCGAAGCGGGCGATGTCGTAGCGGGAGCCCGCGACGGACATGTATTCCATCCCGCAGCAAGCGGTGGCGAAGGGGTAGGTGAAAAGCGAGTTCTTCCTCGCCCACCCCAGGCCCCGGGAGACGAGCTTCTCCAGGAAGCCCTGCGCCTCCTCCCGCCGCGTGGTCACCACTCCGAAATTCGAGGACATCCCAGACTCCCGTTGAGCTATGACTCCAGATCCCAGTCGAGCGCGCCCTTCTTCCAGACGTAGACGAGGCCGAGCACCAGCAGGCCGAGGAAGACGCCCATGCTCGCCAGGCCGTACCAGGCGAGGTCCTGGAAGAGGACGGCCCATGGATAGAGGAAGACGGCCTCGATGTCGAAGATGATGAAGAGTAACGCCACGACGTAGAACTTCACGCCGAAGCGTTCCCGGGCCGTGCCCGAGGGCTCCGAGCCGCATTCGAAGGGAGCCAGCTTGACGGCGGAGACCTTTTTCGGCCCCAGGAGCTTCGTCAGCCCCATCAGGACCACGCTCAGCGCGGCCGCCAGGACCAGCACGAAGAGGATAGGGAACCAGCTCGGCAGGTGCACCATGATGTCCGTCCTCGTCCGGAACGCTCACTCGCCGACACGTGACGCGAGGCGCGGAGGATAGGGGGCGACCCCCGCCCTGTCAACGGGAATCGGGTCTTTCGCCCGGCAGCAAGCCGCCCCGCCGGACGGACGGCGGGGCGACCACTTGCCCGGGAGGGAGCGACCGGACGCGCCTCCCTCACTGGGTCACGACGACGCTCTCCGACTTGAACGACCACATGTCGGCGCAGACGTCGCCATGGACCTCCAGGGTATAGGTCCACCGCGTCTCCGGACCGCCGATGTCCGGGAAGAAGACTAGGGTGGTGCAGTTGGAGCCGTCGGGCAGGCAGGCGTTGCCCTGGTCGTCGAGGAGCTGGAAGCAGCCCGTCCCACCGGGCTTGCCGCAGCCGCGGTCGGGATTGGCCGGATCGATCTCGAATTCCCAGTCTTCCAGCCAGAGGTCGCTGGTCGAGGCGGGCGCCTTGAGGAACCACCTGTACAGAGAGACTCCGCCGTACCGCGCGGTCACGTTGGCCTTGACGCGGACGGCGTTGCCGACTCTGGGAAGGCTGGGCGTGACGCTGAACGACTCCACCACCGGCGGCTCGATGGTGGCGGTGTTCTTCTTGATGTCGATCCGGTGGACGTCGTTCTGCACGTTCGACGCCAGTTCCAGGACGGCGTTGATCTCGCCACCGCCCCAGCTATCCCGGAGCGCGATGGTGCCCTGGCAGCACGCGTCCGGCTCGAGCGTCCGGTTCTCGCAGTCGGCCGCATCGAGCGTGAAGATAGGTTCGCCGCTCTTCGGATCGATGGGCGCATCCTTGCCCTGCTGGCCGACGATGCGCAGCGAGCGGAGCTCGAGGTCGTTGTAGCCATTTTCGTTGCAGATGAGGAAGCTGCGCACCGCCTCCCCGCAGCTCGTCGCGCACATCGCCTGCCGGTACTCGTTGCCCGCCTCGAGGCCCTGGTCGGTGCAGATGCCGCCGACGCAGCGCGCCCCGAAGGCGCAATCGGCATCTACGGCGCACGCGTTGAAGCCGTTGATGCAATCGCTGCAATCGTGCGTTACCCCGCAACCCGTTCGGTCCGGGGCCCCGAAGGCGATGAGCTGGCTCGGGTAGGCCCGGAAGACGGGCATGGAAAGCCCCATGAGCTGGACGACGGAGGTGAGGTCGTTGTCCTGCGTAAAGAGGAGGCGCGCCTCGGTGGGGCCATGCCGGCCCGGCCCCTTGGGCGCGTAGCGCATCTCGACCGACACCCTCGACTCGCAGAGCGGAGGCTTCCCCTCGCACGCCGTCGGATCCTCGGAACGGCATACCTCGGTCCAGGACCGGACCGTGAAAGGCAGGCTCACCTCGCGTCCACACTGCGTGATGCCGGTGATCTGGAAGTGCTCGCGGTGGTCGCCCACCACCGAGACCTCGGTGAGCACAGCGGCGTCGTCGCCCGCGTTCCAGAGCTCGAGCGACTTCTCTGCGAACTCGTTCTTTCTGACCGACCCGAAGTGCACCGGTGAGACGAGCGGCGGAACGAGTTCGAGATTGCCCTTCACCCCCTCGCCCACGACACTGAAGACGAGCGAGGGCTTTTCTGGGTCAGAGGTCAGGACCTCGATCTGGCGGCTCAGAGCGCAGGCCCTCGTCGGCGTGAAGTGCAACGCGATCGTGGCGACCGCGACGTCCGGCGTGCCCGGCACCTCGACGCCTTCCTCGGCGATGTCCACGACCAGGTCGCCCTCCTCGCAATCGTCTTCGTCGGGAAGGACGTTGACCGCGGTGATCGTGGCCGCGCTGCACCCCCGGTTCTCCACCTTCAGGTTCACCGTCGCCGTCTGCTCCAGCCCGACCTTGCCGAAGTGGACCGTCCTGGGGGGCAGGCAGCACGGGTTGACGATGCCCTTCTCCTTGGCCTCCTGGTGCGCGCAGTCGTTCTTTTCGGACTCGCAGAGTTCCCAGCCGACCGTGGCGGCCGGCGCGTCGGGGTTCGCGGAGAGGTAACCCGTCAGCAGGATCTCGCGCCGCTCGTCCTTGCCCCACTCGAGGACGAGCCAGGCCTCCTTGTCACCGGCGGGCGCGCGCGGCTCGAAGACGACCTCGAAGGTCCGCTCGCCGGACGGCTCGACGGCGAAGGCCTCCACCGGCTCCCCGTCCGCCTCCAGGCGGTAGCTCTCCGCGCCCTCGCCCTCGAAGGAGACGCGGGCGTCGAGCCTGCCCCGGCCCTTGTTCGCGACGCGGAACTCCTGACGGCGCGAAACTCCCGCGCAGAGACCCTCGAAGGCGAGGGTTTCCGGCGAGAAGACGGGGTCGGGCCTGGCGAACGCGTGGGGCGGATCTTCCCCGCAAGCGCAGCTTCCGAAACCGAGCGACAACAGGGCGCCAAAAGCGAGCGCACGCAATCCCGTTCTCACAATCGCCTCCACACCAGGGTCGACCGAAGCATACCGACCACGGGCCGGGAAGGTAAAGCCCCAAGCGATCGCGTTCGGCGGGCGCCGGCAGCGTGCCCGGGCTGCCCGGCCCCGGTCCGGTGCGGACGGCGAATTCGTCGCCAACCTTGAAAGGGAATGACCAAGACGATGCGAGTCAAAGAGCAGGCAACCGCCACGCCGCGCGCCATCTACCGCGAGCTGGATCGCTACGTGGTCGGCCAGGACCGGGCCAAGCGAGCGGTGGCCATCGCCGCCTATCACCACCAGAAGCGGATCCGCGCCCGCCGGGCGTCCCGCGAGGACGAGCTCCTCCAGAAGGCGAACCTCCTCCTCATCGGTCCCACCGGCTCGGGAAAGACCCACATCGCCCGCCAGCTCGCCCGCATCCTCGACCTCCCCTTCACCATCTCCGACGCCACGGAGTTCACCGAGGCCGGCTACTACGGCAAGGACGTGGAGACCATGCTCTCGGACCTGCTGCGATCGGCCGAGAACGACGTGGCGCGGGCCGAGACGGGGATCGTCTTCCTGGACGAGGTGGACAAGATCGCCCGACGCAGCCAGTGGGCGAGCACGGGAGCGGGCAGCCGCGACATCGGGGGCGAGGGCGTCCAGCAGGCGCTCCTGAAGCTGCTCGAGGGCCGGCGGGTCCTCGTGCCGGTCAACGCCAACCAGCACTGGTCCAAGCACGAGTTCGTCACCGTGGACACTCGCGACGTGCTCTTCATCTGCGCGGGGACCTTCTCCGACCTGCTCGGCAATCCCGCCGAGCGCGACGTCGGCTTCTCCCCGCGAGGGCCCCGAGGGCGGTCGGCGGAGCACCGCCGCCTCGACGTCCGCCAGCTCGTCGAATACGGCATGCTCGCGGAGTTCCTCGGGCGGATCCCTGTCGTGGTCCAGCTCGACCCGCTCTCTCCCGAGGAGCTCATGCAGGTCATGACCGGCCCCCCGGACGCCATCTTGCGCCAGTACCAGAGGCTGCTCGCCCTGGACGGAGTCGAGCTCCAGTTCACCGAGGGCGCGCTTCGACGCGTGGTCGCCCTCGCCACGGAGCGCGGCCTGGGTGCCCGCGGCCTCCGCTGCGTCATGGAGGAGCTGATGGAGGAGGTCCTCTTCCTCTCTCCCGAGCGGTCCGGCCGGCCCTGGACGATCGACGCCCGCTACGTGGAGGAGAGGCTGCCGGCCAGCAGGGAGGCCCTGCGCAACCTCGCCACCTCCTCCGCCTTGCGCGCGTAGTGCGGGTTGTTCGGCTCGAAGACCAGGGCCATCTTGAGGTTGCGCTCCGCGGCCTCGAGCCGCCCCGCCGCCAGCTCGGCGAGCGCCGCCCCGTAGAGCTTGCGCCCCTTCTCCGTGGTGCCGATCCCCTCCTCTGCCGCCGGCGGCTCCTCCTGCTGCAGCGTCCAGCGCAGATGGAGCTCGCGCTCCGGCCCGGAGATCCGCTCCTCGTACTGGCGCCGGCTCTGCTCGTCGCGGAGTACGGTGTAGGCCTCGGTGATCCGCTTGTGGATCGCCAGGACCTTGGCGACGAAGTCCCCGTCCGCGTGGCCGAGGAAGCGGTCGGGATGAAAGATGCGCGACTTGCGGTGGTACGCGATCTTGATGTCGCGGTAGGTCGCGCCCGGTTCGAGCTCCAGAATCTGGAAGTAGTCGAGATGGTCGAGGATCGACGCCAGGGTTTCCACCTCGACCCGGAATGCGGCATCCATCGATCAACCCGTACCGCGCGCCAGGCGCACGCCCTGAATCCGTCTGGCCTTTTCCTCGATCTCCTCCGCGCTCAGCCCCGAGCTGAGCCGAAGGGTCGTATGGGCCTGCTTGCCGGTCTCGCGGTCGCGCGCCGTGACGTTCACGATGCCGTTGTTGTCGATCTCGAAGACGACCTCGATCTCCACTTCGCCCCGGTTCGCCTTGCGGAAGCCCGAGAACTCGAACGAGCCCAGGGATTCGCACTCCGCGGCCAGGGCGCTCTCGCCTTGCAGCACCTCGATGCGGACCTTCTCCTGCCCGTCGCGGCTGGTGGTGAAGATCTTCGACCTCTCGATGGGGATGGGCGTGTTCTTCTCGAGGACCACCTCGGTGAAGCCCCCGACCGTGGCCACGCGCAGCGGCAGCGGCGTCACGTCGAGCAGGACGGTGCCGGCTTCCTTGCCCATCAGCGAGGCGGCGTGGATCGCCGCCCCCACGGCCACCACGTGGTCCGGGTCGATGTCCCCGAGCGGTTCCTTGCCGAAGTAGTGGGCCACGCCCTCCCGGACGATCGGCACCCGGGTCGAGCCTCCCACGAGTACCACCGCGTCGATCTCGCTCGCCGTCAGGCGTGCCGCCTGCAGCGCCTCGTCGCAGACCTTGAAGGTCCGCTGGACGAGGTCCAGGACCATCGTGACGAATTGCTGGCGCGTGATACGGTCGCGGAGGTCGAGCACCTTCCCGGAGGGATCCTTGCAGATCCGCTCCACCACCACGTCGGCGACCTCCTCCGTGCTCAGCAGGATCTTCGCCTGCTCCGCCGCCTCCTTGAGGCGGTGCATGCACCACGTGTTCCTGCGCAGGTCGATCCCGGTCCGGTCGCGGAAGCGGGCGACCAGGTAGTCGACGATGCGCGCGTCGAAGTCGTCGCCGCCCAGATAGGTGTCGCCCGCCGTGGAGAGGACCTCGTAGACGTCGTCGCCGAGCTCGAGGATGGAGATGTCGAAGGTGCCGCCCCCGAGATCGTAGACCGCGACCTTTTGGGAGAGGCCCTTTCCGTAGCCGTAGGCCAGCGCCGCCGCGGTCGGCTCGTTGATGATCCGCAGAACCTCCAGCCCCGCCAGGCGACCGGCGTCGCGGGTGGCCTGCCTCTGGTTGTCGTTGAAGTAGGCCGGGCAGGTGATGACCGCGTGGGTCACCTCGCGGGAGAGGTGGGTGGAAGCCAGCTCCTTCATCTCCTTGAGCACCAGCGCGGAGATCTCCGGCACGGTGTAGAGCTGGTCGCGGATCTTGATGCGCACGCTGTGGTTGGGCCCCTCGACGATCTCGTAGGGCATGCGCTCGCGGGCCCGCCGGACCTCCTCCGAGAAGAAGTAACGGCCGATGATCCGCTTGGCGGACGAGACCGTGTTGCGCGGGTCGTCCGCCATGCGCCGCTTCGCCTCGTTCCCGACGAGCACCGCACCGCCCTCCAGGAAACCGACCACCGAGGCGTGGACCGTCTCGCCCCACTCGTTGGGGATCACCAGCGGCCTTCCCGACGGGGTGACCACGCTCACGCACGAGTTGCTCGTGCCCAGGTCGATCCCGACTGCGATCGCGTCGCTCATTCGATGCTCACCGAGTGCGCTCGTTCGCGCGATTCTAGAAGCGGCCTGCCTGGGGGTCAACGAAGCGGAATCGGCGCGTTCGCTCGCTGTGCGCGGGCTGGCGCGTCGGAAACTTCCCAATAGATTCTCTGATCGGGAAGCCATGGCACGCGTCCTCGGAATCCTGACCAACGACCCCTCCCTTCTCCGCTGCCAGGCGGCGCGGCTCGAGCCGTCGATCACCTTCCCGGAGGACGAGGTCCTCGGCCTCGGGTCCTTCGACGACACCGACGTCCTCCTGGCCCGGCGGCCGGCGAGCGTGGGAACGCGCCGGCTGCCGGCGCTCGTCGAGGGGCTCCAGTCGCCCGCCCTGCTGGCGATGAGTCGCAGGGAGGTGATCTACCAGGAGGAGAACATCCACCCCCTCAAGTTCCGCGGCTGGCTCTTCGCCATGGACGCCGAGTCGGAGCTTCTGACGAAGGTTCGAGAGGCCATCGAGGCTTCCCTTCCTCTCTTCCTCGCCCGCTCCCTGCGCACGGTGACCTCCGGGGAGCGCGTCTTTTTCCTCTTCCTGCGAGAACTCCACGAGCAAAACCAGCTCGACGATCCGAATCTCGAGGCGTCCGAGGTGGCTCGCAGCCTCGCCCGCTCCCTGCGCGCCGTCGACGAGTTCCTCGCGCGGGCCGGGGAGACGCGCCCCGTCGATTTCGCCGCCCTGGCGACCAACGGCCGGGTCCTCGTTGGCGCGCGGAGGGGTCGCCCGCTCGCGTACCTCCTCGGAGAGGGCAGCGGCGCCTGCAGCCTCTGCGGCCTGGACGAGCGGAGCGACGATCCCCGGGTTTCCACTCACCGACGGGGGCGCTTCGTGGCCCTCGCCTCCATCCCCTCCGCGCAGAGCGGCTTCCTCGAGGTCCCGGACCGGAGCGTCATCGCGGTGAGCCGATCCCTCCAGATCAACGTGGCGTCGCTCTAGGTGCGCGGGCAGCAGGGCTCCTAGAAGGACGAGGCCTCGAGGACCTTGAGCAGGAGGTTCGAGCCGGCGTGGACCCAGATCGAGGCGCCGATCGACCCCGTCCGCTCCCTCAGCCAGCCGAAGAGAATCGCCGGGAAAAAGACCGTCAGCCGCGAGGCGTCGAGATCCCCCAGGTGCGCCACCGCGAAGAGGAGCTGCGTCACCCAGAAGTAGGCGCCCGTGCGCACCCCCAGGATCCGCAGCCCTCCCGCCCCCCACGCCTGCCGGAGCCGCGTCTGCACGTAACCGCGGAAAAAGACCTCCTCGGGCAGCGCCACCACGAGGACCTGGTCCAGCACGTGAAGGAGCATCCCGTCCGGGAAGCGCAGCGAGGGAGAAACCGGCGCGCTGCGGTAGGGGATCCACCACCGGATCCAGTCCGGGAGGTCCGGCAGCAGCCAGAGCATGAGGTAGAAGCCCGCCACCACCGGAGGCACGAGGAGCGCGAAGACCCCGAGACCCCAGCCGAGATCGACGAGGAAGCGACGCGCCGCCTCCCGTCCTCGCCAGGGAAGGTCCGGCACCCCGAGATCGTCCCAGGTACCGCCGCTCCGCCGCATCCCGACGACGGGGAGGAAGAGGAAGGCCGCCGCCGCCACCGCCTTGACGTTTCGCCCGAGCCAGGGGACCGCCGGCCCGAGCGCCGTCGCCAGGGCGATCGCCCCGAAGGCCAGCGCCCAGAGGACGAGGACCTCCCAGAACAGCCCCAGGCCCCGCCCCCCTCCGCGAATGTCCGCCGGAGCCGTCACCCTGCCCCCTCCCCCGATGTCCGCCGACCCACGCACACTCGCCCCTCTCCGCATGTCCGCCGGGCCACCCACCCTCTCCCCTCTCCGAATGTCCGCCGCGCCGCCCACCCTCTCCCCTCTCCGAATGTCCGCCGCGCCGCCCACCATGCCCTCCGGCTGCTATCCTCGTCCCTCCAGCGGAGGACGGGCCGGTGATCCTCTTCGTGATGGTCGATGGCGTGGGGATCGGCTCCCACGATCCGGGCCGAAACCCGCTCGCGCGCCATCGAACGCTCCTCTCCCACTTCGTCGACGGCGAAGGGACCGCCCTCCCCCGCGGCGGTCGCGTCGGCGCGCTCGACGCCACCCTCGGCGTGCCGGGCCGGCCTCAGAGCGCCACCGGCCACACGACTCTTCTGACGGGGGTGAACGCTGCGCGCCACGTCGGCCGCCACCTCCTCGGCTTCCCCAACGCTCGCCTGCGCGAACTCCTCGCCCGCACCAACCTCTTTCTCGACCTCGCCCGGATGGGAAGGCGCGCGACCTTCGCCAACGCCTTCCGCGCCGCCTATCTCGACGCCCTTGGATTGCCGCACGAGGGCTCGCGGCTGGACGAGCCGCCCCTTCCGGTTGGGCCTCGCTTCATCCGGCCGGCGGCATCCACCGTCGCCTACGCCACCCTCGGACTCCCGTTCCGCGTCCTCGACGACCTCCGGATGGGCAGGGCCCTATACCACGACATCACCTCGGCCCGGGCGCGGGAGGCCGGCTGCGACGTGCCGCTGCGCTCCCCGCGCGACGCGGCGGACATCCTCCTGGAGGTCGCAAGGGAGCACGACCTCGCCTTTTTCGAGCACTTCTCCACCGACGAGGCGGGCCATGCCCGGGATTTCGAGACCGCGCGCGAGGTGCTCGAGCTCCTCGACGAGTTCCTCCGCCGGCTGGTCGAGGGCCTTCGGGATGGCGAGGCGCTCCTTGTGACGAGCGACCACGGCAACCTGGAGGATCTCTCCATCCGCCAGCACACCCTCAACCCCGTTCCCGTCCTCGGCTTCGGCGCCGCCGCGCCTCTCGTCCCCGGACTCGCCTCCCTCCTCGACGTCCACCCTGCACTCCTGCGCCTCGCACGCTCCCTGGACTGAGCGGACCGAGGACGTCCGCCGATTCAATTCCGGTGCATGGGGGGTGGAAGCAGCGGTGCGCGCTCCTTGGCGCGAGCCGTCCGCTGCAGCTCGATCTCCGAGACGAGAGCCCATGGCGCGATGGTCGATACCGGCACGTAGCCCGACTCGGCCCCGCAAAAGCCGTTGAAAACGCCGTAGGTATCGCTGGTGGCGACGATCTTGTTGATGGAGGCCAGGGGCGTGCCGACGATCTCCACGCCGCGAACCAGCTCCTCCTTTCCCGTCTTCACGTCGATCCGGTAGACGAGGCGCGGGACACCCTTGAAGGCCTGGTAGCCGTAGGTGGAGGTATTGGTGTTCCCGCCGGTCATGTCCTTGATGATGAGGGCGTAGGGCTTGTTGGCCTTTCGGGCCTCGGCGATCAGCATCTGCCGCAAGCGCGCCTCCGGCACCCTCTTGCTCGAGGTCACCATGAGGTTCGCCATCCGCGCGACCGGCGTGCGGTTGCCCTGCGCCCGGCCGTGCCCGTTCGAGCGATCGAAGCCCTCCACCGGCTTGCGCGAGAGGAGGTAGTTCTCCAGCACCCCGTCGCGGATCAACACCACGCGCTGCGCCGGAACCCCCTGGTCGTCGTAGAGGTAGTGCCCGTTGAGCGGCGTGCCCTCGAATTGCTCGAGCGTCGGGTCGTCGACCAGGCCGATGAATGGGGGAAGGACCCGGTTTCCCACTTGCCCCTTGAATGTCCGCCCTTCATTGTCGTCGTGGAGCCGCTCGCCCTCCAGGCGGTGGCCCACCGCCTCGTGAAAGAGCACGCCCGTGGCCTCCGGCGCGAGGAGAGCCGGTCCCGTGTACGGGTCGATCACCGGCGCCGTGCGAAGCGCGAGCAGCTCTGCCACCATTTCCGCCGCCGCCTTGCGAAGCGTTTCCTCCCGGGGCAGCCCTTCCTCCGCCGGCGCGTAGAAGCTTCGCGAGTTGTCGAGTAACTCCCCATCCTCGGCGCGGGTGATCGCCTGGAGGTGGACCGAGAAGAGCGCCTGCTCGGTCACCAGCTCCGTGCCCTCGCTCGTGACCAGCGTACGGACCTCCTTGTCCGCTGTGATCCGCACCTCCGAGTCGATGATCTCCGGATAGTCCGCAAGCATCCTCGAGACCGAGCGGGCGATCTGCTCCCACCGATCGCGGTCGAAGCGGAAGACGATCGGAGACTGGACGAAACGCGCGGGCTTCTCCCGCGTGAAGGAGCCGGCGGAGGGCCGCTCCGGAACGTAGACCGCCTGCGCCTTCCCGCGCAGCCAGGAGGAGAGCGCCGCCTTGTACTTCTGGTCGGTCAGCAGCCAGAGCGCCGTCCGCAGCGCCTGCGGATCGAGATCCAGCGGCGCGTTGTCCGCGGGAAAATAGGTGGGCCCACCCGACTCGCCGAAGAAGAAGGACGCGTCCGACGAGCCCTCGGTCGAATCCCGGCCGTAGTCGCCGACCCGGACGTCCACGAAGAGCCGCGCATCCTCGCGGTCCACCGTGTCCATGATCGCGCCGTAGCGCGCCACAATCCCCCGGCTCGTCTGCCGCTTGAGCTGATAGGCGATGAAGTAAGGGGCCTCGTGCTCCCCCAGCCGGAGGCGCGCCATCGAGTCCGCGAGCTCCGCGCGCATCGCCTCCAGCGTCCGCAGGCGCGGGTCTGCCGCTGGCTCCACCTTTTCCTCCGGCTTCGGCACCCTGGGCGGCTCCTCCACCCCCGCCGCCAGCCCGGCCGCCCGGGCCGGAGACACCGCCAGCCCCCAGCCGAGCCCGAGTAGAGAAAGCAGCCCTACCACCCGCGTTGCGAATCTGCGGTTCATGGCCGTGCAGCCTACTCCATCCCCCGCCCTTTCGACACCTCGCGCCGCCCGCCTTAGCCCACCCCCAACCCGGCCCCACCCCCTCTCCCGATGTCCGCCGGACGCTATCTCGGCCAGGCTCCCGATCCGTACCCCCTCTCCCCCGATGTCCGCCGTTTCAAACCGGAGACGGACGCCGTCTCGAAGCGGCGGTAGGTCC
>ERZ795042.287-NODE-287-length-45732-cov-82.616919_pt1 | contig 45732 bp, 43 predicted proteins | sample MGYA00375126_ERZ795042 | MGnify/ENA primary metagenome ERZ795042 (study PRJEB30171, sample SAMN05518105) | compost metagenome | isolation source: Feedstock adapted compost from Newby Island compost facility, Milpitas, CA | place: USA:Newby Island compost facility...
CTGCCTCAATGATTTCTTCCTCAGTCGCATCAGGGCGGCCAAAGGCAATGTTCTCACGAATGCTCATGGCAAAGAGCAACGGCTCTTGCTGCACAACTGCGATCGCGCGTCGAAGCGAAGCGAGGTCATACTCGCGCACGTCGACGCCGTCGATCAAGACAGCACCCTCAGAGGGATCGTACAGGCGAGGGATGAGGGCGGTGACCGTCGTCTTCCCAGAGCCAGTTGGACCAACAAGGGCGACATGAGCGCCAGGGGGCACCGCGAAGTCGACATCGAGCAAGCTTGGCGGCCCTTGCTGATCATAGTGGAACATGACATGGCGGAACTCAACTGCCCCACGAATGTGGCTCGCATCTTTGCCATTGGCCGGGCTTTGAATCGTTGGTGCAGTATCGAGGACTTCGAAAATCCGTCGTCCTGCGGCAATCGCCCGTGCGACGTTACTGACAATCGAGCCGAGCAGTCGTACTGGTTGCACGGTTAAGAGCGCAAAGAAATAGAAAGCCGTGAGTTTGCCAACGGTTAAGCGCCCAGCTAAGACCTCATGGCCGCCATACCAGAGCAGCAAGGCTGTGCCACTACTGCCAAGCAGTGCAGCGAGGGCAGTGTAGCCAGCCGACCACCAGGCAACCCGAAGCGACAGGCGTTGCAAGCTATCGAGCTCGTGGGCAAAACGATCAATCTCCCAGTTTTCGCGAGCAAAAGCACGGACAACACGAACGCCCGCCAGGTTTTCCTGCAACTTCGTTGTGACAACGCCAAACTGTTGCTGCACTGCGAGATACAAGTGCCGCATTGTAGCGCTAAACACCCCGGTCGCAAGTGCAAGGAACGGAACGAACCCGAGGGTTAACGCAGCGAGTCGCGCATCCATCGAGAAGAGCACGATAGCAATTGCCGTCAGTGTTGCACCACTTTGCAGAATGACCCGGGGACTGAACCAGAAGAATCGGCGAATCGCACTGATATCTTCCGTCAGTCGCGCCATGAGCTGGCCGGTGTATGTCACATCGAAAAAGCTGGGAGAGAGGCAGAGCAAGTGAGCATACAGCTCTTCCCGTAGCCTCGCCGCGATCCGCTCAGCGAGTGCTTGAAACGCGTAACTGCGCGAATACGTGAGTGCCCCTTGCGCCAAACCGGCGAGCAAAATTGCCACAGTCGCAATTGCCAGAATCGCTGGCTGATGTTTGGCAATACCCGTATCAATCGCCCAGGCGGTCAGTTGCGGCGCAGTGAGTTGGGCGGCAATTGCAGCGAGGAGGAAGAGATACCCAGTACAAAGCGTCTTCCAATATGGCTTCAGATACCCCAGCAGGCGGAACAGGACAGCCATTGAACCCCGAAGCTGGCCCCCTTCCTGCTCACAGTATGACACGAGTGACACGGAAAGAGAACAGGCGCGAACGAAATCAGGAGATTGACGACTCTCCCATCTGTTCGTAAAATGAGTACGTACAATAACCGTGCGGGATACCGCAGAGGGGGTCAAGTGGAAAACGAGGGACTGGACTACCAGCGCGTTATTGACGAGGCCCTCCAATTACTTTACTCGCAGTACTACCGCCTGATGTCACGATTGTATCCGGCGGCTGCACAGCATCTGACGCTCGAACAACTCCGTGATGGGCCGCTGGGGCAAATTCTGCAGCGCCTGGCTCTCGTGGCCCAAGGGCGGGCACAGGATTCACGGGAACGCATTCTCGACAATATCGAGCTGGTACTCCAAGTGCTTTTCTGGGCTCCAGGAGCACAGGATTACACTGTCCCACGCAGTTTCTGGGAAACAAACCTCGGCCGTTTGCTTTCACAAGCAAAGTTTCGAGCGTACGAGCCGGCCGAACTGCTCAGCATTGGCCGTGCTGCGCAAGAACTCGGCGTTACGCGCCCGACCATTTACCGCTGGATGGACGAGCGCAAGCTCAAGTATGTCCGCGATGAGATGTCGGGCCGGACGTTCGTTGTTCGCGAAGACGTCGAGCAACTGCGTCGGCAGCAAGAACAGCAGGAAGGTGTTGCCTAGGCCCGATCAACGCTTCTCATCGGGTACTGCTCACCAGGACGGTTCATACAGGTCGGCAAGCGTCCCCGATAGTTCAGCGACGAGGTCGCTGGCAACGAGGCTGAGTGTTCCATGCCGGCTAATCGCTCGCTGTGCGGCAGCGTTGCCCACCCACACCGCTGCCGCTGCTGCTTTGTCTGGTTCGAGTCCTTGGCAATAGAGTCCTGCGGTAATCCCCGCTAAGACATCGCCCGTTCCTGCCGTGGCAAGCGCTGGCAAGACCTGTGGCGCAAGGAGCAGTCGACCATCAGGGCAGGCAACGGTCGCATGGCCATACTTGAAGAGCACATGCTGCCCAAAGCGCTGTGCGGCCTCGCGCGCGTGCTGCCAGGGATCGCCAAGCAGCGTGGCAGTGTCGGTCTGAAGAAGCCGGGCTAATTCCCCAGGATGTGGCGTCAAGATCAACTGTGCCTGTCGAAGCGATTCCCACCACTGCGGTTGTGTCGAAAGCCAGTTTAGGCCGTCTGCATCGATGACGGCCTGTCCAGTAAATGGCTCGGTGGACGAACTACGCGACGAGGCTGAAACGCCAAAGCCGATGGGTCGAGTAGCGCCGCGAAGTCCGAAGAGATGGGCTAGAAACTCGCCGACCGGTGGCTCCTGCCCCAACCCTGGGCCAACAAGCAGGACACGATACTTTGACAAATCCTGGCGCACGAGGTCGGCCATTCGCGCCCCTGCCCCAACTTCGCCCTCTGGCAAGGGAATGTAGGTCGCTTCAGGCAATGCCGGTGCGATCGCCGGAATCAGTGAACGCAGCACAGCTAATGTCACAACGCCCGCGCCAGCCCGCGCGGCTGCACTCGCTGCCAAGCGCGGCGCACCGTAAAATGTCGGGGCACCACTGACAACTAAAACCGAACCAACGCGCCATTTATGGGTATCAGCCTCGCGGCGTGGAAGCCAGGCGCGGACATCCTCCTCAGTAACGAGCCACGGCCCGGCACCGTCCGCTGGCGGTTCGGGCAGTCCGATCTCCTCCAAGACAAGCTCCCCGGCGTAGCGCAGCGCTGGTGCACGGTACAAGCCAATTTTGGGCAAACCAAGCATAACCGTAACGTCGGCACGGAAGGCGTGTTCGCTGGCCGCCCCGCTCTCTGCATCAACGCCAGAGGGCACGTCAACAGCGACAAGTGGCACACCGCGTGCCTGGCGTGCACGATAAGCCGACGAAAATGCGGCGGCAACTGGCTCTGGCAGATCCGGCTTTCCACCGATGCCGAATACGGCATCAAGGATGACATCAGCCGTCGCGATCGCAGCATCAAGTTGGTCGTCAGCAACCCAGTGAAACTGTCGCGTTTGCTCGGGTTCGGCAGGAATATCGCCAGGCTCAGTGCGACGCCATCCCCAAACCAGCGCATGCCAGCCATGTTTGACGAGGGTTGCGGCTGCCACGAGCCCATCGCCGCCATTGTTCCCGGGTCCTGCCAGAACGAGGACAGTTCCCGGCGTCGCACGCTTCCATCGAGCGAGGACAAGGGAGGCCACCGCCTCACCGGCGCGACGCATCAACGTAGCCAGACTCACACCGGCACGAACAGCCGCAGCTTCAGCTTCACGTATCTCTGCAACAGTGCAGAGCTTACGCATTGTTCTGCTCCCCTTCACTCAGCGCTGTCTGCCGAGTTACAGCAACAACCGCAATGGCGAAAGCACGTGCGTGCGTCAGCGAGATCGCAACATGCCGGAGACCAAGCTGCGCCGCTCGCGCGCGGGCTGTGCCGTGGAGAACGACGATGGGCTTTCCCCGGCGATTACTGAGGATCTCAATATCGCGCCAGCGCACCCCGCGAACGCCTGTACCCAGTGCCTTCATCACGGCTTCTTTGGCTGCGAACCGCGCAGCAAGCTCGGCAATGCGCCCCCGATAGCGTTCACGTTCCTGGGGGGTGTAAATCCGGTTGAGGAAACGGTCGCCAAACCGCGTTATGGCGCGGTGGATCCGCTCAATCTCAATGGCATCAACGCCAACCTCAACTGGGCCGGTGGCATCAGGGTCCCAAATTGGCTCATACTCCACGCCCCACCCCCACATAGGTAAAGCCAAGGCGCCGTGCTTCAGCCGGATCATAAATATTGCGGCCATCCAACAACACCGGCTGGCGCATTAGTGTTCGAACACGCGCAAGATCGGCTTGCTTAAACTCGTTCCATGGTGTGGCAATGAGCAGTGCGTCGGCATCGATGACCGCCTCATACGCATCTGAGACGTATGATGCCTCAGGAACGACCGCCGCAGCATGGGGCATCGCCGCCGGGTCATACGCACGCACTTCTGCTCCGCGCTGGAGTAGCATGCGCAAGATATCAATGGCCGGCGATTCCCGGATATCGTCGGTGTCTTGTTTGAAGGCAAGCCCCCAAAGCGCAATTCGTTTGCCGTGCAAGTCGCCGAGTAACTCTTGTAGCTTGCGAACAAAGCGGCGGCGCTGGTCCTGGTTAATTTCGAGCACAGCGTGCAACAACTGCGGATGACAGCCAGCTTGTTCAGCCATGGACATGAGTGCACGCACATCCTTTGGGAAGCAGCTACCGCCAAATCCGATGCCCGCTTCGAGGAAGAGTGGGCCGATCCGGGGGTCGTAGCCCATTCCCTTTGCAACAACCGTCACGTCAGCACCAAGTTGCTCACAGATCTGCGCAATCTCATTAATGAAGCTAATTCGGGTAGCCAGAATCGCATTCGAAGCATATTTGATCATCTCTGCACTGCGCCGATCAGTGATGAGGATCGGAGCCTGAAGAACACGGTACAAGTCAGCGACACGTTCCGCTGCCTGGCGATCCTCTGCACCAAGCACAATGCGGCTCGGGTGAAACACGTCGTAGACCGCTGAGCCTTCACGTAGGAACTCCGGGTTGCTCACCACGGCAAAGGTAGCATCAGCGGGCTTGACTTGCTCAATCAGCGCAGTCACGAGATCGCCAGAGCCAATCGGCATTGTGCTTTTGTTGACGACAATCGTGTGGCCGCGCAGGTTTTGACCAATTGACAGCGCAGCAGCACGAACAGCCCGCATATCGGCGTCGCCATCAAGCGTTGACGGTGTGCCGACGCAGATGAAGACGAACTCGGCTTCTGGCACGGCCTCCTCATAGCGCGTAGTAAAGCGCAAGCGGCCGGTCTCGCGATTCCGTCGAATCAGCTCATCGAGGCCGGGCTCATAGATTGGGATACCGCCACGTTGCAACCGAGCAACTTTGTCTGCATCGATATCAACACCGACGACCTGATTGCCAAGGTCTGCGAAGGCTGCTCCGTAGACTAGGCCAACATAGCCAAGACCAATAATCGCGATTGATGCCATTGTCCCCCATCTCCCAGCCCATGCCGCGGCAGGTGGCAGCACCATACCGCTGCCTATCCTACACGCCACAGCCTAGGTTCGCCGGATTTCAAATGCTCGCTGGGCGCCTGTCGCCTCGCCCCAAGTGCATTCAACGCGCTCAACCCATGCGCCCGGAGGCCCACTGTGCAGGGCATGACGGAGTTGCTCAAGTGCGCTGCGTGGTCCTTCAGCATAGACTTCGACCGATCGACCGTCTGGCCGGTTCCGTACCCACCCTACGAGCCCAAGCTCTCGCGCACGGTCCTGGACGAAGAAGCGGAAGCCAACCCCCTGCACACGGCCGAAGACGAGACAGTGTAAAGAAGCCTGCTCGTGCTCAGCCATGGCGATCCTCCCTCCCAGCTCCATCTCGATACGCGTCGAGAAATGCTCGTCTTGCCGTCTGAAAACAGCCTTGCTGGATCGATGTCCGAATTTCCTGCATGATGCGTTGCATGAAGCGCAAGTTATGGATTGACGCCAGCCGGAGACCAAGCAACTCCCGAGCACGAAAGAGATGATGGAGGTATGCTGCGCTGAAGTGCTGACAGGTGACGCAGTCACAGGTGGGATCGACGGGGTCAAACTGGAAACGGAAGCGCGTGCTGGTGATATCAATGCGGCCCTGACGCGTAAACAGCGAGCCATGACGAGCAAGGCGCGTTGGATGAACGCAATCGAAGAGGTCAATACCGAGCGCGACAGCATTCCAAAGATCTTCCGGATCACCAACTCCCATCAGGTACCGTGGTCGATCATGCGGCAGCGACGGTGCTAACGCTTCGAGGAGTTCGAACATGAGTGGTTTCGGCTCGCCAACACTCAGCCCGCCAACGGCGATCCCATCAACTGGTAGGCTTGCGACAAATGCGAGGCTTTCGTGACGTAGTTGGATGTCGAAGCCACCTTGGGCAATGCCGAAAAGCAAAGGACGCTGGAGCACAGCCTGCTCACACGTCCGTTCGTGGAAGTAATGCACTGCGCGTTGCAACCAGCGGTGTGTGCGTTCCATGGCCTCGCGTTGCCGTTGGCTTTCGGTGTAACCGACAACGTCATCGAGCGGCATCAGGATGTCACTCCCAAAGCGCAGTTGAAGCTCAACAGCGAATTCAGGCGTTAATTCGTGCATACTGCCATCGATATGAGAGCGAAATGTGACGCCTGCTTCGGTAATGCGCCGCAGCGGAGCGAGGCTGTAGACTTGAAAGCCACCCGAATCGGTGAGGAAAACGCCCTGCCAGCCAGTGAAACGGTGGAGCCCACCAGCTGCTTCGATCACCTCGACGCCCGGACGGAGCATGAGATGATAGGTGTTGGCCAAAACAATCTCGGCCCCTGTTTGTCGCACTTCATCAGGAGTCAGCGACTTGACCGTTGCCTGGGTGCCAACTGGCATGAACGTGGGTGTTTGCACAGCGCCACGACGGGTCAGGAGCTGACCCGTCCGCGCATAGCTTTGTGGATCGACACTCGTCACGAGAAAATGCACGGCTCCACAATCCTCCACAGTGCTCTCCCAGATTGGCCGCGTACTGGAACGGCAGCACGATACACTCACTGTGGCAATCATGGCATATCAATGGCTCTATCGCGGTCTTGAATGGCTCTACTCGCGCGGTGCACGGTTGTACGATCCGCTGGTCTGGCTGCTCTTCGGTTCAGCCTGGCGTGAATGGCAGACGTGTGCCCTTGAAGACATTGCTGGCGAGTGTGTCCTTGAGCTTGGTTGTGGAACAGGAGCCCTCTCCGCGCTCCTGCAGCCGCGAGCACGCCTGGTTATCGGCATTGATCGCTCGCGGGCAATGCTCCGTCAAGCCCGGAGGAAGCAGAAGGCAGCAGTTTACCTCTGTGCAGACGCGCGTGCGCTTCCCCTCCGCAGTGGAACATGCAGTGCAATCCTCTGTACCTTCCCTTCGGGATATATCCTTGACCCCGAAACTGCGAACGAGGTTGCCCGTGTCTTATCCCCAGGGGGCAACATCGTTGTCGTTGTCGCCGCAAAGCTTACGAGCTGGCACCCACGATACTGGCCAATACGACTCCTGCAGCGCGTGCTTCAGGCTTCGCCAGCGACGCCCCTTCACATGCCAGCGCTTCTCGACCATCCCATGCTCCAGGGAGCATGGCAGCACCGCACGACACCAACAGGGATCGTGTACGTGTGGATCGGCACACGCATTCCCGAGCACGTTCTCGGCTAAATATGCCATTACCCTTCGTGATCGCGCGGGGCGACTAAGCGGTCGAGAACGGCAAGATCAGCGAGGGGATCCTGCTTCGTCGGCTCAGGCGCCAGTTCTGCAGGCGAAGCAGGTAGCGCCGCAATACCACTCTCCGGAGCAGTTGTGGTTACTGTGCCGTCCGTTGCGGTGTGTGCTGGTGAGAGGCCAGTCACAGTACTGGTCACTGCAGTCACCGGTTCAGTTAAGACTGCGCGCGCTGACTGCCCGACATCCAATACCGTATCCTTCACTTCGGCCGCGCTGGCCTGAAGTTCTTGCAGGCTTGACTGAAAGTCAGCCGTTAGCTCCTGGGTGGCAGCGCGGAAGTCGCGAACAGCCCGGCCGATTGCCGCGGCAATTTCTGGCATTTTTTCCGGGCCAAAGAGGATGAGTGCAACGATGAGAATGAGGACCAGTTCTGGAATTCCTATCCCAAAAATATTCATCGCCAAACTCCATACCGGACGCACAGCGTTTCGCCTTGCTAGTATAGCCCACCTTCCGCGGTGAGCGTAGGACGATGATGCACTGGCTTCGTCACGACACGAACCGCCCCATTTTCCTTGACGCCCGACTGCTCGCGTACCGTCCTGGCGGTATTCAACGTTATGTCGAGCAATTGGCTGCTGCGCTCGCGCGGGTTGCCCCGTCGTTGCCGCTGCGCCTCATCCAAAACCGGCCGGTGACAACAGATCTTCCGTGGCCGACCGTTCGCGTCTTGACACCGCCACACCATCGTCTTGAACGACGAGCGCTTGCCCTTGAAGTATCGCTACGTCGGCCTGCACTCGTTCATAGCGTTGACTTTATTCCGCCTGCGCTGCCCTCGTGTATCAAGAGTGTCGTCACCGTGCACGATCTCGCTTTTCTCGACCATCCAGCGCTGCTTGATGCCGCGTCGCGACGCTACTACGGGCAGGTATTGACCGCCCTCCACCGAGCCGACGCTATTATTGCCGTCTCCCAGACGACAGCTAAACGGCTCTCCCAGATCATTCCGCACCTCCGGGCGCGCATCACGGTAACCTATCTCGGCCCCTCGCCAGTTCACCCCCTTTCACCGGCGCACGCCTGGGAGCACCTCGCCGAACGGCTTGGGCGCATGACTGTCCAGCGCCTTCGGGAGCGGCAACTGGTCCTTGCTCTGGGCACAATCGAACCGCGTAAGCGATACCACCTTCTCTGTTACGCGGTTGCCCAACTTTGGCAAGAAGACTCAGCCTCAGCACCATTCTTGATAATTATTGGCCAATTGGGATGGCAGGCCGATAAGGAACTTGCTGCCATCCGTGAGGGTATGCGGCAAGGATGGCTCTACTGGATCACCGACGCTGATGATCGCCTGCGCGACGCATGCTTTACGTTAGCAACGGTGCTGGCTATCCCGTCACTCGATGAGGGATTCTCGTTACCAGCGCTCGAAGCAATGGCGGCTGGCCTTCCAGTCGTTGCAGCCGCCCGCGGGGCGTTGCCCGAAATCCTTGACAATGCTGGCATCCTCATACCGGCAGACGACCCCGCAAGCTGGGCCAAGGCGTTGCGGGACGTGTTGCACAATGAGGCAGTACAAAATCGACTTCGTGTTCTTGGGAAAGCACGTGCACAACAGTTTTCCTGGGATGAGACGGCAAAGCAAACTGTGGCGGTGTATAAGGAGGTACTTCGAGCATGCCAGACACGCCAACGTGGGCCATCGTTGGCCTAGGAAATCCCGGCCCTGAATATGCAGCAACGCGCCATAACATCGGCTTTCAGGTTGTCGACGCGCTGGCAACGCTCTATCAGGCTCCGCTATGGGATATTCGATTCGAGGCAGCAATCACGTCGGTGACGGACCAAGACGGTGGACGCATCGTACTAGCGAAACCGCTGACGTACATGAACGCAAGCGGAAGAGCAGTTCAGCAACTGCTTCGCTGGTACCGCCTGCCACTTGAGCGGCTTCTCGTCATCCATGATGACCTCGATCTTCCTTTCGGCACGCTCCGTCTACGGCATAATGGCTCAAGTGGTGGTCATCATGGTGTCGAATCCATCATACAAGCCGTTGGCGCTGGATTCGACCGTTTGCGCATCGGGATCGGTCGTCCGCCGCGGCATGATGCGACACGCTATGTGCTCGAGGCTTTTACGGCTGACGAGAGAGCAGTACTTCCCAGTATCATCGAGCAGGCTGCCGCCGCAGCACAATGCTGGCGGCGCGAAGGACTGACGGCAGCGATGAACCGGTTCAATCGTGCGGTTGTTGCCACCCAAGGACGTCACTGAGCGTAATTCGTCCTTGCAATAGAATACGGTTGCTGGTATGAGGGTAGAGGAGCGAGGCAGATGAGCGAAGCACAAGCGAATGGACAGCAGGCTGAGGAGCGTGGCTATCTGCTCCTGCTTGTCGGCGATGAGCGCCGGACATCAGATGCAGCGCTTGGGATTGCCCTCCGTGGTGCCGGGCATAACTTGCGCGTCCATATCATCGAGTTTCTAAAAACTGGACGGGAGCGCGGAGAAGTGGCCGCCGTCTCCTTCCTCACCGGTGTCACGCTCTCGCAATACGGCCTGGTTGGAGTTGGTACCCGGCTTGAGGACGTGCCGAAGCCAGGTATCTCGCCAGAACGCCTCGAATTTGCACTTCGCGAAGCGCGCCAGCACGTTCTGCAGCGAGTTACAAACATCTTGATTCTTGACGGCCTGCTGACACTTGTCGCGGAGGGGGCGGTAAGCGATGAAGCTATCCTCGACCTCGTTCGGCATGCTGCTCCGTGGACAGATATTGTGCTGACTGGCCGGGCGGCAACGCCGGCGCTCGAAGAAGCAGCTGATACTGTCACCGTCATGCAGACGATCAAAACGCGTGAAGGCGAAGGGGTCCTCCGCCGCGGTATCCATTACTAAGTGTTCTTTCTTGGCTGCACCGTTGTGTGGGAGCAGAATCCATGACGAGCACGCCTTCGTCTTCAGCCGCACGCTCTTCACCAACCCGCCCGATTCGGGTGCTGATCGCCAAACCCGGGTTGGATGGCCATGATCGTGGCGCCAAAGTGCTCGCGCGAGAGCTCCGTGATGCAGGAATGGAAGTCATTTATACCGGCCTCTTCCAAACCCCTGAGATGATTGCGCGCGCAGCGGTCGATGAAGATGTTGACGTCGTTGGGCTGAGCATCCTCTCAGGCGCCCACAATCAGCTCTTCCCGGAAATCATGCGGGCGCTTCGCGAAGCCGGTGCAACTGATGTGCTCGTCATTGCGGGTGGGATTATCCCGAGCGAGGATATTCCTTTCCTGCAGTCGCTTGGCGTTGCAGCAGTTTTTGGTCCAGGCACTCCGCTGACAGAAATTATCCGGTTTATCGAGGAACACGTGCCACGCGAGGAGCGACTGCATGAGTGACGATCTGCTTGCGCGGCTTCGTGCGGGCGATCGCCGAGCACTTGCGCGCGCCCTCACGCTCATCGAAAACCGGACAGCTGAGGGTGAAGCGCTTGAGGCTGCCCTGTGGCATACATGCGGGCATGCCTATCTCGTTGGTATCACAGGCCCTCCAGGGGCTGGCAAAAGCACACTGATTGCTGCCTTGGCCGAGTTTCTGCGCTCACAGGGGGCAACGGTAGCCGTGCTCGCCGTTGACCCGACGAGTCCACGGAGTGGCGGTGCGCTCCTCGGCGATCGCATCCGTATGCTTGAGCAGAGTATTGACGAAGGTCTGTTCATCCGAAGCGTTGCAAGCCGTGGTCGCGCGCGAGGGCTTGCTCCGGCCTTAATGGGTATGGCCCTTCTTCTCGACGCTTTCGGCTTTGATGTGATCTTCATTGAAACAGTTGGCGCCGGGCAGGACGACAGCGCGATTGCAGAAATGGTTGATATCACGCTACTCGTTCTTGTTCCCGGCTTGGGCGATAGTGTGCAGCTGCTGAAGGCAGGGATATTGGAGATCGCTCAGGGATATGTCGTTAACAAGGCGGACACCCCCGGCGCACCGGCGCTCGCCCGCGAACTCCGCGCAGCACAACGACTCGCCACTCCCCATGCACCGGAACGACCAGTCTTTCTGACAACGGCAACGACCGGCGAGGGAATCGCAGAACTTGGGCGCTTCCTGCTCGACAACCGACAGGCGCTGCTCGCAACCGACCTGAAACAACGACGCCAGCAGCGTCTGCTCGCGGAAGCACAGTACCGGGCAACTGAGGCATTTGCCCAGGCGTTGCAGCAAGCTCTCACAGAGCTACCATCGGAGTTCCTCGCGCGCTCCCCACGTGAGATCGCAGCATTCCTCACACAACGCGCTGCGACGTTTCTCCAGGGTGCAGACGCGCCTGAACCAGACACTACGAGTTCGTAGACGCAGTCAGCACAGCAGCAATCAGTGGCTCAATTGGTTGCGCACCGACGGGCTGACCTTCCCAGCGGAACCAGGCGAGAAACTCGACGTTGCCATCTGCGCCAGTAATCGGAGAGCGCGTCAGCCCCTGAAGCGCAAAGCCAAGTGCAGCAGCAGCATGCAGCACTTGCTCGAGTACTTCGCGGTGTACCGCCGGATCACGAACAATCCCACCCTTCCCCACTTTACCTCGACCGGCCTCAAACTGTGGTTTCACCAGTGCGACAACCTGCCCGGCTGGTCGCAAGACGCGACCAGCTGCAGGCAATACCAGCCGCAGCGAAATAAATGACACGTCGATCGTCACGAGGTCAATCGGTTCAGGGAGAGAGGACAGGTACCGGACATTCGTCCGCTCCATCACAATTACACGTGGATCGTGACGCAGCCGATAGTGCAGCTGGCCGTAGCCGACGTCGAGGGCGTACACACGGGCAGCACCGCGCTGTAACAGGGCATCAGTGAAGCCGCCAGTCGAGGCCCCGAAATCAGCGCAGACCAGGCCACGAACATCGATGTGGAAGACGGTTAAGGCATAATCGAGCTTCTCACCACCACGGCTAACAAACCGCGGCGGCTCGAGAACAGTCAACTCGGCCTCGGGTCGTAAGAGCGTCCCAGGCTTATCGATCACCTCCTGGCCGAGTCGCACACGGCCAGCGAGAATCAAGCTGCGGGCTTGACTGCGCGTCTCGGCTAATCCACGCTGGACGAGGAGTTCATCGGCTCGAATACGTGGTGACCGCTGTCGCTCAGACATCGTTCCGTACACGCGCTGTAAAGCGGGCATGCTGAAGGTGGCATAACGCGATAGCCAGGGCATCAGCCGCATCATCCGGGCGCGGGATATCAGGAAGGCCAAGGAGAATTCGCGTCATTTCTTGCATCTGGCGCTTTTCAGCACGACCGTAACCGACAATGGCTTGCTTGATTTCAGCTGGCTTGTATTCGAAGACCGGAACCTGATGTTGGGCACTCACTAACAGAGCAATACCACGGGCCTGCCCAACAGCGAGCGCCGTCGTGACGTTACGGGCAAAGAAAAGCTGCTCGAGTGCGAGGGCCTGAGGTCGATACTGCGTGAACAGCATGTCAAGTTCCTGATAGAGAGTAAGCAGTCGTTGTTCCATCGGCTGGTGCGGCGCTGTCTCGACCACACCATAGGCCAGCGCCGTACGTTGTTCACCATCCTGGATGATGCCATACCCTAAGCGGGCTGTTCCCGGGTCAATCCCGATGACGATCGGCAACACGACACGCGTCGAGTTCATTTCAAAACAATGCCGTTTCCGTACTGCCACAACCGTAGCATGGCCGATCACACCCTTCCACTTGCAATCGTAGCAGCTTCGGGTTATACTTTCATAATAGTGGAGAGCTTCCGAGCGTATGGATGTATGGTGCGGCTTGGCACGAAATATGATGATGTGGCAACACACTCTACCATGATACTATGACATGCTGCCCTGCGCGCTTGCGCAGGGCGCATTTGTATGGGCGAGGCAACGTGCGTTTGGGCAAGGGGTGTGCGGAAAAGGGGAGTAACGATGGATTCAGCGGAGTCCAGCCTGATCCGGCGCGGTAAGGATCGCGGCTATATCAGCCCCGATGAAATTCTGTCGGCCTTCCCACATGCTGAAGACGATGTTGCCGCTGTTGACGAGTTCTACCTCACCCTTGAAGAACAAGGAATCGAAGTCGCCGAGGATGATTTCATTGACCGAGCCCCGGCGACAACGACGGGACATCCCACATTCCTTGGGCGGCGCATCTCCAGCACGCGAACCGAACAGGATGACGCAATCAGCGTCAGCGATACCGTTCGCCTCTACCTTCAAGAAATCGGCGAAACCGCACTCCTCACCGCCGAGGAAGAGGTTTGGCTTGCCAAGCGGATGGAGCGGGGCAAGGTTGCTGAAGCACGCCTCGCCCGCGGCGACTATGCCACCGAAGAGGAACGCCAAGCCCTGCTCGCCGATAAGGAAGACGGTGAACAAGCGCGCGCACATCTCATCCAAGCGAATCTGCGCCTTGTGGTGAGTGTGGCGAAGAAATACGTCGGCCGTGGATTGTCGTTCCTCGACCTCATTCAGGAAGGCAACATCGGCTTGATGAAGGCAACAGACAAATTTGACTATAAGCGCGGCTATAAGTTCTCAACATACGCCACCTGGTGGATCCGGCAAGCGATTACGCGCGCGATTGCCGACCAGAGCCGTACAATCCGCCTTCCTGTGCATGTTGGTGAAACGCTGAACCGCGTCAAGAAGATGTCGCACCGCTTGCAACAGATTCTCGAGCGCGAGCCAACCCAACTCGAAGTGGCCCGTGCCCTCGATATGCCCGAAGAGAAGATTCGCCAAGTTCTCGAAGCAGCCCGACTGCCGATTTCGCTCGAAGCGCCGATCGGACAAGACGGTGATGCCTTCCTTGGCGACTTCATCGAAGACGAGTCCATGCCCAGTCCACTCGAACTCGCGTCGCAACAGTTACTCCGTCGGCAAATCGAAGAGGCATTGAGTCGCCTCTCAGAGCGAGAGCGCCGAATCATCGCCCTTCGTTTTGGTCTTGAGGACGGTCAATTTCGCACTCTTGAGGAAGTTGGCCGCGAATTTGGGATCACACGTGAGCGGATTCGGCAAATCGAGGCCAAGGCTCTTCGCAAGCTGCGGCATCCGAGCTATAGTCGGGCATTACGCGGCTATCTCGAATAGAGACACGCTACACAACGGCAGCCCAGGACAAGCACTCGTGAAATCCTGGGCTGCCGTCGTGCCGTTTACCCTATTACTACTACGTTTACGCCAGGTTAGTGGAACAAAATGCGACAACGCATCAGCCGTCGTAGCGGCTCAACACAAGCGCAGCGTTATGCCCCCCAAAGCCGAAGGCATTGTTGAGCACGTGGCGTAAGGTCGCCGGGCGAGGGCCTTCGGTCACATAATCAAGATCACACTGCGGATCAGGGACACGCCAGTGCCAGGTCGGTGGAATCACTTGATGGTGTAAGGCGAGGACGCAGAACGCAGCTTCAAGCGCACCAGCAGCGCCAAGGAGATGGCCAGTCAATGCCTTGGTTGAGCTCACCGGCGGCGTGCGATCGCCAAACACCCGCTTAATCGCGAGGGTCTCAGCGGCATCATTGAGCGGTGTACTCGTGCCGTGGGCATTGACATAGTCGATATCGGAAGGCGCAAGCCGGGCACTGGCAAGAGCGCGTTGCATTGCCCGCACAGCCCCGGCACCATCCGCACATGGCTGGACGATATGGTAGGCATCTGCCGTCGCTCCGTAGCCTGTGACCTCCGCGAGGATCGGTGCACCGCGCGAAAGCGCATGATCGAGTCGCTCCAAGACGAAGACTGCTGCGCCTTCGGCAATGACAAACCCATCGCGTGTTGCATCGAATGGCCGACTTGCCGTCTGCGGCTCATCATTTCGCGTTGATAATGCCTGCAGCGCTGCAAAGCCAGCAATAACAGAACGGGTCAATGGTGCCTCAGTTCCACCGGCGAGCATCACGAGAGCGTCACCACGACGAATCGCTTCGGCCGCCTCACCAATAGCGTGCGCCCCGCTCGCGCATGCAGAGAGTGTTGCAAAGTTCAGGCCCGTTGCTCCGGCTACAATCGAGACATACCCAGCGGCCATATCAGGCAGGAACATCGGAATCAAAAACGGGCTGACGCGGCGCGGACCACGCTCGATGAGCGTCACCACTTCCCGCTCAAACGTCTCTACGCCGCCAAGCGCGCTTCCAAGAATCACGCCAGTCTGTTCGGCTACTGACGAAGGCAGGGGAGAAAGACCGGCTTGTTCAAGCGCTTGCCGCGCAGCAGCGACGGCGAATTGAATGAAGCGATCGGTCCGCCGTGCCTCTTTCGGCTCAAGCCAACAGAAAGGGTCAAAATCCCGCACTTCCCCAGCAATTTGACTTGGCAAGCCATCAGCTGGCACACGGGTCAGCGGGCCGATGCCGCTTCGTCCCGTGCAGAGCGCATCCCAGACAGCGTCGAGCGTCTGCCCAATTGGCGAGATGACGCCGATTCCCGTAATGACAACGCGAAAGTCCGGGCTAGTGGTGCTGTTGGAGCTGACCACGGACGTCCTCCCAGTTCACTGCGCGCGGCGGCTTTTCGCCACGAAGCACGGCGAGAATATTTTGCGCAGCGAGTTCTGCCATACGGGCCCGTGTCACTTCGCTCGCACTTGCAATGTGTGGCGTAACGAGGACGTTCGGGCACTGCAACAGCGGATGGTTCGGCGGCAGTGGCTCGGGATCCGTCACGTCGAGAGCAGCTCCCCAAATTTGACGTTCTTGCAGTGCTCGGACGAGCGCGTTGGTATCAACGATGGGGCCACGAGCAGTATTGATCAACACTGCCGTAGGCTTCATCATGCTTAGCTCGGGAGCGCTAATCAAATGGCGCGTCTCCGGCGTTAATGGCACGTGAAGACTGACAAAATCACTCTGCTGGAGCAGTATGTCAAGCGAAACATATTGCGCGCCCGTCTCATGCTCTGCTGCCGGTTGCGGATCGCGGTCGGTATAGAGGACCGTCATGTTGAAACCGCGCGCCCGCCGGGCAACCGCTTGCCCGATCCGGCCAAAGCCGACGATTCCAAGCGTGGCACCGGAGACATCGTGACCAAGGAATCCAAGTGGCTCCCACGTGCGCCACTCTCCCCGCAACACTGCTTCGGTAGCCGGCTTGAGTTGCCGGGCAACGGCCAGCATCAACGCGAAGGCAAAATCAGCCGTTGTGTCGGTCAGGACATCGGGGGTGGTACAGACCACAACACCACGCTCGGTGCAGGCAGCAACATCGATATTGTCATAGCCGACAGCCATGTTGCTGATAACGCGTACCGTTGGAAGCGCATCTAAGAGTGCCCCGTCGATGTGCTCAGTGAGGAGCGTTAACAGCGCGTCGACACCCTGGGCAAATGCGATGAGCTGCTCACGCGTTGGAGGAAACGACTCCGGCCAAATATAGACGTCGGCACCAGCATCGATTAACGTACGGATCCCAGCCTCGGGAATTCTTCGCGTTACTGCGACGCGCATTGCCACTCCTTTCCTCTGCATGGATTCTAGAGCCTGGCAGGCACACGGACAACGGAACGACCAGACAACGGCAGAATCATGCACTATCCTTGGATGAAGCAGGGAGTGGCAGGTGAGGGGAAGAGTCGGGCATGGCGCGTGCAGGATCACGGCAGACCGGAACACAACGTGACCACCAGGCACAGTCCGAGCGGCCAGCGGATTCGTCAGCGCTTGTCCCGTCAAGGAGGCAGTATCTCGAACTGAAGCAACAATACCCTCATGCGATCCTCCTCTACCGCCTCGGTGATTTCTATGAAGCCTTCGATGATGATGCGCACATCGTTGCTCGTGACGCGCGGATCACGCTGACGTCACGAAGCTTCGGCCGCAATGGCCGCGTGCCAATGGCTGGAATCCCGCACCATGCCTTGAATTACTACCTCTCACGGCTCCTCGCAGCCGGGCACACCGTTGCTATTGCCGAGCAGTTGAGTGAGCCCGGACGAGGACTTGTTGAGCGAGCAGTCACACGCGTCTTGACACCCGGGACGGTCGCTGAGACTGCCCTACTCCCTTCAACAGAAAATCGCTATCTTGCGGCCATTGCCCCACTTGGTGACCGCATTGGCCTTGCCTGGGTGGATGTCAGCACCGGCGAATTCACCACGCTTGAATTGAACGGACCGAGCCGAGCTGACCTCCTCCGCGACGAACTCGCGCGCCTCAATCCAGCTGAATGCCTTCTTCCGGATACTGCCGAGACGATGGACGGGATCATCGGCCACATCACACGCTTACCGCACTGGCACTTTGCTCCTGAGCGCGCTGCCGCAATACTGTGCGAGCATTTTCACACGCAGGCTCTCACGCCCTTTGGCTGTGAGGGATTACCGGGGGCGATCGGCGCAGCAGGCGCTATTCTTGTGTATCTTCAACAAACCAATCCAGCCCTCCTGGCCATGCTCACCAGTCTGCGGACTGAGTCCCTTGGTCGCACGGTATGGGTTGATGCAGCAACACGCCGCAACCTGGAACTGACACGAAGCCTTCACACCGGCGGGACACGCGGCAGCCTGCTGAGCGTGCTTGACCACACGAAGACAGCGATGGGCGCACGCACACTCCGGCGCATCGTGAGCCAGCCGCTGCGCGACCTTGCGGAACTCCAGCGACGGCAAGGGATCATTGCCGCGTTGGTTGCGGCAACGCGGGTGCGGCATCACCTTGGGCATATCCTTACGTCAGTCGGGGATCTCGAGCGCTTGATCAGTCGTGTGACCCAGGGTCTTGCGACTGCCCGTGACCTTCTCCAGCTCAAAAGCGCGCTGGAGGGTGTTGAAGCACTGCTCGGCCATCTCCAGGCTGCTCAGGCGCCAGCATTGCGCGCGCTCGCTGCGAACGTGCCGTCCTGTGCTGACCTTGCAACCAGGATTGAAGCTGCGATCGTCGAGGACGCTGAGGGCGTACGGATTCGGCCGGGATTCAGCCCTGCCCTCGATCAGGCCCGGGATGCTATTCGCGAAACACGTCAATGGCTAGCTTCGCTTGAGCAACAGGAGCGTGAGCGGACAGGCATTCGCTCCCTGAAGGTCGGATATAACAAAGTCTTTGGCTACTACATCGAAGTAACACGCCCGAACCTGCCGAATGTCCCGCCAGATTACATTCGAAAACAGACGGTGGCGAATGGCGAGCGTTTCATCACCGCAGCGCTGAAGGAGGCAGAAGCACGCATCCTAGCGGCGGAAGGAGAAATTGAGGCGCTCGAGCGCGCAGCATTGACCGACCTCTGTCACACGCTCACTAGTCATGCTGACCGTCTGCTACAAACAGCGCGCCGGGTTGCCGAACTCGACGCATTCATAGCAATGGCAGAAGCAGCAGTGCGCTACAACTGGGTCGCCCCGATACTGGATGAAAGCGACTGCATCGAAATTGTCCAGGGAAGACATCCTGTCGTCGAAGCGACGATGACCCATCAGCCCTTTATCCCGAACGACTGCAGTGTAGGCGGGGATGGCCCGCGGATTTTGCTTGTTACAGGCCCCAATATGGGGGGCAAGAGCACGTACCTTCGCCAAGTTGCATTGATTGTCTGGTTAGCGCAGATCGGCTCGTTCGTCCCGGCAGAACGAGCGCGCATCGGTCTCGTCGATCGGATTTTCAGCCGTATCGGGGCGCACGATGACCTGGCAGGCGGGCAGAGCACATTCATGGTTGAGATGGTGGAAACCGCGACCATCCTGCACCAGGCAACCCGAAAAAGCCTCGTGATTCTCGACGAAATTGGGCGTGGCACAAGCACCTACGATGGTCTTGCTATTGCACGGGCCGTGCTGGAGGACCTTCACGATCGCATTGGCGCGCGCACGCTTTTTGCGACCCACTACCTCGAACTCACGGCACTCAGCGAAACCTTCCCGGGCATCGCCAACGCTCATGTTGAAGTGCTTGAACGCGATGGCCGCGTGATCTTTTTCTACACCGTTCGCCCCGGTCCAGCGGATCGTGCTTATGGAATTCATGTCGCACGGCTTGCTGGATTGCCGCCTTGGGTCGCTGATCGCGCTGAAGCGGTGCTTGCAGAACTCACCAATACACGGCCTGTAGCAATGCCGGCACCACCCCAGGAAAAGCATATTCCGGCAGCGCCCTGGGAAGCCGGCAATCTGCGGAGGCCGTACCAACTGCCGCTTGCTGGGTTTCCTCCTCCACCTGTAGCATGCCAGGCCGTCGCACACGAGCTTGCCGCCCTCGATCTTTCAAGCATGACGCCGCGCGAAGCCTTAACCTGGCTCTTCGAGCAACAAGCCAGGCTACGCGGTCATGCAACTCATCAGGTGGGCCAGTAGTGTCCGAGTCACAGCGCGTTGCCCGACGTCCGATCCGAGTCCTGCCTCCAGCATTGGCAAGCCGTATTGCCGCTGGAGAAGTGATCGAGCGTCCAGCGTCTGTTGTCAAAGAGCTCATTGAAAACGCAATCGACGCTGCAGCTCGCAGTATTCGTCTTGAGATCACAGAGGCTGGATTTGGACGCATTCAGGTAATCGATGATGGCATCGGCATTCCACCCGACGAACTGCCACTAGCCTGTGAGCGGCATGCGACGAGCAAACTGCTTGACGATGACCTGCGTTGCATTCAAACCCTTGGCTTCCGCGGTGAGGCATTGCCCAGCATTGCCGCAGTTGCTGAGTTGACGCTTCTGAGCGCAACAGCGGAGTCCCGGATCGGACGACGCCTCACGCTGCGCGATGGCACGATCGTACGCGATGAACCAGTCGCTCATCCGCCAGGGACGACTGTTATTGTAAAGCATCTTTTTGCAAATGTTCCGGTTCGGCTCGCTGCTGCCAAACAGAAGCACGTCGAAGCCGCACAAATTGTCCAGACGGTCCGCCGGCTGGCCATCGCTGCGCCGCACGTCCGCTTCACGGTGCTACTCGACGGACGGCACGTGCTGCAGACCAGTGGCTCGGGCGATCTGGTGACGGTCATGAGTGAAGTTTACGGTTTGCCGCCTGAATCATTGCAGAGCCTTGAAACGGTGGAAATTGTCGAAGCGAAGATCACCGGCGTGATCGCTGATCCAAGCATCACCCGTCCAGGACGGAGCCATCTTCACATTCTCGTCAACGAGCGCTGGACGCAGCCCCGTGGAGTGTTGAACACGATCGAAGCTGCCTACCGCCCGTTACTGCCGCGAGGCCGTCATCCCATTCTCGCGCTCGCCCTTACCCTTCCGCCTGAGCAGGTTGACGTCAACATCCACCCGGCGAAGCTTGAGGTGCGGCTCCACCACGAATCACAAATCGCGAAAATTGCTGCTGAGGTGATCCGCACGACCTTAGGGAGAAAGGCCCGAACATTTCAGCTCGCTGCCGCGGCCGTCACTGACCCACTCGTGTCACACACTCAGGTTGCTGAGGACCAGCCGCCATACGACAACCGGCTCGTCGTTACCCCGAACCTTCCCCCGCTGCACATTCTTGGACAAGTCCAGCACCAGCTAATCCTGGCCGAAGGGCCTGACAGCCTCTACCTCATCGACCAACACCGCGCCCACGAGCGCGTCCTCTACGAGCAGCTGAAGGCAGCAGCTGGTGATGCCCAAGACACGCTGGTCGAGTTGGCCGAGCCAACAGTGCTTGAACTGACACCAAGCCAAGCCGCCAAACTAAGCAACTGGCTCGACGTATTAGCAGCACTCGGATTCCACTGTGAGACGTTTGGACGTCACACGTTTCTGCTGCGAACGACGCCGTACTTGCCAGGCGTTGTCACTGAAGCGCGGCACGCTGGAGGCTTCCCCGCGGTCGGCCAGCGCGACGCACTGATCCCTGCGCTCCTCGAAGCCATTGACGATGTCGCAGCAGAGGACAGCGAAAGCTGGCGTGATCGGCTCTTCATCCGTCTCGCCTGCCGAACAGCAGTACGCCGCGGTCAGCCGCTTGACCTTCCGGGATTATGCGCTCTGGTTCAGGCGCTTGGCGAGACGTCTACGCCTGCCGTCTGCCCGCATGGCTCGCCGATCCTCCTCCGGATTGACAGACAGGCACTCGCGCGACAATTCAACTGGTGACAGCACGAGAGCCGAGCGAGATGCAGTGTGGATCAGAGACGCGCTGCCTTACTCCTAAGTACTCATCAGCGAGCACGGAAGGTTCCCCCATGCCGTCAGCACCAGGTTGAAGAAAGCAGCTGAGAAAATGCGAAGGGTAAAGAGGAAACAGCATCGGGCAGACAAGGCAGCGCACGTGAGAACGTAAAAGGGGGTAAAGAAAAGCTCCCCGAGCAGGATTCGAACCTGCAACCTTGCGGTTAACAGCCGCCTGCTCTACCGTTGAGCTATCGGGGAACGTTCTTGCATTGTCGCGGATAAGAATATGCCACACTGTCCCCTGCGGCGTCAAGACACTGCACTGCCGATCCCCGATGGAACATTCTCTTCACGAGACGACAACGCCTGATCCAGAGCGTCATGCTGCACCAGCGACTGATCCAGTGCCGATAACACCTGGCCACGAAGCAGCGCAAGCGCAGGATCGCTGCGGCTCCGCGGGCGTGGCAGCGGAATCGGGAAGACCGCATGGACTCCAGCTGGTCGGCCTGCCAACAGGACAACACGGTCAGCAAGGTAGACTGCCTCATCAACATCGTGGGTAACGAGCACGACGGTAAAGGCGTAGCGTTGCCAAAGGTCAAGCACGTAATCTTGGAGACGCAAGCGTGTTAGCGCATCAACTGCGCTAAAGGGCTCATCGAGCAGCAGGAGTGACGGAGCAGTTACCAGCGCACGAGCAAGCGCCACCCGTTGTGCCATGCCGCCCGAAAGCTGCCGGGGCCACGCCGAGAACGACTCTGGTGGCAGACCAACCGTCTCAAGCGCCGCCACGGCCTGGCGACGGCGTTCGTCAGCTGTCTTCCCCGGAGCAACAAGCGCAACGTTCTGCCAGACCCGCAGCCACGGCAATAGCCGCGGCTCTTGAAAGACAATAGCGGTTTGTGGTGCTACAGCACCAACTGCTGCATCGTGTGAGAACTGCACAGAGCCTTCCGAAGGAGCCACCATCTGGGCAAGCAATCGCAACAGCGTTGTCTTACCAATTCCGCTTGCCCCGACAACCGCCAGAAACTCCCCCGGCGCTGCTTCAAGACTGACATCCTGAAGGACGGGCTGGCCCTGAAACGCCACGCTGACGTGTGTTACGGTAAAGGCCGCTCCTGGCATTAGGAACCTTCCTCCTGTCCGGCAGTCGCAACCGTCTCACGCCATTGCAAAAGCGCGTGCTCAACCGCCCCAAGGAGTGCGTCACTGAACCGTCCAAGGATGGCGAAGAGCAAGAGGGCAACGATGACTCGATCGGGTCGCATTGTTGACTGTCCCTCAACGAGCAAAAAGCCAAGGCCCGTGCTGGCAGCAAGCAACTCCGCGGCAACGACAAACATCCAGCCAAGGCTTAACCCCGAACGCAGGCCTGTCAGAATCCCTGGTAGTGCCCCGGGCAGCAGAATCGTTCGCAGAATCTTCCATCGCCCCAGCCGATATACATACCCCACTTCAACAAGACGCCAATCGACACCGCCGACACCAGCCAATGTGTTGAAATACACTGGTAAAAAGACTCCAAGCGCGATGAGCAAGACACGCGCCCGTTCGCCGATTCCAAACCAGAGGAGAAAGAGCGGTACCCATGCCAGCGACGGTACTGCTCGAACGCCTTGTATTGTTGGATCAACAACTCGCCGAATCGTTTTTGACATGCCGGCAAGCATCCCGAGGGCAACGCCGAAGACAGCGCCGAGGATATAGCCGACAGCCAGTCGTTGCAGTGTTGCCTGCATATGCCGAGCGAGTTCACCATGGATGACGAGATCGGTGAACGTCCGGAGAATCGTCGTTGGTAAGGGCAATTGGTAAGGCTGAATCCAGCCGGACGTAACAGCAACCCACCAGAGGACCAATCCACCAAGCGGGATGAGCCAGGGCAAAAGCCAGTGTCCAACCTTTTGCCATCTCGCCTGTGCTCGAGGAGTGCGAGAGGCGGCCGTGAGCCGCTGTTGACGGCTCACGGCTCGTACCGAGACCATCATTGCCCTCCTTTCGCCTGAGCAAGCGCACGTTGCGCAACGCTTGGCTCAAGGAGTGTGGCGAGTGCGCGGTCAAGGTCAGCTCCGGCCTGCACAAGATTCTCCTTGCGAATAAGCGGCAAAATCTGCGCGAGCACTTGGCGCTGGGCATCACCGGGAGTGGGATCGGGGAAGGCCGTTCGCTCCGTGAGCACTTTGCGGGCAATATCAAGATTTAGCTTTGCCTCATCAGCGAGGATCTGAGCAAGATCCTCTTGATGGGCGAGCGCCCATTGACGACCGCGCTCGTAGAGGACAAGCACGCGTTCGACAACGTCAGGATGCGCGTTGAGAAACGACTCCAGGACATTGAGCGTACCATAGGTATTCCAGTCGCGATGGCGGAAGAAAAGGCGAGCGCCAGCCGTCAGTTCAGCATGTGCCATATGCGGATCGAGGCCGGCCCATGCATCAACGTCGCCGCGCAGGAGCGCTTGCTCACCATCCGGATGCTGGAGTTGCACAATCGTGAGATCCTGCGATGAGAGTCCGACGCTATCGAGCGCGCGCAGGAGGAAGAACCACGGATCGGTGCCGCGCGTCGCTGCAACTTTCTTGCCCTTGAGGTCGCTTGGCGAACTGAACGCCCCATCACGGCGCTCAACCAGAGCTGTCCATTCCGGCTGAGCATAAACCCAGACGGTTTTGAGTGGAACACCGTTTGCCCGCGCAAGCAGCGCCGCACTCCCACCGGTCGAACCAAAATGTACGGTGCCGCTTGCCGTAAATTCATTGGCTTTATTGCTTCCAAGGCTCAAGACCCACTCAACACGCGTGCCATCGCGACTGAACTCCTGCTCAACCCAGCCTTGGCGCTTCAAGACAAGACTAACGGGGTTATAGTAGGCATAGTCCAAGCGCAAGACGTCAAGCTTGGACGACGTCTTGACGGCTGGCGTTGACAGGGAGTCCGTTTGGGCTACCGTCGGCGTGCTCGCACGGGTGAGAGGCGTCGGCGTGAGCTGAGATGAGTTGGCAGCCCCTCCACAACTGGCAAGGATGCCGGTTGCACCAACGCCAAGAACGGCGTGCAGGAACGTTCGCCGTGTCAGCTTCCTTTCAGGAACCATCGGTGTGTTGACCCCTTCCTCGTTTCGCCTATGCCAGTGCGACGTGCCGCACATGGCAGAGACACGCCACGTACCAACTACAGGCGTTCGACACAGACAATGGCGCGTTTAGCGCAGGATCCGAGAAAATTCACCGCGCGACGCGGGCACTAGTTAGGAGGAAGGGGTACACTCACAAATTCGGGGCCAGAAGGAATAGACCCCGACCATTGAGGCGCATGGGGGAACAGGACTGCACATCCGGCTCACATGGGAGAAGCGGCACACGTGTTGGCGCATTCCTCCTCACTCCCAGGTGCCACCGTCATCAGTGCAACGATAGCGAAGGGGCCGCATGGCGTCAAGGCTGTTAGAAGCTGCCGCCGGCTGAGCCGCTGCCAGCTGAAGCACCGCCGGAGACTCCACCCCCGGCACCGCTACTTCCCGCTGGGGAGAAACTCGAGTGCCAGGTGACCCAGTACGGGTAGAAGCCAGGGGAGAAGCCGTCGTCGCCTGGCGCTGGACGCAAAAACCAGGCGGGAGAATATCCGTGCTTGCTCGCCTCCTGCAGGCGCTTATTCAACCCGTGTGTCGCATTAAGCGCAACAGCATAGGGAAGAGCCTCATCAAGATCGATGTCAATCTCTGGATGACGCCAAGCGCGAAGTAAGCCCATACGGTAGGCCCGCCAGGGTACGGCAGCTACCTCGCCGAGCGTGCTTATCTCTGGCATTGCTACAGCAAGAACAAAGGCGACCACACTCGGAATGACAACGAGGAGAGCAACAGCGAGATTCAGAAAGATTCCCCACGGCTGACCGATAAAGAGGAACACCAATGCAACAACGCTGAGAAGCGTTTCGAGCATGACGCCCGCGAGCAACCAATGACGTCGACGGGAAGCTGTCGGATCAAACCACCGTCGCGATAACAATTCATTGCGGAGAAGTGTACGGAATTGGCCGATGTTAAGAAGAAGCCGACGTATCCGCTCACGAGTGACAATACCATCGCTAGCTTCGCGCTCAAGCATCTTCCAGACTTCTTGCTCAAATGGCGCCGTGGAGACCTTCCTCTTGTTGCGTAAACGGATCTGTACGCCGTGCGACGGCTGCGAAGCATCCACTGGCTCAACAGCCAGTGCACCGCGACGCGCAAGATCAAGGATCGTTGCTTCAAACAGCTGCCGTGTGTGTATTCGCCCGGCCACGAGGGCACCGGCGAGAGCAGGAGGCAAATTGTCAGGGCGTTGCATCGTTGGGGTCGGCAAGCGTGACTGGCGCGGGGAATGGAGGAGGGTCCAGAGCGCAAGAGCAGCACTCGTAGCACAACTCAGCACACTCAATGGAACAGCAAAGCGAGAGGCGAATTGTTCCAGTCGACTTGGTGGTTCTGGCCCAGCTGCGAGATCAGCCGCAACCGCTTGCAAGCCAACAGCGATCCCGTTGGCGAGATCGCCAGACTGCAACGTGCCGCGCATCGAGGTAGCGATGCGATTGAGACGGTTTTGCGAAAGCATTCGCTGATCAACGAGTGTCTTTCCAGCGATGATTGCAAATTGCCCGTGCTTCGGATCATTCGGTTCAAGGTTGAGGAAAAGAACGATGCCATCACGGGCATTCGGCTTCGACTCAATATCCCACGCGTCCATGAGCGCCCGACTGTCACGGACGGTATCGTCATACGTGGCGTGCTTTCGCTGGAGGTAGACAACGATGGGAACGCCCGCTTGTTCGACTGTCCGAGCCTGCGCTTCAAGGGCTGCCACCGCTGCTGAATCAAGCACACCAGCGCGGTCATAGATATGCTGACCAGGGATCGGGGTCCCAAAATCGGCAGCATGCACCACTGCCATCGCGTTGAGCAAGAGCATCAGCAGCCACAGGCCAACGCCGACAGCCATTCCTGCGCGAAACCCAAGACGTCGCAGCACGTGTATCATGCGTCCCATGTCCTTGCACTGCATCATGCACGGCATGCCGCTGGCCGGCTACATCACCGGATACGGTATTGCACTGGTGACACGCCCAGACGAGCAAAAGGCCTATCAGCCCGAACACCATGGTACACTGCGACCACAGAGGAGCGCGAGCAAGCGTGGATCTGAGCGAATCAATCGACCGGGGAGGAAGCAAATGCTGATCATCACGAGGCAAGATCTTGCTGAACTTGTCCCGATGCGCGTTGCCATTGCATTGATGAAGCAGGTCTTTATTGAGCTTTCAGCTGGCCGCGTCACGGTACCGCTACGGGTGCCGATTGAGGTGCCAGAAGCTGAGGGGACAACGCTGATCATGCCGGCGTATGTTCCAGCGGTAAGCGGCCTCGGATTGAAAGTCGTCTCAGTCTTTCCGCGTAACCGTGAGCAGGGACTGCCAACGATTCACGCCGCCGTCCTTGCCGTTGACCCAACGACGGGCGCACCATCGGCTTTGCTCGATGGCACCTATCTCACTGCGTTGCGCACCGGTGCGGCCTCTGGTGCTGCGACCGACCTGCTCGCCCGGCCAGACAGTCGCATCCTCCTCTGTATCGGCGCTGGTGCCCAAGGACCGACACAAGCGTGGGCAGTCTGTTCAGTCCGGCCGATCGAGCGCATTTACGTCTATGACCGACAACCTGCAGCCGCAGCAAGCTTCGCTGAGCGTTTCCATCGGCTTGCTCCAGAGATTCAGGCCGAAGTGATTGCAGTAACGGATCTCCCGGCCGCTGTCCGCGAGGCTGATGTCATCTGCACAGCGACAACATCACAGGAGCCGGTCTTCGACGACGCTGATCTGAAGCCCGGTGTGCATATCAACGCAATCGGGGCGTTCACTCCAGAAATGCAGGAAATTCCCATCGCAACAGTACAGCGAGCCTACGTTGTGGTCGATCACGTCGAAGCAGCACTCGCTGAGGCCGGAGATCTCCTCAAGGCGCTGCACGCTGGTGCCATCACCCCCGAGCACATTCGCGTCGAACTCGGCCACGTCGCTGCGCAGCAAGCGCCTGGGCGCCAATCAGCTGACCAGGTGACGCTCTTTAAGTCCGTTGGCAATGCTGTGCAGGATGTCATTGTTGCTGCACATGCCGTGCGCGCAGCCCAAGAGCGTGGACGCGGGCTTGAAGTCGACTTAAGCCGGTAGGCGACGCGGCCTGCGGCAAGAGCAGCCAGCGCTGCGGTGTGGCTAGTCAGCGCTGGCTGCAGCAAGCTCCGCCGGCTCGCCAATCGGACAGACACCGGCTGGGCACCGCTTTTCACGGATATGGGCCTCAAACTCTTCGGGGAACGCCCGAAGCATGCCGAGCGCTGGCATTGGTGCAACTTGCCCAAGGCCACAGAGTGACAGCTCGATGATGTGCTTGCTGGTCTCCTTGATGAGGTCGATATCCTCCGGCCGACCCTCGCCGTAGCGAATGCGGTCAAGGATTTCGAGCAACGCGGGGTTGCCCAGCCGGCACGGATTGCACTTTGCACACGACTCATAGCGACTGAACGCGACCAGGAAGCGTGCGAAGTCGACCGCACAGATCCGGTCGTCGAAGACGACGAAGCCTCCAGAGCCGAGCATCACCCCCGCTTTGTCAAGCGAGTCGAAATCGACGCCGACATCTAACTCGTCTTCGCGCAACGGGCCAGACGAAACCCCGCCCATCTGAATGCCCTTAAAGCGATAGCCTTCGCGCATCCCACCATAGACGTCAAAAATCAGCTCACGAAGCGAGAGGCCCATTTCAATTTCGGCAACCCCAAGGCGGACAAGAGGGCCTTGCATCGTTACGAGTTTCGTGCCAGGGCTGTTCTCAGGCCCGATGCTGGCATACCACTTGCCACCGTTCCGAATGATGCCAGGCACATTGGCAAAGGTTTCGGTGTTGTTGAGCACCGTCGGGCGCTTCCAGAGGCCTTCCTCAACAGAGCGTGGCGGCTTTGTGCGTGGCTGTCCACGGTAACCCATGATGGCATACATCAAGGCTGAACCTTCGCCACAGATGTACGCACCACCACCGGTTCGAACCCGGACATGGCAGCTAAAGCCTGTGCCAAGAATGTTGTCGCCAAGTAGGCCAAGCGCATAGGCTTCTTCAACAGCATGCTGAAAGCGCTTGAGGGCAAGTGCGTGTTCGCCGCCGATGTAGTTGTAGCCATACGGGGTTTCGAGGGCATAGCAGCCGATGATCAAGCCTTCGAGCACAAGATGCGGGTTCGATTCGAGCAAGCGCCGGTCCTTGTACACGTTGAACTCGCCCTCGTGGCTATTGACCACGACGTACTTGGGCCAGGCCTGGGTTCGGCGGCCGCTCTCCCACTTGATACCAGCGGGGAAGCCCGCGCCACCACGACCGCGCAGGTTCGCAGCCTTGACTTCGGCCACAACCTCTTCCGGCGTCATTTCAAAAAGCGCCTTGCGCAAGGCTTGATAGCCACCGCGGGCGATGTAGTCGCTGATGGATTCAGGGTCAATGACACCAGCGTCAGCGAAGAGTAGCCGACGCTGCTTGGCTAAAAACGGATGCGCGTGAAGCGGTGGGATGCCGTCGAAGCCTTGCTCCCCACGGACCCCCAACGCCCACTCCGGCTTCAGATTCCCCTGGCGCAGCGCGTGGACCAGCTCGGGAACACGCTCGGTCGTAATCTGTGCATAGACAATTGGTGGAGCGCCAGGCACCCGCACTTCAACATACGGCTCAGCGAAGCACCACCCAGCACAGCCGACACGACGGAGGACATGGGGGATGCCCTCTTGCGCAAGGATGAGCGAGAGATGGCGATAGGTTTCCTCAGCACCCTTGGCAATGCTACATTCGCTGATTCCAACGGAAACGACCCACTGGTCGCCATTCCAGAGAGACTCCCAGCGAGCCTGCTCGCGCGCAACGTACTCGTCAAACGCCTGACGGCTACTCAGTCGCTCCATGTGTCTGCTCCTCAGCCACGCCATCAGCCCGTAGAGTCTCCAGCGCGTCACGTAATTTCTCCGGGGTCAGATGGCCCCAATAGTGATGGTGATCAACCTGGATAACCGGCGCGAGGTCACACACACCCAAACAACCGTTAAAAATATGGAGGGTCAGCTTCCCATCGGGGCTGACACCATGATCGGTCAGTTGATACTGTTCCCGTAAGAGCTCGATCAGCTTCGGTGCACCCATGACATAGCACGCAGCGCCGCCACAGAGCCAGAGGAAATGCTCGCCGGGAGGCGTTGTGCGGAAGTCAGCGTAAAACGTCAAGAGGCCATAGACGCGATTGATCGTCGTGCCGAGGTGATCGGCAATGCACTGGGCAGCCTCCGGCGGTACCCACCCGTAGAGCGCTTGCGCTTCCTGACAAGCCATGACGATGAGTTCTTGGGCTTCCTGGCTATCGCGAGGGCGAAATTTCTCTTCAAGGACGGCTCGCAAGGGGGCGAGATCGATCGCCTGCGACTTGCTCGTCTGCGATTCCACAGTATCTCTCCCGCATGCTCTGCCAGCACATCTTCCTCATGCCGAGTATAACACCGAGGCTCGGTTCACCAGCGTGACGACATGGTTGGCCGGAGAAGGTTGCGAGGGGGCTATACTTTGGCGAGAGAATGGATCGCCAGCATGTGGTGGTACGAAAAGCTCGTCGAAGACCGGATCAAGCAAGCGCAAGAAGAGGGTGCATTTCGCAACCTGCCCGGAGAAGGTAAACCGCTGCCACGCGATGATGAGCCGCAGAATGAGTTCTGGGCGGCCCATCGGCTCTTGCGTAAGAACGGCGTGTTGCCGGACTGGCTTCAGCTGCGTAAGGAAATCTGGGAAGAAAAGCGGATCGTTTGGGAAGCCTACGACGAGTATTGGGAAGCAGCAGCGCGGCTTGACCCGAATGATCCGGGCCATGCAGCTATTCTTCGCCGGCTCGAGCGGCGGTTCAGCGAGCTTGCCCGCTTGCTGAACAAGAAGATCGATTTGCACAATCTGCGTTGCCCGTCAATGGAGCACGAGCTTATTCGCATTCCCGAGGATTTAATTGCGCGTGAGCGGGCTCGACGCGCCACTCACCGTGGTTCAACGTGAAGCAGTCGCCGCACCCGTTCAACCAGCGCATCAGGAGCACACACACATCGGCCACAGGTGCCAACGCGTGCGAGCACGGCAGCCGTCTGGCGAACCTCGTCGCGGCACGCAGGACATTGCGCAAGGTGTGCCTCGACTTCGGCCTGCATCGGCGGTTCAAGTTCCCCGTCAAGATACGGGTAGAGCCATTGCGCACGATCGCGACAGCTCACCATACTCACTACTCCCCGCAGCACCCACACGGCTGCGCAGCGGCGGGCGCCAGCACGTCTTGAAGACGCCGGCGGGCACGATGGAGACGTGACATCACGGTTCCGATTGGGATCTTGAGAATATCCGCGATCTCGCGATAGCGAAACCCTTCAACATCAGCAAGCCAGACGACTTGCCGGAATTCAAGCGGGAGTGCATCAATAGCATGCAGCACCTCTTCGACCGCAAGCTGATCGAGCACGGCTTGCTCGGGCTGTTCTTCCGGCAAGCGCTGCTGGAAATCGGCGCGTTGCTGATGCAGCGTGAAATCACTCATCGTATCCAAGGACGTCGCTACCGGTTGGCGTTGTCGGCGTCGGTAGTGATTGATAAAGGTGTTCATCAAGATGCGAAACAACCACGCGCGCAAGTTTGTTCCTGGCTCGAATTGATCAAGCGCGCCAAGAGCACGGACATAGGTTTCCTGCACCAGATCTTCGGCGTCGGCGGCATTGTGTGTCAGTCGGACTGCAGTGCGATAGAGCGCATCGAGGTACTGTACCGCCTCTTCCTTCAGGCGTTCCTCCACGGACGGCGCTCCTTCTCTCTGTGCCATCGGTAACGCTAGGGTACTGCGCGTGAAGAACAGCGGAGAGCAGGATCAGCGGTAGCCAAACAGGCGCTGGAAGTCGCCATCGAAGTGCTCGAGGAATTCACGAATCGCCCGAACATCGTCCTCCGTCACCGGCTCAGCATGATGTTCAGGGCGATAGAGTGCCCGCCGGCGGCGGTTCAGTTCGGCGGCTGCATCCTGCTCACCGACCATTGCCGCAACGAGGCTTTGTGCCCCACAGTTTGGACACGACAGCCGAAACGCCCACATGAACGGCGTGCGACCGATCAGCGTCAGGTGCTCCGCCGCAAACGGCTGACCACAGTGAGAGCAGTGGTCCACCATGCTGAGTACGAGTGCGCGGACGTCCTCAAACTCTGGGCTCATCCTGATCCATCCACAATAGGCAACGAGTCACTCCAACCGCTACTTCTTATCGAGATCGTCAAGGTCGAGCGAGTTAATGAATTCACGGAAGACCGAAAGGTCGGCGTCAAACGAGCTTCCTTCTTCGATCCGCTCGGCCTCGGGCGGTTCTGGCTCTGCCTCAGCTTCTTCATCAGCTTCAAGCTGGACGCCAGCCCGCTCCATCACGCTCTCGTCGACGTAGATCGGCACCTTTGCGCGCACGGCAAGCGCAATGGCATCGCTCGGCCGGCTGTCGATCTCAATGCGTCGACCATTGAGGGCAATGACGATGCGCGCGTAGAAGACATCTTGCGCAAGGTCAGTGACAGCAACTTCGGTGATCTCGCCGCCCATCTCAGCAATGACCGTGCGCAGGAGGTCATACGGCAGCGGGCGAGCAGACGTGACACCTTGAATGGCCATTGCGATCGCTTCAGCCTCAAAGGGGCCAATCCAGATCGGAAGATGGCGGTCACCGCCGACCTCGCGCAAGAGCACGACACGATGTTGGGTGACAAGGCTTACTCGAATGCTTTCGACGACCGTCTCAATCATGTTCTCAGCCTTCCCTCCGCGTGCTCGGGTGCCATATGGGTTAGTGCCGGCCCGCGGCGCTGTCCTGGCATCCTCTGCTCATTCACGATTGTACAACCGGGCCAAGGCTTCCGCTACTGGAACGCATAGGCCGGGTGTGAGAGCACTTTGATCTCATCCGGCGGCCAATAGGTGATCCACGCCTTGCCGACAATAGAAGACATCGGCACAGCACCGAAGATGCGTGAGTCGCTGCTGTTGTTGCGGTTGTCGCCAAGGACGAAGACGTAACCAGGCGGCACAACATAGTCCTGATCGAGCGTAACACCACGCCAGAGTGTTGGGACATCGAGGTATGGCTCAATCAGCCGCTGGCCGTTGATGTAGACTGCGCCGTCATGAATGGCGATATGCTCACCTGGCAGGCCAATGATCCGCTTGACGTAGGGCTCACTGCTGTTGCCCGGAGGATAAAAGACGATGATGTCGCCCCGTTGCGGCGGCCCAAAGGGATACCATTCTCCATCGACGTCTTGCCCAATACTCGGAATCCAGCCGAAGAGGTGCTGGAGCGAGATGTGCATATAGGCTCGGCGATTTACGATCAGCATCTCGCCGTTATGGAGTGTGGGCTCCATACTGCTACCATCGACGCGATAGTTCAGGATCACTTCCCGAATCGCGACAAAGAGGACAAGCGCTAAGACGACCGTCTCGAGGATATCCCAGAGGACAAGACGCCGACCGGTTGGTCGGGTAAGCGGTTGTTCTGCAGACTGGGTTGCTTGGGTTGGATGCTCAACTGAAGCCGTCACTCCATGCAATTCATCCACGCGTTCCGTCTCCGAACCCTGTATGAACGCTCCCCGCTGCCGATTATACCCCCGGGACATCTATAATCGGCCACGGGCAGACTGCGTGAACAAAGCAGACGGGGGAACTGTGGGCGAGCACCAGGAACATCCACACGGCACTATCCTGGCTGGACGCTACGAACTGCTCCAGCCGATCGGTCAAGGAGGCATGAGCACAGTCTACTTGGCACGCGACCTCCACTTTCCTCACGTTGAGCGACGGTGCGCTATTAAAGCGCTCGTCTCCCACAATGCCCATCCTCGAACACGAGCACTCCAACGCGCTGCGTTTGAACGTGAAGCGGCGTTGCTTGCTACACTGCGTCACCCTGCTATCCCTCAGGTCTTCGACTTTTTCACGATCGACGACGTGTCCTATCTCGTCCTAGAATACGTCGAGGGAGAAAATTTGGAGCACTATGTTGCTCGCCTGCCCGGACTGCCCTCCGAAGCGCAGCTGATCGACTGGGCGCTCCAGCTCTTGGACGTTTTATCATACTTGCATAACCAGAAGCCGGAACCCATCATCTTCCGCGACTTAAAGCCCTCCAACATCATGCGCCGGCCAGATGGCTCCCTCTGCCTTATCGACTTTGGCATTGCACGCATCTTCCAGCCGCAGCATCGCGGCACGATGATCGGCACTGAAGGCTACGCTCCACCGGAGCAATACCGTGGTATCGTCGATCCGCGTGCCGACCTCTATGCCCTGGGGGCAACACTCTATCATTTAGCGACGCGGATCGATCCACGCGACGAGCCACCGTTTTCGCTGGTGTACCGGCCACCGCGGCAAATGAACCCGAACCTGAGTGAACAGTTCGAGGCGGTTATTCTCCGCGCGTTGGCCTATCGCCCAGAAGACCGTTTCCCCTCAGCCGCAGCAATGGCCGAAGCGATCCGCGCATGCCGCACGCCAGCAGTCACTCCATCAGCACCCATCAAGGCTGCTCACTCCCAAGACTTGCAGCCTTCCGTATGTGAAGAGGAGCAACCGGACACACGGGTGCTCTGGACAGTGGCGACCGGGGATGAAGTCCGCGGCAGTGCCTGTATTGCCCAGGATACGGTTTTCATTGGCTCATACGATCGCTGTCTCTACGCCATCGCGCTTGAGAGTGGCCAAGTGCTCTGGCGCTATCGCGCTGGCCGGGGAATCGTCTCGCGCCCGGTCGTCAGTCATGACACAGTCATCGTTGGAGCAGAAGACGGCAACGTATATGCGCTTGACTGCCAGACCGGAGCCTTGCGCTGGCGCTATTTGACGCCGCTGCCGATCCGCTCGTCACCAGCGCTCGCGGCGGACACGGGCGTTGTCATTATTGGTGGCGATGACGGCATGTGTTACGCCCTCGATGCGCTGACGGGGACATTGCTCTGGCGACGGCACACGCGCGGGCCAATCCGCGCCAGCCCCCTGCTCGCACAATCGCGCGTTCTTGCGGCGAGTGAAGATCGCACGGTCTATGCCTGGTCACTGACAAGTGGCGAGGAATGCTGGCGTTGTCAACTTGATGCACCAATGCTGGCTAGTCCAACCCTTGCCGCGGACGCAGTGCTGGTCGCCACACTGGGTGGCAAACTGTGGGCGATCGCCTTGGAGACTGGTGCAGTCCATTGGCAGATTACACTTGGCCCACCGATTGTTGCGACGCCCTTGGTCTGGGGCGAGACAGTTATCGTAGGCGTGAGCGATGGTACGCTCTGGGCCGGCCATATTGGAGATGGCACTTTCCTCTGGCAGGCTAAGCTTGGATCACAAATCACCGGAGCGCCAAATGCGGACGACGCACTCGGCTACGTTGGTACCGTTGATGGTCGGTTCGTTGCATTTACTGCCGATGGAAGCATTCGCTGGACGTACGAGGTCAATGCGCCAATCGTGAGTCGGCCAGCAATTGCTCCCCACGCCGTCATCTTCGGGGCATTCGATGGGCGGGTTTATGCCCTCCGGCGCTGAGACCGAGCATTACCAGCAGCAGAGGAAAGGAGAAGGTGGATGGGGTACCGGGTTGTCGTTCATATTTACAATGAGGATCCATTCGTTGCCGAAATCGACGCGTTGCCGAATCCCCAAGACCAGTTCTTAGTCTTGCGCAACCCACGGCGACGCGACGGCAAGTCGCTCAGCTTCGTCACCCCGGGAGCGACCCATTTCCTCTACCCCTGGACACGCATCGCCTTTGTCGAGATCCTGGACGGCGAGGCACCAACAAACGATCGGCTCATCACCTTCTTCCGTGATGAGCCGTGACCGTCTGCCGAGACAAATCTGACGCACAGAAGGTAGCTGAACGCGGTACTATGAAATGTCCTTGTGTGCAGCGTCCTGCTGCTGGCTCGCCAGCTCCTCTTCGTGGGTAGCGCGGCGGAACTCGCGAATGCTGCGGCCAAGCGCACTCCCGATCTCGGGCAACTTGCCAGCACCAAAGATAATGAGCACGATAAGCAGGATCAGCAGCAGCTCTTGCCAGCCCAACGATCCAAACATTGATGAATACTCCCCTCAACTCATGGCCTCGCGCTGGCCTAGCGCAAGTATACTCGCGCCAGCGACGTCCGACACTACTTCGGTGCAACCAGGTACCAATGGATCACTTCACGGAGCCGATCGCTTGGGGAAACCAGCGGTGTGGCATCAACGCCGCCAAGCGTGTCACTCACAACAAAGGGAAGGCGGGGATAGTAAAGGATCACCGCTGGCACTTGCTCCGCAAAGACACGCTGGAATTCAGCATAGAGCGCCTTGCGGTCCGCTTCAGCGGCTGTTGTGCGCGCTTGCTGAAGCAACGTATCGACTGCCTGGTTGCGAAAGCCACTGATATTGGCCCCACTATCGACCTGGCTTGAACTCCACAGGGTGAAGCTATCAGGATCACCCTGTCGGGCATACCACCCATAGATTGCAGCGGTAAACTGCCGGTTGAGCAGAGCCTGTTCAAGGGCGGCCGGCGAAAGCGCTTGCACGGTCACCTGCATGTGCAACTGCCCAAGAGCATTCGCCACCGCCTGCGCTGCCGCGAGCCGCTGCGGATCGTCGCTGTTGACGAGCAAGGTGAAGCGGAATGGCGTTCCATTGCGTTGGAGCACACCATTCTGATCCTGCCAGCCGGCTTCATTCAGCAATTGTCGCGCACGATCGAGATTGACAGTAGCCGGCTGCGGTGCATACGCCCAGAGCGAGGCCGGTACTGGGCTGCTCCCAGGTTCGGCAAGCTGATGCAGGGCATCCTGGACGAGATGTTGGCGATCGATTGCCAGGGCAATCGCTTGCCGAACACGCACATCAGCAAAGAGCTGATCGCGCAGGTTAAAGAAGAGCGCGGTGTAGCCCGGCACAAGTGGGGCATAGATGCGGGCATGGGAGCCAAGTGCCCCGGGCCGCAGGAGGAGGTCAATTGGCGGCGTACCAATCCCCTGAATGGCGCCGCTCGCAAAGGCTTGAGCGAGCGCCGGCACATCCGGATAGGCGCGGATGATAACCTGGTCGAGATATGGCTTCTCACCATAGTAGCCGTCGTAGCGCGCGAGCGTTACGGTCCCTCGCTCAGCGTCGAACTGCACCAGGCGATAGGGGCCGGTGCCAATTGGCGAAGTGCTGAAACTGTCGGTTGGAAGATCACGCGGCAAGACACCTGCCAGCCGATGGGCCGGCAGGATCGGGATTGAGAGGTAATTCAAGAAGGGTGAAAACGGTGCAGGCAGTGTGAAGCGCACCTCTGTTGGAGAAGAACTTGAGACAACGACGCTGCGCCAAAAGTGAGAGAGGGTTGGATCGCCGGGGAAGTCAGGTGCCTGGAGTAAGCGAATCGTGTAGAGCACATCACTGGCGGTGAACGGCGTGCCGTCGTGCCAGGTAACGTCAGCGCGGAGAGTCAGCGTGTAGGTTCGGCCGTCATCACTGAGCTTCCAGCTCGTCGCAAGGCTCGGTATCGGCTGACCACTTGCATCAAGGCCGACCAGCGGGTCAAAGAGGATCGCTGCGATATCACGCTCGATTTGCATGGTGGCGAAGAACGGATTCAGGGTCTGGGGTTTCGAGAGGGTTCCCTCAGTATAGGTACCGCCTGGACGGGGCGGGAGCGTTGCGGTCGGGCTCGGCGTTGGGCTCGGATTCAGCTGGGCCGCTGAGCCGTGGGACAAGAGCAGGTATCGCCCAAGACCAACACTCAGCGCTAGCAACACCAGGACTGTTGTGACAGCCCAGCTGGTTCGCCAGCTTCTGCGCACGCGAACAGAACCCTACCTCACGACAACTGCTTGCTTACCTCGACAACACCAGTTGTGCAACGAGCGCCAGAACAACAAAGATGGCCGCGACCACGATCGTCAACTGGAAGAGCAAGCGCTCAACCCCACGGCGAGTATGGTAAATGGCCGACGGATCGCCACCCAATGCCCCGCTGAACGCAGAGCCCTTGCTCTGCAACAAGATGACCAGAATCAAGAGAATGGAAATCAGGATGAGTGCGATATAGAGTGCTGTCTCCATCGAACGTTACGCCTCCATCGTTGCCTGATCAGCCGCTTGCTGGTAGAGCGCTTCGGCGGCCTGCACAATCGCGCTGAATTGTTCCACATCCAGGCTTGCCCCGCCGACAAGCGCCCCATCAATCGCCGGCATTGCGAGAAATCCTGCCGCATTCGTCGCGTTGACGCTGCCGCCGTAGAGGACGCGCAGCGCAGCTCCATCAGTGCCGAGTTCGGCAACAACGGCACGAATCAACTGGGCCATGGCTTCAGCGTCAGCAGGCGTCGCAGGGACACCGGTCCCAATAGCCCAGACTGGCTCATAGGCGATGACGAGACGAGCAAGCCGATCCGGCGTCAAGCCATCTAGGGCCGCCCGAAGCTGTTGTGTCACAACCTCACCGGCTTGGCCGGCTTCACGCTGCGCAAGCTGCTCACCGACACAAAGAATCGGCGTCATGCCGTGGTCAAAGACGAGGCGAAGCTTGGCCGCGATTGCTGCGTCGTCTTCATGCAGGAGCAGTCGGCGTTCGCTGTGGCCAACGATCACGTAGCGGCAAAATGGTGCAAGCATATGCGCCGAGACTTCGCCAGTGAGCGGGCCATCCTCACGCGCGGCACAGTTTTGCGCGCCAAGCGCGATTGCTGAGCCCTCCAGCACCTTGCTGACTGGCACAAGCCAGATGAACGGTGGGTGAATCGCAACGTCGACTGCGAGAGATGCAGGAATCCGCTCAACGCACCCGCGAGCAAGCGCGAGCGCTTCCTCATAGCTGGTGTGCATCTTCCAGTTTCCAGCAATGAGCGGACGTCGCCCAGGCCTCATGCGTCGTGCTCCATCAAGACCTGAATGCCGGGAAGTTGCTTTCCCTCGAGAAACTCGAGCGTTGCGCCACCGCCGGTTGAGAGGTGATCAACGCTGTCGGCAAGGCCTAGTTCTTGGAGCGCGGCTGCGGAATCACCGCCGCCAACGACCGTGTACCCCTGACAGGCCGCAATCGCTTGGGCTACGCCACGGGTTCCTTCGCGGAAGGCCGGGTTTTCGTAGACACCGAGCGGGCCATTCCAGACGACGAGTGCAGCTGGCTGGATGACTGCAGCGAAGGCCGCAACCGTCTCTGGACCAATATCGAAGATGGCGGCATCAGCCGGCACCGCGTCGACCGAAACAACGGCGCGATGCGCACTGTCATCAAGGCTCGGGGCAACGACGACATCGCGCGGCAAGAGCAGCTGGACGCCACGGGCAGCGGCCTGCTCGCGCAGCGACGAGGCTGTGTCGAGGTGATCATCTTCGACCAGTGACCGACCGACCTGGTATCCAGCAGCTTTCAAGAACGTGTTTGCCATGCCACCGCCAAGCAAGATCGCATCGGCACGTTGGAGCAGTTGCTTGATCACCCCAATCTTGTCAGAGATCTTGGCTCCACCAAGGACGACGACGAAGGGATGATCGTTCGCTTCAAGGACGCGGCTCAGCGCAGTGACTTCGCGCTCCAGAAGGAACCCGGCTGCTGACGGGAGCCGTTGGGCAACACCAACGACCGAGGCATGAGCGCGGTGGGCTGCACCAAAGGCATCGTTGACGTAGCAGTCGGCGAGGGCAGCTAATTCCGCAGCGAACTCAGGGTCATTCTGTTCTTCGCGCGGATCAAACCGCAGGTTTTCCAGCAGTCCCACGTCGCCATCGCCAAGCTCACGGGCCAGCGCATGCGCTTCAGGACCAACGATGTCGTGCGCATACCGTACTGACACGCCCAGCAGCTGACTCAAGCGTTCAGCAACTGGCGCGAGACGCAACCGCTCATCGACCTTGCCCTTGGGACGGCCAAGGTGCGAGCAGGCAATGACGCGAGCGCCCTGGTCACGCAGCCACTGGATTGTCGGGAGCGTCGCGCGGATGCGCGTATCATCAGCCACGTGACCATCCTGGAGTGGGACGTTGAAATCAGCCCGGAGCAGGACGCGCCGGCCTTGGACGGGCAGATCACGAAGCGTTCGGAGTCGCACGAGCCCTCCCCCTCCCCGTCGGTGCCTATGCTTCCTCGCCCTGCTCGTAGCAGCCGATCATCATGTAGTAAGCCAGATCGGCCACACGACAGGAGTAGCCCCACTCGTTGTCATACCACGAAACGACCTTCGCCAATGTCCCATCGATGACCATGGTGGAGAGGCCATCGACGATCGTCGAGTGCGGGTCCATGCGGAAATCGCTCGACACTAGCGGTTCTTCCGTGTAATCAAGGATGCCCTCAAGTTCGCCCTCGGCAGCTTCGCGGAACGCCGCGTTGATCTCATCGACCGTTGTGGCGCGCTCGAGTTCGGCCACGAAGTCAATGATCGACACCGTCGGCGTCGGCACACGCAAGGCAAAGCCGTCGAACTTCCCCTTGAGCTCAGGAATAACCAGGGCAACAGCACGTGCAGCACCGGTCGTCGTCGGGACGATGTTGAGTCCAGCAGCACGCGCGCGGCGCAGGTCGCGGTGAGGGGCGTCGAGCAAGCGCTGATCACTCGTGTAGGAGTGCACCGTCGTCATGATGCCACGGACAATGCCGAAGCGCTCGTGCAATACTTTCGCGACCGGCGCCAAGGCATTGGTCGTGCAGGACGCATTGGAGACGATATGGTGCCGCTCGGGATCATACTGCTCGTGATTGACCCCGAGCACAATTGTGATGTCCTCGTTCTTGGCTGGAGCCGTGATGATCACTTTCTTCGCGCCAGCGTCGAGGTGAGCGCGCGCTTTGGCTGCGTCGGTGAAGAGTCCCGTTGATTCGATGACGAGTTCGACGCCAAGGTCGCGCCACGGGAGATTCGCTGGATCACGCTCGGAGAGCACCCGAATCGTCGTACCATCAACATCGAGGCCATTCTCCGTCACCTCGACGTCGCGATCGTAGATGCCATACGTCGAGTCGTACTTCAAAAGATGCGCAAGAACGTCAGGCGTCGTGATGTCGTTGATGGCGACAACCTCAAAATCCTCATCGTAGATATCAAGGAGCACTTTCAAGACCTGGCGGCCGATGCGGCCAAACCCGTTAATCCCTACGCGTACTGCCATTGTCGCTCCACCCTTCCATTCCCACCATTGACACAACCGCTTCGGGGGCTGCCGCGCCGTTTGCGGCAATCGAGGCGCTCACGAGTTCATGCTCAGCCACTCCACGGCGCCCTGTTCGCAAGGCCTGGCGCGCAATCTCGAGCACGGCAGCACTGAGCTTGGCTGGATCGTGACGGACCGGGAGTTCCGGGTTGACGAGGTCACGTAAGACAACGTCAACTTTGCCCTTGAGTTGATCAAGGCCATCAAGGCTCACCGCCATGACACCGAGGTTCGGGTCAAGCTTGCGCGCTGGCTCGAAATTGCTGTTCGCCAGCACATAGTCGACGCACGGGCCACCAGCGTGCTGGAAGAGCGCGGCCACATGGTCGATGACGCGGAAGCCGTCAGTTTCGCCGCGCTGCGTGGTCACGTTGCAGACGTAGATTTTCACGGCCGGCGCGTAGCGAATGGCATGAGCAAGACCGCGCACCAGCACGTTGGGGATCACCGACGTAAAGAGGCTGCCCGGGCCAAGGACGATCACATCAGCTGACAAAATCGCCGCAAGCGCCGGCTCATATGGATCAGGATGCTCAGGATCAAGGAAGATTCGGCGGATTTTTCCACGGGCCTGCGTAATCTGCGATTCGCCGCGCACAATGCGCCCGTCGGCCATCTCGGCACAAACGGTAATGTTCTCAAGCGTCGAGGGCAGCACCTGGCCACGAACAGCGAGCACCTTCGAGGACTCGCGGATGGCGCGCTCGAAGCTGCCGGTCACCTGGGTCATCGCGGCGATGAAGAGATTCCCGAAGCTATGCCCATCAAGCGAGGAGCCGACATCGGGGAAACGATATTGAAAGAGTTCGCTCATCAGCGGCTCGGCGTCGGCCAGCGCAACAAGGCAATTGCGAATATCGCCAGGCGGCGGCATGTTGAAGTCCGTGCGCAGCCGCCCAGAACTGCCGCCATCATCACCCATGGTGACAATCGCAGTAATCGCGACATTGTGCGTTTTCAAGCCGCGGAGGAGCGTTGAGAGGCCAGTGCCACCGCCGATCGCAACAACGTGAAACTCTGGCGGAGTATTGCCAAAACGGTGAGCCTGGATAATCTCCGCCAGCCCCTGACCGTCTTTCCGCTGGTCGAGAAACGGCGCAAGGAGCGAGCGACTGAGCTGGAAAATCCCGAAGACGGCCAGCGAGCTACCGACGCTCAACATGAGCAACTCGCGATACGGGTGTGGAATGAACTGGAGCGTGACTGCTTGGACGAAACCAGAGATCCGCTGCGGAAAGTCGTAATTGCGATAAACCCAGGCTAAGCCCATAGCCAGGGCTAAGCTGGTCATCACCAGCCCAAGCATGAGGAGGAGCAACCATCGCTTGACGTACATCCCCGGCCGAAGCCACGCGCGGAGCTTCATCCCTACCCCCGCCACCAATCCCACCGCAGTCAGGGCTAGTATAACGCCCCCCGCCCGCCCCAACCACTCCGCACAGAGCAGCGCAGGTTTGGTATACTCTTGATGAATGGATCTGCCCTGTGCGAAGTGGGCAGCTTGCCCACTTTAATTTTTGCCTCAGCCAGCAGAACGGCACAGGTGAGATCACGCCAAAGACAAGGAGGGACACCGCGATGAAGAGCGATTTGTACACGGCCATCGCACAGATCGCTGCCGAGCGCGGCATCCCGCGCGAAGCGGTCATGGAATCCGTCCAGCAAGCGCTTCGCACGGTGTACAAGAAGATGACGGGCTCTGACGAAGAAGTCGAAGTGTTCATTGACGTGAACACTGGCAAAATTCACATTCTCGCGCCCAAGCGCGTCGTTGAACGCGTCACGGATCCTGCCCGCGAGATCACGGTCGAGGAAGCGCGCAAGGTCGACCCGAAGGCGGTCGTCGGCGATATCGTCAAGCTCGAGCGGACGCCAAACAACTTCGGGCGGATCGCCGCGCAGACCGCGAAGCAGGTGATCATGCAGCGGATCCGCGACTATGAGCGCGAGATGATCTACAAGGAATACCATGACCGGATCGGCGAAGTGCTCACGGGCATCGTGCACCGGGCCGATCCGCGTGCCGTGATCATTGACCTTGGCAAGGCCGAGGCAATCATGCCGGCGCGGGAGCAAATTCCAAACGAGCGGTATCGCCCTGGCCAGCGCATTAAGGTGTACTTGCTTGATATCAACAAGGATCCACGCGGGCCGCAACTCGTCGTCTCACGCACGCATCCGAACTTAATCAAGCGGCTCCTCGAGCTCGAAGTGCCAGAAATCTTCAGCGGCGCGGTCGAGGTCATGGCGATCGCCCGTGAACCAGGCCAGCGCTCGAAGGTCGCCGTGGCAGCACGGCAGGAGAAGGTCGACCCCGTGGGCGCGTGCGTGGGCGTCCGTGGTGTGCGCATTCAAAACATCGTCACCGAGCTTTCCGGCGAAAAAATCGACGTCATCGAGTGGTCGCCGGACATCCGGACGTTTATCGCCAATGCGCTCAGTCCAGCCAAGCCGATCAGCGTCATTTTGAACGAGGCCGAAAAGGTGGCGCGGGTGATTGTCCCGCCGGAGCAGATGTCGCAGGCCATTGGCAAGGACGGGCAGAATGCCCGGCTGGCCTATAAGCTCACTGGTTGGCGGATTGACGTGAAAGATCGCGACTCGGTGGCCGAGGAGGGCATCTTTGCCGAAGCGGCCAGCTACCGGATGCCTGAGATGCCGCCGCAAGACTTCATGGTCTTTGGTCGCCAGCCACGCCTGGTTCGAGCTGACGGCACGATCAGTGTTCGCGAGCGTGAGTTTGGCCCGCTGCCGAGCGACCTCATTATGAAGAGCGTTGACGTCGAGCTGGTCAACGGCGTTGTCAACGTCTACTACGACCGTGAGTTGCGGGCACGGTACGACTTTGAGACGGGGCGAGCGCTACCCTTGACGGAAGAAACCGCCTCGACCGCATCCTAAGCGGCCAGGCAGAAAGGAGCGCCAGCCGATGCCGGAACCGACGAAGCGGCGAAAGCAGCCACGACTGAAGCACATTCCGTTGCGCACGTGCGTGGTGTGCCATACCAAGGATGCCAAGCGCACGTTCGTGCGCATCGTGCGCACGCCGGAGGGTACATTGGCCATCGACCCAACGGGCAAGCGGAATGGCCGCGGAGCCTATCTCTGCCGGCGGTTTCGTTGCTGGGAGCTTGCTGCTCAGACCGATGCCCTCGACCGGGCGTTGCGCACGACCGTGCCGCCGGAATTCCGGGCTGAGCTGCTGCGCTACGCTGACCTGCACATTCGCCGGGACGACACCCCAGACCTTGCGACAACCTCACCGGCGTACTCTGACGCTGAGCTAAAGGAGGCGACCAATGAGCCAGAAAACCAAGCGTGACCGCAACCATGGCAGGCAACACCGGCCAGCAACGACAGCGGCAAAGCCGAGCGCGACCGCGACCCTGAATGGCCCGGTCGTCCTCGACAGTGTCATGACGGTCGGCGCCTTCGCCGAGGCGATCGGCGTGAGCGTTGTCGACGTCATCAAGGCATTAATGCGTCGCGGCGTTCTGGCCGGTATTAACCAGCAGATCGACTACGAGACGGCGGCGGCAGTAGCCGCCGAATTCGGCATTGAAACTGAAGAGCGCACGCCAGAGACCGGCCAAGGAGTCGAAGCGCTCGAGGCTGAGCTCAAGGCAGAAGCTCAGGACCCAGAAGCACAGCCACGCCCACCCGTCGTGACCGTGATGGGGCATGTCGATCACGGGAAGACGAAGCTGCTCGACGCCATCCGGCATACCAACGTGGCGGAGGGCGAAGCGGGGGGGATTACCCAGCACATCGGCGCGTACCAGGTCGAGGTGCAGGGACGGAAAATTACCTTCCTGGATACGCCAGGGCACGAGGCCTTCACGGCGATGCGGGCACGCGGGGCCCAGGTCACGGATATCGCCGTACTCGTCGTTGCAGCCGATGATGGCGTGATGCCGCAGACGCGCGAGGCGATTAGCCATGCGAAGGCCGCGAACGTGCCGATCATCGTTGCGATTAACAAGATTGACCTGCCAACAGCAAACCCGATGCGGGTGAAGCAGCAACTGGCCGAAATTGGGGTAATTCCGGAAGAGTTTGGTGGCGATGTCCCAGTTGTCGAGGTTTCCGCAAAGCAGCGCCTCGGCATCGAGGACCTGCTGGAGATGATCCTGCTCGTCGCTGACCTGATGGAGCTAAAGGCAAACCCCAATAAGCCGGCAATCGGCGTGATCATCGAGGCGAAAGTTGATCCCAACCGTGGGCCGGTGGCGACCGTGCTCGTGCAATCAGGCACGTTGCAGCTCCGCGACATCGTCGTCGTCGGCGGTACGTGGGGACGCATCCGTGCAATGTTCGACGACCGCGGACGGCGCGTCCGGCGCGCTGGCCCCTCGACACCCGTCGAGATCCTGGGGTTACTCGATCTGCCCGAAGCAGGCGACCGTCTTCAAGTTGTGCCGGACGAGAAGACCGCGCGCGAACTCGCTGAAGAACACGCGCGACAGCGCCGTACTGAAAGCGTGACGCTGCGTGCTGTTCGCCTGGATGAACTGGCGACGCGACTCAAGGAGGGTGAAACCCGCGAGTTGCGCCTCGTGCTGAAGGCCGACGTGCAAGGCTCGCTCGAGGCGATTCAGAACGCGCTCGCGAAGCTGAGCGACGATGTGCCGGACGTCGGCGTGACAATCATCCACAGTGGCGTTGGAGCAATCTCCGAATCCGATGTGAAACTTGCAGCAACGGCCGGTGCGGTTGTGATCGGCTTCAACGTGCGGCCGGACGTCGCAGCGCGGCGCGCCGCTGACGAGACCGGCGTTGATATCCGGTATTACAACGTCATCTATC
>ERZ795042.303-NODE-303-length-42832-cov-82.231246_pt1 | contig 42832 bp, 34 predicted proteins | sample MGYA00375126_ERZ795042 | MGnify/ENA primary metagenome ERZ795042 (study PRJEB30171, sample SAMN05518105) | compost metagenome | isolation source: Feedstock adapted compost from Newby Island compost facility, Milpitas, CA | place: USA:Newby Island compost facility...
ATCCTCGCTGGTGATGGCCCTGAGGCACTCGCAGCGCTCGATCCGGCGGGAGACGCGACCGTGCCAGTGACGCGGCCGCCCGGGGCGCTCGCTGGTCAGCCGCCAGAATGGCTGACAGCGCTTACCCGCCAGATCCCCGCCATGAGTTTGCTTGGTCGTGGCGGCTCCAACAATTGGGTCGTCGCGGGGAGTCGCACGGCAAGCGGCCGTCCTCTCCTCGCGAATGATCCGCATCTTGATCCGGTTATTCCGTCGTACTGGTATCTTGGCCATCTCAAGACGCCAGACTGGGCCGTTGCTGGCGCGGCGTTGATCGGCACACCAGCGTTTGCCGCTGGTCACAATGGATTTGCCGCGTGGGGAGTCACCGCAGGGCTCAGCGACAATACCGACCTCTTCATCGAAGAGATCGGGCCAGATGGCCGCTCAGTGCGCCAGGGTGACAGATTTGTGCCATGTTCAGTGCGAGTTGAGCGCATTGCCGTTCGGGGAGCGGCACCGGTTGACGATGTTGTCCTTGAGACGCCGCGTGGGCCGGTGATCAGCCCTGCCCTACCGGGGATCCCGTGGGCGTTGTCGCTGCGTGCCGTCTGGCTCGATCCGTTACCTATTGATGGGCTTCTCCGCCTGGCGAAGGTACGGAGTTTCGACGAATTCCGTGCTGCTTTCGCTGCCTGGCCGCATCTTCCTTTGAATGTGGTCTATGCCGATGTGACTGGTGTGATTGGCTGGCTCCTTGCTGGGCAGGTACCACAACGTCGTCCCGGCGATGGGCTACTGCCTCGTCCTGGCTGGGAAGCTGGTGCTGGGTGGGATGCCTTACTGCCTGCCGAAGCATTGCCTTGGATCGTCAATCCACCGGAAGGCTTCCTCGCGACAGCGAATAATCCCCCGCAACCGTGGGATGCTGAACCATTTCTCGGTGTCGATTTCCTCGATGGCTATCGTGTCGCCCGTATCCGCGAAATCCTCGCTCGCCGCACTGACTGGGACGTCACGGGTTTGCAACTCCTCCAACTTGATCAGTACTCGTTGCCGTGGCGTGACGTGCGCGATGTCGTCCTGGCGATCCCAGCTCCTGATCCAGCGGCGGCACGCGGCCTGACGCTACTCCGCGCGTGGGACGGTGTCCTCTCGCCTGATTCGCCGGCTGCTACAGTCTTCACCATGTTCTGGGCGGAGTTAGCCCGGAGGGTTGCAGAGGCAAAAGCGCCACACACCGCTCGCTGGGTGCTTGGCCAGAGTGTCTCGCCGTTCACCAGCACCACAAGTTGGGCTGACCGTCGTGTTGCTCACCTCGTTCACCTGCTGCGCGAGCAGCCTGCCGGCTGGTTCGAACGTTCATGGCCGAGTGAAATGGCCGATGCGCTTGCCACCGTTGTCCGCCAGCTTGAAGAGCGTTATGGCCCTGATCCGTGGCGCTGGCGCTGGGGCCGTGTTCGTCCGCTTGTCCTCCAGCACCCGCTCGGTGTCGTGCCACTGCTCCGCCGGTTGCTGAACCGAGGGCCGCTGCCATGGGGTGGCGACCAAAACACGATCGCGGCTGGCGGGGTCAATCCGCTTGATCCGCTTGGACCGGTGACTTTCTTCCCCTCGCTTCGGCTCGTCATCGATGTTGGTGATTGGGATGCCACGCGAGTTGCGCTTCCTGGCGGACAATCTGGCGACCCGCTCTCACCACAGTATGACGACCAACTCGCGGCCTGGTACACCAACCGAGGCGTGCCCCTAGCGTGGAGTGATGAGGCAGTGACACGTGTGACCACCGCAACGCTCATGGTGCGGCCAGCTGCAACTGCATCATCGCGCGATGGAAGTTGAGCAAGGGAGGAGGACTCCATGAGCAACGAGCAACGCCGTGCGTTCCCATTCATCCGCTTGAATCCTCGTGATCCTAAGCCACGACGCCGTGGCCTAACGGAAATTCGTGGTCCATACTACACACCGATGGGCAAGCGTTACCTGGAGGATATCCTTGAGAATTTCGGCTGGTGGATTGACACACTCAAATTCGCGGGAGGCTCATTCACCCTCATGCCCCGCGATCAGTTGGTGGAATTGCTCGACCTCTGTCACCGCTACGATGTGCAGGTGTCAACTGGCGGCTTCATTGAGCGAGTACTGCTGCAGGGGCCAGATGTCGTCGATCGCTACATCCAAGAGTGCAAGGCTGTTGGATTCGACATCATCGAGATTTCAGCGGGCTTCATCTCGATCCCTGTTGATGACGTGCTTCGGCTCATCGACAAAGTCCAACGTGCTGGCCTCAAGCCAAAGCCAGAAGTTGGCATCCAGTTTGGCGCTGGCGGTGCAAGCGCGACGGAAGTGCTTGAGGCTGAGGGAACACAGGCAGTGGAATGGGCAATTGCCCGTGCCCGACGCTATCTTGACGCTGGAGCATGGATGATCATGATCGAGTCTGAAGGAATTACGGAGAATGTCCGTACCTGGCGCACAGACGTCCCAGCCAAGATCATCGACGCACTCGGGCTGGAGCGAATCATGTTCGAGGCGGCCGATCCGCCTGTCTTTGAGTGGTACATCAAGAATTACGGACCTGAAGTCAATCTCTTCGTCGATCACAGCCAGATTGTGCAACTTGAATGTCTTCGCTCTGGCATCTGGGGCACAACGAGCACGTGGGCACGTGTGCTGACCTACAAAGACGAAGGCAACGCGTCCTAGCGAGCAGGACTGTGCCCCGCTATCGTTGAGCGAGCGGAATAGTATCGGTGCCAGGCATGCAACGGCGCATGCCTGGTTCCTCCAACGAGGGAGGCTTTGTCCATGACGCTCTCAGCCAGCGACGATGTGCTCTATGCTGCCCTCAGGCGGGAAGTTGACCTGCTTGGACGGCTCCTCGGTAACGCAATTCGCCGCCTCTCTGGCGAAGTGCTCTTCCAGCTCGAAGAAGATGTGCGAGCCCTGGCCAAGCAGCTTCGCAGTCAGCCAGACGATCCCACTGCGCGAGAGGCCCTCATGGCACGCGTCGCGAGCCTGACCCCCGAAGAAGCCGAAGGGTTAGTGCGTGCGTTCACCGCCTATTTCCACCTCGTCAATCTCGCCGAAGAACGTCATCGTGTTCGGGTCAACCGTGCTCGCGAGCGGCAGAGTACGCCTGAGGCGCCGCGCCCCGAGTCTCTGCTCGCGCTGGTCGCCGCGCTCAAAGCTGATGGCTGGTCCGCTGAGGAAACGGTTGCGCTGCTGACAAGCCTGCGCCTTGAGCTTACGTTGACTGCCCATCCTACGGAGACACGGCGCCGTACCTTGCGCCACCATCTTCAAGTCCTCAACGCGTTGCTTGATGCACTTGAGCGTGGCGAAGTGGTTGAGGAAGCGCTCCAGGCGCGCGTTGATCTTCTATGGATGACGCGTGAGTTACGGGTGCGCGCGCCCACAGTTGCTGACGAAGTGCGCGGCGGCCTGAGCTACCTGCCGACGACCTTGTGGGATGCCTTACCGCGGGTAGTTGCTGGTCTCGAGCATGCGGTTGAAGCGATCTACGGTGTCCGCCCGCAGTTGCCCAGCCCAATCCGTTTTCGGAGTTGGATTGGCGGTGACCGCGATGGTAACCCTCATGTCACACCGGATGTCACAGCATGGGCGCAGGATTATGCGCGGGCCGAAGCAGTACGGAATTATGCAGGCGCGCTTGATGCGCTTATCCGCGATCTCTCCCTGGCTGCTGAACGTTTGCCTGAAGGTGTCCAAGCCGGAGACGAGGCTGACCCAGAGGTGGCCGAGCGCTTTCCTGGTGAACCGTTCCGCCGACGTCTCGAGCCGCTACGCCGTCAGCTTCAGCAGTTACTTGCCCATCCTGGAGCATCAAGCATAGACCCCGCGCACGTCGTGCGGACTCTAGCTGAAACCGAGGCCAGCCTGATACAAGCTCGTCTTGAGCCAGTTGCACGCGTGCTTGTTACCCCGCTGCGTATCTGCGCTGAAACGTTTGGGCTTGCGTTTGTCCCACTTGATCTTCGTGAACATGTTACAGCGCATGCTGAAGCAGTGGCCGAGTTATTGGCTGCCGGGGGCGTATGCTCTGACTATCTCTCGCTTTCTCTGCCGGCGCGTGCAGCATTGCTAACCCGCGAGCTTGCTACGGCACGCCCGCTTGCCCCGGTCGGCTACCAGCCACGCACGCGTGCCTTGGCGGTGGCACTCGGCGCATTGCGTGCCTGGCGTGAGCGTGGGGCCTATATCATTAGCGGCTGTCGTGCGCCATCAGATGTCCTAGAGGTGTTCCTCCTCGCACGAGAGGTTGGCCTCTATCGTCCTGGTGACGGCTTACCCTTCGACGTTGTCCCGCTCTTTGAGACAGCGGCCGATCTTGCGGCTGCGCCTGAAACACTGCGGCAGCTCCTCGCGCTGCCACTCTTCCTCACCCACGTCCACAAGCGTGGTGGCCTTGAGATCATGATCGGCTACTCTGATTCCAATAAAGATGTCGGCTACTTGGCAGCAAATTGGGCCCTCTACCAAGCACAAGAAGCCCTTAGTGCCGTTGCTCGTGAGTTTCAGGTGCCGGTTCGGTTCTTCCATGGCCGTGGCACGTCAACGGCTCGTGGCGGAGGTGGTACGGCTGGGCGGGCAATTGCGAGCTTACCACCAGGGACCGTCGGCTGTCAGTTGCGCTTGACTGAGCAAGGTGAGGCACTGGCTGATCGATACAGTCATCCAGAACTGGCCTTGCGCAACCTCGAGCAGCTGGTCTACCATCTCGGTCTTGCCGCTGCGCGTGATCAGCGAGGAGCAGGTCTGCCGGTTCCAGACGTATGGCGACAGGCGTTAGCGGAAGCAGCAGCGCGTTCGGAGGAAGCTTATCGGCAACTCGTTGATGCACCTGGCTTCCTCGACTTCTTCTTAGCTTTGACACCGCTGCGTGAGATTGGTGCGCTCAAGATTGCTTCCCGCCCGATTGCCCGCAGCACCATGATCCGCAATATCCGTGAACTACGGGCAATTCCATGGGTGATGGCGTGGACGCAGGTGCGGCTACTCTTGCCAGGTTGGTATGGCCTTGCTGAGGGATTACGAGCAATCCCGCCAGTGCTCCGGCGGGAGATGGCGCAATCGTGGCCATTCTTTGCCACCGTGCTCGACGGTGCGGCGCTGGCACTCGCCAAGGCTGACCTCGGCGTTGCGCGCACCTACTTGCGGCTTGTCCCGGCCGAGCTTGCTGAGCGTTTCTTCCCGGTAATTGCACAGGCGTTTACAGAGACCTGTTCCTTGCTCGAAGAGACGCGTGGTGCCCCACTCCTTGCTCACCATCCTGTTCTTGCACGGCAGATTAATCTGCGCAATCCGTACGTCGATCCACTGAGCGCTATCCAGGTGGCGCTGCTTGCGCGCTATCGCACGCTTCCGCCTGACGCACCTGAGCGCGCGGCGCTCGAACGGCCTCTGTTACTCTCGATTCTCGGGATTGCTGCGGGGCTGCGCAATGCTGGCTAACTAGTCGATGGGCATGGCATCGCGGGGTCATGCGCATAGACGAGCCACTCGCCCCACGTTGTGCGGAGCGTGAAACCCGGGGGTGGCGTGATGGCATAGCGCGCGCTCACACGATCCCCAGGAGCTGGCATGCGGGAAACAAGGACAACATGAACTCGCCCACAGGGCTGAGCAAGCGCTTGCTCGAAGCCCTGATCGGCGGGGAGGAGGAACGGCTGCGCTGTCCCCGCTTGTGCGACGAGACGATACGCGCTACGGTCGTCGGCGAGGATATGGTGTGATGGCATGGCATCGACAAGTGATAGAGCAAATTGGCGCTCTGCTTGGGCTGCTGGGGGTTGCTGCCAGTGAATGAGTGCTTGAATCCATGCACGAAGCTCTGTTGCTGGTGGTGAGACAAGCGTATTGACGAGAATCTGCAGTGCCACGAGAGCAATGAGCACTGGTCCCCAGCGGCGCGAAATACGCCGAGAAATCCCTGCAACCGCGATCACGGTCAATGTCGCAATGGTAAGGGCTGTGCCAAAGGGGAATCCGAGCACACGGATAAGCCAGATCACGGGAATGAGAGTGCCCAATCCGATCGCTCCCCGTGGCTGGTATCGTAAGACCAGGAGAAAAATGCCAAGGAAAAGGGGAGCGTGCGGCAATTCATGGACCATCTGTTGCGTAACATCCCATGCCCGCACACTGAGCTCAGCGAGTGAATGCGGCAGCGTCACGGGAGCAGTGGGATCAGTGAGGTAATCGAGCCAGTGGCCGGTGAACGTCCATGACGTGTAGCCCCAGCTGAAAGCAGCCCACAGTGCTGGGAACAGAATCACGAGTGCTTGAGCAACGCGAGCTTCGACACGCTGATCTTCTGGCGGGGAGAAGAGCGGCGTAAGGAATGCCAGGGCGAGCGCAGCGATCAGTGCGGAGAAGCCAGCGAAGAACGCTAGGCCCAAGACGAGGCCAGCAGTAAAGCCACTCCAGGTATGACGCAAGCGGATGAAGTTCAAGTAGTAAAACCAGGACACCAGGAAGAGATGGAGCTGCAGCATGTCGCTAATCTGTTGACTTGCCAGAAAGAGTAGCGAGGGCGTAGCGATGACACCTGCTAAAAGCAGACTGCGGGTGATGGGGTCAAGCGTGGTACGCTGAAGGCCGTACCATAGCAGCCAGGCAGTTGCTCCAGCGGCTAAGCCGCCGATAACAGCGAGCGCCCACGGCGACGGCAGGATCACTGCCAGTAAAAAGGGAAGTGGCGGATAGAGAAATCCAATTGATTCCAATCGGCCAGTGTCGTGGGCCAGGAAGGCCTTGTCAAGGATATGCGCGTGTTGGTTACTCAACAACCCGAGGCTCGCGCTTGCCAGCCCCAGTGCAATGACTGGTATTCCGAATCCGATGGCTCGGAGCAGGTGTTCATACCATCGGCGATCGACGAGACGCAGGGCATCAGGTTGCCTTTGACTCGGCAGCGGAGGTGACGAGACGACTGACACCATGTTCCGTCTTCTCCCAATAGAACGGCCGCCAAATGAGTTGCCAGAGCGCCTTATAGGCAGCAATCGAGTGGAGAATCCAATAGAGCGGGTTCAGTAGCGCGAAAGGAATCAAGCGGTAACGCCGGCGTTTGAAGACCGCAAGCATGCTGAGGTAGATCATCAGCCCGTTGCCGATGAGCAAGTCAAAGAGGCTAACGTAGAGCACCGGCGGTGGGAAGAGCTGATCGATACCGTGCGCTCGAAACATGAGCCAGCCAACATAGAGGAGCCACATGACTGGATTGGCCAGAAATGTGAGTGGGGTGCCAGCAACTAAGAAAAGGAAACCGAGCAACGTGCGCCAGCCGGCATGTCGCAGCAGACGAAGCGGGTGCCGTAAGTGGACGAGCGCTGTCTGCATGTACCCCTTGACCCAGCGAGATCGCTGTCGAACCCATCCGCGATAGCGGCTCACGGCTTCCTCATATGTCGTGCTTGGAATAACTCCGACACGGTAGCCGCGAGCAGCAGCCCGGAGACCGAGGTCGGCATCCTCAGTAACATTAAAAGGATCCCAGCCGCCAAGTTCGCGCAGTCGATCTGTGCGGAAGTGGTTGCTTGTTCCCCCAAGAGGGATCGGAAGGCGTAAGCGGTCGAGTCCAGGCAACATGTAGTCGAACCAGTAAGCGTATTCGAGTGCAAACATCCGAGTTAAGAGATTCTCTTCTGCATTGAAGTACTGGAGCGCCGCTTGAACACAGACGAGATCGTCGCCACCCTTGCGGAACGCGACAACGGCTTTCTTGAGTTGGTCAGGCTCTGGACGATCTTCAGCGTCATAGATGACGAGGTAGTCACCTCGGGCAAAAAAGAGCCCGACGTTGCACGCTTTGGGTTTTGTCTTCGGCTGCCCGTTTGGCACGATCACGAAGGTGACCGTCTCTGGTGGATGAGCGGCCTGTGCTGCTGCGATTGTTTCCGTATCGTCTTCTTCCAAGAGCAGCAGCACTTCGAGTTTGCTCGCCGGGTAATCGAGCTGAGCGAGATGCTCGATGAGCTGGGGAATCACGCGTGCTTCGCGGTAGACGGGGACGAGGACGGTATACATCGGCAATTCATCATCGCGGAGTGCTGCCACCTCCTCTTCGCTGACCGCTTGTATGTGCTCAAATTCCGCGCCAGCCATCGCCACAGCAAAGCGGAAAAGGACGTTTGCCATAAAGCACACATTGATAACGGCTGAGAGGAGGATAAGCGTTGGAACCGTTCCCCACCAGAGCCCGATACCAAGGGCAACGAGGCAGAGTACGCTGGCGAGTTTCTGCCACCTGGTCAGGACACGGTGGGCACTTTCCTCTGGACTTCGCTGGAGCAGAGTTGAAGTAGCGTGGTCGAGCAGGAAAGCACGGAATACCGTTCGGACCGCGTACGCAATGTCCCAGTCAGTCGTTGCGAGGGGAACAACCCCGACTGTCCCAAGATGCTCGTGGATGAACTGAATGAGTTCAGGAGAAGGCCGCTCAGCTGTTGCAACGAGCACGCGATTGCCTTCACGTCGGACGGGGAAGCATCCGCGTGCAAGCAGGACATCGGGGGGAAACTGTCGAGCCAATGCTTCATCCACAGGCTCTTTGACCAGATCAATGAAAGGGTATCCCCATTGCTCTGCCAGGACTTGGTAAAGTTGTTGGCGCTTGACAACACCGAGTGCAATCAGAATGCGTCCAAGACGGTCGCCTGTCCGTTGCTGAATGGCGAGCGCGTGCTCGAGTTGTTCAGTCGTGATGAGCCCACGGGCGACGAGTGCTTCACCGAGACGCTGCGAGGGCTCTGTCCCGGCAGCGGGCGGCGATGGTGGGCTGGGAGGCGAAGATGAACTAGTTGGTGGCGACGACGTGGCGTGCTGCACCGTTGCCTGCGCGTGCACCGCGTGCCTCCACCATGCAGCGGACATCGTTCCTCCCCGAGAAGCCTGGTCAACTGCCCGCTGTTCAGCCAACCACACGAGGCGCTCAAGCCACTCCCGATCTTCTTCCCGTATGGTTGTCCACCGCATCTGGCACCCCTCGGCGACGTGCACATGTTGGCATGAGGGATACCAGAGTCAGATCTACCAGACAACTGATTTGGTCAATCCTTTTGGGGGAATCGACCGGTACATTGTTCTTAGGACGTAAGGGGGATCTGGTCTAAAGCAAACAGTAGCTTGACGGCTTCTGATAGGGTTGGATCATCGCTGTGTGCGCGCAGGGTCGCGATGGGACGATGAAGCAGCTTATGCACGAGCCCTTGGCTAAGACCAAGCACGACGTCGCGATCACGCTCACTGAGATGCTGAAGCTTGCGGAGCGCTTTCTGCGCTTCTGCAATGCGCACTTGCTCAGCCCATGCACAGAGAGCAGCGATCTGGGCGGAAACAGCCCGTGCGCGCTCCCACTCCTGGAATGCTGCAACGGCTTCTTCCACGAACGCTTCAACTTGGGGGATTGCTGCGACGCGTGCCGCGAGCCCTTCGCGACAGATGTCGTGCAGTGCATCGAGATCAGCGAGATAAACGTGAGGGAGCAGCGCAATTGCTGGGTCAGCGTTGCGCGGAAGTGCAAGGTCAATGATAACGAGCGGATGGCCGTGACGCTGCGCAAGGATCGGAGCAAGATCTGCGGCAGTGATAACTGGCGTGGATGCACCAGTGGCGACAAGCAGGACATCGGCATCAATGAGAGGCTGCAGCCGGGCTTCCCACGGCACGACAACGGCGCCGACTGCGGAGGCGACGGCTTCGGCGCGAGCCCGTGTGCGGTTGGCAATGCCAAGCCAGGCGGGATGAGAGGAACGGACGATGTGCGCGACCAGCCGACCAGTACTGCCAGCCCCAAGGATGAATACACGGCGACTTGAGAGCCCGCCGAGACGCTTGGCGGCAAGCTGAACAGCGGCATGGGCGACGGAACCTGGGCCACGGCTAATCGCGGTTTCTGCGCGTGCCCGCTTGCCGGCGGTGATCGCAAGGGTGAAAAGCCGGTCGAGCACCGGCCCAAGTGTTCCCGCGGCGCGAGCAGCCTCTTGTGCCTGGCGCACTTGGCCGAGGATTTCCGGCTCTCCAAGAACTTGTGATTCGAGTCCTGCAGCGACCCGGCAGAGATGACGAGCAGCTGCTTCGCCGCTCGCAATGCGCGCAATCTGCTGGATCAGGAGAGTTTCTACGTCGGTAATGTTGGCAAGGGCAGTATAAACAGCAGCGACATCAGGGCCAGGCGGGGTAAGCCAGTAGAGTTCTAGGCGGTTACAGGTTGTCAAGATGGCACTTTCGCCGCCGTTGCCAGCGAGCGTCGCGGCGAGTGTTGCCTGTTGCTCGGGCGTGAGCGCCAGGGACTCTCGTTGGACGAGCGGTGCGGTTCGATGGCTAATTGTCAGGCACCAAACCGCCATGATCATCTCCCTCATGCCATACAAGCGCGAAATGCTGCTCCAGCAGCCTCGATTGTCCGTTCGATATCAGCCTCGGTGTGAGCGAGCGAGACGAACCATGCTTCGAATTGCGAGGGTGGCAGCATAATGCCAGACTCGAGCATGATCCGGTGGAACCGAGCGAAGGCTGCTGTGTCACTTCGTTTCGCACTCGCCTCGTCGACAACCGGCCCAGGGGTAAAGAACACGGTCAGCATTGAGCCTATCTGATTCACTGTAATTGGCAGGCTCGCAGCGGCTGCGGCAGCGCGGAGCCCTTCAGCCAATCGCTGGCTCAGCGTGTCGAGTCGTGCGTAGAGACCGGGTTCCTGGAGGAGGCGGAGCGTTGCCAGCCCAGCTGCCATTGCGAGTGGGTTACCGGAGAGCGTCCCAGCTTGATAGACCGGCCCGCTTGGTGCTACTAGCGTCATCAGGTCACGTCGGCCACCATATGCGCCGACTGGAAGCCCACCGCCGACGATCTTTCCGAGGCATGTGAGGTCAGGCATGATGCCATAGCGTTCCTGGGCACCGCCAGGGGCCAGCCGAAAACCGGTGATCACTTCATCGAAGATCAAGAGCGCACCATGCTGAGCGGTAAGCTCGCGCAGCCCCTCAAGAAACCCGGGCTCAGGCGGCACAACGCCCATGTTGCCAGCGACCGGCTCGACGATAACCGCCGCGATCTGCTCGCCGACTTCGGCGAATACCTGTCTGACGGGGTCGAGTAGGTTATACGGGAGGGAGATAGTGTCGGCGACGACGGCCGATGGAACGCCCGGTGTTCCGGGCAGGCCAAGTGTCAATACGCCTGAACCAGCGGTGGCAAGGAGCGCATCAGCATGGCCGTGGTAGCAACCGCTAAACTTGACGATTTTGGAGCGACCGGTCGCAGCGCGGGCGAGGCGAATAGCGCTCATGGTCGCCTCCGTACCTGAGTTGACGAAGCGCACTTGCTCGATCGAAGGCACAAGCGAGCAGACAAGCTCTGCCAGTTCAACTTCAGCGGGCGTCGGAGCGCCGAAGCTGGTGCCATGGGCAGCGGCCGAGCACACTGCGTCAACAACTGCTGGGTGAGCGTGCCCCGCGATGAGTGCACCCCACGAGCAGATGTAATCGAGATAGTGATTGCCATCAGCGTCTTCGAGGATCGCACCTTGTCCGCGGACAATGAACGGCGGGGTGCCACCAACTGCACGGAATGCTCGCACAGGGCTGTTGACACCACCCGGGAGAACCTGCTGGGCCCGCTCCCAGAGCTTCGTTGAACGAGTCAACGCCACCAGCATCGCTCCGCCTCCTTCCAGCCTTATACCGCAAGCGGACGAGCGAGTGATGTTGTGCCAGTTTCCTCACGGAGCCATCGGGCAACGTCCTTCGCGTGGTAGGTGATGATCATGCCAGCGCCGGCTCGCTTGATTCCAGTAAGCAACTCAAGAACAACGCGGCGTTCGTCGATCCAGCCGTTGCGCGCCGCAGCTTTGACCATTGCGTACTCACCGCTCACGTTGTAAGCCGCGATCGGTACATCAAAGCGTTGACGTGCTAGTGCGACGATGTCGAGGTATGCCAGCGCGGGCTTGATAATGATGGCGTCGGCGCCCTCCTCAAGGTCAGCAGCAATCTCGCGAAGCGCTTCACGCTGGTTCCCGGGATCCATCTGGTGGGAGCGCCGATCACCGAAGGCTGGCGCTGACTCTGCTGCGTCGCGGAAGGGACCGTAGAACGCTGAGGCAAACTTCGCGGCGTAGGAGAGGATCGGCGTCTCAACAAAGCCGGCCGCATCAAGTGCCTGACGGATAGCCCAGACGCGTCCATCCATCATGTCAGACGGCGCAACCATATCCGCTCCGGCGCGCACATGAGAAACCGCTGTCTTGGCAAGGAGTTCAAGTGTGGGATCGTTGAGAATTTCTCCTGTTGGACTAACAATGCCGCAGTGGCCGTGAGACGTGTACTCGCAATTGCAGACATCGGTAATCACTACAAGTTCAGGCGCACATCGTTTCAGTTCGCGCACTGCTTGCTGGACAATGCCGTTCTCGTCATACGCGCCCGATGCTCGCTCGTCTTTGTGCTCCGGGATGCCGAACAGCAGGACAGCGCCGATACCAAGTGTCGCGAGTTCCTCTGCTTCGCGTGCAAGCTGGTCAACGCTGAGCTGATAGACACCCGGCATAGACGGCACCTCGCGTCGGATGCCCACACCATACGTCACGAAGAGCGGATAAATGAGGTCGTCCAGTGAAAGCCGAGTCTCGCGGACAAGGCGACGCAAGCCCTCGGTACGGCGCAATCGGCGGAAGCGCTGGAATGGCGTTCCGCTTCGTGTGCCAAGCCCTTGGCTATCGTCGAGCTGGAAACTCATCCCTGGCTCCTTTCTGTGACAGAGGCGGCGACAAGTGCCGCGAGCAGTCCTGGCACGGTATGCGTTTCGGCAACCACGGCTACTGGTAAGCCGTATCCACGCACAACATCGGCGGTAACTGGGCCGATACAGGCGAGGCGGACGCGCTGAAGCAGCCGAGGGGCGTCCGGCCCAAGACCTGCGATCAGGTTGTGGACCGATGAGCCGCTGGTGAAGAGCACGGCATTGATGTCCCCACGACGGAGGAGCGTGAGAACGTGCGGTGGTGGCGGTGCCGGAACCGTGCGGTACGCGGCGACCACGTCAACTATCGCCCCAGCAGCACGCAAACGCTCCGGCAGAACCGGTCGGGCTTCTGCAGCTCGCAGGATCAGGACACGTTGGCCGCGAATACCTTGGGCAATGAGCGTATCAGCGACCGCTTCAGCAATGTAGCTCGATGGCACGAGCGCTGGATGGAGGCCAAGCGCTTCGAGTGCGTGAGCTGTGGCCGGGCCGATGACTGCAATCCTGGCTTGCGCAAGCGTTGTCACGGGCAAAGCTAGCGTGTGGAGTCGAGTGTGTACGTGGCGAACGCCATTGACGCTGGTAAAAACGACCCAGTCATATGTGCCGGCCGCCAACCGGCGCAGCGCGGCGTCAAGTGCTGCAATGTCGTCAGGTGGGGCAAAGGTAATAACTGGGCAACGAATTGGCTCAGCACCAAGCGCAGCAAGCATGGCGCATGTTTCTTCAGCCTGGTCCTCGGCGCGGGGGACGAGCACGCGCCAACCTGCAAGCGGGCGTGTTGACTCGTTGCTGAGGGCTTCAGCGTGCATGGCGTGCCTCCAGCGGTTGCTCAAGGCGCTCAGCCAGTGCAATTGCTAGCGCAGTTGCGGCCGTAGTAGCCTCGGCAACAGGAACGCGGCGCGATGCACGAACCAGCCGATCTCCTTCCGGACTGGCAAGAAAAGCGACGATCTGAACCATCTCTCCCTCAACGGTCGCGTATGCCCCTGCCGGTAACGAGCACCCGCTGCCAAGCGCACGCAGAAAAGCGCGCTCGGCCTCAACGGCAGTACGCGTTGCGGGATCGTCGAGCGTACGAAGCAGTGACTGCAGGGCTGCGTCATCCATGCGGCACGTCACGGCTAGCGCGCCCTGGCCAGGAGCAGGAATAAAGTCCTCAGGCGGCAACGCAGTGACAATCCGATCTAGTAAGCCTAATCGATGCAGCCCAGCAGCAGCGAGGATAACAGCGTCGACTTCGCCGGTATCGAGCTTGCGAAGCCGAGTATCGACGTTACCGCGCAGTGGCACGGGAGTAAGGTGCGGCAGGTGATGACGAAGCAGGGCCATACGCCGGGAAGAGCTTGTGCCGATCTGGGCTCCCGGAGGCAGCGCGGCGAGCGGCTGCCCGCTGCGGGTGATGACGGCATCGCGGGGATCATCTCGAATGAGGATGGCTGCCAGCGCAATGCCCGAGGGCAAGTCGGTTGGCAGATCTTTAGCACTGTGAACAGCGAAGTCGATAGCACCTTCCAGCAGTGCTTCGTGGAGGGCTCGGACGAAGACCCCTTGTCCACCGATTGCATGGAGGGGCGTATGCTGGTCGCGATCACCGTGGGTTGTGATTGGCACGACCTCGATTGCCTGCTGCGTCACAGTGCGGAGTTGATGAAGGACGATGGCTGTTTGGGCGCGCGCAAGGGCGCTGGCGCGTGTGCCAGCCCGGAGCACATTCCTCATTGGTGCAGACATCCCGCCGTTTCAGTATCAGAAAAAACCTTACAAAAGTATTCCAAATTTGCTCAAACCTCCCACATACTTTTGCCGGGAAGATTCTACGCGTCCCTGCTCTGGGAAACAAGGGCAGCTACAATCGTGGTAAAGCGTGCGATACAGCGGGAGGGAGCATGAGTCATGGGCCGGCATGTCGTCGTGTTGGGAGCAGGACCAGGCGGACTAGCGGTTGCACAAAGAATTCGACACTGGCTTCCGCCAACTGACCTCGTCACTGTTGTCGACCGAACAGACGAACAACGGTTGGGTGTCTCGCTCCTGCTCGTGATGCGCGGCTGGCGTACGCCTGAAGCTGTGACGGCACATGTGGCGCCAGCGCTGGGTGAGGGTATTGTCTTCCATCAGGCGGAAGTCACGCATATCGATCTCGAAAACCGGCGCGTGCAAACAAACCAGGGCGAGCTAGCCTACGATGCGTTAGTTGTGGCGTTAGGCGCTGAGGTGAGCGTCGACAGCGTGCCGGGCCTTTCGGAAGCGGTCGAACATGGCCTCGCTGGCCACTACTACACGCTACCCGGTGCGCTCCATTTACGGGAGCGCCTAGCAAGCTTCGCTGGGGGACGGGTTGTACTCGTCATCGCTCGCCTTCCCTATAAATGCCCTCCATCGCCTTATGAAGGTATCTTGCTGATCGATGACCTCCTCCGAGAACGTGGCTTGCGTGAGCGTGCTGAACTCACGATTGTTACTCCCGAGCCGCGGCCATTGGCCATCGCGCCCCCACTCATTAGCGAGCAGCTAACTGAGTTACTGACTGTGCGTGGCGTGACCCTGGTGACTGGTGAGCAGTTGCAGACTGTCGACTATGATCGCCAAGAAGTTCTCTTCGCCTCGGGCAAGCGTGAACCATTTGATCTGCTCGTCGTTGTCCCACCTCACCAGCCGCCGGCAGTGGTACGTGAGGCCGGGCTCGTCGATGAGAGCGGCTGGATAACGGCAGCGCTCGCGACGATGCGAACTGCGGTCGATGGTGTCTGGGCCGTCGGCGATGTGACCCGTGTGCCGCTGCCGAACGGGGTTGCGTTGCCCAAGGCTGCGGTCTTTGCCCAGGCTGAGGCCGAGGTTGCTGCCCGTGATCTGGCGCGCACACTCGCTGCCGATGCTCCTGCGCCTGAGCCGAGTGGTGCCGGCCGGTGCTGGTTCATTGCAGGAACGCAGCAGGTTGGTGCTATCGATGTTGATTTCCTTGCTCAGCCGAGTCCAGCGTTCCGGTTCACCTTGCCCGATGCCTTCTATGTTGGGGCGATGGAGGCTGAACTGGCGAGTTGGCTCGCGCGTTGGGGTGGGCATGCAGACTAATCAGACCGCCGGCGTGGAGACAGTGATGTCTATGGAGTGGTCTGTTGCAGGAGCCGGGCGGGCGCGCGATCATAACGCCGAACGAGAAGGGAGCGTTGTCTCGTGGCAGGGTATCCGCTAGAAGCCTATTTCCAGGTCCGGCAGGCGTGGGGACCGCGTGTTCGCCCAGATGGCCAGGCTCTCCTCTTCCTCACCACGCTGACAGGCTCGCCGCAGCTCTGGGAAATGCCAATCGATGGCGGCTGGCCAGAGCAGCGGACGATATTAGCTGACCGCGTCCTCCATGGTTCCTATGCGCCTCAAGATGGACGCATAGTCTTCGCTGCGGATCATGGCGGTGATGAACGCTGGCAACTCTTCCTCCTTGACACTGATGGCACAACAGTGCGGCCGATTGCGGTTGCTCCAGGTGTTATTCATACCTTTGGGGCTTGGCATCCAAACGGCCGTCTGCTTGCCTACGCCACGAATGCACGGCACCCGGCCTACTTCGACGTCGTGTTGCTCGATGTGGAGAGTGGAGAGCGGCGTGTGCTCCTCCAGGCTGATGGGACTTACACGCCCGTTGCATTCACACCTGATGGGCAGACGCTCATCGTGCACCAGACAGTGACGCCACGTCATCATGTCCTGTACCGCTACGATCTGGTAGCTGGTATCAGCGAACCACTCACGCCACCTACAGAAGAGGCGCGTTTCGAGGATGTCCAGTTGACCCCTGACGGTACAACAGTGGTGGCGCTCAGTGATCGCGGGCGGGAATTCCTCGGGGTTCTCGAACTATCGTTGAACGATGGCCAAATGACCTGGCGGCTGACGCGAGACGACGCAGACATTGAAGCGGCTTCGCTCAGTCCGGATGGACGCTTGCTGGCCTATGCAATCAATGAAAACGGCTATTCCCGCCTGCGTGTCCTTGATCGTGTGAGTGGCGTCCATCGGCCTGACCCACTGCTTCCGCAAGGGCTCTATGATCCGGGCGGACGTGACCCAGTCCGCCCAGCGTGGACGCCAGATGGCCGTGCCATTATGGTTGGTTGGGGCAGTGCAACTGCGCCGGCCGATATCTGGCGTGTCGATATTGCGACGGGGATTGCCCGACCATTGACACGGAGCAGTCGCGGGGGATTACCGGCAGATGCGTTTACTCCTGCCCAGCTTATCCACTATCCAACGTTCGATGGTCGGCAGATCCCTGCCTTTTTCTATCGTCCGGCACAACAACCATTTCCTGTTGTTGTTCATGTTCATGGCGGGCCAGAAGCACAAGCTCGACCAAGCTTTGACCCGCTGATCCAATGGCTGGTGAGCCAGGGAATCGGCGTGTTGGCACCGAATGTACGTGGGAGTGCTGGTTACGGAAAAACCTACCTCTCGTTGGATGACGTCGAAAAACGCCCCGATGCGGTGCGTGACTTGCTTGCGGCCCGCGATTGGCTAGCAGCGCAACCGGACGTGCGAAACGATCGCATTGCGGTCATGGGTGCGAGCTATGGCGGATTCATGACCCTGGCCGCGTTGACTGAGGCTCCCGAGGCTTGGGCGTGTGGTGTTGAAATTGTTGGTATTGTGAACTTCATTACCTTCCTTGAGCGCACCGGCCCATGGCGGCGCCGTTTGCGCGAAGCAGAGTACGGCAGCCTTGAACGCGATCGAGCATTGCTTGAGGCAATTTCGCCGATAACTCGGGTTGACCGAATCACCGCGCCGCTGATGGTCATTCACGGGCGCAACGATCCTCGGGTGCCATTTAGCGAAGCTGAACAGCTTGTCGCTGCACTGCGTGATCGTGGGCGTGACGTCATCTTTCTGCCGTTCGACGATGAAGGGCATGGAATTGTCAAGCTTGCAAACCGGCTGCAGGCGTACCGGGAGATTGGGGCATTCTTCGCACGACACTTACTTAATCAAGGTGATCGCGAGGCATCCTAATCCTCGCGATCACCTCTCTTTGTCCACACGAACTATTGAAAGAGTTTGGAGCCAGTACCGCGCAAGCGCTTGCTCTGCTCGTGGATGGCGGCGATTTCGTCCATCGAGAAGAGTTTCTCGACAAAGGAATCGGGGCGGGGGTCACGCGCGGAGGGGCGACGATAGCCGCGGAGCAGGATGCCCTGCTCCGTCTGTAAGATGACAACATCCTGGAGATCGTGCGTGTCAATGAACTTCCCGACTGCTCGGAGGATATCTTCGTAGCGATAGAGCCAACTACTCATTGGCGCTGCCCCTTCTGACGCTGCTTGCCCTAGCATGGAATCCTAGCGCAAGCGCGTGCGTTTGTTGGCAACGTAGTCGAGCAAGATGTATTCCCCAAGGTGGTCGGGTGTGGCGAAGAATGCTCGCCCCTTGTTAATGCGGGCCATTTCGCTGACGAATCCGGCCATGTATGGGCTGCGCTCAAGCATGAACGTGTTAATCACAATCTGCTCGCGCGTGCAGCGAGCCACCTCCTTCAGGGTCTCCTGGAAGGTCTGATAGGTCGGCGGGTAGGAGAAGCGCACCTGCTCGCCGTCGAAGTAAGCGGTCGGCTCGCCGTCCGTGATGAGAATAATCTGCTTTGTTCCAGCCCGGTGCCGCGAGAGCAGTTGGCGTGCCAGCATAAAGCCGTGCTGCATGTTTGTGCCGTAGTTATATTCATCCCACGTGATGTGGGGCAGCATTGCGGGCTTAAGCTCAGTTGCGACGTACGAGAAGCCGACGATGTAGAGGTGGTCACGGGGGAACTGGGCTCGGATGAGGCTATCGAGTGCGAGCGCCACTTTCTTGGCTGCGAGGAAGCAGCCGTTGTAGAGCATTGACCGGCTCATGTCGACCATCAAGACCGTAGCAGACTGGGTCAGGAGTTCGGCCCGGAAGACTTCGAAATCGTCTGGATGGAGGTGCACCGGGCTGCCGGGGCCATCGCGGAAGACCGCGTTCATGACGGTCTTGGGCAGGTGGAGATAGAAAGGATCACCAAACTCGTAGGTCTTCGTCTCGTCGCTCGGTTCGCCGCCACGCCCAGCTCGCGGGATCGGATGCTGCCCAATCCGGTCCTGTTTGAGATGACGGAAGATCTCGCGCAGGGCTTTCTGCCCAATCTTACGAACGCCTCGCGGAGTCAATTCGTAGCCGCGGCGCGTCCGCTGAATGTAGCCAGCTTCCTCGAGAATCCGTGTCAACTGACGGAGTTGGTCAAGCTGAGCAGCAAGTTCGTCGCCGTAAAGCTGACGAACGCGTTCGAGATCGACTCGGCTCAGGTCACGCCAGTCGCGCACATGGCTCAACTGCTCCTCAATTTCTTGCATCCCCTGGAGGCGCTCCATGAGTTGCAGCGCCTGGCCAAGCGTGAGTTCCTCGCTGCCGGTGAACGGTTGGGCCTGCCGATACGGGTTGTAGGGGAGCAACTGACTAAGGTTGTGAGCGAGTTGCTCAAGTTCCTGCCGAATTCCCGGGTCTTGCAGTGCTGCATCGAGTGCGTCAGCAAGTTGCCGCCGCATCTCCGGCGTCATCGAATCGAGCAGGCTCTGCATCGCTGCCATCTGGCGAGCGAGGTAGTCGAGTAACTCGTCGAGATTCTTGAGGTTACGATCGAAATAGTGGCCATATTTGTGCATAAAACGCTCGAAGTCTGGCTGCCCGCCTCGAGCCCGTTCAGCAAGCATCTCGTTCAACTCGTGAAGCACCTGGCGCAGGTTTGCGAGATCCTCGGGCGTCATCTGTTGGATTGCCTGCTGCAGTCCTTGGAAGGTCTGCTGAAGCATCTGCTGCTGGAGCGAGGTGAGCAGTTCTTGGAATTGTTGGCGAGCCTGTGGATCCATAAATTCATATTGCATGAGTTGCTGGATACGACCAGCTGGATCCGGTGGGAGCTGGTCAAGGAATGCTTGCTTGCGGCGTGCCAATTGCTCCAGTAGCCGATGCGCTTCCTCTGGACTTAACGTGTTTTCGCTTTCTTGCTCAGAAGCCATCTCGTTGGATTGCCCTGAGTCGGTCTGTGGCTGCACCGTTGGCTGCTGCCTGGCTTGGGCGAGACGTTGCTGACTCTCGGCAAGCCGTCGCTCAATGCCGCTGCGTTCAGTTTGAATGATCTCCTCAAGCCGGCGCGCGATATCGCGCAAAACCGAGTTCGGGTCATAGCGACGGAGCGCTTCTTGACGCTGGGCCCGTAGCTGCTCGAGAAGATCACGCATGCCAGTCAGGGGCATCTGTGGGTTGTCTGATCCCCACCGGAAGAGCCGTTGTAGCGCACGAGTCACATCACCATCAGCAAGGACTTCGTCAGCGATAGCATCGAGGAGCTGGTCAGCATCAAGCAAGTCGATTTGCTGTGTGCCATCCCAGCGTGTGTATCGGAATGCGAACGGTGTCTTCGACATTGGCGTCTCCTTTTACTGCCTGGCCGGTGGATTATCCGCGATAGCGTGTTCCCCGCCCTTCCAGGCGATCCTTGTTGAGTCGTCGGCTCAAATGCAGACCTTCGAGCACGAACTCGACAACCGCGGCGATCTGCTCCGGGCTGCCAGCTGCGTTGAGACGGCTGACCGCGTTGCGCAGGCTGTCGATATGCGCCACCTGGTGAACATAGCGCATCGCTGGCTGAAGGTCGGAGCATTCCACCTCAAGGCCGTTCTCGAAGGCGAGGATAAGATCATCAAAGTCACGAACGCTAAAGTAGCGGTTAAATGTCGCCAGGACCGCACCGTTGATGAGCTTCTCGATAACACGCTCTTCTTGGACATCGCCGAGCGTCTCGAGCTCAATCTTGCCAAGCGTCGATGCCATGAGCGCTGGGAGATCGCTGATGCGTGGTACTGCCTGTTTCTCGCCGAGCCGAACAGCGCGCTTCGCTGCATTGCTGATAAGCGTCTCGTAGTTGGCAATTGACATCCGAACGCTGACACCGGAGCGCTGGCTGATGTCGTGGCTGCGGCGTGCGAGATGTGTTAACTCAGCAACAATTTCACGCATGAAGGCCGGGACAACAATCGCAATGCCTGGAACTTCGAGCGGCATCCGCTCTTGTTCCATAATGGCGATTTCAACATCGAGCGAAGTGGGATAGTGCGTGCGGATTTGGGCACCGTAGCGGTCCTTGAGCGGAGTGATGATGCGGCCACGATTCGTGTAGTCCTCCGGGTTGGCGCTTGCGACGATGTAGACGTCGAGCGGCAGCCGTACGCGATAGCCACGAATCTGGACGTCTCGCTCCTCCATAATGTTCAGAAGCCCAACTTGGATGCGTTCGGCGAGGTCTGGCAGCTCGTTAATGGCGAAGATGCCGCGATTCGTCCGTGGGATGAGGCCGTAGTGAATTGTCAGCTCATCAGACAGATAGCGTCCCTCAGCCACCTTAATCGGATCGACTTCGCCGATGAGATCGGCAATCGTTGTGTCTGGCGTGGCAAGTTTCTCGGCGTAGCGATCCTCGCGTCGAATCCAGGCGATTGGTGTCTTATCGCCCATTTCTGCGATCAGGTCGCGTGCATATTTGCTGATAGGCGCAAATGGGTTATCGTTAATTTCGCTACCAGCAACGATCGGCACTTCCTCATCGAGGAGATTCACTAAGGCACGGGCAAGCCGTGTCTTTGCCTGGCCGCGTTCTCCGAGGAAGATGATGTCTTGACCAGCTAAGATAGCATTCTCGATCTGCGGGATGACCGTGTCATCATAGCCAATAATTCCTGGGAAGATCGGCTCGCCACTCGCAATCTTCGCAAGCAGATTGCGCCGCATTTCTTCGCGGACAGGTAACACCTGGTAGCCGCTTTCGCGTAGCTCACCGAGTGTCTGCGGTCGTTGGGACATGGGGCAACACTCCTTACCAATCACAAGCAATCGTGTATTGTGAGTCAGGCAACCGGGGCATCATGCCCCGGTGCAGACCTGCGAGCTGGCTTGGTCAGGTTCCGGACAGCTCGCCTTCAATCCTACTCCGCCCTGTCTCATTGTCAACGTCCGGCCGAAGTGTTTGAGCGAACGCCTCACGTTCGACCGCAAAAGCCTGGCGAACTGCTGCGCGGTCGTACGGGCCTGTCGCTACCCAGCGACTGAGCAACCGCTCGCGCCGAGCGAGGGCTCGACGCACCAGTGTTGGATCAAGCGAGAAACGGCTGGCGAGGAAATCGACAAGGGCGGCTGGATCGCTCTGCAATGGTGAACGCAGCGTGGCACGGTGAGCGAGTACGGTCGGTTCAAGCGTCCCATCGCGACAGGTGAATGTCTCAACGCGCATGACCCGGCGTAGTAGCCCTTGTGTATCCCATCCAAGGCCGAGGCTGATAATCAAGTCGATTGCGGCAAGGTCCGTTTCGGGTACTTCAAGCGGATAACGTGTGAACAGTGCGCGTACTTCCTCAGCACTCGCTGCATGCACAGTCGTTGCCAAAGCATGCCCCTGACGCAAGAGTGCAAAAGCACGACGGACGCCACGCCCCCAGAGATAGATCGGCAAGTGGCTGCTGATTTCGTTGCAGAGCAGATAGGTCCGGATGGGATCGGCAGTTTCGGCGAACTCAAAGCGCTCATACCACCCGCGGAGGTAGTAGCGGGTGATTTCGGGTGGGACACAGTCGAGCAACGCAGTGAGAAGCGTCGTCTTGCCAGCTTGCGGTTCTCGCGCGGCGACAATAACGGTGGGTCGCTGCTCCATCGCAAGCCAGAGAAAGGCTGCGACCCGGGCAGTTAACGTCTGGTTGGCCACGAGAGTGACCAACGAGAGCGTGTGTTCAGGAACAGGGCGATAGCCCCACCACTCCATTGGCTCCGTGGAGGGAGGCGTCTCGCCTCCAGGTAGCTCATCAATGGACACGCTGCCCACTCCTTCTACGATGTGGTGAAGAAAAAGTACCCCGCTACCCTGACAATGCTCGTTAGCGGGTAGCGAGCGTTGGATCGGCAATCATGCCAAGGCCCCGGATGAGGTGCCTTTCACTGTTTTAAGGATACGACGGCGCGCAAGCTGGAATGGCCGGCAAGATACCGAGTTCGGTAAGGACTAGAGCGCGGTGCTTGCAATACGGGTAGTAGGCGCTGCCAGGGCAGGAACAGAGCAAATCGCCATCGAGGACCGTAACTTCATACGCAACGCCTGGCCGCGTGCCACTTGTGACTGCCCAGTACCGCGGGTCGTCATTGAGGCGATATGCGCGAATGCCTTCCTTCCGCGCCTTCTTCGCTAGCCGATACCAGACCTCAAGCGGAATGAGTGTGGTTGGTCGTTCAGTTGTCATCATCGTTGGTGCCTCAAGTGTGTCGATCTCCAACATGACGTAAGTATGCCACAGTGGCACAGGTATCATGCATGATGCCCGGGAATTGAGTATGCTTGCACTGGTACTCCATCGTGCGTTGGCAAGAGCCGTCGAGGAACGACAATGCGATTTGGGCGGCGTAGGCTCGTTGTGGCGGTGGTGGTTGCCAGCCTCATTGTCGGAGGTGGTGTCCATGCGGTGATGTCGCGCCCAGTCCGATCGACGCCGCCGAATGACCTTATCCCCGCTGGAATGGCGCAGGACCGGCCTAATCGCTATGAGGAACTCGATGCTGGCATCGCGGTTGTCCAGTCTGCGGACTTGCCAGACAGCGATCTGAGTGCAGTGAACGCGACACCGCTCATTCGACTCAGTACCACAGCCCATCTACCGTTCGCGTGGTCACCTGATGGCTTGCGCTTTGCGACGGGTGCGCCGAGTCCAAACGGTGATGGCGATGGCGTACGGCTCTGGACACGGACAGGTCGGCTAGTGGCGGCAGTAGCTGGGCCGGGCCGTGGGGCGCGGCTTGTCGGGTTAAGCTGGTCACCCGACAGCTGGTTGGTCGCTGCAGCGTACACCACTGGTGTGATCCAGCTCTGGACAGCTGATGGCCATCCATGGCGAACGTTCATGATGCCAAATCCTGCAGCACACCTCCTTGCCGTTGCCTGGTCGCCGAATGGATCGATGCTGGCCGCAGGAGCGATTGCTGTGCCAGAGCCTCGTTTCAACATGGGGGGCTGGCTCGAAATTTGGCGCGTCGACGGCCAGGTGTTGAGCACGTGGGAAACCGGGAAAATGGCTGATACCGTAACCTTTACCTTACGGTGGTCACGTGATGGCTCGGTGCTTGTAGCGGGTGCGGGACATGACTTCCTTGTCTGGCGCACGAACCAAGAACCGAGCTGCCGGATTGCTCCTCTTGGCGATACTCCGGTTCATGCCATCGACATTGCGCCAAATGGACAGCTTGCTGCGCTTGGCGACGATAGCGGCGTGCTCACACTCTACGAACTTACCCACTGCACCGTCGTTGCTGAGCGTTCGTTGGGCATTGGAATGGTGAGTGGCATCGCCTTTTCGCCAGATGGCCAGTGGTTAGCGATTCGAGCCCGTTCGCTGACGGCCTTGCTTCGGCTTGACCGGCTCCACGGCCCATTGCAAATGCTGCCGATGACCGGCGGGATTACTGATCCCGCCTGGTCGCCCGATGGGCAATTCTTAGCGTTCGATGACAGTGTGTGGGATGTGAACAATAAAACGCCAGTCGTGACGTTGCAGGGATGCTCTGGCACTGCGCGCGCCTTAGCGTGGTCAAGCGATGGGCGCTTCCTGGCATGGGGCGGAGATGGAGCAATCTGCGTCTGGCCAATCCGTTAGCGCGGTTGCTTTACATCCTCGGTGAGCAGGACAATGCGGTCGACCCATTTAACACTTGTGGTACATGCACTGCTAGGGACGATGAGTCGCCACGGCGCTCCGTGTTCGAGCGGCAGCGGCTGCCCGTTGAGCGTATCACAGAGAAGTGCGCTCTCGGCAACGGCACGCGGAAGACTGATCACGTAGTCGCCAGCGCCGATGTGGATAACACGAGCCTCGGGCAATGGCTCGGCAAGCGCGAGCACATCCTGCAGACGAAAGCCGCTCCACTCCTGTTGGGGCACGACCCAGCCCTGCTGACACACAAAATCGGCGCGATAGCGAGAACGTGGCAACGCGTTCAGGTCGTTCGGCGTTACGAGGAGTTGATGGCGTACCGCCCCGCAAATCTGCAAGCGCGGATCTGTCTGCTGCTGTACTGCATGGTCAGGTACAGTATGCTGTGGGAGGTGTCGGTGAATTACTGGCATTGTGTTCCTCCTTGCTACTGAAGATAGCAGGAGGCATATGCGCGGGCAAGGCGCAAGGGGCGACAGTGGAAAGCACGAGTGGCCAAGCACACAGTGCTTGGCCACTGTTTATATTGCGCTGAGGGCCTGTGACGTGCCTTACCCGGCGAGTTGCTGAATAAGCCCAAGTGTGTCCCAGGTAGTCCAGCTCTCGGTAATCTGCCCGTTGTCCAGGTGGAAGATATCGATCCCATCCATGGCAAACTGACGGCCGCTCGCTGGAAGACCCATAAATTCGCCCCGATGGGTGCCACGAATAGTTAAACGGACAGCTGCCTTATTGGGTTCAGCAATGAGATCTTCAACCGTTACCTGAAAATCCGGGAATGCTTCAAGGTAAATCTGCCGAAGCAGCAGTAAACCCTCTGGCCCTTCCGGGAATCCAGCAATGTTAGGATCATGACGAACAAACGTTGGAGCGACGAGCGACAGGCATGTATCCTCATCGCCGCCGTTCCAGAAGTCCTCAAAGAAGCGCTCAAGGAGGACGCGTGTTTCTTCTGCACTCATGGATATTCCTGCTTTCCAACGCCACTGGTGGCGCTTTCCAAACTGAACGACCATCGGAGTATAGCGAGTGCGCCACAGAAAGGCAAACGGGGCACGACGATTGCAACGCGCGTCGTGCCCCGTCGCTGCGTGCTACGGCAGATAATCGAGTGGGTTAACCCACACTCCATTGCGCATCATGCCAAAGTGGAGATGCGGACCCGTGGATGCGCCAGTACTGCCCATGGGGCCGAGATACTGCCCTTGGCTGACAATCTGACCGACGCTGACTGCTGGGGGGCCAGCCATGTGACCGTACCAGGTGACAAAACCGTTGCCGTGATCGATCGCCACCGCATAGCCGTATCCAACCGTACTCCAGCCAGCGAAGATGACACGGCCACCGTCAGCCGCAACGATGGGTGTCCCCATCGCGTTCGCAATATCAACGCCTTGGTGGAAGTGAGCGTAGCCTTGATAGGGTGGCTCCATCCAGAACGATGTTGGGCCAAAGTATTGGGTAATTGTCCCCTGGGTTGGCCAAATGAAGTGGCCCGTTGCGCCGCCCCTCTGAGCGCGTTGCGGTTGCGTCTGGACAGCTGGCGCTGGCGCGCTGCTCGTCGTATTGTCCGCTGCTGGCGCCGCAGCTGGAGCAGGTGCAGCTGGAGCAGGTGCTGGCGTTGGCGTTGGTGGGGGCGGAGGTGGAGCTGGTGGTTTGCCACCTGGAATCATGACGAGTTGGCCGACACGGAGCTGGCCATTATTCCCTAGCCCGTTCAGCGGGTAGTTGCGAATCACGTCAGGAGTCACACCATATTTCTGGGCAAGGGATTCAACGGTGTCGCCGTCCTTGACCTGGACCATCACGCCGTCTGTCGGCAGAATGGCAAGACGTTGCCCGGGATAGATAAGGTCGCCGTCTGGGAGGCTGTTTGCCCAAATGATTGTCTCTGGTCGTAATCCAAAGTATTGCGCGATCGTTGCGAGTGTATCCCCTGGACGGACAGTGTAGAGCAGCACTTGTGTGCGGGCCGGCATCTTCCCCCCGGGCACCATGATCATCTTGTAGGGGGCGAGGTCAGCGTCGCTCTGCACACCATTGGGGGCGTAGTTGGTGATGGCGCTGATATCAACTTGATAGCGTGCAGCGATGCTCGCGAGGGTATCACCATCGTGGACAATGTGCAGCATACCGTCGACTGGCGGTACCCGGATTGGCGTGCCAGCGGGGAGGGGTGCAAGTGGGTCACTCATCCCGTTTGCCCACAGAAGCGTATCAACACTTCGCTTTGTCTGGCGAGCAATGTCAGCAAGAGTTTGTCCCGCTTCAGCAGTGACAATCCGGATGTTCAGCTGGTTGGGAATGACCGGACTGGATGAAACGCTGAAATAACCGGAGAGTGGGTCGACACCGCTTGCGCCGCCGACTGAGCCAGCCGCTGTTGTCAGGGTTGTAGAACCAGTAAGCATTGTCTGCAAATCACCAAGTTGCTCTGTGTTGCCAGCTGGGGCTGGTGCCGGGGTTGGCGTAGGAGCCATGCGATTCCAGAAACCATGGCCAGCAATGATAGTAACGATAATGGCTAGCAAGACGAGATGGCCAAGCCAGGTAGGACGCTGCAGAGCTGTGCGGAGCGTTGCTGGTGGTGCAGGTGGCATCGGTGGGTGCCGGGTAATGATCGTGTGCGGTCGAGGGCGTACTGTTGGAGTGGTCGCATGAGCAGGCACTGGCATGCTTGGCCGCGCGGCAGGCTCGTTGGCTGCTGGTGTCTCGACTGGCGGCTGGACGCCGTTGCCGCCGATTGCTGATGGCGGTGGTGCTGCAGGCGAGGGCGCCGCAATGGGCTGCTCATCGTCGATGCTTGGACGCCAGCCGAAGACTGGTTGCGGTGGCTCGGCGCTCACTCGATGACTGGTGTGTGACTCACGCTGACTCACGCACTTCCTCCCTTGGTCGAGCTTTGTCGTCGTGCCAGGCGGGCGACCCACTGAATCAGCGCGCGGGCGTCGGCGTAGCGGTCTGCGCTCTGCAAGATGACGCCAAGGTAGGTATGGTCGCTCGTCTGCCAGGCGAAGACGAGACATTCACCAGCTGCTGGTGTTGTCCCGGTCTTCAGCCCGAAGACTCCGTCTTGTCCGAGAAGCTGGTTTGTATTCGTCAGTTGTAATGTCCGCTGATGCGGGCCACCGATACGCACAGTCGCTTGGGGCATTGCGGCGATGCGCGGTAACACGGGATCGGCAAGGAAGGCCTCGGCAGCCTTGGCAAGATCGGCCGCAGTCGTGTGTTGCCCAGGGGCATCATCGCCATCCGGCGTGGTAAATGTTGTGTTCTGCATCCCGAGTTCTTGGGCCAGCTGGTTCATCGCCGCAATGAAGCGTTGTTCAGGTGGTTGATCAGCGGGTTGGGTAAGCTGCGAGCCGATATGATGGGCCAGCACACGCGCAGCGTCGTTGCCGGAAGGCAGGAGCAGGCCAACAAGAAGATCGTGAACCGTGATAGTATCGCCAGGTTGCAAACCCATTGCTGAATCTTCAGCTGGATTGACGACATCAGCTGGGTCGACTGTGACAATGTCTTCGGGATGAGCCAGCCGCGTAGTCAAGAGCGCCGTAATGATCTTCGTCGTGCTTGCGGGTGCAAGCGGCTGGTCGGGATTGAGCGCGAAAAGAGTCTGATGTTCTGTGACATCAACAACAACGGCCGCGTGGGCACTTAGAGCTGGAGGCGTTGGAGTTGCAGAAGGTGTCGGTGGCGAAGGTGTAGCAGCAACAGAGGGAGTCACAGCAGCATGTGCTGCGACTCCGTCGTGCTCCCCACTGTGCTGGCTGTAGCGATAGACGCTTGCCCCAACAATTGCACTGCTAACCAGAAGCAGTGCAATGCCAAGAACAATGCGCAGTCTCGCCACCCCCAATCCTCCGCCCTTCCCGGGTTACGCCGGCCCGCGCTGATTGTAGCGCATAACGGCGCCTAGCTGTGCCATGGACATGTCATCATCATGCGCATTGCTGCATCACTGTGTGGCCAGAAGCGAAGGCGTGCTGGCCATAGTGGCAGCGTCATGCGTATGAGGGTTGTCATCATGCGCAACCGGCGTGCCTCACCTGCTGAGGTAGGAAAACCGTAGTCGGCTCGAATTGGTGCCGGCAACCAGCCGAGCGTGACCAAACGGAGCAGCGCAGCGGCAGGCTGGAGAAGCGGCGGCAACGGTGGCCAGAGAAGATGACGAGCAAGGGCACGCGCTGTCGCCGAGACGGTAATGTGACCACTTATGAACATGGTGGCAAGGTAGCGGCGCAACTCGTCCCAGGTACCAGGGAAGGTGCCGGCTGGAACCTGCAGCCAATACTCCATGACGCGACTTGCCTGGCAGTACAGATCACGCTCGGCAGGCGAGAGTGGCGCAACCAGCGTCTCATATGCTAGGAGCACGCTATCGATCAGCGACGCATGAACCCAGGTAAGCAGCGCAGGATCCTCAGCTGTGTAGAATGTCCCAGCCCGATATGGTCCAACGTCCTCAGTGAGGGTACCGTGAACGCGGCGATGGATGTGAAGAATATGGCGTGCTGCACGGTTAGCCGCAGCCGGCGGGCCAAAGGTGAACGCGAGCATAGCCCCAACAGTGCGCGAAACACGGGTGAGCATCGCAGCAGTGCTGTCGCGAAAATGGCTGTGCTCGGCAACGCCAGCTGCAACCAGCGGATGAGCAAGTTGCAACAGCACGGCACGTCCCCAGCTCAGGAGGACGATCCGCTCACGATTCACTCGCTGGGCGACAAGCAAGGCGTCGTTGGGAATGCCTTGTACCCGTAACCAATCCTGGTACGTCTGTCCCCCAACAAAGCTCGGTACTGTCATGCTGTCATTATGTGCCCTTTCCCTGACAGATCAGCGAACGTTGGTGAGGCATCAGTCTGTAGAATTGGCTGATGCCTCACCAACGAGTGCGCGAGTGTCCATGTCCTACTTTATGACGGGAGCCTGCCCAAGGGTTGCAGTGATAGTCTGTTGCTGGCCGTTGCGATTGATCGTCAAGGTCAACTTGTCACCCGGTTTGTGTGAGCGAATAGCCTGCTCAAGGTCGCTTGCTGACGTCATGTTCTTGCCATCTGCCTGAACCACGACATCACCGGACTGGAGGCCAGCTTGCGCCGCCGGGCTACCCTGAGCCACATCGACAATGAGCACACCTTGATTGACTGGCAGGTTATAGCGTGCTGCCAATGCCGGCGTGACCGTCACGACTGAAACGCCAAGGTAGCCCTGTGGTGTACCAGAGAGCAACTGTTGAACAATCTGCTTTGCCTGATTGATCGCAATAGCGAACCCGATGCCCTCAGCCGATTGAATCTTCGCCGTGTTGATGCCGATGACATTGCCGTTGAGATCAACGAGCGGGCCGCCAGAATTCCCAGGGTTAATTGCCGCGTCGGTCTGAATAAGGTGTTCCATGGTCGTGCCCCCGGTCTCTTGGGCGCTCAGCGTCCGGTTGAGTGCGCTGACGATGCCAACCGTAACCGTTGGCCCACCTTCAAGGCCGAGTGCATTGCCGATCGCGACGACCCATTGACCGATCTTGAGCTGGTCGCTGTCGCCCAAGGTGGCAACAGGAAGGTTCGTGCCGTCAATCTTGATGACGGCGATGTCATTTTGCGGCGAGCGGCCAACGAGCTGTGCCTGGAACTTGCGCCCATCGGAAAGCACCACGTTAATCGATTGCGCATCTCCAACAACGTGGTCGTTGGTCAGGATGTACCCCTTGGGGTCAAAGATCACGCCGGATCCAACGCCTTGGACGACCTGGCCAAAACCAAAGGCCGTCGGGCTTACTGTTCGGACAGAAATATAGACGACTGATGGAAGCACTTTCTGCGCAACGGCTTCAACCGCTGTCGAAAGATCCTGACTCCCGGTGCTCGCTGTCGTATTGGTCGACTGGCCGGATGACGCGTTTGGGGTTGTGGATGTTACCGGTGTCGTCGTGGTAGCGGAAGTGACAGCTGTAGCAGCCGTTGGAGAGGTATTGGTGCTCGTCGCTGTTGCCTGGCGGGATGAACAGGCTGTTAGCACCATGCTGAACACAAGCAAGAGTACGACGAACAAGCTCATTATCCGTGTGCGCATCGTGAGCTCCTTCCGCTCCGTCGAGACATGGTTGGTACCAGGTGCCATGCCATGCCCCACTTCGGTCACCGTGGGGTATGATACCCCCAGCACGTAACCCAACTGTAACCATATGCGTGCTGGGATGGTCCTGTGGTTGGTCATGAAGAACTGAGCGACGAGGCATTGTTACAAGCAATGCGCGCGCGTCAACCCGAAGCGCTCGCTCAGCTCTACGACCGCTATGCGGCGGCCGTCTACAGTCTTGCCCGCATGATCACACGGGATGACGGAGCCGCTGAGGATGTCACGCAGGAGGTGTTTCTGCGGCTCTGGCAAGCGCCGGAGTTGTATGTGCCAGAACGCGGCCCGTTTGCACCGTGGCTGCTGCGCGTTACGCGCAATCGCGCGCTTGATTGGGTACGGCAACGCCGGCGAGGTACTGCCTCACTCGCAGTAATGATCGATGAACATGGCATTGAGCCGGTTGGTGGGGGTGAAGATCCAGCAGCGCTCGCTGAACGTACGATACTGGCAGAACACGTGCGGCAGGCGCTGGCTGAACTTGAGCCCAGCCAGCGACAAGTACTCGAACTCGCTTACTTCGCTGGCTTGACCCAACGGGAAATGGCCGACATGCTTGGTATCCCACTCGGGACAGTCAAGACACGTGTGCGAACTGGCCTGCGTCGACTCGCGGACTTGCTGACACGAGAGCGAATATGGACAGAGACGGAGTAACGCACCAGGATATCTGGCATGATCTTCCGGCCTACGCGCTTGGAGCGCTCGCCGATGAAGAAGCGCAGCGTGTGGCAGCGCATTTGCGTGTCTGCCCCGTGTGTCAAGCTGAGCTTGCCCGGCTTGATCTTGCGGCGGCAACGCTCGGATTCGCTCTTCCCCCAACACCTCCACCGGCAACGCTGAAGGATCGTGTACTTACAGCTGCCTTAGCACTACCAGCTGAGGCGCCTGTGGGTCGCGTGGTGGCCACAGTACACCAGCAGCGATGGCTGGCACGACTCCGCCGGGTCGCTTGGGCGGCAGCTCTTGTTGCGCTGCTGGTTGAAAGCCTCGTGCTTGGCGTGCTTGGTGTACGCCTCGAGCACGCTGAACGTGCCCAAGCGCAAGCGAACGCGCGTCTGGCGCAAGTGCTTGCTATATTACGTCAAGCAGATTGGTCAGCGCCAGTCCTTGGAGAGTCGAACGGTGCTGCGCCTATCGCTGGCCGGGTCTATGTCGATTCCCAGGGAGTGGCGGGTGTGCTGATCATCGATGGCCTGCCGCCATTGCCAGCCCAAAACCTCTACCAGGTTTGGCTGATCCGGCCAGATGGGCAGCGCGTGAATGGTGGCGTGTTTACAGTTGATCGTTCTCGTCATGCCGTTGTGTTCTTGCAGGCGCCTGATTCTTGGACAGCCTTTATCGGTATGGGGATTACCGTTGAGCCAAGTCCGGGAGGAAGCGTGAAGCCAACGGGTCCCCGCGTTGCTGGATGCACATGGAATTGGGGTGAGGGGTAGTAACGTCGTAGCAGAGTAGGAAACGCCGCGGGGCCAGGCATGGGCCTGGCCCCTGACGGTCCGATCCTCCTGCCGTTAGTGTTTCAAGATACGGTAGTAGTCATAGTCGCGGAGGAAGATGTTCCACTTTGCCGCGTAGTCGCCACTCTTGGTCTTCGGCAAGTTCGTGATCCAGGGCTTAACCAGCGCGTAGTTCCAGGGGTTATAGACGTAGATCGCTGCGCCGTCGGCAAGCTGGATCTCTTGCGCTTTCTTGTAGAGTTCAAGGCGCTTTGCCGGATCAGTCTCGCCGCTCGCTTGAAGAACCAACTGGTCATACTGGGGGTTTGACCACGAGTGGCGATGGCCGCTTGTCTGCTTTGAATACCAGACTTGGAACATCGTGTTCGCTGGGTCAGGGTAGTCGACGTACCAGCGCACCCACATGAGTGGGATCTTGTGTTGCCACATGCGATCGTACGTCTCGTTCGGCTCACCGACCTCCAGCTGAAGTGGCATGCCAAGCACATCCTTGAGCATCGCAATAATGGCTTCGCCTGCCGCTTTCTCGGCATCGCCCTCACGGCGCATGGTCATGGTCATGCCCTTTGGCCAGTTCTTGCCACCTTCATACGGTGTTCCCTTAAGCAGGCTACGTGCCAGGTCAGGATCGTACTTGGTGTACTGGTCGAAACGGTCGTCGATATAAAAAGGAATGCCTGGAGGAGTCATCGTATAGGCCGGTGTCGCAAGCCCTTTGAGCACGTCGCGGACGATCACATCGCGATTGATCGAGTGCGCCATTGCCAGACGCACTTCCTTGATATTGTACGGTTCGAAGTTTGGGTCAGGCACAATGTACCACGTGCCAAAGAGGTTATAGCGATGAAAATCCTTTGAAAGTTGGGGGTCGCTCTGGACACGTTGGAGCTGCCCTAGTGGCGCGCGATAGAGAATATCAATCTCGTTGTTCTGATAGGCGAGGAAGGCCGCGTCAGGCTTGATAATCGGCCGCTCAATCCGCTGCAGGGTGATGTTCTTGGCGTTCCAATACTTGTCATTCTTTTCAAGGACGAAGCCCTGCTCGTGCTTCCACTCCACGAGTTTGAAAGGCCCATTGCAGACGATATTGCTGGCCTCGGTCCATTTGTCGCCGTATTTTTCGACGGAGGGGCGGTGTGCTGGTGCAGCTGCGATATACGCGGCAAGGACGGGGAAGTACCCACGCGGCCCCTCGAGCGTCACCTGCAGCGTATAGTCATCGAGCGCCTTCACCCCGACGTCGTCCTTGGTCACGCCCGGTTTCTTGTTGTTGAAAGCTTGGGCGTTTTTGATGTCGTAGAGGAATGCTGCATATGAGGCCTGGGTTTCGGGATCGAGCTGGCGTTTCCATGACCACTCGTAATCGTGGGCGGTGACAGGATCGCCATTGCTCCAATACGTATTCTTGCGGATGTGGAATGTCCAGACCGACGCATCCTGATTCGGTTCCCAGCGCTCGGCGATATCGGGAACGACCTCATTGTCCGGGTTGAACATGCCGAGCATGGCGAAGCAGGCTTCGTCGCCGCCGCAGTAGAGATCCTTATTGAAGTCGAATGACTGTGGTTCATCTTCCACACTGACTCGCAGAACCTGGGTGGCAGCGAGCTCCCCAGTTGTCTGCGTGGCCGTTGTACCAGCAGCTGGTGCTGTCGCGGTCGCCGCTGCCGTTGGTACAGTGACCGGCGTTGGCGTGACTGGTGGTGGCGGTGTCACCGCAGACAATGGCGCAGTTGGGGATGCATTACTGCCTCCGCCGCAAGCTTCCAGTGCAAGGGCTGCAGCAGATGCACCGCCAGCGGCCGTGACAATGCGGAGAAAGTCGCGTCGGTCGACTTTAATCGCCTGCAAACGTTGCCAGAGCAATGCCAGCTGCTCTGGGTCTTCCCACCAGCGCAACGGATCCCCCATTGGTTTCCTCCTTATTTACTGTGAACTCGACAAGCGATGCGTATCACGCTCACGACACATCAGGTACGCGCGTTCGCTAGGGCGGTTGTGGTACCCGGCAGGCCATTCATTCCCCCTTTCTCTCCTCCTCAGCCGGAGCTAGCGACTGCTGCGTGTTCGTGGATCGAGCGCGTCGCGCAGTCCGTCGCCGAAGAACGTGAACGCAAGCATGAGCAGTGCAATCGCAATGGAGGGGAAAATCGACATGTACCAGTAGGACTGGATATACACCTGATATTCTCCCGCCATTTGTCCCCAGCTCGGGCGTGGCGGGTTGATACCGATGCCAATGAAACTCAGCGCTGCCTCGGTGAAAATTGCTTGGGGAATGCCGAAGGTAACGGTGACGATGATGGGTGAGAGGGCGTTCGGAAGCAGGTGGCGGAAGATGAGGCGCCACGGTCCGGCACCGAGGGCTCGAGCAGCCGTGACAAAATCACGTTCGCGCAACGCGAGGAACTCGGCACGGGTCAAGCGAGCAAGGGTTACCCAGCCGGTAATGCCGATCGCGATGAAAATGTTCTGCAAGCCTCGCCCGAGTGCTGCCATGATCAAAATGACGAACAGAAGTTGCGGAAAGGCGTACATGACATCGACAAAGCGCATCAGCCAGCTGTCAATTCGACCGCCGAAGTAGCCGGCGATCGCGCCGATCGGCACCCCGATCAGGAGCACGAGCAGTTGCGATCCCAGTCCAACGGCAATGGAGACTTGCGCGCCCCAAATCATCCGACTCAGCATGTCACGACCAACAAGGTCTGTGCCGAGCGGATGCGGACCAGTCCACGTTGGGAACTGGGAAATTGCCGTGTAGTCCTGCTTGTCATAGGGATAAGGGGAGATCACGGGGGCGAGGATGGCCATCAACGTCACGAGTACGATAATTGCAAGGCCAACCAGGGCAAGACGGTTCGCAATAAGACGATTCAGCGCATCGCGCCAGAGCGTGCGATGCGGACGCGCAGCGTAGAGCAGCGCATCAGCACGTTCAGCGCGGCCAGAGACTCCGGCTCCAGTCATTGCCATGGCTCGTCTCTCCTCTCACCCTAGCTCAGGCGAATGCGCGGGTCGACGAGGCCGTAGACAATGTCAACGACGATGTTCATAACCGCCAGCAATGCGCCGTAGATCAAGGTGACGGCCATGATCATCGGATAGTCGCGGGCGATCAGACTGTCCACATAGAAGCGTCCCATGCCGGGAACACGAAAGATTGCCTCAACAAATGGTGAGCCGGTGCCAATTGCAGCGAACATCGGGCCAATGATGGTAATCGGCGGGATCAGGCCATTCTTGAGCACGTGGCGCACGATCACTTGGCGATTTGAAAGCCCCTTTGCCTGAGCAGTGCGGACGAAATCCTGTCGCATCACTTCAACCATGCTGGCTCGGGTGTATCGTGCAAGAATGCCCATCGGCCCGAGCGAGAGTGCAATTGTTGGCAGGACCCAGTCGATTGGCGACGACCACCCGCCGGTTCGCGGAATCACCGGAAGAAGCAGCACAAAGAGCAAGATCAAGAACAAGGCAAGGATGAAATTCGGGAGAGAGACACCGAGGGTGGCGATGATACTACACAGGTAATCGATCGGCCCGTTTTGATTGACTGCAGCCAGCACACCAAGCGGAAGGCCGATCACGATCGCGACGACCATTGCCATCGCGCCGAGTTCCATTGAAACTGGGAAGGTATTGGCGATAATTTCGCGGACTTGCCGTGTTCGGTATTGGTACGAGATGCCAAAGTCGAGGGTCCAGATGTTCTTGAGGTAGACGAGGTACTGTTGCCAGAGGGGCTTATCGAGGCCGAAGCGTTTTGCGAGGGCTTTTTGTGCCTCTGGTGGTAGGGGATTGGCATTAGCAGCTTGTGGTTGCAGTGGGCTACCCGGCGTCGCATGCATAATGATGAAGGTAATGAGCGAAATCGCGATTAGCGTGGGAATCACGAGTAGAAGCCGCCGCACAATATACTGTGCCACAGGATCTCCTCTCTCTATCCCGCTCAACCACTGAGCCTGTCCCCGGTATCACTGTTCCATTGCCCGTTGGCGGATAGCCGCCTGATTCGGGAAGACGACCGGACCATAGCATGCGTGCAAGCAGCTTGTCAAGAGTTCTCCAGCGCATGCACTGCTTGCGTTGACCATAACACGTGGCTGGTGATGGGCTGAGCATGCTGCATTGTGCAAGGTGTTGCATTGTCTTTGGGCACATGCCTATACTCGAAGCCACAGTGTTGTTCTGGGCAAGATGGGGTACGGATATTCACCTCGCTAAATATCTTCTGAATTATTTATCTTGCTTTCTCTTACCTTCCTTCACCGCTGTGTTGCCTGATGTTCTCTGGAAAGTATTAGGTTGGTCGTAGGCGTGGGGGCGGAGGCGACCGGCGATGCAACCAGAGAAGCAGACAATGCGTGTGGCACAGCGAGTATTGGAAGCACTCCGCTTAATAGTAGCAGGGCCCGACGGCATAACACCGAAGGAACTGGCCCTGCAGCTTGGTACGAGCCTGTCGACAGCCTACCATATCATACATGCACTGGAATCAGCAGGATTTGTCACAAGACGGCATCGCGGCGTTGTCTCGCCTGGGCCCACCTTCTATCGGCTGCTGGAAACCGTTCAAGAGCGTCAGCATCTTGATGTCGATGCACTGGTACGTCTCGCCGATCGAGTCAGTGATGCCACCGAGTCCCGCGCGTATGTCGCAGTCTGGTCAGATAATGATGTTGAAGTCGTCTATATCCGTGGACGTCGTGGCCACCGCGAATTGCCCGGCATGGCGCGCGGATTCCGCGGCGCGGCACATGCGCTGGCCTTGGGGAAAGTGCTGCTGGTGGGGCAGCCATTAGAACACTGGCCAGCATACCTTCGCGCACGTTCACTGCCAGCCTTCACGCCGTACACGGTGACTGAACCAGCGCAGCTCGCAACTGAGCTCGAGCGCGTCGAGATGTTTGGTGTGGCCTACGACCGCGAGGAGTTCGCGCTTGGTTCATGTTGCATTAGTGTTCCGGTCTTGCTCCAATCTGGTCGGGAGACAGCCGCGAAGGCTGCGCTCGCGATCTCTGTTCCGCCACGTCGCTTTGCAGCTGAGCACACCGAATTGACAGCTTTCCTGCGCTCGTTGACACAACCTCGTTCGTAATTGCGTCTGTCTCACGAAGTTTTCCTGACTTTTTCGCACCAGATGCGAAAACGTCGATACATCTGTTGCCGCACACTCGGGTGGCACATATAGTCGGCTGCAGTACCGCAAGGATGAAGAGAAGCGAAGCCGGTAACAGGCTTGCTGTAGGAGAACAGCCATGCCGCCGAGTGTAGCCCAGATTTGGCAGGAGCTTGATCAGGTCCTTGACCCAGAATTGGATCAATCGATCACACGGTTGGGCTTTGTCACGGAGGCGACCGTGCAGGGTAGCACCGTGCTGGTCCGGTTGCGCTTGCCAACCTACTGGTGCTCGCCGAACTTTGCCTACTTGATGGCCGACGATGCACGACGGCGGCTCGAGCGCTTGCCGGGGGTCGAGCAGGTGCTGGTCACGCTTGAGGATCACTTTGCCGCTGAGGCGATCACCCACGGGGTCAACGCCCGGTGCGCGTTCAGCACCATTTTCCCTGGTGAAGCAACGGATGACCTCGAGGATCTGCGTCGGTTCTTCTTGCGGAAAGGGTTTCTGAGCCGCCAACTGGTCATGGTGCAGGCGCTGCGGCATGCGGGACTGGACGATGCCGCGCTCTGCGCGTTGCGACTGCGCGATCTCCGGCATGCAGCAGGGCAGTACTGGGTCGATGACCAGGGGGAACCGCGGTGGGTTCGACCGGCACGTGCGGTGGAGCGCTACCTGACGCGTCGGAGGGAGGTGATTGGCGACGACGGTCCAGAGGCCTGGCTTCTCGTTGATCTTGATGGCCGACCACTGTGCCCAGACCGCCTGCCTGGTTATTTGCGGCAGATTCGAGCCACCGTGGTTAACCTACGGGCGAGCGCAGCCTTGTGTGAGGCGCTGTTGGCAAGTCGCCAGCAATGGGGCGCAATAACGGTCAAGGAGGCCGTGCAATGATTCGCGTTGACGGGCACGAGGCGTTTGTCATTGACGGACACGTGCACTTTTGGGATGGCAGCCCGGAGAACTGGCGCAACCAGTGGGGTGAGGGCTGGATCAAATGCTTCTACGACTACCACACGGCGTTAACACCCAAAGAATGGCAATGGTCATTTGACGAGTTCTGTCGATACCCAGCCGAGAAGATGGTACGTGATCTCTTCCTTGAGGGACACGTCGACATGGCGATTTTCAACTCGACCTACCTCAAGGAGTTCTTCACGAACGGCTTCAACACCCACGAACAGAACTACGTGCTCAAAGACCGCTATCCTGATCGCTTCATCCTCTGTGGCTCCTTTGACCCCCGCTGGGGAGAGGCTGGCTTCGAGACATTCCGCCGCATGGTGGCCGAGTACCCGATTCAGGGGCTCAAGCTCTACACGGCAGAGTGGTACAACGGCTCGCGTGGCTGGAAGCTGACCGATCCGATGGCGTACCGGTACTTGGAGCTGTGCCGGGAGCTGGGGATTAAGAACATTCATGTGCATAAGGGCCCGACCGTCTATCCCTTGAGCAAGGACGCGTTTGACGTCCATGATGTGGACACCGCTGCCACCGACTTCCCCGACTTGAACTTCATCGTCGAACACATCGGCCTGCCGCGGCTGGATGATTTCTGCTGGATTGCCAAGCAGGACCGCAATATCTATGCGGGCCTGGCGGTGGCGAGTGCGTTCATTGCCTTGCGTCCGCGCTACTTTGCCGAGATTATGGCGAATCTGCTCTATTGGGTTGGCGAGGATCGCATCCTCTTCGGCAGCGACTATGCGATTTGGACGCCCAAGTGGATCATTGAGAAGTTTGTGAACTTTGAGCTGCCCGACGATATCAAAGACGAGTATGGCGTTGATCTCACGCCAGAAGCCAAACGCAAGATCCTGGGCGAGAACGCTGCGCGGCTCTACGGCATCGACATTGCTGCGCAGAAGGCGAAGCTGGCCCAGGATCCGATTGGCCAGCAGTTGGCCACGGCTGCCTAGCGGCTGGCTGTGAGACGGGGAGGGGAACCCCTCCCCGGGAACTGGTAAGGGGGAAGCAGTGCGCGCAGCACGACTGTATCGGTATGATCCGGAGATGAATGAGCAGCTGCGGCTCGAAGATGTTCCCGAGCCCACGATAACGCAGCCGGACGACGTGATCGTGCGAGTGGTGGCGGCTGGGCTTTGCCGCACCGATTTGCACATTATTGAAGGTGTCTGGAAGGATATTTTGGACCCGCAACGGACGCTGCTGCCCTACACCCTCGGCCATGAAAACACGGGGATTGTTGAGGCTGTGGGCAGTGGCGTAACTGCTGTTAAGCCAGGCGATCGGGTGATTTGCCACCCCTTGCGTACCTGTGGTGTCTGCCTGGCCTGCCGCCACGGCGAGGACATGTACTGCCTCAATGGTCGGTTCCCAGGGCTCGACAGCGATGGCGGGTTTGCTGAATACCTGCTGACGAGCGAACGGGCGCTCGTCAAACTCAGTGCAGATGTTGATCTGGTCGAGGTCGCGCCGCTGGCCGATGCTGGGCTGACGGCCTATCGGGCTGCCAAGAAGGCGGCGCGCCTCCTGCCGCCGGGGACGTCCGGGGTGATCATTGGCATTGGGGGCCTGGGGCACATCGCCCTGCAGGTGTTGCGGGCCTTCAGTGGGGCGCGCCTCATTGCCGTCGACGTGTCCGAGGCAGCACGCCAGCGCGCACGTGAACTCGGTGCCGACGATGTGCTCGCTGGTGGGCCCGACTTGGTCGAGCAGGTCAAGGAGCTGACCGGTGGCGGAGCACACGTCGTGTTGGACTTCGTCGGGGAGAAAGGGGTCGAGCAACAGGCCTGGCAGATGCTGCGCAAAGGTGGAACGCAGATCATCATCGGGTATGGCGGTCGGATTGAGATTCCAACCGTACACATGATTTTCAACGAGATTACGGTTGCAGGAAGCCTCGTTGGCAACTACGCCGAACTCTATGAGCTCATGGACATGGCTGCGCGTGGCTTGGTGCGTGTCCACGTCCAGCGCTATCCCCTGCACGAGATCAACCGCGCGATCGACGACTTTAAGCATGGCCGCTACTTCGGTCGCGCGGTCATCGTGCCATCGTAGCGATTGCTAGGCAAGCACGAGGAGCGTCGGCTGCCGGGTTGCTCCGTAGGCGAACAGGCTGTGGAGTGACAGCGACAGGACGAAGAGATCACCATCCGGGCATCACAGGATCATATCGTTGATGACGGAGGGCCATGCGCGCCGTATCATCATCTGCATTCCCTCGTGCAGAGACGGCGCGCAAATGCTGCTCAGGTATTGTCTTCTGTCCGATGCTCCTCCTCTTGGGGCGCGGGAAGCTGAGGCGTCACACTTGGAGGAACAACTAAACGTGTGGCCTGGGAAGTAGCGCCAGGCAGTCGGGAAGCTGGTAGTTTACTGGTGGGAGCCTCGGCCTCACGGCGCAGTTGGGCGAGGCGGTTGAGGGCTTCGACACGGCTGCGGGCGCCGAGCTTGCGGTAGCTGTTCTCGAGGTGCTTGCGCACAGTACCGAGCGAGAGACCAAGCTGGTGGGCGATCTCTTTGTTGGAGAGTCCCTGGGCAGCTAACTCGAGGATCTGCACTTCGCGCGAGGTCAGCCCAGCGTGGTCAAGCGTGACAAGCATGGCTGGAGGGAACGGGAGTGCCTGAGCACTAACCGAAGGAGTGGGCTGTTCAGGTGGCATTTGGGGAACAGCCGGGGATTGCGGATGGCCGGAAGTAGCTGGTGGCGTGGCTCCTGGCGTCATGGCGAGTTCAGGCCACAGTGCCGGGAAGGTGATGGCTGCGAGAAGGAGGACAGCGGCGGCAAGGAGCGCAGCGTTCATTTCGCGACCAGCTGCGAGGGTTGCGATCGGCTCGGCAAGCAGCATGCCGAGGAAGATTGCCGAGGTCATCGTCCCAAGGCCGAGACCTAAGATCCGCCGGTGCCGGGCGGCGTGGTCGGCGAACGTCGTCCAGAACGTGACATCAAGAAAAGCGTAACTGCCAACAATCAACGTCTGGGCGAGGATGTCCTGCAGGGGCCCATTGAGCAGCGCCCAGCCGACGTAGCCCAGCCCAAGCATGCCGGGGCCAAGGCGGGCGGCCCGACTGCGGCCACGGGTAGCGATCCAGGCGGCCACAGGTAGGAAGACGAGGTAGGGTATGGCACCTAGGCGGGTGCCGATTGGCCCGAGGGTTGGCAGCACCAGGGCATACATAAGACCGCCGACGAGGTAGACACTGAACACTGCCGGCAGCAGCGGCAGGAGGGTGTGCCATGGCACGCTGGGCTGGCCGTGCAGCTGCTCGTCGTGTCCAGTGACCAACCAGGGCAGCGCCAGGGGGCCGAGGGCGAGCGCACCGACAAGCACGCGGTCGATCACAGGGCCGTGGAGCAACAGGACGGCCATATAGGCCAGGTTGGCTAGGAATGCGCCAGCGGCGATAGACCAGGGACGAGCTGGGGCCGGCAGACGGGCCAGCGCCTCGCCGACGGCGAGTACGCCGCTAGCGCTGGTAATACCAACGGCAACGAGTAACGGTGCCCACCAGGTGACGGGAAGGACGGCGAGGGGCAGGGCCAGCGGGGCGGTCGCTGCGCCGAGGCGGGTGGCCCAGGCGGTGGGCAGACGGCCGAGAGCGAGCCCGGCGGTCAGTAGGGTGAGCGTGTGGGCGAGGGTGTAAGCCTCAGCGGCCGAAAGAGGGCCGAGGCCAGGGGGCTGAGCCCGCAGAAGTAATGGCCCAGCAAGCGGCAGGCTGAGGATCCAGGCAAACAGCAGCCCTAACGCGAGAGCCGGCCGGCTGATCGCGTGCCGCAGTGCGGTGGGAAGGCGAGATGGCTGGGTATCGGCCATGGTGATCGGTAACGAGACTCCGCTCATCCCCTGCCATACTCCGCCGTCCCGCTGGCCTCGTCACGTATGATCCAGCTGCGTTGCTATGGGAAGTTAAGGCACACCCACGGGCTGCCGGCTCCCCACACCCCTGCCGCTGGCTCTCCAGCTGAGGCCGTCCTGTGCCCGGCGTGCCTCGAAACATCGCGCTGAACCTCAGACAACAGAATGACGCAGAACGGATCAAGCAATCGAGACGCGCCAGCAGGACGGTTGCAGTCCGCGCACTCGCAGTATACCGCGAACGCGGTGGATGTGTATCCCCCATTGGGTGGAATTATGATGAACGCGCAAGATACGCGGCCGACCACATCGGAATCCTCCGATGTTCCCAGGCAAGCGAGTTCCCCAAGCAGGAATTCCCTCGCTCGATAATTGTGGACAACTCGGTACCTTCCCACGGTCAGTTGAGGATTGCTGATGTAACCAGCAGCGTTCATACTACGCTCGCAAGTAAAAAGGGCGCAGTGCTTCAGAGGTTACCCCTAGCAGACACACTCGACTCAGCATCGCTCCTCCTAGCCCCGCTGCCCAGTGCTACCGGTTGGCTGCCTACCAACCCGGGCCACTCTGCCAGGCGAACGCACCGCGGCCCACCCAGCATCCGCTCCCGCGAGGCTGGACCATCGCTGCTGCTCCCTGGTTACCCGCGCAGCCGAAATCATGAAGCTTGCCAACACAAACTACGCCTTTTGGCGTAGTACGTACACCCGGCATACGACAAAAAGCGTAGTCCCGGGGTGGAGGGACTACGCGCTTTGTCGTATTCCCTTTCCCCGCGCATTCGGCTATGCCCAGGA
>ERZ795042.305-NODE-305-length-42617-cov-81.161506_pt1 | contig 42617 bp, 40 predicted proteins | sample MGYA00375126_ERZ795042 | MGnify/ENA primary metagenome ERZ795042 (study PRJEB30171, sample SAMN05518105) | compost metagenome | isolation source: Feedstock adapted compost from Newby Island compost facility, Milpitas, CA | place: USA:Newby Island compost facility...
GCTGGCGCCCAATACATTGGCTCACAGGTGACCGTGACCATTCAACGCATGCTCCAGACCAACAGTGGCCGGCTGGTCTTTGCCCAACCAGTGGCCAAGGAGGAACAAGGATGACCGCCGGGCTGGTGCTCGTGGCAGCCGGTCGGAGCACCAGAATGCAGGGGCTCGACAAACTCCTCATTCCGCTCTGCGGCCGCCCCGCGATCACCTGGGTGCTCGATGCCCTTGCGGCAACGCCCGGACTGGCCGAACTGGTCATTGTTGTTAACGCGGAGAACCAAGAGGCGATCCGCACGCACGTTAATGAGGCTCACCTCAGCATACCGGTCACGTTGTGCCTCGGCGGCGAAATCCGCGCAGCATCGGTCCACGCTGGCGTACGCCATCTCTCCCCAACAATCGAGTTCGTCCTCATTCACGATGCTGCCCGCCCTCTTGTGACGCCCGCGCTCTTCACCCAGGCCATGCAGGCGGCGACCGTGTACGGCGCGGTTCTGCCAGTCGTGCCAGTGCACGATACGATCAAGCAGGTCGACCCGCAGGGGCGGGTCATGGCGACACTCCCCCGCCACCAACTCGTCGCTGCGCAAACGCCCCAGTGCTTTCGTCGCGATTGGCTTGAAGCGGCATACGCCCGTGTTCCGCTTGACAGCCCGGAAATTACTGATGAGGCAGCACTGCTCGAAAAAGCGGGATTTCCTGTCCAAACCATCCCGGGTTCGCCTGAGAACTTCAAGCTCACAACGCCAGTCGACCTGGCAACGGCAGAAGCCGTACTACGGTTACGGCAGAAAGGACGACAATGTTCCGCGTAGGCATCGGGTATGATGTCCATCCGTTCGCCCCAGGTCGACGGCTGGTGCTCGGCGGGATTGAGTTGCCGGGTACGCAAGGGTTAGCCGGCCACTCGGACGCTGATGTCATCGCGCACGCGATTGGTGACGCGTTGCTCGGCGCGGCTGGCTTGGGAGATCTTGGCACACATTTTCCACCAAGCGATCCACAATGGAAGGACTGCTCAAGCCTTCTCCTGCTGCAGCGGATCGGTGCGCTGCTCCAGCAGGACGGTTGGCAGATCGTCAACATTGATGTGACATTCATCGGCGAGCAGCCACGCCTGGCACCGCACCGCCAGGCAATGCAGGAACGGCTTGCCGCTGCGCTTGAGATTGCGCCACACCAGGTTAGCATCAAGGCAACGACAAACGAGCGCCTCGGGTTTATTGGGCGAGGCGAAGGCGCTGCTGCGCTCGCCGTTGCGCTGATCACACGCCCAGACATTGAACAACCATGAGGGGAGTTTTGCTCGATGCGTGCGTTGATACAGCGCGTCAGCCAGGCCGCTGTTCGGGTTGATGGCAAGACCGTTGGCGAGATCGGGCCGGGACTCCTCGTGCTCGTCGGTGTCCACCACAACGATACAGCGGAAACCGCTGAAATGCTTGCCCGCAAGACCGCGCATCTTCGGATTTTTGAAGACGAGCAGGGAAAGATGAACCGCTCGGCAGTTGAGCTGGGGCTGAGCGCATTGGTCGTCTCACAATTTACGCTGTACGCCGATTGCCGCAAGGGACGCCGGCCGAGCTTTATTGACGCAGCGCCGCCAGATCATGCCGCGCCGCTCGTCGAGGCGTTTGCTGCCGCATTGCGATCGCACGGGCTCCAGGTCGCAACCGGTTGCTTTGGCGCCCATATGGAAGTCGCCCTGATCAACGATGGTCCTGTGACAATCTGGCTTGACTCTGCAGAACTTACCGCCAGCAAAGAATAGGACTTTCCTCCCGGTGTCCTCAGCAGGCCAGCATGATAGACTCCGTCCAGAACACGCGGGCAGCCGGGTACGAGGCACAGAAGGGGGAAGTGATGTTTTGCCCTCACTGCGGAATCGTCCAGGACGACCATGCAACGACCTGCCAGTCCTGTGGCCTTCCCCTCACCGGACAAACAACTGATCATCCCTGTCCACACTGTGGGACACCAACGCTCGCTGGCGCACGCTATTGCTCAGCCTGTGGTACAGCGCTTGCTGCAGCGATCGAGCACGAGCAGGACGACGCGACCCCGCTTACCCTCGAGGACCTGCCAGCGTGGCTCCGTGCCGAACCCTCGAGCGAGCATGGTGAGCTGCCTGAGGCAACGATGCCAGTATCACAGGCGCCGCAAGCGCCGGCGGACGAAGCCGCAAGCATGGCGCAGTTCTCGCTCCTCGACGAAAGCGACCTCCCACAGTGGCTGCGCGAGTTTGCTGAAAACGAACCGCCAACCTTGACTGAACAACACCCAGAAGCACCGGTCTTGCCACCGCCAGTGATTCAGCAATCCTGGGGCACTGTATCCGTGCCGACAATGACCGGCATTGCGATGGCCGCGTTCGAGCCTTTGCCAGCCGATCTCCTTGCCGTTGAGCCAGCAGAGCCCGTGCCGGCAGCCCCAGCAGAGCCAGCCCCTCCGCCAGCGCGTTCGTCATCGCGGGCACTACGCCTTTTCCTCCTCCTCGTCACGATTGTGATCGTGCTGGGCATTGTTGGCTACATGTTCCTGCAGATGCAACGGCCATAGCAAGAAGGAGCGTCCAATGGCGTCTGCGTCAGCTCGGAGTGAGCAAGCGGCTCCGCACGAAGGCGATAGCTCAGCACTGCGTGCTGCTGCCGTCTGTGTTGCCTTCCCGACAGTCGTGCACACGCTACTTTTTGACCTTGTTCAAGGCACGCCACGATTTCTTGCCGCGGCGCAGAGCCCTCCAAACGCTGATGCCTTGAGCATCGCCGACCGGGTACGGGCAAGCCTGGCTATGCTCGGGAGCGAAACTGGTAGACAGCTCCTTCAGGATGGCAACCTCATCACACCACGCCATCCCTCAGGCGATGGCGTTGACCTCCTGGTGATGACAGGACTCCCACTCCAACCGTTCACTGCGTGTATCGTCCCACTCGACGACGACCCCACCCTTCCGCACCTCCTCCGCAACGCGCTGCAGCGTGCACCGACTGCCGTTGCCCATGCTCCAGCCAACAGTTCTTCCCCGACGCTGCGTGCCTGGTTGCGTGAGTACCGGCCAGACGTCCTTGTGATGACGAGCAGCACGGTAACGCCGCCGCATCTCGATGCATGCCGCGAAGGTATCTATGAACTCATAGGCTATGCGGTGCCGCCAGCACTTGGGCTCGTTATTGCTCCCGATGCTGTCCAACGTGCGCTGGCTGATGAATTTGGCGCGACACTCGAGCTTGTCGGTGTCGATCCTTCCGTCTACCCTCCGCCAGCAATTGCAACGGCGATTGCCAAAGAGATGCGGGAACGCTATCGGCAAGCGGCACGCTCGCAGCTTGCTCCACTGACACCGTTTCCGGCACCGATTATTGACTTGCTTGAGGCGATTGAGCGAGCAGCCTCGTTCATCTACCGACGAACGAACACTCCAACGCTGGTCGTCAGCGCGACGGCAGGGCTGAGCATCGCGCTCGCTGCCGAAGGTCATTTGCGGCTCCGCTACTGGGCTGACCGCGACATGAGCGCTGAAGCACTCGCCTTCCTGACCGAATCAGCGAGCGAGATCACGCGTTGGCTCCCCTGGAGTATGCGCAGCGACGAGCTGACCGAATGGGTACTGAATCGCACAGTCCGGCCAGCAGCGCAACTCATCGACGAGCGTGACCGTGCCATTGCAGCAGCCGGTATTCGGGTGCTTCTCCAGCGTGCGTTACACGACCTTGATACCCCTCCACCGCTCCCAGTACAGCTCATCTGCTGTGATCCCGCACTCTATGCGCTTGGCCCAGCACTGGCGACGTTGACACTGCTTGACAGTTGTCAACCAGCTCCAGCAGGAGGTCGTGTCACCCTCGCGTTCGACGACGTTTACGCGCTGCCAGCACTTGGGGCGCTGGCAGCGATTGCTCCGGCCTATGCTGCGGCAGCGCTTGAAGAAGATGGCCTCTTGCCACTTGCCGAATGCCTTGTGCTTAACGAGCCGCTTTCTCAGCCGGGGACGCTCGCAGTCCGCGGACAACTTGTCCAGGGGCAAGCTCGGCGGCAGTTTAGTCTACCTCAAGGTAGTCTCCTTCGCTTGCCGCTTGACGGGACGGAGCCGGTGACCTTGTCGCTGCAGCCAGCGCCTGGCCTGACTGCACCATTGCCGACGCTATCCGAGCCACTCACCCCGCCCTGGCCAGCACTCGGCGTGATCCTTGATGCGCGTGGGCGACCAATACCGCTTGCTACGGAGCCAGAACAGCGACGAACGCAACTCGCATCATGGCTTACCGACGTGACAGCTGGAGAGAGCGAAGCATGAGTGGACTGAGTACAACGCTGCCCCAAGTCAAGGCCGCGTTGACCCGCAATGTGGTGCTCCGCGTCGAGCGGCACAGCCCGCTTGCCGGGCAACCGATGGTGCAAGCCGGTTTGCCGGTCCAACCAGCAACTCCTGTCCTGACTGCCCCAGCATCAGTCGCGCAGCCCCTTACGCTTGCGGTAGCGCGGGAGCTTGGCATTGCCCCGAATGAAGTTGGACGGCACCTCGTGCGTCCACTCGGCGCCGCGGTGGCACAAGGCGAGCCGGTAGCAGTGGCGCGACGCGGGCTGCGCAGCATCCAGGTGACAGCACCAACTGCAGGCACACTTGAAGCAATCGATGAGGAAACGGGCACTCTCACGCTTCTACCAACGGTCGAGCAGGTGCAGTACCCCGCGCTCGTTGCCGGCATCGTGCTGAGCGCTGAGCCACGACGCGTCGTGCTGCGAACCAGCGGAGACGTTCTCAGCGGCTGCGTGCTGCTTGGCGCAGAGACGTCTGGACGACTGCTGGTACTTGTCGACCGCCCTGATCGCGAACTTTCCCCAGAACTCGTCACGCCAGACGTTCAAGGCGCAATCGTTGTCGCTGGGATGACCGTTGGGCCAGCAACAGTGCAGCGACTTCGTGAAGCTGGTGCACGCGGGGTGATTGTCGGGAGTCTCACCGCAGAAACCCTGCGTGACGCGTTCGCTATTCCACTCAGTAGCCAATCAGTCGGATGGGGTGGGCAAAGCCAACAGCGTCTGCGTCACGCATTTCGGCAAGCTCCGCTTTCGATCTTGGTTACTGAAGGGTTTGGTCGTTTGGCGTTGGCTGCCCCGCTTTTCCAACGGCTGCAACAGGCGAATACTGAACTTGTCGCGCTCCTGGACGCGGAGAGCGTGCCTGACATTGGTCGACCAAGCTGCATCATTGTGCGAGAGGGGCCAGGAGCCTCAACTGAAATTCCGCGCTATACGTTTGCTCCCGGACTGATTGTTCGCCGGACCGATCCCAGAGGGCTTGGGGCTGTCGGTGTTTGTGCGGGAGAGCCGACTCGGCAGATACCGCAAGTAGGCAGTACCGTTGGCTGGTCTGTCCCTGTCTCGTTTGCGCCTGGGGACACCGTCATGCTGCCGATCGAGAACCTCGAGATTGTTGCGCCAGAAGACAAAGCGGCGCGCTGAGCGAACTCCAGCGCGCCGCTTCCGCACGTCGCTATGAGCGCGTGATTACTTTACCTCGCGATACTCGCCCTCGACCGTCTCGTCACCACTGCTTCCCGTGCTCGAGGTCGCCGTGCCGTCAGCGCTAGCACCCGATGCTGCGCCGGCTTGCTCGTACATCCGCAGGCCAACCTGGGAGAGGGTGTGCGATAGTTCGTCATAGGCCGGGCGGAGCCGTTCGATATTCTCCGGATCACGCTCGAGGATTTCCTTGACCGCCGAGATCTTGTTCTCAAGGTTCAGCTTGAGATCCGATGGGATGCGGTCGCTGTACTCGTTCAGCGTATGCTCAGCCTGGTAGACCAGCGCCTCAGCGCGGTTGCGGAATTCAATCGCCTCGCGGCGCCGGCGGTCCTCCTCGGCATGCGCTTCAGCCTCCTTAATCATCCGCTGGATTTCTTCTTCAGTGAGGCCGCTTGAAGCCGTAATGGTGATCTTCTGCTCGCGCCCGGTAGCGAGGTCACGAGCTGAGACGTTGAGAATGCCGTTCGCGTCGATATCGAACGTGACCTCGATCTTGGGCACACCGCGCGGCGCAGGCGGAATGCCATCGAGGATGAAGCGACCAAGACTCTTGTTGTCGGCCGCCATTGGGCGCTCACCCTGGACGACGTGGATTTCAACCTGCGTCTGGTTATCCGCCGCTGTTGTGAAGATCTGGCTCTTGCGCGTTGGGATAGTCGTGTTGCGCGGGATAATCGGCGTTGCCACACCACCAAGCGTCTCAATAGCCAGCGTCAGCGGCGTGACGTCGAGCAAGAGCACCTCGCGCACTTCGCCAGCGAGCACGCCAGCCTGGATCGCGGCGCCGATGGCCACCACTTCGTCCGGGTTGATGCCCTTGTGCGGCTCCTTGCCGAAGAATTCGGCCACCTTGCGCTGCACCAGCGGCATCCGTGTTTGCCCACCAACAAGCACCACTTCGTCAATGTCCTTGACCGAGAGGCCCGCGTCTTTCAGCGCCTGTTCCATCGGCGGGATCGTGCGCTCGACCAGGTCAGCGACAAGCTGCTCGAGCTTCGAGCGGGTCAAGGTCATAACGAGGTGCTTCGGGCCGCTGGCATCAGCCGTGATGAACGGCAGGTTGATCTCGGTCTGCTGGACGCTTGATAGTTCGATCTTGGCCTTCTCAGCTGCTTCCTTCAGACGCTGCAGCGCCATGCGATCCTGACGCAGGTCAATGCCGTGCTCTTTCTTAAACTCATCGGCCAGCCAGTCGATGATTCGCTGGTCAAAGTCGTCACCACCGAGGTGGGTATCGCCGTTGGTCGCCAGCACCTGGAAGACACCCTCGGAGATATCGAGGATCGAGATATCGTAGGTGCCGCCACCAAGGTCGTAGACGGCGATTTGCTCCTCGGACTTCTTGTCGAGACCATAGGCCAGCGCTGAAGCCGTTGGCTCGTTGATGATCCGGAGCACTTCGAGACCAGCGATGCGGCCAGCGTCCTTGGTTGCATTGCGCTGGCTATCGTCGAAATAGGCTGGCACGGTGATGACGGCCTTATCGACCTTCTCGCCGAGATAGGCCTCAGCGTCAGCCTTGAGCTTCTGCAAGATCATGGCCGAGATCTCAGGCGGGCTGTACCAACGGTCGCCCATCTTGATCTCGACACCGCCGTTCTGCGCACGCCGCACCTTGTAAGGCACCAGTTTGATTGTGCGCTGTACCTCCGGGTCGTCAAAGCGCCGACCCATGAAGCGCTTGACTGAGTAGATTGTGTTCTCGGGGTTCGTGATTGCCTGCCGCTTGGCGAAGCGGCCAACCAGGCGCTCACCATTCGCTGTCACCGCGACCACTGAAGGTGTGAGGCGCTCCCCCTCGGCGTTGGGAATCACGACCGGCTCACCACCTTCGATCACGGCCATCACAGAGTTTGTTGTCCCAAGGTCAATACCAATAACCCGTCCCATTGTCTCACCCTTTCCTTCATCTCTTCCTGTTATTGCTCATCCGCTGTTTGCGCTGACTGTGCCGACTCACCTGCAGCAGCTTCAGCCTCCTGCTTCCCCGGCTCCTGGCGCGGCCGGCGGCCGACTCGGACGAGCGCAGGGCGCAGCACGCGGCCATGGAGGAGGTAACCACGGCGTAGCTCTTCGATAACGACATGCTCGTCACCCTCGCCCTCTTCCATGGCGATGGCCTCGTGGCGCTCGGGCGAGAACGGCTCGCCGACGGCCTGGATCGGCTCGACACCTTCGCTTTCTAGGACTGACCAGAGCTTCCGCTCAATCAAGAGCAATCCCTGAATCCATGGATTACGCTCGCGTTCCTCAGCAGGAATCTTGGCAATCGCCAGGTGAAAATCGTCGAGCACTGGCAACAGCTTGAGGATGAGCTGCGCGTTTGCTTGCTTGCGTAGGTCGAGCATCTCCTGCTCAACCCGGCGCTTGTAGTTGAGTAGTTCTGCGCGGGCGCGCCGGGCCTGGTCGAGATACTCTTCTGCCTGCTGTTTCGCCTGGTCAAGTTGCACTTGGATTGCCGCCAACTCTTCCGGTGAGACAAGCGCTGCCTCAACCGGAGCCGGTCCATCGGCCGACGGCTCTGGCGGACTCTGCTGTGCGCTTTCCGGCGCATCGGCCGGCATATCGCGACGCGTCTCGTCATTCATCACGGTGTTCACCCCTTACTGTTTAAGGTTATTCGTCTTCCTCGGCATACACCATCTGCATGAGGCGCGACAGCACATCGGCAAGGTAACGAACTGCAGCAATCGAGCGATCATACGGCATACGCTGCGGTCCTAGCACGCCGATTACCCCACGCACGTCTCCCCCAACCCAATAGGGAGAGAGGACGATACTGAACGGTCGCAGCTCATCGAGCGGCAAATCCGACCCGATCAGTACCTGGACAGCACGGTTGAATTCGAGCCGCTCGAGCAGTGACGCCGCAAGCACGCCACTGCGCAGGAGTTCGAGTAAGGCGCTTGCCACCTCGCTCTGGCTAACCTCGGGCTGGCGGACGACGTATTCCAGCCCTTCAGCATACAGCTCACGGGCATGCTCTTGCTCGATCGCCTGCAGCGCCTCGACGATCCGGCGCAAGACCTGCGCTGCCAGCGGCGTCGCACCAACCATTTTCCGCTCGACCGCAGTGCGATCGAGAAACTGGATCTCTGGATTAAGTCGCTCGCTTAAGGCACTGAGTGCCGCTTGATCGATCGGCTCGGCAAGCTCAAGCAACGATTGGTGGATCGCGCTTGTCTGCGTGACGAGCACAAGGAGCGCGAGTTGCCGGCGCAAGCTGAGCAGCTCAAAATGCCGCACCCGCTCAACGGGCGAATGCGGCGGGGTAGCCAAGCCGAGGTTCTGGCTCGTGTTCGCCAACACGGCTGCGGCAAGCTTGAGCCAGCTTGCAATCTCCCGCTCGACCTGCCGGAACTGATGGCTGACCATGATCTGGACGGCCGGCGGCAAGTCGGGAACGTCGAGCAAGTGCTCGACGTAGTACCGGAATCCGGCCTCGGTCGGAACACGCCCTGCCGAGGTATGGGGTTGCTGGAGCAAGCCGGCCTCTTCCAAGACCACCATCTCGTTCCGGATTGTCGCCGAGCTGACCCCAAGCGGCACCCGTTCAAGCAAGGCTTTCGACCCGATCGCCCGCCCGGTCCGGATATATTCCTCGATGACGTAGCGCAAGATTGCTTGCTGTCGCGCCGTCAGTTCCACCGCTCGCACTCCATGCTAGCACTCAAGCTCGGAGAGTGCTAGCTATCCAAAAGGATAAACCTTGATACGGCCAGAGTCAAGGTCGAACCCTACCTCGTTCCTTTCCTCGGTGGCGAGCGCGTCGCACGGCAAAGCCGCCAATGAAGACCAACGCTGGGAGGCCGGCTGCGAGGACAAGGCGCGACAGGTCACCGACCGCGCTCACGCCCCCGCCGTACTGGCTCCGTACCCAGGACTCCCATGCCTGGTCGAGTTGGTCGATCGTGACACCGAGACTCTGCTGGACGGCTTCGTCATAGGTGACACCCTGCTGAAAGCTGCGCAGGAGCACACCCAAGCGCGCACCACCGTACGTGCGCATGATGTACTGGACAACGCTCTCGCTCTCAGCGTAGGAGAGGAGTGCTGCCGTTGGATCAGCCGGGAAGCTCGAGTTGAGCGCCTGCAAGGGAATGAGCTGGCCACGTTGCACTGCCTGACGAAGGAGCGGCGGGAAGCGCGCATCCTGCGGCTGCTGGAAGAACGTGGCGAGGCCTTCGTCGAGCCACGGCGGTGGAGTATTGTAGGGATTCTCCGTCAGTTGCGCGACCGCAAGATGGACAACTTCATGCGTTAGAATGCGGCGTAGTTCCTGCATATTGCCAGCCGGCACGCCGCCGAGGATCAGTTGTAACTCGGGCAGGGCCATTCCCCCAACCCATTCAGCACTTGCCGGGGGCAAGGCACTGGCCAATGCTTGCGCGCTAGGATAGAGGACGACACGAACCGGACCCTGGATCGTCACATTCAACTGCTGGCCGAGCTGGTCAATCGTCTGCTCGACGATCGCTAACGCTGCTTGACGATAGGCTGGATCAGCCACTGCCGCATAAATCTGTACCCGGGCATCTTGCACCATCGACCACTGATAGCGCTGGTCAAGGTAGAGCATGTGTTGTTCCGGGCTCTCAACCCAACTGCCGTCGGCAAAGTAGAGCCGCCAGACGTAGCTAATCTCCGTCCCTGGAGGGAGGTAGTTTACCTGCATATCACGGGTGTACTGGATATGCAGGTCAAGGCTGGGTGTGAAGGGCGGGCGAACGACCGTGATCGCGATCGACGATACCGGGTGATAGCGGAGTTCGACGCGCGTGACCGGCTCTTGGGTCACGGCATGAAGGGAGAACGTCAGCGCCGTGGGAAACTGCACGGCAACCTGCTGGTCAACAAACTGGGCCGACGGCGCAGCACGTACCGTCGGCCCAGCGACCCAGCTCAGTAGTCCCCAGACAAGGAAGAGCGTGAGAAGGAGGCTACGCCCCAGTCGATGCCGGTGCTTCCGCACCTTCCAGGCTCTCCAGTTCGCTACCGGCACGGTGGAGATAGGCCTCAATGAACGGTTGGAGGTCACCATCAAGGACAGCCTGGACATTCGGCGTGCTTACCCCCGTCCGATGATCCGTCACCATGGTATACGGATGCAGGACGTAGGAACGGATGCGGTTGCCCCACCCCGTGACTGGCACCTTGCCTTTTAAGCGTGCCTGCTCTTCCTGACGCTGACGCAGCTTCAGTTCCATTAAGCGGGCGCGCAGGATTTTCATCGCTGTTTCACGGTTCTGCAACTGCGAGCGCTCGTTTTGACACGTGACGACAATACCAGTCGGCAAGTGGGTAATCCGCACTGCCGATTCTGTCTTGTTTACGTACTGGCCGCCAGCACCGGAGGCGCGGTAAGTATCAATTCGCAGATCCTCATCGCGGATAACAATTTCAGGATCATCGTCGACTTGTGGCAAGACTTCGACGAGCGCAAACGACGTGTGACGACGGTGGTTCGCATCAAACGGCGAAAGGCGTACGAGCCGGTGTGTGCCTGCCTCACCCTTGAGGTAACCGTAGGCGTATGGGCCACGAACTTCGACCGTTGCACTCTTGATGCCAGCTTCCTCACCCTCATGGAGGTCGAGGATTTCAGCAGTGTAGCCTGCTCGCTGAGCCCAGCGCAGGTACATGCGAAGGAGCATCTCGGCCCAGTCTTGCGCATCGACTCCACCGGTACCAGCGTGGATCGCAAGGAGGGCATCGTGGTCGTCATACGGGCCGTTGAGCAGAACGCGGAGCTCGAGGGCGTGGACACCTTCGGCAATACGGCGTACTTCCTGGTCAAACTCGGGCTGTAGCGTCGGATCTTCAGCGACGAGTGTTTCAAATTCCTTGAGGTCTGCCGCGTGGCGCTTCAGCTTAGCAAACTCTTCAACGAGATCACGCAGTTGGGCAATACGCCGAAGCAGCCGCTGGGCACGCGCCGGGTCATCCCAGAGAGCGGGATCGGCGGCTTGCGCTTCGAGTTCAGTGAGTTGTCGCTGCTTGTCAGCGAGGTCAAAGACGCACCTCGATCTGCTCAAGGCGTGCCAGTAAATCGTCCAGCGAACTTCCAGGTTGGATCATGCCAACACCTCCAAGACACGAAAAGAGCTGACCAGCCGGTCAGCCACACAACCAAGAAGAGTATACCAGCCAACTCAGGATCTGAGGTTGACGGATCGACGTTCATCAGCTAAGGTAGACAGAGAAATGAGAGCGAGAATCATTCTCACTTGATCGGTTTGTCATTGTCTGGCTTCGCTCTCATTGGCCTGCGAGAGGTGATTGCATCGGAACGAACGAGGCAGGCCATCATCATCACAGCACGAGGATGCAACGATGAAGGTCTCAACACGTGGCGAGTACGGCATCCGCGCAATGGTTTCCCTCGCAAAGATGTACGGGCAAGGGCCAGTGCCGCTCACAGCGATCGCAGCTGACTCCGCTGTTCCGCTGGCCTACCTGGAGCAACTCATGCTGCCACTCCGACGTGCCGGTCTGGTTGTCAGCACGCGTGGCGCGCATGGTGGGTATGCCTTGGCCCGCCCGCCGGAGGAAGTCAAGATTGGCGAAATCTATCGAGTGATGGAAGGACCAATTGCCCCGATGAGCTGCGTCAGCGAAGAAAGTACGGACGATTCGTGCCCAATGATCGACGGCTGCGCGACGCGGCTTGTGTGGTTGAAGGTGCGCGACAGTATCATCAACGTGCTCGACTCGACCACGCTGGCTGACCTGTTGGCCCAGGCACCACGGTCAACGGCACGGTCGTCAGCGACAGCGTAATGTGCATGCTGGCGTCTTCAGGAGGGGCACAGTGAATCGAACCGAAATCTACCTCGACCACGCCGCGACGACCCCAGTCGATCCGCGGGTGCTCGAGGCAATGTTGCCATACTTTACTGAACAGTTTGGCAATCCTTCGAGTATCTATGCAGCAGGGCGGCAAGCACGGGCAGCGATCGACCAAGCACGGGCACGGATTGCCCGGATTCTGCACTGCCAGCCTCGTGAAATTGTCTTCACAAGTGGTGGCACTGAAAGCGACAACCTGGCAATCAAGGGCGTCGCATGGTGGCATCGGCTGAACGGTCGCGGGAATCACATCATCACCACGGCGTTTGAGCACCATGCGGTGCTGCACAGCGTCCAGTACCTCGAGAAGTTCGGCTTCGAAGCTACGTACGTGCGTCCCGGGCCGGACGGCATTGTCCGTGTCGAGGATATTGAGGCGGCTATTCGCCCCGACACGATCTTGATCTCGGTCATGTATGCCAACAACGAGATCGGCACGATCCAGCCAATTGCCGAGATTGGGAAGCTTGCTCATCGCTACGGCATTCTGTTCCACACTGACGCCGTCCAAGCTGCTGGCACGTTGCCACTCGACGTGGAACGGCTCCATGTCGACCTGCTCTCGTTGTCAGCCCACAAGTTCTATGCACCGAAGGGTGTGGGACTGCTCTACGTCCGGCAGGGGACAAAGCTGCTCTGGCAACAGAACGGCGGATCGCAGGAGAGCAACCGCCGTGCTGGGACAGAGAATGTGCCAGGGATTGTGGGCATGGCAACGGCACTCGAGCTTGCATACGCCGAGCGTGAGGAACGCAACGCCCACCTCCTTGCGCTGCGCGATCGGCTGATTGATGGCATTCTGCAGCGCATTCCAGACGCACGGCTGAACGGCGACCGTGAGCAGCGCTTGCCGAACAATGTTAACGTCTCGTTTGAAGGCGTCGATGGCGAGACAATCCTCCTGAATCTTGACATGCACGGCATTGCAGCGTCCAGCGGCTCGGCATGCACAACTGGCTCGACGGAGCCAAGCCATGTCCTGCTCGCGATTGGGCTGACACCGGAGCAAGCCCGGAGTAGCATTCGCCTGACACTCGGCAAGGACAACACGGAGCAGGAGATCGACCGGACACTGAACGTGCTTGAAGAGACGGTAACGCGCCTCCGCCGCTTAGCGAGCGCTCAGGCGCGGGCGCGCTAACAGTTAGCGCCGTACAACGCGGAGCCAGGTTGCTACCGCTTCAGGGAGCGGGGGCAACTCCTCGCGCGAGGCAAGCCCGAAGGATTGCAAGAAAAGCGCGGTGGTGCCGTATTGCACTGGGGCTCCTGGCTGCTCGGCCCGTCCGACTGGCTCAATCAACCCGCGATTGAGCAGTGTCTGCAATGCCGCAGTGCTGTCAACACCGCGCAAGGCGTCGATCTCCGCACGCGTGACTGGCTGGCAATAGGCCACGATCGCCAGCGTTTCAAGCGCAGCTGGGGAAAGACGCCCTGAGCGTCCACCTCCAAGCGCCGTCTCGACATCGTGTGCCAGTGCCGGATCAGTCACAAGCTGTAGCTGGGTACCGTGCTCAATTACCCAAAGGCCGAGCGCCTGGGCGCGCTGACGAAGCTGGACAATGGCTTCATCAAGCGCAGCCGGCGTGCAGGCAAGCAGCCGGAGCAGGCGCTCACGGTCAACCGGCTCTCCAAGGGCGAAGAGCACAGCGCCAAGCCGGGCAGCGAGATCAGGCGGTGTTCGCTCGTTCATCATCAACCCGCTGGTCAAGCTGCACAACAATATCACCGAACCGCTCGTGCTGGACGACAGAGACGATGCCACGCCTGATCAGCGAAAGCAAGGCCAGGAAGCCAACGACATACTCAGCGCGGCTTGCCTGTTTGCCGAGAAGTGCAGAGAATGTCGCAACACCCATGCGCAGCCGTGTCAGCAGTCGCCTCACCATCGTCTCCAACGACGGTACGGGGCGCAAGCGTAACGGTTGTGCCGGCTGACGGCGGGCGGCAAGGCGCGTCAGAGCGTGGACGAGAGACTGTGGAGCCAGCACGGTCTCGAGAGGCTGGGGGTGCGCTGGCAACGCAGGCAGTACTCCACCCCGCGGATATGCACGCTGCTCGGCGGCAAGACGGTCGGCAAGGAATACCGTACAGGACTGCAGGGCCGCGGCAGCAGCGAGCTGGGCAGGCAAAAGGAAGTTCGCCTCTTCCTCTGGCGCGGCCTTCTCAGGTCTTGGCAACAACGCGCGGGCTTTCCAGGCGAGCAGGCGTGCGGCCAGTGCGGTGACATCAGCAAGCAATTCGGGAGCGTCCTGATCCTGCGGACAGTAGGCAAGGCATTGCGCGAGCACCGCTGTCACCGGCAGTTCGGCCAGCTCAATTGCTCCCGTCCGCGCCTGGTCGAGGAGTTCCCCGAGCGAACCCGAAAACCCCGGTAGCTCAAGCGTGACGTCGTGCAACCACGGAGAGAGGTCAACCGCTGTCGCATTCCGTGCAGCTGTCATCGTGCCCTAGAGCATCGGCTGACCGGTGACCAGCGTAAAGACTGAAGCAAGCGTGCGGAAGACCGGTAGGTACATTGCCGCCACAATGGAGGAGCCGCCAAATGAACCAAATGCAATGAGCAGAATCAGAATTGCAAGGCCATAGCGCTCCAACGCAGCGAGTTGCAGGTACCAGAAGCGTGGCAGAATACCAAGCAAGATTTTGAGTCCATCGAGCGGCGGAATTGGGATCAGGTTGAACGAGGCAAGCAGGAGATTCACCTGAATAAAGGCGTGCAGCACGAGCGCGGCGAAAGTGGGCAGCGAAACGCCAAAGCGCAGCACGAGTGCACCAAGCAAGGCGAGGAGGATATTCGATACTGGGCCAGCGAGGGCGACCAGCGCCATCCCCCGCTGATGCCAGCGGAGGCGGGCAGGGTTCACTGGTACTGGTCGCCCCCAGCCGATCCCAAAGCCGAACACGATAATGAGCAAAAGCCCAATCGTCCCGATCGGGTCAAGGTGGGCGAGCGGATTCAGCGTTACCCGGCCAAGCCGCTGCGCCGTGTCGTCACCGAGCCGTAGCGCTGTCCAGGCATGCGCACACTCGTGCACGGTAATGCCGATCAGGAAAGCGATCAGGACAGCGACGAGTTCGTCAGGCCGCTGCAGGATGCCCACAGATGATCATCCGCATCGCTAGGGTGTGCACCCCGGATAGAGATGGCACGCGACGTAGTGCCCGTTGCCCTGGTCGACGAAGCGCGGTTCCACCTTCGAGCAGACGTCCATTGCGTAGGGGCAGCGGGTATGGAAGCGGCAGCCGGAAGGTGGGTTAATCGGGCTGGGCACATCGCCCGTCAAGATGATGCGCTCCCGCTTCTTCTCAACGACCGGGTCAGGAATCGGCACGGCGGAGAGCAGTGCCTTGGTGTAGGGATGGAGCGGGTCATCGTAGAGCGAATCGCGGTCAGCAAGCTCGACGATTTTGCCAAGATACATCACAGCCACACGATTGGAGATATGGCGAACCACGCTCAAGTCGTGCGCGATGAAGAGATAGGTGAGCTTGAATTTCTCCTGCAATTCCTCGAGCAGGTTAATGATCTGCGCCTGAATCGAGACGTCGAGTGCCGAGACTGGCTCGTCTGCAACGATGAATTCAGGGTTCGCTGCAAGCGCACGGGCAATCCCGATGCGCTGTCGCTGGCCACCGGAGAACTCGTGTGGGTAGCGGTTGGCAAAGTATGGGTTGAGACCAACAGTTTCTAGCAATTCTTGCACCCGCTGGTTGCGTTCGTTCTTCGGCACCAGGTTATGGATCTGCATCGGCTCGCTCACAATGCTCCCGACCGTCATGCGGGGATTGAGCGAGGCGTAGGGATCCTGGAAAATCATCTGGAGGTGGCGGCGCATCTTGCGCATTTCGCCCGGACTCAGCTTCGTCAGATCAGTGCCCTTGTAGAGGACCTGGCCAGCAGTCGGCTTGTAGAGTTGCAAGATCGCGCGGCCGGTCGTGCTCTTACCACAGCCGGACTCGCCGACGAGTCCGAGCGTCTCGCCACGATAGATCTGGAAGGAGATATGGTCGACGGCTTGTACCCAGCCAACGCGGCGCTGCAAGAGGATGCCGCGTGTGAGCGGGAAATACATCACCAGGTCGCGGACATCGAGCAGCACCTCTTTGCTAGCGCCGTTTGTCTGCTGTTGTGTTGTGCTCTGCGCCTCAGTTGCCATCGCTCAACCGCACTCCTCCCTCGCGCTGCTTGGCTGACACCAAGCTTACTTCCTCCCAGAACCAGCAGGCTGACCGGTGATCTGGCTTCACGTCCATTAACGGCGGATTCTTCTGGCTGCACTTCTCCCGCGCATAGCTGCAGCGAGGCATGAACGGGCACATGTCTGGTAGGTCAATCAAGTCAGGCGGCAAGCCAGGAATCGGATTGAGCTTCTCCTTGCGCGGCGCATCCAGCCGTGGGATCGAGTTGAGCAGGCCGACGGTATAGGGATGCTTGGGGTTGGCGAAGAGCTCCTCCGTCGGCGCCGACTCCACAATGTGGCCAGCATACATGACGTTGATTCGGTCGGTCATGCCGGCAACGACGCCAAGGTCGTGCGTGATCAGAATTAAGGCAGTGTTATGTTCACGTTGCAGGTTGCGCATGAGATCAAGAATTTGCGCTTGAATCGTCACGTCGAGCGCTGTTGTCGGCTCGTCGGCGATTAGCAGCGAGGGGTTGCAGGAGAGCGCCATGGCAATCATGACGCGCTGGCGCATCCCACCAGAGAACTGGTGCGGGTATTGGTCAACGCGCTGTTCAGCGTTCGGTATGCCGACCATCTTCAACAGCTCAATGCTGCGCTGGCGCGCTTGACTCCGCGTCATTCCCAGGTGCAGTTCCAGCATCTCGCTGATCTGCCGATTAATGGTCAACACTGGATTGAGGGACGTCATCGGATCCTGGAAGATCATGGCGATCTTGCGGCCACGGATCGAGCGGACTTCAGCGTCGCTCATCTTCAGAATATCTTCGCCCTCAAAGAGGATTTGGCCACTGACAATCTTGCCAGGCGGGGTTGGGATCAGGCGCATGATCGACAGGGCAGTAATGCTCTTGCCGCATCCACTTTCACCGACGACACCGAGCGTCTCGCCTGGCATGAGGTGGAACGAGACGCCATCGACCGCCTTGACCACGCCATCTTGGGTGAAAAACTGCGTGCGGAGGTCGCGTACTTCAAGCAGTGGTTCCATCTTCACCCCCCACGTGCTCTTTCGCCCTGCCCCCGGACATTCTGCAATTCCCTACCTGCGCTCTGCTCCTCGCCTGCAGTATCATGCTTGCCCTTCCGGAACAGAAAACGCATCAGCAGTGTACCGCGCCAGTCATATGTCGTCAACAACTGGCGAGCAATCGGCGACATTCTCCTCTTCCCTTGCCCAGTTGTGCAGGCCGTGCGAGACTGGCAGGTGATGGCGACGTGAGCAAACGCGCAGCATGCCCGCGCTGTGCATTTGCTCAACGGCCAGGAGTCGGCCGGGGCAAGGAGATTCGGAAGGCGTTAGGAGGAAAGGGTATGACTACGCTCAGGCCTGAGGAACTCGAGCAGGAAGCGCTGAAACACGTCTGGGTGCACTCGGCAGAGTGGGTGCGGATCGCCGAAGAACGCGGCATGCTCGTCTTCGACCATGCCTATGGTAGCACGCTCGTCGATGTCTACGGGCGAGAATACATTGACGGGCTTTCTGGCCTGTGGGTTGTTAACGCTGGCCATGGACGCCGCGAAATCGCTGAAGCGATGGCCGAACAGGCAGCAAAGATCGCCTATGTCTCGTCGGCCAATCATACGACCGTGCCAACTGTTCAGCTAGGCCACGTCCTTTCAACACTCACGCCTGGTGACTTGAACCGTATCTTCTTCTGCTCCGGCGGCTCGGAAGCGGTGGAAAGTGCCATCAAGATCGCCAAGCAAGTTCAGGCCATGCGTGGCTATCCCAAGCGCTACAAGATTATTGCGCGCCGCGGCAGCTACCACGGCATGACGTATGGCGCCATGAGCTTGACGCAGTCGCGCAACGAGCGCTTCTTCGGCCCCTTTATGTACGGCGTCTACTACGTCCCGTCGCCCAACCATTACCGGAACGACTTCGGCCTCGACGGCGAAGCCGGCGACCTGATGTGCGCTAATTATGTCGAGCAAGAAATTCTCTATCAGGATCCGGAGACGGTTGCCGCAGTCATTGGCGAGCCGATCTCGACATCCAACGGCGTGCACATTCCCTCACCACGCTACTGGCAGCGACTCCGTGAGATTTGCGACAAGTACGGCGTTCTGCTCATCATGGACGAGGTGATCAACGGCTTTGGACGAAGCGGCAAGATGTTTGCCGCGGAGCACTTTGGTGTCACGCCTGACCTGATGACGATGGCCAAGGGACTGACGTCAGGCTACGCGCCAATGGGCGCGGTTGCCGTTAGCGAGCGCATCTTCCAGATCTTCCAGGAGCAGAAAGACGTGCCGCTCGGCCATCTCCTGACGTTCGGCGGGCATGCTGTTGCCGCGGCAGCAGCGCTGAAGAACCTCGAGATCTTCGAGCGCGAGGGGCTGGTGCAGCAGAGCGCTGAGAAAGGCGAGTACTTACTCAAGCAGCTTCGCGAGCTCCTGCGACACCCGACGGTTGGCGACGTCCGCGGCCTCGGGCTGATGTGTGGGCTCGAGATGGTGAAGAACAAGGCAACCAAGGAACGTTGGGAGCGCAACTCGCCGTTTATTAAGGCGCTCGAGCGTCGCATCAACGAGAAGGGCTTGATCACGCGCGTGTGGGAAGTGGTACACGTTGCGCCACCGCTGGTCGTTACGTACGACGAGCTTGACCGCATCGTCGCCATTCTAGACGAGGCGCTCACGGAAACGGAAAACGAGTTCGCGCGCGAGATCGCTGCCTAGGCACGTACACGCGACAACACGTCGAGCCTGGCTTGGAGCATTTTTCAGGCCAGGCTCGACGTGTTATGAGGACTCCGCCAGCCTGGCAAGCAGCTTCGCTACGTGCGTCGGATCGATGGACTCATCACTGAGCAAGTAGCGCTCTCGTCCCTGGGCATCAAGGATGTAGGTGACGGCTGTGTGGTTGACGGTATAGGCATTGGCCCCCGGCGTTGGCGTGGCCTTCTCGACGCCGATATGGTAGTCCTGCCAGACAGCCGCAACCTGATCCGGTTGCCCCGTTAAAAACTGCAGTTTGCCCATCAGGCCATTCGCATCGAGATACTGGCGCAAACGGGTAGTAGTATCGCGTTCAGGATCGACTGTGACGGCCAGGATGCGCACGCGGGCCTGTTGCTGTGGAGTGAGCTGATCATAGGCTGCCGCGAGCCGATGCGCCGTCAATGGACAGATATCAGGACAGGTCGTGTAGAGGAACGTCAAGACGACGACGTGCCCACGCAACGCGGAGAGTTGAATCGGCTGGCCGTCTTGATTGACCAGGGTAAAATCTGGCGCGAGCGTGCCGTCCAACGTCGTCGCATCAGCAGGTGTTGCCGTCTGCGCTTGCCGCCACCACAGCACGCCAGTGACGAGGAGGGCAACGACAAAGGCTGCAAGGAGCGCACCGCCGAAGATCAACGCAATCCGAGCACGTGTGAGGGGCGTTGATTGAGCAGTCATTCTGCACGTTCCTCCACCTAGGTCTTTGCTCGTGTGCGTCCACGCCCGAGAAAGAGCCACCAGAGCACGGGAATCTCCAGGATAACGACAGCGCCCCAGAACCACCACGAGCGCCAGATACTCGGGGTGCCGCGCACAACATCAGCGTCGAAGCTTACCGTCCCGCTGCCATCGGCTCCTTGTACGGTAACGGTGAAGTGATAGCGCCCTGCTCGGTCAACGGGGATATTGGCAGCATAGTAGAGCTTGTTCGTTGCTTGATCGTGCGTTGCGGGAAAGGTTTTGGCCGCGCTTTCATCCCCCACCGGCGTCATTGTCACTGTCACGGTCGCATCATTGACTACATCCTGCGTGTCAGGGCGCTGGACAAGGACACTCACATCGGCAGTCCCGGTCTGCAATGGAATCGGGCTGGTGTACACGGTTACAATGAACGGACCAACGTGTTCGCCCGCAACCCGTACTTGCCCGCCGTTGGCCGAGGCGAACGATGCCATCCCCAGTGACTGCACAAGCCCGAGCACCAGGAGCACAAGCAGCCACCATCCTCTCTGATGTGCTCTCCCCCACCAGTCGGTCATCCCCCCATCCCCATCAATGTGCCACGCATATCCATCGGCAGCAGAAGCAGCCAGATCCCAACGAGCAATAGCCCAACACTGACTACCAGCCAGGGCAGGCTCGCCCGCAGCATCTGCTTCTCGCCGACCCAATCCCGGGCAACAAAGCGAATGGCGCCAATCGTACCGAGGAAACCGAGTTGCAAGAAGAGGAGCTTGAGCACGGTAATGGCCTCCAAAGGCAAGAGTTGGGCAAGATCCCACCGGGGCTGGCCAATCAGCGGAGCGCCAGCCACGTCGGCCACGAAGCTTTGCAGGACGGGCACAATCGTCAGCGCGCCAGTCAGAAAGTGGAATTGATAGTGCGCGAGCCACATACCGAAGCCAAGCGGCGCCAGCGCATAGCTAAACCGTGTGGCGACAGTGAGCAACGGTTCTGCCTGCTTCGTCAACAGGCGGCTTGCGAAAGCCGCGAGGCCCACGAGGATCACCGGCAAGACAACCAGACCAAGGCCAAAGATGATCGCCAGCAGGGTTGGCCGAGCATCGATCCCCGTTATGCGGCGGAGCCACTGCACAGTAACCGTCGCTGGCTCGACCATCCCAAACGCGTTCAGAAACGCCCCAAACACGAGCAAAAGGACGAGCGCCCCGAGATCGATTCGCTGACTCCAGCGGCCAATCCCCGAGCGCACTGGATTGCCGCTGAACTCCCGCATCAGCGGGTTGCGCACCAGCACGCCAACGTTGTCATACGGGCAAGCTTGCACGCAGTCCAAGCAAAACGTGCAGTCCAGGTTGCCAACTTTGCGCGGCTGGAAAAGCCAGAGTTCACAGCCAGATTGCAGTAATCGACCGTGTGCATCATAGCGGCCATGGATGCAGTCTTTGGTCTGGCATTGCAGGCAGATGGCCGGGTCGCGCACCGTGACTTCAGTAGGAGATGACAGTGACATGACAAAGTTGAACTGGCCAATCGGGCAGACATGCTTGCAAAACGCTGCGCCAGCGAAGACGCCGTCGATCACGAAGGCACCAACAAAGTAGGCCAGCGCAACCCAAGCCGTAAGCCACGGGCTCGCCCAGAGCGAGAAAGCTTCGTATGCCCAAAAGAAAAGGCCGAGCATCACAATTGCCACCAGTTTACCGGGCAGCCAGCGTGGCCACGGACGCCGCCCTCGGAACCAGCGCTTTGCCAAGCGTCGGGGCAGCATGAAGGGACATGCAAAGCAGAAGACATTGCCGACCAAGAGGAGGCCAAGCACAACGAGGCCGCGCCAGTGCACCCACGGCAATACGCCGGCGAGGTTCTTCGGCGCTAATGGCGGGCCAAGGAAGCCATCGTAGAGGACGAGGAGGCTCAGCACAAGCAACACGGCCTGAGCACTAGTTCGCGCGTGCTTCCACCGCAACCAACGCCCAAGCAGCGGCAGGCGCAGGAGATCAGTTCCAGGAGTAGGGCGGACGATTGTTGCAGAGCGCGCCATATGCTGCGCCTCAACTCTCCTTCAGCCGCGCTGGCACCCGGCCTTCTCCGTGCTATGAAGCGGGCTTGACGCCATTGACCGGTGTCTGTGTCTCAAATGCGCGACCATCAGGCAGTGTGCCGCGGACAATCACGACCCAATCCCCGGCCATCGTGAACCGGAACTGGTCGACAACATAGACACCATTGCCTTGCTCGACCGCCGTCGCCAGGACTGGTTGCATGCCAGCATGGGTCATGGTGCCTTCAACCTGGACGTTCTTTGCGCCAACGACCGGCTTGCCATCGGCCGTCTTGAGCGTGATCGAGAGTCGGGCCGTCCCGACTGCTGGCGGCGACGGTTCGATGGTGACGGTGGCAGTCACACCCTCACTGGATGCTTCACCGCGGCGCAGTTGGCATGCCGTGCTGAGCACAACGAGGCTACAAAACAGGCTCAGCAGAAGCAGCACGGGCAGCCGGTAGCGCACGACAGGCTTCATGCATGACCTCCGCACGATTCGGCTTGGGCAACGGCAGGTTCCTGCAATGGCTCAGGCAGCGGCCGTTGGCCCAGAGCAATGGCGACGGCCGCGCGGGCGAGAAGCGCTGTTGGATCAGCGAGAAGAACGGGAACGTCAGTTGCTTCGAGCACCAACGGCAGTTCCGTGCACGCTGCAATCAGTGCCTGCGCACCAGTGTGCTCCACAAAGGCAAGCGCAGCAGCACGAATCCGCGCGCGGACTGCCGCATCGACGTGGCCAGCTTTGACCGCCGCAATGACCGCCGATACCTCAGCTTGCGTCGCCGGTTCTGGCGCAACCGGCTGCAATCCGACAGCTTCGAGCGCTTGATGATAGAGTCGACTCCGAACCGTTCCTTCAGTGGCAAGCACGCCGACACGCTGGCCAGGACCGACCTGCTCGGCCAGCCAGGTTGCCGTTTCCCGCACCATGCTCAGGATCGGGATACGCACCGCTGGCTGAACGCGCGGCAGAAACGCATGGGCTGTGTTACACGGGACGATCAGAAAGTCGGCTCCAGCTTGCTCAAGGCGGCGCGCACCGGCGACGAGCCACGGCGTTGGATCGGGCCCACCGTAGAGAAGCGCTTCCGTGCGGTCGGGGACACTGGGATCAGCATCAATGATCACGTGGAGATGGTCCTGATCGCGTGACGCTGGAGTAGCCGCGATGATCTTCTGGTAGAGATCGGCGGTGGCAAGCGGCCCCATGCCACCGAGGATGCCGATGATCCGACGTGTCATGCTTTCGTCCTTTGCAGCTCTCAGCTCCGCCCACCCCGCCTGCTCCCCTCCCCAATGGTAGCATCAGGCTGGGAAGCACTCACGGACAAAAACGCCTTGACGATGTCGGGAATCTTTGGACAAACTGCAGGACGAATGCGGGGGGTTATGGAACGGTCGACATTACCCTACCACGTGTCGGTCAAAGAATTGCCAGTCGACGAACGACCACGCGAGCGCCTGCGCCAGCACGGCGCGACAACGCTTACGAATGCGGAATTGTTGGCAATTATCCTGAATACAGGAACGCGAGGGGAATCTGTCCTCACGCTTGCGCAGCGCTTGCTTGTCGAGTACGGCGGGCTTGCTGGCTTGGCGCGGGCTGATTTTGCGACGCTCTGCCGAGCGCACGGCCTAGGAGAGGCAAAAGCCGCCAAGCTTAAGGCCGCGCTCGAGCTCGGGCGTCGGCTTGCGCTGGCTCAGCCTGATGAGCGCCCATCAATCCGCTCCCCCGAAGATGCCTACGCGATCGCTGGAGCAGACATGGCTACGTTGGAGCAGGAGCATGTGCGCGTGCTGCTCCTCGATACACGGCACCGCGTTATCCGAACTGTCACCATCGCCCAGGGGCAGGCAAACAGTGCGCAGGTCCGCATGGCCGAACTGTTCAAGGACGCGGTGCGGCACAATGCCGTCGCCGTCATCTTGCTGCACAACCACCCCTCTGGCGATCCAACACCGTCAGGTGCTGATATCGCGCTCACGGCCGAAGCGGTTGCTGCGGGCAAGCTGCTCGATATCGAGGTGCTCGACCATCTCGTGATCGGCCAGGGACGGTTTTGCTCGCTTCGTCGCTTAGGGCTCGGCTTTACTGCCCCAGCAGACGATGCACACGCGCGTTGGCCAACATCACCATCGTCCGCTACCCGGGCTGCAGCCAGCCGCGATCGATAAGGACTTCACGGCCAAGATGGCCAAGCAAGACTTCGTAGGGAGTACCAGCAAGCTCCGGATGCCATTCGAAGCGGTAGCGCTCGAAATACTGCACACGATAGCGTTTGCCATCGGTCTTGCTGACTTCTTCAAATTCCTCGCTGATCGGATAGCCGAAGACCATGAGCCCGCCTTGACTCCACCAGTATTGGCGGAAGACGCCGCGAAGTGTATGGCGCGTTTGGGGGAAATAGTCCACATTGGGATCAGTTGGCGGCGAGACAGGCTGGAATGGTGGCTCGGCACGTCGATTTTTGGTCCGCTCAGAACCGAGCAATCCCAGTAAGACCTCGAAGGGCGTCCCAGCATTCTCGGGGTGATATTCAAATCGCGCACGCTCAAAATACTGTGTGAGATAGACATTGCCATCCGTTGCTGACAGCTCAAAGAATGGCTCAGTCAACGGATAGCCGAAGCGCATCAGGCCGCCGTGCGCCGACCAGTAGTCCATGAAGCGCTTCGGCACGTTGTGCTGTGTCTCTTTGACGTAGACCATGTCGGGGTCCGTGCTTGGCTGAGCCGGCGCCGTCGGCGGTGGCAACACGGTGATCTGTTGCGGGAACACGCCCTGCTGGACGTACCCAACGAACTCATCGACCAAACTGGCTGTCAAGCGCCACGTCTTCACCGTCTTCAACACAATGAACCCCGTTACCGTCGCCTGCTGACCGGGCGCGAGCGGCCCTGGCAACCCCCAGCGGAATGGATTAGGCAATCCGGTATTGCCGTCGTAATCAACGCCAACCCGGAAGGCCCCCTGCACCTTCGGGAATCCAGCGCTTTCGAAGTCTTGCCCTTCAACGTAGACGTAACCAGGGGGAGGATCTTGCGTCGAGAGTGTAATCTGGCCTGTATTCTGCACCACAGCGTCAATGCGAAGCAGGGTGCCGGAATAGACTTGCGTCGGGGTAAACGTCACCTTGACCAACTGGGCTTGCGCAGGGACAGGTTGTGGCGGCGGCAAGGTGATCGGCGCACCAACACCGCTGAGCTGACCACGCAGCAATGGCAACTGGGCGTAGAGCGCGTCGCCCGGACAATCGGTCTGGTTGTAGTCACGATGGCCGCCGATGTTTGGAGCGTTCTTCAGATCGTGGAAGTCGGAAACGCCTGCCGGATCGAGCTTCGGGACACGCGTCCGGATCAGCCGCCCCAGCGCGGACAAGGCCGCCTGCGGTGGCTGTACGCTCTCGAAATTCCCGATCACCGCAACGCCCATGCTGCCGGTGTTGTAACCGGCCGTGTGCGCGCCAATCACGTTCGGACCGCCGTAGCGTCCTTCGTATGCGTGCCCCTGCCAGTCGATAAGGAAGTTATAGCCAATGTCCCCCCAACCAAGCGTCACGGCATGATAGGCATAGATTGCTCTGACGACGGCCGCTGGATCCGGCGGATTATTGTCAGTCGCTGTATGGTGGACGATGACCTTTTGCACAGGAGCATACTGAGGCGGCCAAATTTCGTTGCCGTTCTTGTCAAAGCGCAGCGACTCATCGGCTCCCCAGCCTGCCCGCGGGATGATCCAGCCATCGATCAGCGCTGGCGCATCGAGATAGCTCAATTCCCCGCTCATCGTGTTAACACAGGTCAGGTGCACGGCTTCGAGGTGAACCGGCTCGCCATCACTGCCACGCTGGAGGCGAACACAATACTGGACGGCCTGAACCGGGCCGGTCAGCACGGGCGGGGCATAGACGCGGCCGTCGGGGACCAGTGGGGTGATGTGCGTGTCAGGGTGCAGCCACACCCATTCGCTCCAGGCCGTGCCATCAGCACTGGTGCGGACACCGACCATCAACGCCCCGCCTGGCGGGACAGTTGCCTGCCAACTGACCTCGATGCTATTGCACGGCTGGGGAAGCGAGAAAACGCGCGATGTGTAGACGCCGTCCGAAGGAAACCCTTCGCGTTCACTCCAGCTGATCCGCGTGATTGCGGCCGCTGAAGAATGAGGGAAGCGGAATTCTGTCATTGTTGCGATAACTGCGCCACCAGCAAGCTTCAGCAGCGTCCGCCGCGTCCAACGCGGCTGTCTCACGATCCCTTCCCTTCCCAGGCAGCTACCCCTCGTCCTCGACCGCGTCCGTTTTGTTATGCTAGCGCGCGCGGGTTGTACGGTCAAGGTGTACAAACGTCCTTGTTCATCAGGACGTTGGTCATGGCCGGATCATCCCGCATGGCAGCAGGCAGGTGTGGGCACGGTACCAGCGAACCTGGTTACCTTAAGAAGAGGGAAAGACGAGAGCGAGGGCACGATGCCACGCGATCTTCCGCTCGGCAACGGACGGTTGTTGCTGGCGTTTGACCACACGTACACGTTGCGCGACCTGTACTACCCGCATGTCGGGCAAGAAAACCATACGCAAGGGCAACTTTGCCGTTTCGGCGTCTGGGTTGACCACCACCTGGTCTGGTTGCACGACGATGGCTGGGAGCGGCAGTTGCGCTATCAGCCCGATACGCTCGTCAGCAACGTGCTCTTACACCATCCAGCGCTTGGCCTGCAACTGCAGATACGCGACGCGGTTGACATTGAAGATGACGCATGGATTCGTGAAGTCTGTGTGCGTGACCTGACCGGGCGAGACCGAACGGTTCGGCTCTTCAGCCATTTCGATGGCTATCTCTGGGGCTACGCGGATGGAGAAACGGCCTATTACGAGCCGGTCGAGCGCGCGATTGTGCACTACAAAGGCAAGCGCTACTTCTGGTTCTCCGGCTGGGCCGGTACAACGCCTGGTCTCCACACCTTTGCGACGGGAAACAAGGGATTTCGAGGCCGCGAAGGAACCTGGCGCGATGCAGAAGACGGCTATCTGAGTCAGAACCCGATTGCGCAGGGATCAGTCGACTCGATTATCGGCCTGGAACTTGCTATCCCAGCACACGACGAAGCGCGGGCGTATTTTTGGATGGCCGCAGGGCTCCGCCATGCTGATGTGCGCCGCATCCACGAACGGATTGTTGACCAACATCCCGCGACCATTCTGCGACGTGTCGAGCGCTATTGGCAAGGTTGGGTGAACCACCGGCGATGGGAATCGCGGTTGCTCTCGCCACGTGCCCTTCAGTTGTTACGCCAGAGCTTGCTGATCCTCCGCACGCAGATCGACGAGCACGGTGCGATTGTCGCTGCCAACGACTCGGATATCCTGCAGTTCGGTCGCGATACGTATAGCTACGTCTGGCCACGCGATGGCGCGCTGATTGCCATTGCGCTTGACAAGGCAGGTTATCCCGAGCTGAGCCGCCGCTTCTTCTTGTTCATTCACGAACTGGTTACCAAGTACGGCTTCTTCCTCCACAAGTACAACCCGGATGGTTCGGCTGGCTCAAGCTGGCATCCGTGGGCAACCAGTGACGGCCAACTCCAGTTCCCGATCCAAGAGGACAGCACAGCGCTCGTACTCTACGCGCTCTGGGAGCACTACCAGCGCACGCACGATGTTGAATTGATCCGGCAGCTTTACCTGCCGATGGTTGTGCCCTGCGCTCGCTTCCTCGCCACGTATCGCGATGAGCACACCGGACTGCCGAAGCCTTCATACGACCTCTGGGAAGAGCGCCATGGGATTCACGCGTTTACAGTCGCAGCCGTTTGGGCTGGGCTTGTCGCCGCGGCCAACTTTGCGCGCATGTTTGCCGACGATGACCTTGCTGAGGAATGGGAACAGGCCGCAACCAGTATCCGCGCTGCAACACTCCACGCCTTCTACGACCCGACGCTCGGCCGCTTCGTGCGCACCGTCCATGTTGATGGCCCCGACCAGATTCGGCGCGACCCAACGCTCGATGCCAGCCTTGCGGGGCTTTTCGCCTTTGGGCTCATCAGCCCACACGATCCGCATCTCGAGCAGACGATGGAAGCGATCGCCGGCCGGCTCTGGTGCCAGACGCCAGTCGGCGGTATTGCGCGGTACGAGAACGACTACTACTACCAAATGAGCCACGACATTGAACGCGTCCCGGGCAACCCCTGGTTCATCTGCACCCTCTGGCTCGCTGACTGGTACATTGCTCGTGCGATGTCACCAGCCTATCTCTACCGCGCGCAAGAGCTCATCGAGTGGGTAGTCGAACACGCGTTGCCCAGCGGCGTGCTCGCCGAGCAGGTTCATCCGTACACTGGACAACCGCTCTCCGTCAGCCCACTCAGCTGGAGCCATGGGACATTCATTGCGACGGTGCTAGACTTCCTCGCCCGAGAGCAGCAACTCATTGAGACTGGCTGGGGAGCCCTGCTTGGCTAGCCGGTGGTATTCCAGCTAGCCAAGCAGGCAGCGCAGGACACCCCTAGCGTCCGGCTGGCCAGCGGCCATACCAGTCGAAGGGCTCCTCGCTCAAGCCAACAACGACGTTCTTGACTTGCGTGTAGAGGTCAAGCACATGGCGGCTGAGTTCGCGGCCGATGCCGCTCTGCTTATAGCCACCGAACGGCGCTTCCGGCGGATTGATCACCGGGTAATTGATGCTGATGTTGCCTGCCCGAATCCGCGAAGCCAGCCGGTGTGCGCGCTTGATGTCCTTCGTCCAGATCGTTGCTCCAAGGCCGTAAATGGTGTCATTCGCCAGCTGGACGACCTCGTCCTCAGATTCAAAGGGAATCACTGAGAGCACGGGGCCGAAGACTTCTTCGCGCGCAATCGTCATCTGTTGTGTGACTTGGTCAAAGACGGTGGGTTCGACAAAATTGCCGCGTTGCAAGGCGGGCGCCTCTGGCTTCTTGCCGCCGAGACGCAGGACAGCTCCCTCGCTCTTCGCACGTTCGACGTAGTGCAGCACGCGCTGGCACTGGCGCGGTGAGACAAGCGGCCCCATCTGCGTTTGGTCGTCGAGCGGATCGCCCAGGCGAATCCGTCCCGCCTTGTCAACGAAATCAGCCAAGAAGCGATCGTGGATCGAACGGTGGAGGAACAGCCGTGTGCGCGCCGTGCAGCGTTGGCCGGCGTTACTGAAGATCGCGAAGAGGGAACCGTTGACGGCCTCTTCAAGGTCAGCATCGGGGAAGACGATGTTGGGCGACTTTCCGCCAAGCTCAAGCGAGACTTTCTTGATCGTCCCTGCGCTGAGCCGCAGGATCTCGCGGCCGGTTTCCGTCTCGCCAGTAAACGCGATTTTGTCGACGAGCGGATGCTCGCAGAGCGCCGCGCCGATTTCGTTGCCCGGCCCAGTGATAATGTTTACGACCCCTTCGGGGATCCCAGCTTCAAGGCAGATCCGCCCGAGCAGAAGAGCAGTAATCGGCGTGTAGCTTGCGGGCTTGAGCACAACAGTATTGCCGGCTGCAAGCGCGGGCGCGATCTTCCACGCCGCCATGAGGATCGGGAAATTCCACGGAACGATCTGGCCACACACGCCATAGGGCTCACGGACAGTGTAATCAAAGAGGGGGCCATTCATCGGGATCGTCTCGCCCCAGATCTGCCCCGTGAGGTTCGCATAGTACTCGAAGCAGTTTGCTGAATTCGCAACATCAGCTCGGGACTCGACGATGATCTTGCCACTGTTAATCGTCTCAATCCGGGAAAGTTCTTCCTGCCGTTCGCGGATGATCTCGGCCACACGGCGGAGGCGCTTTGCCCGCTCGTTCGGCGTCATGCGCCCCCACGGGCCCTCATCAAATGCTCGCCGAGCAGCGCGGACAGCGCGGTCGACATCCTCGCGGGTAGCCTTGGCAACACGACCAATGACCTCGTTTGTCGCCGGATTGCAGATTTCAAACGTCTCCCCCGATGAGGAGGGGACAAGCTTCCCATCAATGAGCATTTGGTATTCTTTGACCTCGGCACTGACCGCCATCATACACCTCCATGTCCCTCTCCCGGCCCTGCTCACAGACCGGCACTGGGCTGACCACAGGAAGTCGGCTCACCCTCATCTTAGCACTGGTTGGGGAACATGCCCAAGGTACCTCGCGTGCATCTTCACGCGAGGCACCGTCGTGGATCAAGACAACAATCTGGGTTAGAACACCTGGTTCCAGGGACGAAGCTGAATGTCCTGGAAGACACCAGCTTCGTAGAAGGGATCTTGGCGAATGAGCTGCCAGGCTTCTTCTTCGGAATCGGCTTCGTAAATGATCAGCGCGCCGCTGTCGTCAGCAAACGGGCCCGAGGCCCAGAGTTTGCCAGAACTCTTCAAGCTCGCGAGATATTGCCGGTGTACCGGCCGTACTTCGTGAATTTTCTCAGGATTGCCATAGCGGATGATTGCAGCGTACTTCACGACCTTCGCCTCCTCGTGCATGTGCGTGTGTCGCCGTTCCTCCGCTGCGTATCTTAATCCTCACGGCCAGGAAGCGCACGAGGGTCACCGGTGACCACAAAGGCGATCCGTTCGCAAATATTTGTCACACGGTCGGCGATACGCTCAAGGTTATGGCCCGCCCACAGGAGTAACGTGGCCCGCTCGATCGTGGCGGGATCGCTCATCATGTACGTGAGCAGTTCGCGGTAGACCTGATCGTAGAGCGCATCGACTTCGTCGTCGCGCTTCCAAATCGTTCGGCATGCTTCAAGATCGAGGTCGATGAAGGCATCGAGCGCACCCTGGAGCATCTCAGCTGCGATATCGGCCATGCGGGGGATATCGATCAGCGGTTTGAGGGGCGGCTGGTCAGCCAGTCGAACGGCGATCTTCGCGATCCCCTCGGCGTAGTCTCCCATCCGTTCCAGCTCGGTGATGATGAAGAGCGTCGCAGCGATAATCCGCAGATCGGTTGCCAGTGGCTGTTGGGTCGCAATGAGCAGCAGCGCCTGTTCTTCTAATGCATAGGTGCGCTCGTCGATCTGACGGTCGCTGGCGATGACCTCTTCGGCCAAGCGCACGTCACGCGCCTTCAGCGCCTGGACCGCGCGCTGAATCGCTTTCTCGACCATGCTCCCCATGTTGAGCACGTCGTCACGCAGGGAGCGCAGTTCGCGTTCAAACTCGGCACGGGTCTTGACTGCCATGGAACACCGTCCTTTGCCCGGAAGATGCCGCTACTGATTCGGCACAGCGGCAGGCCAAACAGCACGAGAGAATAGCTACAGCATAGCATATGCGGCGCGTGAACGCGTCTCCGTTGTGACGCCGCCAGCAGCAGGAGAGCGAATTAGCCGAAGCGACCGGTGATATAGTCCTCCGTTCGGTGATCTTTTGGCCGGAGGAAGAGCTCGCGGGTTGGGCCGTACTCGATCAAGCGGCCAACCCGATCCTCACCAGCCAGCATGAACATCGTGTAGTCCGAGACACGGGCAGCTTGCTGCATGTTGTGGGTCACGATGACAATCGTATAGTCACGGGCAAGCTGTCGCATGAGATCCTCAATGCGCATCGTTGCAACGGGATCGAGCGCCGAGCAGGGCTCATCCATTAAGAGAACTTCTGGCTCGACAGCAATCGCGCGAGCAATACAGAGCCGTTGCTGCTGCCCGCCAGAGAGGGAAGCGCCTGAGGCATGGAGCTTGTCCTTGACTTCGTCCCAGAGCGCAACAGCGCGCAGACAGCGTTCCACGATCTCATCGAGCTGGGGCTTGGGCAATCGCCGCCCAAGGAGCTTCAGGCCAGCGATGACATTGTCGTAGATCGACATCATTGGGAAGGGATTAGGCTTCTGAAACACCATGCCGATCACGCGCCGAACCCGAACGGGGTCAACCTGCGGCGCGTAGATGTCTTCACCGTTCAGGAGCACGGAACCCGTCACTCGTGCGCCCGGCGTCAGCTCATGCAAGCGGTTGAGGCAACGGATGAGCGTCGACTTGCCACAGCCAGACGGTCCAATGATCGCGGTGATTTTGCCTGGTTCGATCGGCGCCGTGATCCCTTCAATCGCCTTAAATGAGCCGTACCAGGCTGCAAGGTCACGAATCTGCATACCGGCAGGACGCCGGCCACTCTGCTGTGCTGACGACTCTGGCGTCTCCGCAGTCGTCTCTGGACGGGCAAGTGCCGCTAATATCTCACGATCCATCGGCCTACCGTACCTGTTTCCCACGCGTCGCAAGGCGCGTGACGAGGTTGAGGATACCAATCAGCAGGATAAGGATCAGCGATCCTCCCCATGCCTTTGTATGCCAATCCTCATAGGGCGAGGAAGCATACGTGTAAATCTGTAGTGGCAAGGCGGCCATCGGCTGGAAGAGGTTGAAGTTGAAGAACATGTTGCCAAGGGTAGTGAGGAGCAGGGGCGCCGTCTCGCCACCTGCGCGAGCCATCGCTAACACAATACCTGTGATGATCCCGCCGCGTGCCGCGGGAATCACGACGAAAAGCACGGTACGCCAGAGCGGCACTCCCAACGCAAGCGATGCTTCGCGGAGCGCTTGCGGCACAAGCTTCAAGATCTCTTCAACGGTGCGAGCGGTGATCGGGATCATGATGATTGCGAGCGCAACCGAGCCGGCAATGCCGGAATAGTGCCCGACGAGGCGGCGCACAACCAGTGACCAGACAAAGGCACCGACCACAATCGATGGCAGCCCCGCAAGGAGATCAACGACAACACGAACGACGGTCGCAAACCGGCCACGGCCAAACTCGGAGAGATAGACAGCTGCACCGACGCCAATTGGCACGGCGATGATGCTGGCAACAGCGAGCATGTAGAGTGAGCCGACGATCGCTGGTGCGACTCCGCCACCCGTCTCGCCATAGGGCTTTGGCGCTTTGGTGAAGAAGTCCCAGTTCAACGCTGGCAGTCCTCGAGCAATAACGTAGCCGAGAATAATCCAGAGCACACCAACCGCAATGACAGCGGCAAGGCCGATGAGCCCAGCGACCATGGCGCTCTGCACCTGCCGCATCGTCGTGTGGCGATCACGCGCAAGGAGCGAGCCAGTGTCTCGGCTGACGGACGGCACGAGCGTGCCTGCCATCGTCCCCCTCCAACTCAAACGCGAACCCCGGCCGGGCTACGGACAAAGCGGAAGACCAGTAACCGGGCAAGCAGGTTAATCAACAACGCCACCAGCAGGAGCACAAGGGCGAGGTTCATGAGAGCACTGAAGTAGATCGCTTTATCCGCTTCCGTGAACTGATTGGCAATCGCACTGGCGATGGTATACCCAGGGGTAAAGAGAGATGCGCGAATTTGCGTGGTGCTGTTCCCAACAACGAGTGTGACCGCCATCGTTTCGCCGAGCGCGCGCGCAAGGCCGAGCATCGCCGCGCCGATCATGCCAGCACGCGCGTAGGGGAGGACCGCATAGCGGATCATCTCCCACTTCGTCGCGCCCAATGCGAACATACCTTCACGTTGGAGATCAGGCACAGCCAGGATTACTTCACGCGAGACAGCCATCACGGTTGGCAGGATCATGATAGCGAGGATAACCCCGCCGGTCAGCAGGTCAAGGCCGATCGGCGGGCCAGCAACCAAGCGATTGAGCACCGGAATCGGGCCAAGCACAGCCTGCAGCGCTGGCTCGACTCCATTGCGCATAACCGGCACAAGGACAAAGAGGCCCCAGAGGCCATAGACAATACTCGGGATCGCCGCCAGCATCTCAATCGAAAACGCAACAGGCTCGCGCAGCCAGCGCGGAGCGTATTCGACAATGAAGAGCGCAGCGGCGATCCCAATTGGCGCAGCGAGAATCAGGGCGATCAGTGACGTCACGATCGTGCCGTAGATGAAGCTTGCCGCGCCAAACTGCTCGAAGACCGGATCCCACGTTGAATGGACGAAAAAGCCGAAACCATAGCGGCGAATCGCCGGCCACGCATCATGGAGCAGCAGGGCGATGAGCAGTGCCAGCGTGAGCACTGCACCGGCCGCCGTGATCCAGACGGCTCCAGCAAATGCCGGATCGCCGATGTCACGTTGGCGACGCCTCAGCGCTTCCGCTCCCACAACCTCGCCCTGCTGCACCATCGAACGCTCCCGCTTACTTGCCCGGGAAGGCCGGTTGGCCGTTCACCGTAATCTGCCGAACCTTCTGCAACGCGAGCGCCGTCACCTCTGGCGCAAGCGGTGCATAGCCCAAATCCTTATGGTACTGCTGGCCATCCGTCAAGCCCCACCAGAGATACCGGGTCAGCGCAATGGCCTTAGCCTGATCTTGCATATTCTGATAGGCCAGGATCCAGGTGAAGCCGCTAATTGGATAGGCGTTCGCGCCATCAGCGTTGACAATGATGGCACGAAGATCAGCAGGCATGGACTTCGATGCTCCGGCTGCCGCAGCGGTGACGGTGTCGAGCGAAGCCGTCACAAAATTGCCAGCCTTGTTCTTGACCATGCCATACGCGATCTTGTTTTGCAGAGCGTAGATCAGTTCAACATAGCCAATCGAGTACGGGTTCTGCTTCACCGCACCCGAGACGCCTTCACTGCCCTTGCCGCCGATCCCCACCGGCCAGTTGACGGAGGTACCAACTCCAACCTTGCTCTTCCAATCAGCGCTGACAGCAGCCAGGTAGCTCACCAGGATGAAGGTTGTTCCTGAGCCGTCACTCCGATGGACGACAACAATGGGCTTATTGATGTTAGCGAGGGCAGGGTTGTCGGCAACAAGCTTGGGGTCATTCCACTTCGTAATCGTGCCGAGGAAGATGCCAGCCAGTGTCTCTGGCGTGAACTTGAGCGGATCCTTGCCCTCAAGTTCGGGGATATTATAGGTCAACACGACTCCACCGAGCGCGGTCGGGATGTGGAGAATTGGTCCACCCTTTGCCTGCTGCATCTGCTCGTCGGTCATCGGAGCGTCGGTCGCGCCGAAGTCGACGGTCATATCCTGCAAGCTCTTAATGCCACCACCGGAGCCGATCGACTGATAATTGATCTTCACGCCGGTGAGCTTCTCGTACTCGGACGACCACTTCGTGTAGAGCGGAGCGGCGAAGGTTGAGCCAGCGCCGGTGAGCGCTTTGGCTTCCCCAGTATATGGCCCGGTAATCCGGACCGTCGTCGCCGTGCCACCACTCGCCGTCGTGGCCGTCATGCTCGCTGCCGGCGAAGCGGCAGTCGTTGCCGCACTCGACGTCGTTGGCGTCGTCATCATCGCCGCGGTTGGCGACTTTGCCGCAGTTGGCGACGCAGCCGTGCTCGCGCCCATCGTCGGCGTTGGCGTCGCACTACCACCGCCGCACGCTGCCAGGAGACCGGCCAACGCTGGTGTGCTTACACCGACAGCGAGCGCGCGCCGCAGGAATGTTCGACGAGTTATCACCTGGCTCATCACGTTTCCTTCCTTCTCCTTACCCGTATTGCTCACGCATCACGCATGCCGAGCTCTCCAGCATGGGACACGGTTTTCACCTCACCGTTCAGCTCCTCCCCTATACGTTCAAGCGCCAACGGTTGCAAACGGTAGCCCGAACCGTGGACAGTCTGGATCATCTGCGCTGCGGCCGGATCGACCCGCTGGAGCGCAGCGCGAATACGCCGGATGTGGACATCGATATTGCGCGGGTCAACGACCTGGCCACTGCCCCAGATGCGATCAAGTAAGGTGGCTCGTGAGCAGAGCTTCCCAGGCGACATTGCCAGTGCCGCCAGCACAGCAAAGGTGCGGGGAGCAAGCGGGAGCTCAACGCCGTTATACGTGGCACGCTGTTCACGCCGATTGACAACGAGTCGACCAACGGTGATCGTTTCAGCCGCCTCATCCCCTTGGGAGCGTCGCAGGAGCGCCTCAACGCGGGCGAGCAATTCACGTAACCGGAAGGGTTTGACGACGTAATCATCAGCGCCGGCCGCGAAGCCAGTAACGACGGTTTCCTCATCGTCCCGGGCAGTGAGGATAAGGATGGCTGCAGAGGACACCGAGCGCAACAAGCGACAAAGATCAAGGCCGTGCAACTGCGGGAGCATTAAGTCGAGGACGATGAGATCGGGCTGCACTGCCTGGGCCAGTTGCAGTCCGCGACGCCCATCAAGCGCATACCAGACCTGATAGCCTTGCCGGCTCAGGGCATACCGCAATGCCTCAACGAGCGCTTCATCATCTTCGACCAGCAAGACCCGTGCGGCTGTGCCCATCGCAGCGGCCGTCGCCTCTCACGCTTCAGTGCCTGCATCCGTCATTTCCCACGGTGGAGTGTATGCATGGGACATTAACAGAAGATTAGCGGACGATCAACAACAGATGAACAACACACGACAGAGCAGGCGAGGGATTGCGAGACGACGCACGCAGAGCGGAAACCCAACGCGCATCTGATCTGTTGGCATCACGCCGATCGGCGTCCTGCGAGCAGGATCCCCTGCAGGGGTTATACATCCCCCTCCACCGGCGATGTTACGGAGTCGAGCGCTCGCGGCGTGTCACATCAGGAGGCGTTGGCAGGGAAATTGGCAGCCGCACAGTGACCTGGGCACCGCCGCCAGGCGCATTTTCCGCCCAGACCGTGCCGCCGTGGAGTTGCACAAGGTGCTTGACAATGGCGAGCCCCAAGCCGCTTCCACTGCTGGAGCGGGCACGGTCACTCTTGTAGAACCGCTCGAAGACCCGATCAAGATCTTCCGGTGGGATGCCCGGTCCCGTATCGCTGACAGTCATGAGCACGGCATCACCGTCGCGCGCGACGCGCACGGTGACCTGCCCACCAGCAGGTGTGAACTTGAGGGCGTTATCCAGTAAGTTCGCGAGCACCTGACTGATCCGGCCAGGATCACAGTCGACGGACGGCACGGACGGATCAGTCACGACCGTGAGCGCCAGCCCTTGGGCCTGAGCGCGTGGCTGAAACCGCTCAACGACGTCGCGCGCCAGCTCGTTGAGATCAGTCGGCCGGCGCTGGAGCGTCAGTTGGCCAGACTCGGCTCGGGACAAGTCGAGCAATTGATTCACCAGTTGGGTGAGGTGCGCGACTTCGACCGCAATACGCTGCAGAAAGTCACGGGCCACAGCCGGGTCATCTAAAGCGCCATCCAGCAAGGTATCGACCAGCGCTTGCAGCCCAGCGAGCGGAGTGCGCAAGTCATGGGAGACATTAGCGATAAAGTCGCGACGAACCGTTTCGGTGCGACGCAACTCGGTGACATCGCGCAGAATCAGCGTGACGAAGGGACCACGCGGGCTTGGCAAGCGCGAGGCCAGAGCATGGACGGCGCGTGGCGGACGGCCTAACTCGATGACCTGGTGTGACAGTGCGATTCCTTTTCGTCGCGCCTCAGCGACAAGCTCGACGAGTTCATAGTCGCGGACAACCTCAGCTAACGCCCGGCCGGTCGCATGGCGCGGTGTCGTGCGCAGAAGCGACGCGGCCATACGGTTGAGCAAGTAGACACGGTCGGCTTCATCGCTGATAACAATCCCTTCGTTGAGGTGTTCCAGGATACGGTAAAGCTGGTCACGTTCCGCCTGGGCACGCTGCGCCTGCTCACGCCAGGACTGGAGACACGCTGCCCACTCGCGAGTAAAGCGGTCGAGTGCTGAGGCTGTCGGAACGGCAGATGATTCGAGAGAAGCTGCAGGAGGGAACTGAGCGTGGAGCCAGCGACGGTGCTGATTGAGCGCACGGGCGACACGGATCCAGGCAAGCGCCCAGCCGATAAGTAAACCGACCAGGACACCAAGCGCCAGCGCAAGCATCAGCCGCGCGGTCGTCGTTGAGATGAGGAGGATCGGCAGAAACACGGTCAATACCCAGCTAGGAACGTGCAGGAGTTGCGGATGCGAAATCGGCATTCAGGCGATACCCGACACCACGCACAGTTTCGATGAGCTGAGGGTGCCGTGGATCGGCTTCGAGCTTTTCTCGCAAGCCGTGGATGTGGACGGCAAGTGTCCGCGTATCACCATAGCCATGATAGCCCCAGACCGCTCGGAGAAGCTGCTCAGCCGAACAGACTCGTCCGCGGTGACGCACCAGATACGCGAGCAGGTCAAATTCACGCGGCTTGAGGGCAACTTCCTGACCATCACGCCAAACTCGACGTGCGGCGACGTCGATGACCAGTGGACCGAAGACAATGCGTTCAGCTCCTGCCTCAGTTGGGCGCAGCTCGGCCGCGAGCATCTCGCGACGCCGGAGCAGGGCCTTGACACGAGCAACGAGTTCACGCATTGAAAACGGTTTGGTCACGTAATCGTCAGCGCCGAGTTCAAGGCCGAGCACACGGTCAACTTCGTCATCACGCGCAGTGAGCATGAGGATCGGCACCGTACTTGAGCGGCGCAATGCACGACAGACGTCGAAGCCGTCAAGGCCAGGGAGCATGACATCGAGGATCACAAGGTCAGGCGCACTTGTCTGCACGCGACGGAGCGCTTCAGTGCCATCAGCCACGACGTCGACCTGGTAGCCGGCCCGCTCGAGCGTGTATCGTAACGTTTGGCGGAGTGTCTCATCATCTTCGACGAGCAACAATGTTGGCATCAGCGCAACTCCGCGTCATCTACCCTCTTCCACTGTATCATGTCCCGACGGTAGTGCTGTAGGGGCAGCGCTATAGAGGGCAAACGCAAGGGAAGCGGGCGTGGGGAACGAGCGAGCATACTGGCTAGCATTCCATCTCGTTTACGGGATCAGTCTCAGGTGGATCGAGCGTCTCCGAACGCACTTTGGCGCCCTGGCTACGGCCTGGGAGGCGGACCAGGCGCAGTTGCAACAGCTTGGCCTCCGTGATTCCATTCTCGAGCGGTTCAGGACGCTGCGACAGCGGCTCGATCCACACCAGTATCTTGCGACTGTTGAGGCCCAGGGCATCCGCGTCCTCTGCTATCCAGACGAGGCATACCCGCCACGTTTGCGGGAAATCCCGAGCCCGCCTCTCGCGCTCTTCATGCGCGGCGAACTGACGCCAGCTGATGATCGTGCGGTTGCCATTGTTGGCACACGGCAAGCAACGTCCTATGGCCAATTGGTCACCCAACAACTGGCGAGCGAGTTGTGCCAGCACGGCATCACGATCGTCAGCGGGCTAGCGTATGGCATTGATCGCGTCGCCCACGAAGCGGCACTCGATGCGGGAGGGCGAAGCATTGCGGTGTTCGGCACCGGGGTCGATGTGGTGTACCCCCGGGCTCACCAGCGCCTGGCCGAGCGATTGATCAAGCAGGGGGCCATTCTTTCCGAGTTTCCGCCGGGAACACGGCCGATTGCCGAAAACTTTCCGATTCGCAACCGGATTATCAGTGGGCTCTCACTCGGCGTTATTGTGGTCGAGGCGCCGATGCGCAGCGGTGCACTGATCACTGCGCGCTTTGCGGCTGAGCAAGGCCGGTCAGTCTATGCCGTTCCTGGGCCGATCACATCACCGGTCAGTCAGGGAACGCTGGCGTTACTGAAAGACGGGGCAACGCCGATCGGCAGTGCCCGTGATATTCTTGACGATTTGCAGTTGGAGGTCCGGCAACTTGCGCTGCCGACGCCACCAGCACCATCACCCGCATCGCCGCACGAAGCACAGATTCTTGCTCTGCTGGCGCACGGGCCGTACCATATCGATGATCTCGCAGCCGAGCTTGGGTTGGGTATCAGCCAGATGAATGTCCTGCTGCTGGAGATGCAGCTCCGAGGGCAGGTTCGGCATCTTGGCTCCCAGCTTTATGCGCGTGTGTAAGCGGGGCAGCGCACGCGCGCCGGAGGGAAAGAGAGGGGTAGTATGCGATTGTGGACGCTGATCCCAGCTGGCGGGAGCGGCACGCGGCTCTGGCCAGCGAGCCGGAAAAACTGGCCGAAATTTCTCCTGCCGCTGCCCGGGCCATCTTCAATGCTCCAAGCAACCTGGCAGCGTCTCGCCCCATTGACCACGCCCGAGCAGACCTTTGTGATTACTGGCAAGGCGCACGTTCAAGCTGTCCGCGAGCAACTGCCGATGCTGCCCCCTGATCACGTCATCACCGAGCCAGAACCACGCGGAACAGGCCCGGCGATCGGCCTTGGCGCCTTTCTGATCGCACGCCACGATTCGACGGCGATTATGGGCTCGTTCGCGGCCGACCATTACGTCGCCGATCCGGCAACGTTTGCCAAAGCGGTACGCGCGGCAATAGCCGCAGCAGAGCAAGGCTATCTAACGACAATTGGCATTCCTCCACGCTACCCGGAAACCGGGTATGGCTACATCCACCTTGGCGAGCCGCTCTTTGAGCAGAACGGGTTGCGCGTCTTCCGCGGCCGGGGTTTTAAGGAGAAGCCAGACCTTGCAACGGCCCGCGCCTTTGTTGAATCAGGCGAGTACGTATGGAATGCCAGCATGTTTCTCTGGCGCGTCGATATATTCCTTGAGCACCTGCGCGCACTGTTGCCGGAGGTTGCCGAAACACTCGCCCAGATCACTGCCGTATGGGACACGCCAGAGCGCGAGGCAGTGCTCGCTGAACTCTGGCCGAGGCTCCCTGATGTCACGATTGATACGGGTATTATGGAGCGTGCTGAGGCGATCGCGGTCGTGCCAGCCGAGTTCGGCTGGGCGGATATTGGCGACTGGCACGGGCTCGCACAGTTGCTTGCGGAGCACGATGGTGCCAACATCACCGTCAACTGCGAGCATGTGGGGGTCGACACACATGCTACGCTCATGTATGGACGGAAACGACTCGTGGTTACACTCGGCATCGAGAACCTGATCATCGTCGACACTGACGATGTCTTACTCGTCTGCGATCGCTCACGCGCGCAAGAGGTGCGAGCGATCGTCCAGGAGCTGAAGCGTCAAGGTCGTACTGATATCCTTTAAATCCACGATGCTGAGAACGATAAACGCCAGCGTGTGAGGGAGTCAGCGTGGCACGACAAAAGACGAAAGGCACGACAAAGCAGACAACTAAGCAGACGAAGAAGACCACCACGACAGCGAGCACCGCAACCGCGCGCTCACGCACGAGCAACAATGGCGACGGCATGCTCGTTATCGTGGAGTCGCCAGCCAAGGCACGGACGATCAGCCGGTATCTTGGCCCAGGCTATACCGTCATGGCATCAATGGGACATGTCCGCGACTTGCCGAAGAGCAAGCTCGGGGTTGACGTCGAGCACGGCTTTACGCCGACCTACGTCATCCTCAAGGAGAAACAGCCGGTCATCAAAGAACTGAAGGAGCGGGTTAACCAAGCGCGCGAGCTGATCCTTGCTACCGACCCAGACCGTGAGGGGGAGGCGATCGCCTGGCATCTGATCGAGGCGACCGGTGCGCATGAGAAGCCGCGCCGCCGGATCGTCTTCCACGAGATTACGCCTGAGGCGATCCGGGCAGCCTTACAAAGCCCACGCGACATCGACATGCGGCTCGTGAACGCCCAGCAGGCACGGCGCGTGCTCGACCGGCTGGTTGGCTATGAGATTAGCCCCTTGCTCTGGCGGAAAGTACGACGGGGCCTCTCGGCTGGGCGTGTGCAATCGGTCGCCTTGCGGCTCATTGTAGAACGCGAGCGAGAAATTCAAGCATTCGTTCCCCAAGAGTATTGGACAATTGCCGTCGATCTGATGCCGGAGCCGGACGGGGCAACTGAGCCACAGCCATTTACGGCAGCGCTCGTCCGGATCAACGGCGAAAAGCCGGAACTCCCAAACGAAGCGGCCGCTCGCGCGGTTGCCGAGGCGCTCGAACGTGCCGGCTACTGGGTGCAACAGGTCACGCAGCGAGAGAAGCAGCGTCGCCCTGCCCCACCGTTTACGACCAGCACCTTGCAGCAAGAGGCAGCGCGGAAGTTGCGCTTCCCGGTGCGTTTCACGATGGAACTCGCCCAGCAACTCTATGAAGGCATCGACCTTGGAGCGGAAGGGCGCCAGGGACTTATCACTTACATGCGCACAGACTCAACACAAGTCGCGGCGTCAGCACAGGCGCGAGCGCGTGAGGTCATTGCCAAGCAGTTTGGCGAAGCGTACTTGCCTCCAGAGCCGCCGGTCTATACCAAGAAGGCTAAGGGAGCACAGGAGGCACACGAAGCCATCCGGCCAACCGATCCAGCACGCTTACCGGACGCAGTGAAGCCGTATCTCTCTGACGCACAGTACAAGCTGTATCGATTGATCTGGGAACGCTTTATCGCCAGCCAAATGGCAAATGCGATCTACGACACCACGAGTGTTGACATTGTCGCTGGCACCGCGCCCGATCACGCGCCGTATCTGCTCCGAGCAAGCGGCTCGGTTATCCGCTTCCCTGGCTTCTTGGCCGTCTACCGTGAGGGGCGTGACGACGAAATGCAGGACGAACTCGACCAGCGCCCGTTGCCGCCGTTGCATGACGGCCAGGCCCTGCGACTCATTGCTGTCCGTCCAGAACAACACTTTACGCAGCCGCCGCCGCGCTACACTGAGGCAAGCCTGGTGAAGACGCTGGAAGAGCTGGGCATTGGCCGACCAAGCACCTATGCCCCAACAATTGAGACGCTGAAGCAACGGCAATATGTCCAGGTCGAAGACCGCAAGCTTGTACCAACGCAACTTGGCATGCTGGTCAACGACCTGCTTGTTGAGCACTTCCCCGATATCGTCGACGTGCA